>ENA-ORLW01002006-ORLW01002006.1-human-gut-metagenome-genome-assembly--contig:-NODE-2006-length-19637-cov-14.444172_pt1 | contig 19637 bp, 17 predicted proteins | sample MGYA00243017_ERZ508829 | MGnify/ENA primary metagenome ERZ508829 (study PRJEB26277, sample SAMN04329776) | human gut metagenome | biome: human-associated habitat | host: Homo sapiens | place: USA...
GGCCTGCGGGGTTGTCGCTGTTTTGTAGTGAGTCAGTGGCAGCGGAGTTATGTGACAGAGCCGCAGGGGAGCCCGAGGGGGCTTTTCAAGCCTTCTCCTCAAGGAGGAATCTGAACCGAGGCGGGCATTGCCCCCTCGCCCCCCCCGCTGCGCAAATGTTGAAATGCTGTATCATTTGTTCGGCACGGAGAAGGTGCTGAAAAACCGCCCCGCAAGTCCTATGACTTGCGGGGCGGTGCGCAAACAAGGCGGATTGACCGCAGATCATGCATATTCCGAACTGCGGGCAGCGCTCATTTCCAGCGCCACGTGAACGGCACGAACAGCAGCAGCAGCGGGAAGATCTCCAGACGGCCGAGCAGCATGCAGATCATGAGCACGATCTTGCTCAGCGGCGAGAAGATGGCAAAGCTTCCGGTCGGTCCGACAAGGGAGAGCCCCGGCCCGACGTTGGACAGGCACGAGAGTGCGGCGGTGAAGTTCGTCGTGAAGTCCAGCCCGTCGAGCGACACGATCAGCCCGGCGATGAGCAGGATGATGATATAGAACGTGAAGTACGTCAGCGCGTTGTAGACGGTCTGACTGTCGACCGGCTTACCATCGAGCCGGACCTCTTCAATGCAGCGGGGGCGCAGCATTTTCTTGACCTCGATCGTGCAGGACTTGAACAGCAGCATCACGCGCGAGACTTTCAGACCGCCGGCAGTGCTGCCGGCGCAGCCGCCGACAAACATCAGCAGCACGAGCAGGAATTTGGAATACTCCGGCCAGAGGTTGAAGTCGGCAGTCGCAAAGCCGGTTGTGGAGATGATGGATGTGACCTGGAAGAAGGAATAGCGCAGGGCGTGGCCGACGCCGCCGTAGAGATTGCGGATGTCGAATGCGATCGTGAGGACGGCGAAGGCGATAATGCCGAGGAACCAGCGCAGCTCCTCGTTGCGCAGGGCGGTGCGGATGTTGCCGAGCAGAATGAGGTAATACAGGCTGAAGTTGACGCCGAAGAGTATCATGAACACGCCCACGACGATGTCGATATAGGCGCTGTTGTAGTAGCCGATGCTCAGCGCGCGCGTGGACAGGCCGCCGGTGCCGGCGGTGGCGAACGAATGCAGCAGTGCGTCATAAAAGCTCATGCCGCCGGCGATGAGCAGAACCATCTCCACGAGCGTGAGCGCGATGTACAGCAGGTAGAGGATGGAGGCAGTCTTGCGGATGCGCGGCACGAGCTTGCCGACCGTCGGGCCGGGGACCTCGGCGCGCATGATGTGCATCGACCGGTTGCCGCTCATGGGCAGCACGGCCAGCACGAACACGAGAATGCCCATGCCGCCGATCCAGTGTGTGAACAGCCGCCAGAACATACCGCCGCGCGTCATGCTCTCCGGCGATGTGACGACGCTGGCACCGGTTGTGGTCAGGCCCGAGATCGTCTCGAACAGGGCGTCGATGTAGTTTGGAATGTCACCGGTGAGCACGAACAGCAGGGCGCCGAACAGCGACATGGCGATCCACGACAGGCCGACGATCAGAAAACCGTCGCGTGCGGTCATGCCGCCGGATTTGGCGCGCACGCGCCACATGACCAGCCCGATGCCGCCGGTGACGGCAATCGTGATCAGAAATGGGACCGGAGATTCATCATAGGCCAAGGCTGCAATCATCGGCAGGAGCATCAGCGCGGCCTCGATGCACAATACGCGGCCGACGACCTGCCCGATCATTCGAAAATTCATGGTTTTGCCCTCTTTGTGGTTTCGTTATCTGAATACAGTATTATACGCCGGTTTGCCTGGTTTGGGAAGCCCCCGGCGCTCAGAACATGCCAAGAGATTTGAACAGAAACACCCATAGGAACATGGTCAGCATGCTCACGGCCGAGGTCACGACGACGATGTCGCCCGCAAGCTCCGCGTCGCCGCCCATCTGCTGCGCCATGGTGAAGGAGTTGACGGCGGTCGGCGAGGCGAAAATGCCGATGAGCGACACGAACGCCGCGTCCCGGAAGCCGAGCAGCGCACCGAGTCCGAGAAACAGGCCCGGCGAGACGATCAATTTGGCGGCCGAGACGGTCACCAGTTCGCGGCGGTAGGTTTTCAGGCCGGAGAACTGGAAAAACGCGCCGAGCAGAAACAGCTGCAGCGGCGATGCGATGGCGCTGATGTTCTGGATGGTCTGCTCGAGGATGTGCGGCAGACGGATGCCGGCAGCCAGCGTCAGGATGCCGAGCGCGGACGCGATCACGAGCGGGTTTTTCACAATCTGGCCAAGGACGTGCAGCGGCTTCGGCCTCTGCCCGCGGAACACCTCCAGCACGACGACGGCCAGCATATTGAACAGCGGCACGACGACCGCAATCAGGATCGAGACGGTGCCGAGCTCACCGGCGCCGAGCAGCGCCGTCGCCACGGGGATGCCCATGATGACGTAGTTGCTGCGGAACATGCCCTGGATCATCACGCTGCGGCGCTCCGGCAGCTTTTCGGTCAGCAGCGTGTAGCCGAGCGCGAGGCCGAATGTCAGCAGCACGCCGCCTACGGCATAGGCCATCAGCAGCGGGTCAAACGAGCCGGACAGGTCGGAGCAATATACATTATAATAAAGCAAACACGGCAGAAAAATACGGAATGCGATCTTGTTGATGGCGGAGATCTCCTCGCGGCGGATCCAGCCGAGGCGGCGCGTGCCGTAGCCGAGCGCCATGACCAGGCACATGGGCAGCACGGCGTTTGCCGAGATCATCAGGTTTTCCATACTTCGCCCCCGTTCGTCAAGAAGTCGCTAAAATAACAGTTTACCCCATGCGGCGAGAAAACGCAAGTGCCCCGTTGCCGCGCGGGGCGGAACGTGGTATAATCGCAGCATCTTGATGAAATTTGACGCGGGAGGTGCAGCGATATGACGATCGAGCAGGCCATGGAGCTGATCCATGGCGTGGAGTGGCGCGGCTCGCGCCCGGGGCTCTCTCGCGTGCGCGAGCTGCTGCACCGCCTGGGTGACCCGCAGGACGGACTGCAATTCGTGCACATCGCGGGCACGAACGGCAAGGGCAGCACGGCGGCGATGCTCGCATCGATCCTGCGCGCGGCAGGGTACACGACGGGGCTGTTCACGTCGCCGTATCTCGAGCGCTTCGCTGAGCGCATGCAGGTCAACGGCGCGCCGGTCCCGGACGCGGAGTTTGCCGCCGTGTGTGAGGCGCTGCAGCCGTGTATCGCCGCCATGGACGACCCGCCGACGGAGTTCGAGCTCGTGACGGCGGCGGCCATGCTGTGGTTCCGGCGGCGGGGGTGCGATGTTGTGGTGCTGGAGGTCGGCCTCGGCGGCCGGCTCGACGCGACGAACGTCATCGCCGCGCCGGCGTGCGCCGTCATCACGAACATCGGCCTCGACCACACGGAGATCCTCGGTGATACGCTCGCGCAGATCGCGCGCGAGAAGGCGGGCATTCTCAAGCCCGGCACGTGCGCCGTCAGCTATCCGCAGGTGCCGGAGGTGCGCGCCGTCCTGCGCGAGATCTGTGCGCAGCGGGGCATCCCGCTCACGATGGCGGACGCGTCCGCCATCGTGCCGCTGACCGACAGCGTGGACGGGCAGACCTTCACCTACCGCGGCACGGAATATGCGCTGCCGCTGCTGGGGGCGCACCAGCTGTGCAACGCGGCCGTCGCGCTCGAGACGGTGGCGGCGCTGCGCCGTGGTTCGTGCTCGACGGCGGGCACAACCCGCAGTGCGCGCAGACGGTCGCGGACAATCTCGCGCGCTATTTTCCCGGCCGGCGCATCACGCTGCTCGTGGGTGTGCTGGCGGACAAGGATTACCCCGCCATGCTCGCCGCGCTCGATGGGCAGGCGGCGGCGTACATCGCCGCGACGCCATTATCGCCCCGCGCGCTGCCGGCGGCGGAGCTGGGGGAATATCTGAAACGATTCGGAAAACCGGTTACGGTCTGCGCGGACCCCGCGCAGGCGGCAGAGCTGGCGCTGGCACACGCGGCGCCGGAGGAAGTCATCTGCGCGGTCGGCTCGCTGTACATGGCGGGCGCGATCCGCACGTATCTGCGGAGGGAGAACGATGAGAATTCTGGGCATTGATTACGGCGACGCGCGCATCGGGCTCGCGCTCTCGGACGCCTCGGCCACGCTGTGCGGTCGGGCGTGGACGCTCACGGAGTGGAACCTCGACCGGGCGGTCGACGCGATCGCGGACGTCGTGCGCACCGAGGGCGTGGAGCGCATCGTGCTCGGCCTGCCGAAAAATATGGACGGCACCGAGGGCCCGCGCGCGGAAAAGAGCCGCGTGGTCGCGCAGCGGCTCACCGACGCGACGGGGCTCGAGGTCGTGCTCTGGGACGAGCGGCGCAGCTCCATCGAGGCGCACGGCATCCTGCACGCCAACGGCCGCCGGGAGAAAAAGCACCGCCAGACGGTCGACGCCGTGGCAGCGAGCCTGATCCTGGAGGGCTACCTCGGCACGCTGCACTGAGGCGGGAGGCGAGACGATGCGAAAGAGAAACATCGCCGTGCTGCTGCTCGCGGCACTGCTGCTCGCGGGCCTGACCGGCTGCGCGCAGCGGGGCGACACGTCGGGCGTGGAGATCGTCGTCGGCACGTCGGAGCGGTTTTCGGACGAAGATATCTGCGGTGCGATGGACGCGGCCATGCGCGCGTTTCACCGCAGGCACAGCGGCTGCGCCATGGTACGCCTGGCGTACAACGAGGCGTACCAGACGTGCTGGCTGGCCGGCGCGGGCGCGGAGGACGACGGCAGCACGATCGTGCTGCTCGCGAGCGTGTATGCGCGCGACCCGGGGCGGCGCAGCGGCCTGACCGCCGGCGAGACCTATACCGACTGGCCCTTCGTGCTCGAGCGGCGCGGCAGCGGCTGGCGCGTGGTCAGCAGCGGATACTAAAAAATGCAGCAAGGGCGGACGCCAAACGGCATCCGCCCTTGTTTTCTATTCGCTTCACATTTCCTCGACGGTCAGAATGTCTGGCAGCGCGGTCAGATCGTTGCGCAGGTCGCCGGGCCGGAGCGGGGCGCGGCTGTGGATGGGGATGAGCGCGCAGTAGTGGTGCGGCGCGTCGGGCGCGTCGGTGTCCGCGATGCGGCTGATCTCAAGATTCTCGATCTGGACGCGGCGCTCACGCAGCAGGGCGAGCACGGACTCCATGCACACGGCGTGCGCATACTCGATGTAGAGCGTGAGATCGGTGCTCTTGCTCGTGAGCTTGAACTCCAGCCGGATGAGCACCAGCTCGACCACGAGCACGACGAGCGTGGCAAAGGCCGCGCACTCGACATAGCCCGCGCCGCAGGCGAGGCCGATGATGGCTGCGGCCCAGAGCCCGGCGGCCGTGGTCAGGCCCTTGACGCGCTTGTCGCGCGTGACGATGATCGTGCCTGCGCCGATGAAGCCGATGCCGGAGATGACCTGCGCGCCGAGACGCGCGACGTCGGTAAACAGGTGCAGGGAGAGCAGCAGGTACTGGCTTGTGAGCGTGGTGATGGCAGCACCGAGGCAGATGAGGATGTGCGTGCGGAAGCCCGCGGGGCGGCGCTTCGTCTCGCGCTCGGCACCGATCACGCCGCCGCAGACGACGGCCAGCGTCAGCCGGACGAGAATGGCCCAGAAGCTCAGGGTGCGGATGGGGTCAAAACAGTGCAGCATGGCACAGCCTCCTTTCTCAGATCTCTTCGATGAGGATCACACCGTCGAGCGCCGACAGCTCCGCCAGCAGCTCGGGGTGGTCGCGCCGGTCGGGCAGCACGGCGCTGAACTGACACAGGAAGTTCGGCAGCGCGGCCGAACCGCTGCGGTTGACCTCGAAGTCAAAAATGCGCACGCCCTGCGCGCGCAGGTGCCCGACGACGGTGCCGAGCTTTTCCATGCTCTCGATCTCGAGGCTGATGTTCATGTGGTGCGCGCGGCGGGTCATGCGCCGCTCGAGCGGCGGCAGCGCGTACATACACGCGATCATGAAGAGCATGCTGATGAACGCGCAGGAATAAAACCCCGCGCCGATGGCAAGGCCGAGACACGCGCTCGCCCAGAGTCCGGCGGCGGTGGTCAGGCCCTTGACCTGCTGGCGGGCGGTGATGATGATCGTGCCCGCGCCGAGAAAGCCGATGCCCTTTGCGGCCTCGGCGCCGAAGCGCGACACGTCCTGCGTCGCGCCGATGCTCTCGGCGAGCGCGCGCCACGGTCCGTGGAGCATCTGGTTGAGCTGCAGGCTCAGCAGCACGGTGAGCGTCGCGCCGAGCGCCGTGAGCATATAGGTGCGAAAGCCGGCGGGGCGGTTTTTGCGCTCGCGCTCAAGCCCGATCAGCCCGCCGCAGAGCACGGCGAGGAGGATGCGCAGCATCATCGTGACGATATTCAGTTCACGCAGGTAGGAGAGTACGGACGCCATGGATGCGGTTCCTTTCTGAGTTGTTCACAGGCCGCCGCTGCGCGGCTTGCCGGTGCTGCCGCGCACGATCAGGCGGCTGCGGTATTCCACGCGGTTGATCGGCTGATCCTCCCGATCGTTCGGCCCGCCCTCAATGCGCTCGAGCAGCAGGTTGAAGGCGCTCTTGCCGTGGTTGAATGTGTAGTTTTCCACACTTGTGAGCTGGATGCGCTGATAGCCCGAGCTCGTGACGTTATCAAAGCCGCAGAGACTGAAATCCTCCGGCACGCGGTAGCCCTCGCGCACGAGCGCGTCGAGCACACCGTAGGCCACCATGTCATTGATGGCGACGATGCCGGTGATCTTGTCGTTGCGCAGACATTTATAGGCCAGCTCCATGCCCGAGCGGTACTCCAGGTCGGGCGTGGAGATCTCCGCCTCGAGCGAGTTGACGTGCGAGCAGATGGTCACGCTGCCCTCCGGGCACCACATGCGGTAGGCCTCCTGCAGGCCCTGTGCGCGGCGCATGCGGGAGATGTGGTGCTCGTTGAGCGCCGTGGACAGGTAGGCGATGCGCTTGTGGCCGAGGCCGATGAGGTGCTTGGCCACGAGCTGCGCTGCGCCGAAGTTATCGACGTCCACGGTGTCGATGCCGAAGTCAACGACCCGGTCGCCGACGGCGACGACGGGCACGCGGCGGCTCAGCTCGCGCACCTTGGCCGGCTGCGTCGGCGTCATGGCGAAGATGATGCCGGCCACGCGCGAGAAGTCGAGCGTGTCGAGCAGGTGGCTCTCCGTGCGGGGGTTCCAATAGGTGTTGTAGATCGCGGTCTGGTAGCCGGCCGCGCTGGCCGCAGCGTCGATGCCGCTGATCATCATCGTGTGATAGGGGTTCGAGACCGACGGGGAAAGGATCGCGATCTGTCTGCCGGAGCAGCGGGCCGACGGTGTGCGGTAGCCGATGCGCTCCGCCTCGGCGAGCACGCTCGCCACGCGCTGCGAGGAAAAGCGCTCGAGCGACTTGCCATTGAGGATCATGGAGACGCTCGCGGTCGAAACGCCGGTCGCCTCTGCAATGTCGCGCAGGGTGGGTTTGCTGCTCATAGGCACCTCCGGTGACAACACGAGAAGGGAGACCTTTGTGTTGAAAAATTAAGCATTTTTCGGTGAAAAATCGCGCTTTTGCCTTTGCAGTTTCACCAATTTCCAAGAGGAGTATATAGCGAAAACAGAAAAATGGCAAGGAAAATTTCCGTTCATGTTGACGGCATCGCACAAAAATGTTAACATTTTTCACAGAGAGCCGTTAAAATGACGGAGAAAAATTCAACGCTTTTTAAGCAGAAAGGAACTACCTTGAAGAAATTTGTTGCTATGCTTCTTGCGCTGGTCATGGTGTTCGCACTGTGTGCCTGCGGCAGCAACGGCGATAAGGCCGCTGTCGACAACAACGGGGATTACCACCTCACGCTCAAACTCAGCCACGTCTTTGCTCCGACCGAGCAGCTCTCGATCGAGATGCAGCAGGTCGCCCAGCGCATCAAGGAGCGCACCAACGGCGCCATCGAGATCCAGTGCTACGACTCCAGCCAGCTCGCCGTCTATAAGGACAACATCGAGCAGGTCGTCAACGGCGCCGACTGGATCGCCTGCGAAGACCCCTCCTACCTCGCTGACTATGACATCGACTTCGAAGCCCTCATCGGCCCCATGATGTACAACAGCATCGACGAGTACTCCTACGTCTGCCAGTCCGATCTGGTAAAGAATATGTGCCAGAAGCTCGAAGATAACTACGGCATCCACGTGCTCGCGCTCGACTTCAACGTCGGCATGCGCTGCATGCAGACCAACAAGGTCATCAAGACCCCCGCTGACCTCAAGGGCATGAAGATCCGCGTGCCCAACAGCTCCATGTATATCAACTGCCTCACGGCCATGGGCGCCACGCCCACTGGCATGCCGTTCTCCGAGACGATCTCTGCCGTGCAGCAGGGCGTCATTGACGGTCTGGAAGGCAACATGAACGCTTACTCCACCAACGGCAGCGCCGAAGTGTGCAAGAACATGTCCCTGACCAACCACCTCGTCGGCACCTGCGGCGCCTACATCAGCACCAAGGTCTGGAACAGCATCCCGGAAGAGTACCGCACCATCATCCAGGAAGAGTTCACCAAGGGCGCTAAGGAGCTGACCGACTTCACCAACGCCTCCTTTGCCGAGACGAAGGCCAAGCTCGAGAAGGAGCAGGGCTGCTCGTTCAACGAGGTCGACGTCGATGCGTTCCGCGCTGCCGTGCAGCCGGAGTTTGATCGCATGGTCAAGGAAGACGGCGTGACGCCCACCTTCTACGAGCAGGCGCAGGCCATCCTTGCCGAGTACCGCCAGGCCAATAAGTGAGCGCTGCGCGCTGACGGACGGCCGGAAGCCCCATTTATGCCGGGTGTCCCGCACATGCTGCCGGACACCCGGCATTGCTGAGCAAAGCCACAGAAAGCAGAGGAAAGCAAATTTGAAAAATGCACTGAAAAATCTCGACGCGTATATCGCGGGCGCGATGATGATCGTGACGATCGTGCTCGTCATCGTCAACGTGATCACGCGAAAACTGTTTAACTATATCATCATCTGGAGCGAGGAGATCGCCACCTCCTGCTTCGTGTACTCGGTGTTCATCGGCGCGGCCTATGCCTACCGCAAGCACCAGCACGTCGGCGTCGATCTGCTCGTGGAGCGGCTGCCGGCCGGCGCGCGCAGGGTCGTGCATCTGATCACCAACGCCCTGCTCGTGATCATCAACGGCTACATCACGGTGCTCAGCGTGCAGTTTATCCAGTCGTCCTGGATCAAGCGCATGCCGATCACAAAGCTGCCGTCCTCCGCGGTCAGCACGGCGCTGGTCATCGGCTTCGGCCTGATGACGATCTACTCGCTCGTCATTTTCATCAAAGACCTCAAGAGCGGCAGCAAACTTGACGGGGAGGTGGACGCATGAGCACGTTCCTTTCGATCCTGCCGATCATCATCGCGCTCGTGCTGTATTTCACGGGCATCCCGATCGCCTACGCGCTCTTTGCCGCGGCGCTGACCTATTTCGGCTTTATTGACACGACGACCGTGCCGTACCTGCTGATGCAGAAGTTCATCACGTCCACGCAGTCGTTCCCGTTCCTTGCGATCCCGTTTTTCATCATGTGCGGCTCGATCATGAACTACGGCGGCATCAGCGCGCGGCTCATGGACTTTGCCGACGCGCTCACCGGGCATCTGCCCGGCGGCCTTGCGCAGATCAACGTCCTGCTGAGCATGCTCATGGGCGGCTGCTCCGGCTCGGCCAACGCCGACGCCGCCATGGAGTGCAAGCTGCTCGTGCCCGAGATGGAAAAGCGCGGCTACGGCAAGGGCTTTTCCGCCGCGATCACGGCGGCGTCCTCGTGCGTCACGCCCATCATCCCGCCCGGAATCAATCTCATCGTCTACGGTCTGATCGCCGGCGCATCCGTCGGTCAGCTCTTTGCTGCCGGCTACATCCCCGGCCTGCTTATGGCTGTGACGCTGATGATCGCCGTGGCGATCATCTCCAAAAAGCGCGGCTACGCGCCGTCCCGCCCCCGCCGCGCAACGCTCGGCGAGATCGGCCGGCAGGCGCTCAAGTCCTTCTGGGCGCTGTTTTTCCCGCTGGGCATCATCATGGGCATGCGCTTCGGCATCTTCACGCCGACGGAAGCCGGCGGTGTGGGCGTGCTCTACTGCCTGATCGTGGGCAAGTTCGTCTACAAGGGCCTGAAAAAGGAGCACTTCATCCCCATCCTGCGCGAGACCATTTCCGGCACCGCCACCGTCATGCTCATCATCGTGTCGGCGACCGTGTTCGGCTACTACCTCAACTGGGAGAATATCCCGACCATGCTGCTCAACGCCGTGACGAGCTTTGCCAGCAACAAGTTCCTCGTGCTGCTGGTCATGAACATTGTGCTGCTCATCGTCGGCATGTTCCTCGAGGGCGGCGCGGCGCTCATCATCCTCGCCCCGCTCATGGTGCCGATCGTGAAGGCCGCCGGGATCGATCTGGTGCACTTCGGCATCGTCTGCAACGTCAATATCATGATCGGCGGCCTGACCCCGCCGTTCGGCTCGATGATGTTCACCTGCGTGTCGATCACGGGCTGCAAGATGCAGGAGTTTATCAAGGAATGTGTGCCGTTTATCATCGCGCTGCTCATTGCGCTGCTGCTGCTGACGTACATTCCGGGCATCTCGATGCTGATACCGAATCTCATTTATTAAGGGAGACAATTGCATGAAAGTTATGGCACACCGCGGCTACAGCGGTGCTTATCCGGAAAACACGATGCTCTCGTTCCGCGAGGCGGTCAAGGTCGGCTGCGACGCGATCGAGATGGACGTGCATGAAACGCGTGACGGGCGCCTCGTCGTCATCCATGACGAGCGGCTCGACCGCACGACCGACGGCTCCGGCCGCATCTGCGATCACTCGTTCGCCGAGCTGCAGCAGGTCAACGCCGCTGCACGCTTCGCGGGCAAATACGCCCCCGAGCGCATCCCGTCGTTCGACGAATACTGCGAGTGGGCGTCCGGCGAAACCGTCGGGCACAACATCGAGATCAAGACCGACAAGATCTACTACCACGACATCGAGCGCAAGATCTGGGCGACCATCGAGCGCTACGGCCTGGAGAAGAAGGTCATGTTCTCGTCGTTCAACCACTTCTCGCTGCGCCGCATCCTCGAGATCAGCGGCAACGCGGTCGAAGTCGGCGCGCTCGTGCTCGAGGACAGCATCGGCGGCTTCCCCGGCTACTACTGCCAGCAGGCGGGCTTTGCCTGCTACCACCCGCCGATCGAGATCCTCACGGACGAAAACGTGCGCGACTGCAAGGAGCACGGCGTGAAGATGAACGTCTGGACCGTCAACGACATGGCCGGTCTGGAGCAGCTGCACCGCTGGGGCTGCGAGGGCATCATCACGAATTTCCCCGGCGTGGCCAGCGGCTGGCTGCGCGCGCAGGGTGAGTGAGCCGGACGCGGCGGAACCAAAAACGGATACAAGAGGCGGCGCCCCCGGAGCATCTGCTCCGGGGGCGCTTTGCAGCGTCATATCATGAAAAAATCCCTCCGGCAACCGCATAGCCGGAGGGATTCTCGTTTATGGGATCAGATCTTCATGCAGACATCCCATGCGCGCCAGATGACGGTGCGCAGGTTGCCGATGGCAACGCAGTCGCCCACGCGGTGGACCTGCTTGTTGTCCTTGCCGCCGACCGGAGTCGGGATGAAGCCGACGCCGTTGACCACGTTGTCGCACGCGACGAAGGTGCTCTCGCCGGTCTTGACGTTCTTGACGGTGCAGCCGGTGTCCGTGATCTCGGTGACGGTGGACTCGAGATAGGTCGGGACCTTGTGGTACTCCATCGCGTCGCGCAGGAAGGAGGTGTTGGCAAGGCAGGTGGCCTGTGCCGCGACCAGGTCGTTCGCGTACTCGACGATGATGGGGTGCTTGCCCTGAAGGACAAGGTCATACGCAGCTTCGCAGGAGGACTGGCCGCCGCCGATGAACAGAACCTTGTCGCCGACTTCCTTCTTGTCCTTGAGCAGCTCGGTGAACGTGAGCGTCTTCTCAAAGCCGGGGATGGACGGCATGGTGCGCGGGATGGAGCCGCTGGCGACGATGATCTCGTCAAAGCCGCGCAGGGTGTTCACGTCCGTGACCTCGGTGTTCAGGCGCACGTCGATGCCCTCCTTGGCGACCTCGTTGAGGTACCAGCGGATGAGTTCCTTGTCGTTCTCCTTGAAGCTCATCGCGGACGCGGTGAGGAACAGACCGCCGAGCTCGCCGGTCTTTTCAAAGATGACCGGGTTGTGGCCGCGCTGCTTGAGCACGAGCGCGCACTCCATGCCGCCGATGCCGCCGCCGATGATGGCGACCTTCTTCGGATGGCGGGTCGGGACGATCTTGTACTTGTTGTGCTGCATGGTCGTCGGGTTCAGGGCGCAGCGGGCCAGGTGCAGGGAGTCGTCCATGCTCTGGAGGTTCGCGGTGCCTTTGAACTTCGACATGTTGAAGCAGCCGTTGTGGCAGCGGATGCAGGGCTTGATCTCATCCTCGTGGCCGCTGAGGATCTTGTGGATCCACTCATGGTCGACGAGGTTCTGGCGCGCGATGGCCACGGCGTCGAGACGGCCGGCGGCGATCTCTTCGGCGGCCTTCACGGGGTCCATGCGGCCGGCGCAGACGACCGGGCGGCTCGTGAATTTCTTGATGTGCTCGACATACTCGAGGTTGCAGTTATCGGGCATGTACTGCGGCGGATGTGCCCAGTACCAGGCGTCGTAGGTGCCGTTGTCGCAGTTGAACATGTCGTAGCCCGCGTCCTCGAGGTACTTGACGGCCTTCTCGGATTCCGGCATGTCGCGGCCGAACTCGACGAAGTCGGTCTCGTACGGCATGGCGCCCTTGCCCCACGCCTTGGTCTTGGACACGACGGAGTAGCGCAGCGACACCGGGAAGTCGGCGCCGGCCTGACGCTTGATCTCCTGCACGATCTCGACCGGGAAGCGGAAGCGGTTCTCGAACGAGCCGCCGTACTGGTCGGTGCGGTGGTTCCAGTTGGCCATGGTGAACTGGTCAAGCAGGTAGCCCTCGTGCACGGCGTGGATCTCGACACCGTCGATGCCGGCGGCGCGCAGCTTCTTGGCGGTCTGGCCGAAGGCGTAGACCATGTCCTCGATCTCCTTGACCGTCAGCGGGCGGGACATGACGTCCTCCTTCCAGCGGTTCGGCACCTCGGACGCGGAGGCGCAGATGTACTGCACGTCCACGATGGGGCTGGCGATCTTGTTGAGGACGTTGTTCTTGGCCAGCTTCGTCATCCAGCCGTTGATGGCCATGGAGCGGCCCATGCCGGCGGCGAGCTGGATGAACAGCTTCGCGCCCGTCTTATGGAACTCGACCATGTACTCTTTGAGCTGCTTGAACATCTGGTCGTTCTGGTACAGCCACTTGCGGCCGGGGATGCCCAGCGGGTCGCGGATGCACTGCATGCCGGGCAGGATCAGGCCCACGCCGTCCTGCGCGCGGTTGAGCAGGAAGTAGGCTGCTTCCTTGTCGAAGTGGTTCGGCTCCATCCAGCCGAACAGGGACGTGCCGCCCATGGAACACTGCACGATGCGGTTTTTGATCTCCACATTGCCGATCTTCCAGGGGGTGAACAATGCGTTGTACTTTTCGTTCATTGAATACGCTCCTTCTATTTTTTAGGTCTCCACAGACCCGGGTTTACGTTCTTCCGGGACATGGATCTCCCGGATGGTAAAGTCCTTGCCGGACAGCACCGTTTTGTTGAAGCTGTTGCAGTTCGGGCAATGGCCGTTACATTCGATCACATTGAAGATCTCGTCGCAGTCCTCGCACTCGGCCATGCCGGGCACGATGTTGACGATGAGCTTCGTGTTTTCCAGCGGCGTGCCCTTCACGACGGGGGGATAGAGCTCCTCCACATACTCCGGGATGACGAGCGAGAGCTCGCCGCAGTCGGCCACGATCTCGGAGATCTCGTCGATGTGGTTGGCCGCCGCGTAATCGGTCACGGTCTGGACCATGGCGCGCACCACGCCGATCTCATGCATGGCGCTGCTCCTTATCTGCCGCGCGTCTTGCGCACGAGGCGGCCGATGGCGGCGGGGGTGTTGCCGGCCACGGTCAGCAGCGTGCGGAAGTATTCGCGGCCGTGCGTGTCGTTGACCTTCTCGAGGCGGATGGCGTCGAACTTGCACTTGGTGGTGCAGATGCCGCAGCCGATGCACTGGTCCTCGTTGAGGACGACCGCGCCGCAGCCGAGGCAGCGCTCGGTCTCCTTCTTCATCTGCTCCTCGGTGAACACACCGCGCAGATCGTGGAAGGTCTTCTTCGCCTCTTCGGCGGAGCCGTCGTGCGCGTGCTGGCGCGGGGTGTTGTCAAAACTCTCGATCGGCACGGCCACGGTCGCGGGATCGAGCGACTTGTAGTCGCGGTGGTCGCGGCCGATGAGCTGGCTCTGGCCGGGGTGCACGAAGCGGTGGATGGACACGGCAGCCTCTTTGCCGGCGGCGATGGCGTCGATGGCAAACTTCGGCCCGGTCACAAGATCGCCGCCCGCGAACACGTCGGGCTCGTCGGTCTGATACGTTGCGGGGTCGACGAGCACGGTGCCGCGCTTGCCGAGCCGGAGCTTCGAGCCGGCGTCGATGCCGCACAGGTCGATCTGCTGGCCGATGGCCGAGATGACGGCGGAGACCGGCAGCGTCTCATATTCGCCGGTGCCGACGGGCTTGCGGCGGCCCTTCTCGTCGGGCTCGCCGAGGGTCATGGTCTCGACCTTGATGGCCGTGGCCTTGCCCTTTTCGCCCAGGATCTCGACCGGGGCGCAAAGGAAGCGGAACTTCACGCCTTCGGCCTCGGCCTCGGCAACTTCTTCGTCCGCTGCGGGCATCTCCTCGCGGCCGCGGCGGTAGAGCAGCGTCACGTCCGCACCGCGGCGCACGGCGGTGCGCGCGACGTCGATGGCGACATTGCCGCCGCCGATCACGGCGACCTGCTTGCCGATGGTCGGGCGCTTGCCGAGGTTCACGGCGCGCAGGAACTCGACGCCGGTGAACACACCCTTCAGATCGTCGCCCGGGCAGCCGGCCGGCGTGCCCTTGGAGGCGCCGACGGCGAGGTAGATCGCCTTGTAGCCGTCCGCGCGCAGCGCGTCGAGCGTCATGTTCTTGCCGACCTCAATGCCGAAGCGGAACTCCACGCCGAGCTCCTTGAGCACGTCGATCTCCGCGTTGACAACGTTCTTCTCGAGGCGGAAGCTCGGGATGCCGAGCGTGAGCATACCGCCGGGCACGGACTCCTTCTCAAACACGGTCACGGGGTAGCCCTTGACGGCGAGGTAGTACGCGCAGCTCAGACCGGCAGGGCCGGCGCCGATGACGGCGATCTTCTCCGGGTACGGACGGCCGATCTGGTTGAGCATCTTCGGCACGAAGCGGGTGCTGGCCTCGAGATCCTTCTCGGCGATGAACTTCTTGATGTCGTCGATGGCGATCGGATCGTCGATGCTGCCGCGGGTGCAGGTGTCCTCACAACGCTTGTTGCAGATGCGGCCGCAGACGGCCGGGAACGGGTTTTCTTTCTTGATGAGCTCCAGCGCCTCGGTGTAGCGGCCGAGGGACGCGAGCTTGATGTAGCCCTGAACCGGGATGTGCGCCGGACACTCGGCCTTGCAGGGGGCGGTGCCGCTGGGCATGACGTCGGAGCGGGTCGTGCGGTACTCGGGGTTGTAGCTCGAGCGGTGGAACGGCACGCTGGCGTCGGTGTCGTAGGTGTCGGAGATGTGCGGATCGGTCGCGCAGCGCTTCTGACCGAGCTTGAGCGCGTTGGTCTGGCAGTTTTCGACGCACTGACCGCAGGCGACGCACTTTTCCTTGTCCACGCGGGCGATGTAGTTCGAGCGGATGGCACGCGGCGTGCGGAACAGCTCCGCGATGCGCAGTGCGAAGCACGAGCAGCCGCAGCAGTTGCAGATGGCGTTCGTGTCCTCAAAGCCGGGGGTCTGGTTGATCTCGTGCACGAGACCATTGTCCTCGGCGCGCTGGAGGATCTCATACGCCTCTTCCTTGGTCACGAGGCGGTGATACCCCTGCTCGGAGAAGCAGCGGGCGTTGTCGTTGAGGTACATGCACATATCCTCTTCGAGGTGGCCGCAGCCCTCGCCCATGAGACGGCGGGCACGGCGGCAGGAGCACGGACCGACGCTGATGGCGGTCGCGTTCTCGATGAGGGTGCGCACTTCGTCGTAGGAGGCGGCGTGCGAGTCGTTCTCGATGGCGCTCATGACGGGCATGACGCGCATGAAGAACATACCGGTCTTGCCGGAGTCGAGCATCGGCGCGAGCATTTCCGGACGGCGGCGGGTGTACGCCTCGAAGCTCTCGCCGAGCACGGGATACTTGTCGCACTGCTCACGGTTGGCAAGGATGCCCTCCATGATGCCCGGGACCCAGATCGGGTAGAAGTAGCAGCGCTTGCCGTCCACGTAGCGGTAGCGGACTGCGCCGGTCTTGCACAGCTTGTCGAGCTGCTCCTGCGTGAATTCCACGCTCTTTCTTGCGCGCTTGGCCACTTCCTCAACCGTGCGGTTGGTCTCCAGGCGCACGTGCATCATGATCGCACACATATCATCGTCGATGATCGGCTCGAGGATCTTATACTCGGGATCGTCATACGTGATGCCCATGTACGTCATGCTCTCAAGGCTGATCTTCGTGGCCAGCTTGAGAATATTCGGTCTTTTTGCCATGCCGTTTCCTCCTTCAATGTAGGGTGGTATTTAAAAGGTGTTCCCTGTCCCCTTATTGCTTGGGCGGCGCCGCGAATGCGCGCGTGAACTGCTCGCACAGCGCGTCGATGCGCGCGTGCCCGTCGAGCTCGTGCACGCTCGGCACGCCGACGGACATACGCTGGATGACGCCGAGGATCGCGTCGTAGGCGTTATAGTAGAGCATTTTGACATCGGCGTTGGGGTCGACCGTCCCGTCGGCGAGGCCGCGGCGGATGGCCGCTGCGATCGGGCCGGGGGCGACCTCATAGCGCTCCGGCGGGCGGTTGACGACCGCGTGCTGCCGGCCGGCGTTGCACAGCGCGACCTCCGCGTCGAGCGAGAAGCGGATGCCGGCAGGGTCTGTAAAGATCAGCCCCGCGTAGCTGCGCAGCAGCACGCGGATCTCCTCGATGCCGGTCATGCCCCTGCGCCGCTGCTTTGCCAGCGACTGCGCGGCCAGTTCCTTGGCCCTGTCCCAGTAGAGGTAGGCCGCCGCGATGACGAGCTCATCCTTGCCCGCAAAGTACCGGTAGACCGAGCGCTCGGTCAGGCCGGCGTGCTGCGCGATGTCGCGGATGGTCGTCTTTTCAATGCCGTTTTCAACAAAACACGCCAGTGCCGTCTGCGTTACGAGTGCGATATTCTGTTCCCGCACCTCTTGCATCGACATGGGCGTGCCTCCTGTCTGCTATATTTGTCAGATGGACTGACATTGTTATTATACCTGTTTTTTGCCGGTATTTCAACTGAAAGTTGCTCGTTTTTTAACGAGTTTGTCATACAAAAAACACCGGTATGGTCAAAAAACCACACCGGTGTACAGCTTGTCAAAAACAATGCCGGGGTATTGGGCGCATCGCGCGTGTCACACGGGGTAATCGCCGGAGAGCTTCTCGTCGGCGTTCGTGCCGGTGTCTCTGTTGCGGAAGAAGGCAAAATACGCTACCACGCACAGCGCCACGAGCGCGTAGGCAAAGACGATGACGGCGGTGTTGCCGGCCGCAATCTCGCTCTGCAGGCCGCCGATCTCGACGATGAGGATGAGCGCCGGCGTCACGAAGCGGATCATGACGGCGTAGACCTTCTTCAGCCAGCCGGACATGTGCGTGCCCTCGGCCTCGATTTCGGCCACGGCGCGCTTGGGCGTGATGAACCAGCCGACAACGATGCAGGAGAACAGAGCGCACACGGGCATGAGTACGGTGTTGGTCACTTCATCGAAGAACGTCAGCCAGTCGAGCCCGAACAGCGCGGGGCTGGATTCCTCGAGGATGGCGACATGGCCGAGCGAGATGCCGATCGGGATCGACACGACGAAGCACACGCACGCGACGATGAGCGCGGCGCGCTTGCGGTGGGCGTGGAATTTCTGGATGACAAACTGCGTCACGACCTCGATCAGCGACACGACGGACGTGATGGCGGCGATGTCGACCATGACAAAAAAGGCGAACGACACGACCTGACCCACGCCGCCCATGGACTCGAACACCTGCGGCAGGATGATGAACATGAGCGCGACGCCCTTGCTGCTGCCGAGCAGGGAGGGGTCAAAGTGTGCCACCGACGGGAAGATCGCCAGGCCCGCGATGAGCGCCACGAGCGTGTCGAACACGCAGATCATGGCGGTGGAGCGCACGAGGTTGACCTCCTTGCCGGTGTAGGAACCGTAGGTGATCATGATGCCCATGCCGAGCGACAGAGAGTAAAACGCCTGGCCCATGGCCACGAGCACGGACTTGAACGTGATGCCGGAGAAATCGGGCTTGAGGTAGAACGCCAGGCCCTCGCGTACGCCGCTGCCGAGCGTCAGCGCGTAGACCGCGATGGCGACGAGGATCAGAAACAGCACCGGCATGAGCACCTTGGAGGCTTTCTCGATGCCGTCCTTGACGCCGCCCATGATGATCGTCACACTCAGCACGAGGAAGATGGCCGTGTACAAAATGACCTCACCCGTGTTGACGGAGAACGTGCCGACGATGCCCGCGTTGCCGCTGAAGGAGTTGAGCGCGTACTTCGTCGTCCAGCCGCCGAGCACGGAGTAGTAGCAGATGATGAACGCGGGGATCATGATCGCCACGAGGCCGCACCAGCCGAGGTTCTTGTGGATCATCTTGTAGGCGGTCATGGGGTTGGCCTGCGCGCGGCGGCCGAGATAGATTTCGCTGAGCATCGTGACAAAGCCGATGAGCAGCACGCACGCGATGTAGATGAGCACGAAGGCGGCGCCGCCGTTTTGCGACGTCTTGTACGGGAAGCCCCAGAGATTTCCGAGCCCCACGGCACTGCCGGCGGCGGCGAGGATGAAGCCGATACCGCTGGCGAATCCAACTTTTTTCTTTTCCATAACAGATTTCCTTTCTGTCCGTTTTTCTATACAACAAAAAATCGGCCCCGACCAAAACGGTCGGGGCCGACTCCTGGTATACCAAGTGCTGTCGTGTTATCCCGTGAATACCGGTTTGGCGCGTCCTGTTGGCGGCGTAATGCCCAGAATGCCGAGTATAGCAAAAATCGACACTGCAAGTACAGTGTCGATGGTAAGCAGGAGGGCGCTATTGTTGGTATTCGCCGCAGAGCATGCGAAGCCGGCCGCGCACGTGGTCGCGGTGCTGTCGTTTTTGCGGCGGAAAAACGTGTTGTGCATGGCTTGCAGCTCCTCTCAAAGGGAATTTGGCGTCATTGTACGCGCCGGTGCGGCGGTTGTCAACGGCGGAATGCTTTCGTATTTTTGATAAGGAAGTTTTAAATTTTTGAATCATTCAGCAAAAACCCCGGCGCGGGGCCCCGGACCCGCGCCGGGGGGTGGAAAAAAGAAAAGGGGTATTCATAGAGATATTGCAGCCCCAATGGGAAATGCGGGGGCAAAAGAATAGAC
>ENA-ORLW01002018-ORLW01002018.1-human-gut-metagenome-genome-assembly--contig:-NODE-2018-length-19537-cov-19.684307_pt1 | contig 19537 bp, 17 predicted proteins | sample MGYA00243017_ERZ508829 | MGnify/ENA primary metagenome ERZ508829 (study PRJEB26277, sample SAMN04329776) | human gut metagenome | biome: human-associated habitat | host: Homo sapiens | place: USA...
CAGTGTTGCCAGGCTGAGGCCGACATAGCCCGTGCCGGCAACTGCTATGTTGTATTTCTTCATCTTCGGAATGATAGTTTCGAGGGAGGTTATCGGGTTGGGTGAATCTGGCGGCCGGAGGCGTGCAGGCGCCACTGGATGCCGTTGTCGCCTACCATATGGAGGCGGAAGAGGGCGTTGGCGCTGCCGCTTTCGATTTTTTCGATGTCGAATTCGCAGCCCGGGAAGAGCCGGTTGACCACTACTACCGTCTCGCCTTCGGCAGGGGCGGTGGCACCCAGCGGCTCCACATCGTAGTCGGGCGTGAAGTGGCCGATGGTCTCCTGAAAGCGGGCGAAGGCGTCCGGCGCAATGGCGGCGTAGGCGCCTCCGGGGCGGCCGGAGGTGGTGTAGCACCAGGCCAGGTCGCCGATTCGGCAAAACAGGGGGCACACTTCGGAGAGGCGGGTGCGAAAGAATACGATGTCGCGAATCACGGGGCGCCGGTCGAAGACGAGTTTGCGACCGATGCGACGCGCTATTTCGTCGTAGGGATAGAAGAGCTCGGGGCGCCGAACTTCGGAGCCGAGGCTGTCGAGCCGCGCAGCAATCTCCTCGTAGCTCACCCGCGGGCGCAGCCGCATGGCGTACCACCGCAGGGGATTGGAGGCGAATGTAGCCGCCACTATGCCGACTATTTCGGCGCGCCGCCCCGCGCTGAGTTCGGCCGGGCGGCATAGCGCCAGCACAGGCAGCGCATCGCACCGCGTGCCCATGGCAGCGGCAACTTCGGCCGGTGCGATACCGCAACCCAGGGCCGCGCAGGCCCAGAGTGCCGCCAGGGTGGCGTCGGCGCCGGCAGCAGCGCTGAGCCCGTGCATGCGGAGAGCGTCGGTTGCCATTGCGTCAACTCGCCGGGCAAGGCGGCGGGGCGTGAGGCTGCTTTGCTCAAGGTCGAAAAGATAGCTTCTGCGCCCCGACGAGCGCCGCTCGGCGATGGCGGCGGCTTCGGGGAGGGTCGAGTCGACGTCGGTCTTCTTCATTCTCGCCACTTCTTCAAGAGGCAATGCACCGCATATCAGGGCCATAAGCACCAAGTCGGCAGCTGCGCTGCGCCCCGAAGTCGCACTCCGGGCAAGGGCGTGGAGGCGCTCCAAATCGCGCTTTAGGCCCGCCGAATCGGGCCATGCGTCGCCGCCTCGCAACTGCGCCTTGAGCACACACAGGTCGACCGACGCTCCGCACACATTATTAAATAGCGCGGCCAAAATGTCGATGTAGTGAGCCGCCGTTTTGGCCGTCAGACCCAGCATCCACATATGCACGGCCCAGTCGGCAAAGAGAGCCGCCGAGGGCGTAGCTTCCAAGACGCCGCGAACCCCGCAGAATGTCTCGAAACTACGAAGCGCCTTGCCGTAATTCCGCTGCGAGGCCTCCGGCATGCCGGACACCTTGTTCCGAAATTCGGCCAATAGCTCCCTGAGGTCAAACATCTGTGAATCAGTCGAGAGGCAGCACATATCCCTTTTAACTTCGAGACGCCGGGACACAATACTTCCCGACCCCCCGACGGCCTGCCTTGCAAGGCTCCGGAGGCGCTGGTGTGAAACTTGACAATACGCTTTTCACCGGCTTGTGTGCTCAGCTCGAACGCTCAAAACATCAGTATCTCTTAGTAAGAGATACTCAATTCGGCCACAAAGATACAAAATAATATTGACATAGAGCCAACTCCCTTCTCTTTAATTGGGTCGCGGGACGACTCCGCAGCCGAATTGTTTTACAAATTTGATTTTTGCCGGCGCCTAACTTGCTTACATTCAGCGCCATTATCGGCATTGAGTATCTCTTACTAAGAGAAATGCAAATATTTATGGGCGTTATGCTCCGGATTAATGGCTCTCGCTATCATTCTCCGTGGAGCCTCTGTCCGCTGGTTGTCAGCCGGATAGGGGGTCGGAAAGAATTGTCCGGCCCGGGGCTTCGGTTCTTTTTTCGCATTTAGCCCAATCTGCTGAAATGTCGGAAATTAACACACAAACCGCCGTCGATTATTTCCAGCTTAAGCTTCAGGCGACTGCCAATGCAGCCACCGCAGCCAACACGCGCAAAGCCATCGACGCCTTCGCCCGCTACACCGCCGAAACCGGCGACATCACGCTCGCCGAACTCGACGGCACCGTCGTCAGAGCTTGGGCCGGCCGACTCTTCGAGCAGGGGCGAAGCCTTTCTACCGTGCAGGCTTACGCCGCCAAGCTCTCGGCTCTCGTCGCAAAGGCTGACCGCGAGGGCCTCCGGTGCCACCCCGAAGCTTTCGCCGAGCTGTCGGCCCAACTACGGGCCCTGACCCCCACCCACATGGAATGTGCCGACGCCGACCGCATCTTCGACGGTCTGCGGCTGCTCGTACTCAAAGACCTCAGCGCCAACCCGGCCCTCCAGCTCGGACGCGACATGCTGCTGTTTGCGGTGCTTTGCGGAGGATTGAGTCTCGACCGGCTGACCGACTTGTGCAAAGACGAGGCCGACAACATCCCCGCCGCCGCAACCGCCATCGCCGAGCGCTACCGCGCCGGACGCCCCCGCCACCTCTTCCCCCTGAGCCAAAGCACGCGCACCCCGGCCCAACGCCGACGAGCCGCCGAAGCCCTCATCGCCCAAGCCCTCGCCGCCGCCGGCCTCAACATCACCGTGCGCCCCGGCCTCGCCGCCGACCTATGGGCGGCCTGCGCACTGCGATGCGGCGTCAGCGCCGCCGAAGTAGCCGCCTGCCTTGCCGACTCCGCCTCGAGCGCCAACCCCGCCGTGCGCTTCGCCGCAGCCGCCATACTCAGCGACGACAGCCGACGCGCACTCACCGAGCGCGTCGCCGACGCCCTCACCCGCGACCCCGCCAACTGGTACGCCATGCAGTTCCGGCCCCGCGTGAACTACGACAGCGTCGCCGCCGCCATCGCAGCCTCCGGCGCCCCCGTCCTGGCCACCTACTATCCGCAGGAAGAAATACGCCGGCGCATAGGCCGCCGCATGGTGCGCACCGAGCGCCCCGTAGTACCCGGCTTGCTCTTCTTCAAGGCGCGTCCCTCGGCACTGGGCCCACTCTACCGCAGCATCGGACACCTCGCATGGGGCTACCGCACCGGCCGCGGCCCCGGAGCGCCCTACGCCGTCATCCCGCCCGCCGACATGGAACTCTACCGGGCCACCATAGGCTGCTTCGACGCCGACACCGACGTATGCCCCGCCGGCACCATCGCCCTGCAGCCCGGCGACAGCGTGCGCATCCTCGCCGGACCCTTCGCCGGTCTGCCCGCAACGTTAGCCGCCGTGACCCGCGCGGGCGCCCGCACCATCTGCCGCCTCCACCTCATGGGCACCAACGCCATCGAGTGGACCCTAACCACCTCCCCCCGCCTCCTCGCCCCGAACTCTCAAAATTAAAATATATACCGTCCATGAAAATTGGATTGCTGAAAGAAACCAAGATTCCGGAAGATAACCGCGTGGCTCTCACGCCCGACCAGCTCAAAGAGCTTTCCCAAGAATTTCCCAACGCTGTTTTCAAGGTGCAGAGCAGCCCCACGCGCGCTTACTCCGATGAGGAATACGCCGCCGCCGGTTTCCCCGTGTGCGACGACCTCTCCGACTGCGACCTGCTCTTAGGCATCAAGGAGGCCGACATACGCACTTTGCTGCCCGGCAAGCACTATATGTTCTTCGGCCACATCGCCAAGATGCAGCCCTACAACATTCCGCTGTTCAAAACGCTGATAAACAATACCGACACTTTCTCGGACTATGAATATCTTGTCGACGACCACGGCATGCGTCTGGTTGCCTTCGGTTGGTATGCCGGCGTTGTAGGCCTCTATTATACCCTTCAGGGGTGGGGCAAGAAGCTCGGCGCCTACGAGCTACCCAAGCCCCATATGCACTTCACCATCGAGGAGCTCATCGGCAACCTCAAGAGCGTCGACCTGGGCAACGTCCGCATGGTGCTCACCGGCGGCGGCCGCGTCTCGCAGGGCGCCCAGTACATTCTGCAGCAGATAGGCGCCAAGTTCATCTCTCCCGAGGAGTTCAAGAACGGTCCGCAGGAAACCACCGGTCTGGTCTACACCGTTGCCAATATCGACGAGCTGGTTGCCCGCACCGACGGCGCCGATTTCGACTTCAACGACTTCGTCGAGAATCCTCAGGACTATCATTCGACCTTCGATGCCTTCGCCACCAGCGCCGACATCCTGCTGTGCTGCCACTTCTGGAGCAACGGCCAGCCCGTCTATCTCTCCGAGGAGAGCTTCCGCATGCCCGGCTTCAGAATAAAGATGATAGGCGACATCACCTGCGACATCATGGGCAGCGTGAAGTCCACACTCCGCCCGGCAACACACGCCGAGCCCTGGTACGACTATAACCCCGCCACCGCAAAAGAGGAGCCCGCCTTCAGCTCGCCCGCCAACGTGACGGTGATGGCCGTCGACACCTGCCCCAACGCCCTTCCGCGCGTAACCAGCCAGTACTTCGGCGAGCAGCTTATTAAATATGTGCTGCGCGACGAACTTAAAAAGAACTCCGGCGACTGCGCCGTGCTCGACCGCGCCACCATACTCCGCGACGGCTCTCTGACAGAGCACTTCAGCTACCTGACCGACTATGTTGCGGGCTTTTAAGGAGTCGGTCAAACATTCGGAGGCGTTTCGGGCCTGGCAGGAATGGCGTCTGCGCCGCGACGAGACGGAGCGCTTTTCGGGCGAGGCGCGGGTTATGATGGCTTCGCTGCCGAATCCGGAGGCAACGTGGAAAAAATATGAGGGCGACCTGAGCCGCCATATGTTCACCTACCCCGAGTGGCTGATGTACGGCTTCGAGGGCGCCACGCGCGAGGCCAAGGAGGCTTTCATATCGCGTTCGGAGGCCCAGAAGTGGTACCGCCGGCTGATTCGCCCCGAGATTCGCGCCCTCTTCAACCTCAAGCCGCTCTTTCTGCACCGCTTCGCGCCTTATATCCACCGCCGATTTCTGGCCGTTGGCCCCGGCACAACGGTAGAAGAGCTTGAGGCCGCCCTCCTTCCGGGCAAGAGCTATATCGCCAAGCCGCAGGCCGGCACACTTGGTCGGGGCGTGCACAAGCTGTGCTTCGACAGCCTCAGCCACGACGACTATGAGCGCCTGCTGGCTGAATTCAAGGCCGAAGGCACCCTGCTCGAGGAAACCATCGCCGGCGGCGACGCACTGCAGAGCTTTCACCCGGCATCGCTCAACACCATCCGCGTCATGTCGGCCAACCGCGGCACGGGCCGGCCGGAGCTCTTCGCAAGCTTCGTGCGCTTCGGCCGCGGCGACTCCGTGGTCGACAATGCCCACGCCGGCGGCATCTTCTGCACAGTCGACATCGCTTCCGGCCGCATACTCTCCGACGGCATGGACTCCGAGGGCCGCGTCTACACCGAGCACCCCGACACCGGGCTGCCCTTCCGCGGATTCCAAATTCCGCAGTGGGCAGACATAGAACGCGCATGCACCGAGGCCCACGCCAGCGTCGACATCCCCTTCGTGGGCTGGGACGTGTGCATCAACGCCGCCGGAGAGGTCGAATTCATCGAAGGCAACCACGCCGCCGATGTCGACATTATCCAGGCTCCCTTGCGCGTCGGCTACCGCGAACGCTTTGAAAAAGTCTGCCGGGACTACATCCGCAGCAAACAATAACACACCACATATGTACTCCACCAAAAGAATACTCAAAGGGCTGCTCTTCCGCACCGCCGGACTCTGGCCCGACAAAGCATACTTGCGCGCCCTCTACCGCGTCACCATGGGCCGCTCGCTCGATTTGGACAACTGCCAAACAATGAACGAGAAGCTGCAGTGGCTCAAAATCAACAACCGCCACGACGACCTCACCACTCTGGTCGACAAGCTCAAGGCCAAGGACTACATCGCCTCCAAAATCGGCGCCGAATACGTCGTGCCCCTGCTCAAAGTGTGGGAAAAGGCCTCCGACATCACCCAGGAAGACCTCGACGCGCTGCCCGACCAGTTCGTCATCAAGACCAACCACAGCGGCGGCAACACCGGCGTGATGATAGTCAAAGACAAGAGCAAGGTCACCCTCGAGGAAATCCGCAGCCGCATGGACCTCTCCATGCGCCAACACGACATCCATCTGCACTACCGCGAGTGGCCCTACAAAAACGTGGAGCGCCGCATATTCGCCGAGGCCTACCTTGGCGACGACCTCACCGACTACAAATTCTACTGCTTCAACGGCTTGGCCGACTGCGTGCTCCTCTGCACCGACCGCCAGAGCGGCCACGGCACCAAGTACTACTTCTTCAGCAAAGACTGGAAACTCTGCCGCTACAACAAAGCCGGCGCCGCCGCTCCGGCCGACTTCACACTGCCGCAGCCCGAAGGCACCCCCCGAATGTTCGAACTCGCCGAGCAGCTCTCCAAAGGCTTCCCCATGGTGCGCGTCGACTTCTACGACATCGCCGGCCGCATCTACTTCGGCGAAATGACCTTCTACCCCGCCTCCGGCCTCGACCCCAACCGCCTGCGCGAAGCCGACCTCCATTTCGGCTCGCTCATCGACCTCTCCCTGGCACGCAACGACTATAAATAAGTGGGCACACTCTCGAAAATAAAGAAAAGCAAAGACGCCCGCACCCTGGCCGCCAACTTCGTCTATCTCTCGCTGCTGAAGGGCGTCTCGTTCCTGTTTCCTCTGATTACTCTTCCGTATTTGGCCAGGGTAATTGGAGCGGATATGTTCGGCGCCATCGCTTTCGCTGCTTCCATCATGGTCATCGTGGAAACGGTCACCGACTGGGGCTTCAACTTCACCGCCACACGCGACGTGGCCAAGAACCGCGAGAATATCGGCGTAGTATCCGACATTTTCAGCCAGGTACTCTATGCCCGCACGATACTGACCATCATATGTTTCGGCATCCTGCTGGTATGCATAGAGCTGATTCCGAGCATGGCGGAGTACCGCAAGCTGATGCTGCTGACCTTCCTCTACATACCGGGGCATATCCTGTTCCCGCAGTGGCTTTTCCAGGCCTTCGAGCAGATGCGCTACATCACCATCCTCACGTTGGTCGCCAAATGCGTCTTTACCGGTCTGGTGTTTGTGGTAATCAAAGAGCAAAGCGACTACGTCTATGAGCCGCTTCTTACCGCCTGCGGCTTCTTTGTCAGCGGCGCGGTGGCCCAGTATCTCATATACCACCGTTTCGGCATCCGGCTCCGCAAACCGCGAATGGGCGAAATCTACAGCCGCCTGCGGGCATCGACCGATATGTTCATCAGCCTGATTCTGCCTAATCTCTACACCAACTTCTCGGTGATTATCCTCAAATCGTACTGCGGAGACCTGGCCACGGGTATCTACAACGGCGGCCAGCGCTTCCAAAACATCATCGACCAGCTCACGGGCATACTCTCCCGTACCTTCTTCCCCTTCTTGGCGCGCAATCCAAACAAGCATCATATATATGTGGCCATCAGCGGCGGCATCGCCGTGGTGGCTGCACTGATGATGTACTTCGGCGCCGACCTGTTCGTGAAGATTTTCCTTACCCCTGAATTTGCTCCGGCTGCCACTGTGATGAAGATTTTCGCCATCACCCCCATCTTCCTATTCCTGATGAACACCTACGGCACCAACTACCTGGTGATTATCGGGAAGGAAAACATTCTGCGCAACATCATCATAGTGGTGTCAATAATCGGTTTCGCCCTCACCTGGCTCCTCATCCCCAAGTACAGCTATATCGGCGCCACCGTAACGGTTACGGTGGTTTGGGGCGTGCGCGGTATCGTGACCTACATATACGCCAAAGTGGAGAAAAACAAACTCAACCCAGCGACAGCCAAATGAAAGTACTCGTTGCGGGAGACTTCGCTCCCGTCCACTATAGATTCCAAAAACTTGTTGCCGAGGGCGACTGCGCCGACATCCTCTCCAGGATTCCGGAGATAACATCGCGCCAGGATCTCTCCATCGTCAACTTTGAGGCAACCGTCGCCGATCCGGAAAAGGACACCCCCATCGCCAAATGCGGGCCCAATATCCACACCTCGGCAAATGCCGTCGGCATGCTCAAACAGGCCGGTTTCGACCTGCTTACCCTGGCCAACAACCACATACTCGACTTCGGCAAGACGGCGCAGGACCGCGTCATCAAGCTTGCCCGCGAGAACGGGCTCGACACAGTCGGCGCCGGCGACAATTTGGCCGATGCCGCCAAGATATACTATAAAAAGGTCGGCGACAAGACACTCGCCGTCGTCAACTGCTGCGAGCATGAGTTCACCATAGCAACCGACGACAGCGCAGGTGCGAATCCGATAGATCCTGTCGCACAGTACTACCAAATCAAGGAAGCACGCTCCAAAGCGGACTATGTGCTGGTTATCACCCACGGCGGTCACGAGCATTTCCAGCTGCCGAACCCGAAGATGCAGCAAACCTACCGCTACTTCGTCGACTGCGGCGCCGATGCCGTCGTCAACCATCACCAGCACTGCTACTCCGGTTACGAGGTTTACCGAGGCAAACCGATTTTCTACGGTCTGGGTAACTTCTGCTTTGATTCGCGCCTCCGCATAACCGACCCGCTTTGGACAGAAGGTTTTATGGCGGAGCTAACCTTTGGCGACAGCATAGAGTTCAACCTAATCCCTTACACTCAATGCACGGCGCAGGATTGTGCGGTAAGAATAATGGCCGACCGGACGGATTTCGACCGACGCATCGCCGATCTCAACGCCATAATCGCCGACCCGAAGCGACTCAAGGAAGAGGTCGAAAAATACTACGCCACCTGCTCGAAAAGCATACTTGAGCCCTTCGAGCCTTATACTGGCCGGTATTTCCGCGCCGCATTCAGCCGCGGCTGGCTGCCATCGCTCTTCTCCCGCAAAAAAGCGCTGGCAATCACAAACTACGTAAACTGCCAGGCGCATCTGGAAAAGCTCCGCTACGCCCTGACTCACAAAACGCGCCAATGAAAAAAGTACTGCCATATGCCGACTACGCTCCCACTCCCAAATCCTCTTGGATGTGGTGGGTGTACTTCGGGCTGTTCGTGATGTACTTCATGCAGGGCATACTCTATGCCGAGGGCAGCATACTGTCGACGGCATTCGGCGGTCTGCTCATCATCTTCGGCGGGTGGGAGGCTCTGCGTACCTTCTTGCGCCCCAGGCATCTGCCGGCCGCGCTTTGGTTCATAGCGGCCCTGTTCGTGCTTCTCACCATAGCCTTCGTGACCTCTCCGCGCTACCTCTTTGCGACGGCTCTCTACGACTATATCGATACCCAAAGCCAATATAAAGGCGCATGTGCCTTTTTCCTCTCAACCTTCATTGGTTATCGCATAGGCCTGAAGCAGCAACTCTCGCAGAAGCAGATTCTGATTTCGGCAATTATTTTCGCCGCTCTAAACGTGCTGCTCTTCCTCAAAAATGCTGTGACAATGCAGCTCGAGCGCGGCACGGAGGAAAATACCAACAACTCCGCTTACAATTTTCTTTTCCTGCTGCCTTTCTGTGCCGTGCTTCTGGACCGCTACAAGCTGATAGCTGCTGCGCTTGCTTCGGCTGCACTGGTGTTTGTAATGGCCGGTGCCAAACGCGGCGCCATCCTGTGTATGGCTCTGATGATACTGTGCTTCATTGTGTGGTATGGCCGCAACTACGGCATCAGCTTCAAGGCTGTGGTGCTTATGACGGTACTCTTAGTGGCCGGCGCGTGGTATGTGATGTACGCCTTCGAGAATAACCCGTACCTCCAGGAGCGCCTTGATTCGACTATGGAGGGCAACTCGTCCGCTCGCGACATGCTCTACTACGATCTGTGGCGGCGCTGGACCTGGGAGCCCGACCTGCAGATTAAACTCTTCGGCCTCGGTACGGCCCAAACCGTACCCATCGCCGGCAACTTTGCCCACAACGACTGGCTCGAACTGCTTATCGACAACGGCCTTGTCGGTGCGCTCCTCTACGCTCTGATTATCATAAGCGCGGCCTGGACAATCGTACGTTCGCGCATTAGCCCTTACTGGAAGCTGTGCGTGATGTTGTGGATAGTATTCTGGCTGGCCAAATCCATATTCTCGATGGGATATGTCAGCATTTTCGGCGGTATAACCATGCTATTTATGGGTATGGCCCTGGGCAACATCACCGCAATCAAAAAACTAAAACGAACAAATGGCTGAAAAAGAAAACAAGCGCGTACTGCTTTTGATCGACCAGCTTGGCAGCGGTGGCGCCGAGCGCCAGCTCTGCTGCCTGGCCGGCTGCCTGCACGGAGCCGGCTACGACGTTCGCCTCTGCCGCTTCTATCCGGGAGGAGTGCATTATGCCGCCGACCTTGAAGCTGCCGGCGTTGAGCCTGAAGTTTTTGAGTCGGCTCGACGGGCATGGCGGAGACCATTTGCCATAGCTTCACTTGTACGCAAATGGAAACCCAAGGCGGTGATAGCCTTTCTTGACGGCACCGCTATGGGAGCATGCCTTGCACGTATGCTGACACCATTCAACCTGCTGGTTTCTGAACGGAACACCACCCAAAACCTTTCGCGCCGCGAACGCGCCAAATTCTGGCTTTATAGAAGAGCGGACGCGGTGGTTTGCAACAGCCATTCGCAGTTGCGGTTTGTCAACGAACGTTTTCCCGAGCTCAACAGCAAGGCGGTCGCAATCACTAATGCCTTGGACACAGAGCGTTTCTCCCCTGCCGCACACCCCCCAAAACTTAACCGACCTCGTGTGCTCACAACCGCACGCATAACTCCGCAAAAGAACGTTCTGACCTATTTGCGCGCTTTGGCCATTCTTAAGGCCGAAGGCGTAGACGCGCATTTCGAATGGTTCGGAACACCCTCCGACGAGAATTATCTCAACCAAGTTCTCGCACTTAAGAAAGAGCTGGGGCTTGACAGTTACATAACCTTCCATGTTGGAGGAACCCGCGATGTAATATCGGAATACCGCAAATCATCGCATTTCATCCTTCCTTCGCTCTACGAAGGTTTCCCCAATGTGCTTTGCGAAGCTATGAGTTGCGGTTTGGTATGCACGGCATCGGCGGTGAGTGACTCGCCGGATATACTTTCCGACAAACGATTCCTCTTTGACCCTACCAAACCCGAGGCCATTGCATCGGCCATCAAAACCATGCTTGCGTTGAGTCCGAAAGAGACTGCAGCAGCCGCGGCTGCCAACCGGGATGCTGTAAAAAGAATGTGTTCCTTGGAAAGTTTCACCAAGGCGTATATAAATTTGATTGATTAATAATCTAAGGCCATGGCACGACAATTGACAACGCGAGGAATATTTTTGGGCTTGCCCGAGGCTGAGGTTGAGAATAGTCAGAATGACATTACCCAAGTCTTTATAGACTGTACCGGTATCGACGAGGCAGTCAAAAATGGTAAATTTCTTATCTGTGGGCGCAAAGGCTCTGGCAAGTCCGCATATGCCATCTATGAAAAACGCCGCGACAATATTGCGGATCAGCGACTCACCACTATTGTTCATAAAGAAGATTTCGCTCTTGAAGAACTTATAAATCACGAGGGCGCCGACTCAAATAAACGTAACGTGCTATTCGAGTGGCTGATATTGGTAAAAATTGTCGATTTAATACTCGAATCTCGCATTGGAGAGTATCTTCAGGAAATTCGTTCGCTCAGTGAGTTCAAAACTAAAAATGCCGGCTTGTGCAAAATTGACCAATACAACATTGATTACATCCTTAACGAGAGTGAGGTTAATTTTGCCCCATTAAAATCGAAATTCGGCCTCATCAGGAGGCTTTTTGCAGCAAAAACAATTAAAGCCCCATTTTATAAAATGGTCGGGCCTCTTCGTCAGGTCATTATGGAAGTATTAAAGATGCCTGTCTTCGGCAAAGCTGATTTCAAGATTATTTTCGATGACCTCGATGTAAGATTTAAGTTGTCCGATAGCCGTGACCGCGAAATGCTCTCGGACCTCATTCGTATAGCAAAAAGGTATAATACTGAATATATCAACGGCACGTGCGCAAAAATTATTCTAATGCTGCGCGACGATATTATTGACAAACTTCCCGGCGAGGACGGTGACCTTGCGAAAACAATATCCAGTGCTACCCACAAAATAAATTGGTATACTGTCGATACCTATGGCGACGGGCGGCATTCGTTGCTACGCAATATGATTAACAAGCGCATAACTGCGGCAATGAGCCGCATGGGCCAAAATTGGAGTGATGTGAAAGACCCGTGGGCTAAGTTCGTAGAAACAACCATTGCGGATAAACCATCGTTCAAATACGTTCTGGATTACACTTTCTATCTCCCCCGCGACTTGATGGCCATCTTCAAGGATATCGCGACCAAAAATATGAAGCTGCCTCTGTCGCAGACTGATATAGACCTTCTCATCACCGACTACTCACACGAAAAGAAACGTGAGATATGCGACGAATTAGCCGCTCATTTTCCGTATTCTCATATAAATTCCATCATAGAGTTGCTTGCCAAGGTAGATGCTAAATACGACACTACCTACGATGACATCCGGGAATGGTTCGCTCAATCCGAGTTGGACATATCTACCCTTCCCACCCTCATTGCACTCAATCTAATTATTCCGGTAGATAATAAAGGCAAGTTCTACTTCAATTATCGCGAAAGAATACCTACAGGCCACATATCTTCTTACAAATTCACAGTACCCTACATCCTAACAAGATACTTCGAGTCTCGATGAAGGAAGAAAATCGAAAGCGCATCCTCGTGTTCGGCTACTTCGGCTACGTCAACAACCAGCTCGACGGCCAGACCATCAAAACCCGCGCCGTCTTCGACCTGCTGCGCAGCCGCTGCGACGACGCGGAAATCAGCACATTGGACAGCCAGGAGCTGCAGAGCCGCCCTTTGCGCACTCTCATTAAACTGTTAAAGGCGCCATTCGGCAAAGACGTCGTTTTCTATCTCCCGGGCCAAAACAATCTTCAGAAGTTCTTTCCTCTTTTCTTCAAATTGTGCCGACTGGCCAAATGTCGCATTGTCTACCCCGTGGTAGGAGGATGGCTCCCGGATTTCATAGCCGACAAGCCGCAGTTGAGCGGCCCTCTGAAAGAAACAGACGGAGTATTGGTGGAATCCGAACGAATGGTGAAGCAACTTCAGGAACAAGGCTTTACAAACGTCGAAATTCTTGAGAATTTTAGGTCGACGAACTTTGTACCTAACTTTGAGAGCGCGGGAAAGGTACGTTTTGTCTTCATGGCGCGTCTTTGTGCCGAAAAAGGGTGCGACTTGATTCTTGAAGCGGTGGAGAAACTCAACAAGTCCTGTGCCGATTCGTTTATCGTGGACTTCTTCGGCCCCAAAATAAATGAATACGCCGACGATTTTCAAGCACGCATAAAGAAACTGCCCAATGTCGCCTACCACGGCACGGTGCAGCCGCATGAAGTCTTTGAAACCTTGAACCAACGTGATTGCCTGTTGCTGCCGACATATTACGAAGGCGAAGGGTTCCCCGGGTCCATTGTCGACTCTTATTTCGCTGGAATTCCCGTGGTGGTCAGCAATTGGAAAGATCTCGCCGGATTCGTCGAAGAAGGCAAAACGGGATTTGTGATTCCTCCGAAAGACGCCGACGCTCTGGCCGCAACCATGGAACGCATAATAGCCGACCCCGGCTGCCTTGAGCCGATGAAGCGAGCCGCCTACGCCCGCAGCAGCCGCTACTCGGCCTCCGCCGCCTGGGACATCCTCAGCAAATACCTCTGACAAAACGCTTATCTTACTTATAACATGCCTACTGAATCCAAGCTCGGGTTGGTGTCGATAGTGATGCCGACTTGGAACTGCGGGCGTTTCATCGCCCGGTCGATTGAGAGCGTGATGGCTCAGTCGTATCCCGATTGGGAGCTGCTGATTGTCGACGACTGCTCGACCGACGATACCCGCGCGGTGGTCGAAAAGTACACCGAGTCCGACCCGCGCATCCATTACCATTGCCTTGAAAGCAACTCCGGAGCCGCCGTTGCCCGCAATACGGCTCTTAGGATGGCCCGCGGCCGTTGGATTGCCTTCCTGGACAGCGATGACCTTTGGCTCCCCGAAAAACTCGAACGCCAACTCGCCTTCATGACCGAACGCAACTACGCCTTTTCCTACCACGCCTACACCGAAATAGACGAGGAGGACCGTCCGTTAGGCGTCCATGTTGGCGGCAAACGCCGCGTTAGCCGCCTGGAGATGTTCGCCTGCTGCTGGCCCGGGTGTCTGGCGGTTATGTACGATGCCGAACGCATCGGTCTGATTCAGATTGAGAACGTCAAGAAAAACAATGACACGGCGCTATGGCTCAAAGCGATTCGCAAAGCTCCGTGCTACTTTCTCAACGAAGATCTCGCGCTCTACCGTCGCCGCAAAGGGTCCATCACTCCTCCCGGTATACGCGCGAAGATTGGCTGGCACTACAAGCTGTTCCGCCAGGCTGAGAAAATGAATCCTGTCGCATCCTCCATATGGATGTGCATCAATATTCTGGGAAATAGTTATAAGAAACTTTTTTACGTCAAGAAAATAAAATGAGTGTTAGACGCAATATTCCGTTTTCGCCGCCGGATATGTCGGAGGCTGAAATAAGCGAGGTGGCCGAGGCGCTGAAGTCCGGCTGGATTACTACGGGTCCTAAAACCAAGGAGTTCGAGCATCTTATTTCGATGTGCTGCCAGACTGCTGTCTACGACTCCGAGGGCCGTCCGGAGCACACTACGGTGTGTCTCAACTCGGCCACGGCGTGCATGGAGCTTGCTCTGCGCGTGCTGGGCATCGGCCCCGGCGATGAGGTGATTGTGCCGGCCTATACCTACACGGCCACTGCGAGCGCGGTGTGCCACGTGGGCGCCCGTCCGGTTATGGTCGACTGCGCGCCGGGCTCCTTCGAGATGGACTACGACCGTCTGGCCGATGCAATCACCGAGCGCACCAAGGCTGTGATGCCGGTCGATCTGGGCGGCATCGTTGCCGACTACGACCGTGTGTTCGCTGCAGTGGAGTCGCGCAAGCATCTGTTCCGCCCCTCCAACGAGCTGCAGGCCAACTTCGGCCGCTGCATCGTCATCGCCGACGCGGCGCACGCCTTCGGCGCTATGTGGCACGGCCGCATGTGCGGCCAAATCGCCGACTTCACTTCGTTCTCCTTCCACGCCGTCAAGAATCTGACCACGGCCGAGGGCGGCGCTCTGACCTGGCGCTCACGCCCCGGCATGGACAATGAGGCCATCTACAAGCAGCTTCAGCTTCTGAGCCTCCACGGCCAGAACAAGGACGCCCTGGCCAAGACGCGCCTTGGAGCCTGGGAGTACGACATCATCGGCACCTGGTACAAGTGCAACATGACCGACATCATGGCCGGCATCGGCCTGGCCCAGCTCAAGCGCTACCCGGAACTGCTTCGCCGCCGCCGTCAGCTCATCGAGCGCTACAACGTGGCTCTGGAAGGCTATCCCGTGGAGGTGCTCGACCACTACAGCAACGACCACTCTTCCAGCGGCCACCTCTATCTGGTGCGCATCAAGGGCGCTACCCTGGAGCAGCGCAACGCCGTGATCGAGCAGATGGCCGAGCGCGGCATCGCCACCAACGTGCACTACAAGCCGCTGCCGATGATGACGGCCTACAGGGAGCTGGGCTTCGACATCAAGGACTTCCCGAACGCCTACGCCCAGTTTGTCAACGAAATTACGCTGCCGCTCCACACCCGTCTGAGCGACGACGACGTTGAGTACATTCTGACTAACTTCACCGACATCATTTCCAAGCTTTGAAACGGGCTTTCGACATCTTAGCAAGCGGACTCGGGCTGATTTGCCTGAGTCCGCTCTTTGCCGTGGTGGCCGTGTGGGTAAAATGCGACTCGCCCGGCCCGGTGTTCTACCGCCAGGTGCGCGTCGGCCGCGGCAACCGCGACTTCCGGCTTTTCAAGTTCCGCTCCATGCGTCCGGACTCCGACAAGCTGGGCCTGATTACCGTAGGCGGACGCGACCCGCGCGTGACCCGCTCGGGGTACTTCATCCGCAAGTGGAAACTCGATGAGTTCCCGCAGCTCATCAACGTGTTCAAGGGCGATATGAGCCTGGTCGGCCCGCGACCGGAAGTGCGCAAATACGTCGATATGTACACTCCCGAGCAGATGCGGGTGCTGTCGGTGCGCCCCGGCATAACGTCGCTGGCGTCGATTCGCTACCGCAACGAGAACGACATCCTCGCTGCCGCCGACGACCCCGACCGCTGCTACGTCGAGCGCGTCATGCCCGACAAGCTGGCCATCGACCTCGAATATGTGGACCGCGCCAATCTCTGGACCGACATCAAACTGATTTTCTCGACTTTCAAGGAAATTATTACGGGATAATCCCCCTGCACACCACCTTATCTGATACTGCCATGACTTCGCTGCATGAGGCGTACCGCACTTTCTTCGGCCGCGGCGACGCCCTCTACGAGCTTTTCGCTCCTTACCGCATCTGCCCGCTGGGCGCCCACGTCGACCACCAGCACGGCCTGGTGACGGGTTTTGCCTTCGATTCGGGCATAAAGTTTCTTTTCTCCGCCACCGACTCGGGCAAGGTGGAGATGGCCTCGCTGTCGTTCGAGGGCCTGATGACCTTCAATGTTCAGCGCCCGGTCGAACCCAAGCAGGGAAACTGGGGCGACTATCTCCGCGGCGCCGTGTGGGCCCTGCAGCAGGACTTCCGGCTGGTCAAGGGCATACGCGGCATCGTCAAAGGCTCGATGCCTATCGGCGGGCTGTCGTCGTCGGCAGCCTTGCTGTGCGGTTTCGTCATGGCGCTCGACAAGGTGAACGGCCTGGGGCTCTCCCGCGAGCAGATTATCCACTATGCTTCGGTGGCCGAGCGGCTCTACGTGGGCCTCAACAACGGCATTCTCGATCAAGCCTGCGTGGCGCTCTGCCGGGCCGACAAGCTGCTCTTTCTGGACACTGCCACCGGCGAACACCGGCTCATTCCCTTCGGCGGCGAGCAGCCGCGGCCGCTGCCTTTCCGGCTGGGCATTTTCTTCTCCGGAGTGACCCGCAAACTCACCGGCACGGACTACAATCTTCGCGTGGCCGAGTGCAAGACGGCGGCCTGGATAGTGCAGGCCTACGAAAATCTGCCTCTTAAGGAGCAGGCCGACACCCGTCTGCGCGACGTCCCCCGCGAGCTCTTCGAGCGCCACAGCGAACGCATGCCCGAGCGCTTTGCCCGCCGCGCACGCCACTTCTACGACGAGTGCGAGCGTGCCGCCGCCGGCGTACGCGCCTGGGAGGCCGGCGACATCGCCGCCTTCGGAGAGCTGGTCTTCCGGAGCTGCGAGTCGTCGATGGACAATTATCAGTGCGGCTCGCCCGAACTTATCGAGCTCTACCGCATCATGCGGCGCACCGACGGCATCTTCGGCGGACGCTTCAGCGGAGCCGGCTTCAAGGGCGCATGCATAGCCCTTGTCGACCCGGACAAGACGGACGCCATACGCGAGTTCGTGACCCGCGAGTATCTCAAAGTCTATCCGCAGTACAAGGACACCTTCGAGGTATTCTTCTGCGACCCCGCCAACGGCGTTGATTTTCTCTAACTGAAAATGAAGAACATAGTCATAGCGGCGGGATATGCCACCCGCCTGTATCCCCTGACCGAGAATTGCCCCAAGCCGCTGCTCGAAATAGGCGGCCGGACTATTCTGGACCGACTCATCGACGACGTCGACACCCTGCCGGAGGTCGACTGCCACATCATCGTGACCAACAGCCGCTTCGCGCCGGCTTTCCAAGCCTGGGCCGAGGGCCGCGCCTTCGCAAAGCCCGTCAAGATTATCGACGACGGCACTTCGACAAACGACACCCGTCTGGGGGCCGTGCGCGACCTTCTGCTGGCCATAGAGCGCGAGGACATCACCGACGACGACATCATGGTGCTGGCCGCCGACAATATCCTGGAGTTCGGCCTGCGCGGTTTCGTGGACTTCTTCCAAGCCAAGGGCACCAGCATCATTATGTGCCACCACGAGCCGGACGTGGAGCGTCTGCGCCGCACCGGCGTCATCGAGGTCGACGAGGCCATGAAGGTGCTCGACATGCAGGAAAAACCCGCCGTGCCGGCCTCACATTGGGCCGTGCCCCCATTCTACATCTACTCGCGGGCCGACCTGCCCCTGATTCGCGACTGCCTGGCCCACGGCTGCGGCTTCGACGCCCCGGGCAACCTGGCCCGATATCTTGCCGGGGCCTCAACCCTCCACGCTTGGCCAATGCCCGGCCCGCGCTTCGACATCGGCACCCTCGACTCCTATCACGAAGCCTGCCGACGCTTCGCTTAATGAAAGAAAATTTAGAAAGTTAGCAATGAAAGTATTAGTTACCGGCGCTGCCGGATTCATCGGCGCGGCTGTGTGCCGCCGCCTCATCGACGGGGGCCACTGTGTGGTCGGTCTGGACAACATCAACACCTACTACGACCCCGAGCTAAAGTACGGCCGCCTTGCAGAGCTGGGCATCAGCCGCGACGACGTGGCCTGGTACAAGTTCGCCCGCAGCTCCCGCTTCCCGCAGCTTGAGTTCATCCGCATGAACCTTGAGGACACCCAGGCCATGCAGATGCTCTTTGCCAACGGCGCCTTCGACGCCGTGGTCAACCTGGCCGCACAGGCCGGCGTGCGCTACTCCATCACCAACCCGCAGGCATACATCGAGAGCAATGTCGACGGCTTCATCAACATCCTCGAAGGCTGCCGCCACAACCCGGTCAAGCATCTGGTCTACGCCTCCTCCTCGAGCGTCTACGGCCTCAACGGCAAGGTGCCCTTCAGCGAGCACCACGGCATCGCACATCCCGTAAGCCTCTATGCCGCAACCAAAAAGAGCAATGAGCTCATGGCCCACGCCTACTCCAAGCTCTACAATATCCCCACCACGGGCCTGCGGTTCTTCACCGTCTACGGCCCTTGGGGACGCCCCGACATGTCGCCATTCCTCTTCATGGACGCCATCCTCCACGACCGACCCATCAAGGTGTTCAACAACGGCGACATGCTGCGCGACTTCACATATATCGACGACATCGTCGAAGGCGTGGTGCGAGTCCTCGACGTCGTGCCGAAGGGCAACCCCGACTGGGACGAGACAAACCCCGACCCGGCCACTTCGCCCGCGCCATACCGCATCTACAACATCGGCAACCAGCACCCAACACGCCTGATGGACTACATCGCCTGCATAGAGCGCGCTATCGGCCGCGAAGCACGCAAGGACTTCCTGCCCATGCAGCCCGGCGACGTCTACCAGACCTACGCCGACTCCTCCGCACTGGCCGAGGCCACCGGTTTCAAACCCGACACTCCGCTGCAGACCGGCATCGACCGCACTGTGGCATGGTTCAAAAACTTCTACAAACTATAAAAACCGACAAATGAAGAAATACAACATAGCAGTTGCCGGCACGGGCTATGTCGGCCTCAGTCTGGCCACCCTT
>ENA-ORLW01002019-ORLW01002019.1-human-gut-metagenome-genome-assembly--contig:-NODE-2019-length-19533-cov-3.808131_pt1 | contig 19533 bp, 17 predicted proteins | sample MGYA00243017_ERZ508829 | MGnify/ENA primary metagenome ERZ508829 (study PRJEB26277, sample SAMN04329776) | human gut metagenome | biome: human-associated habitat | host: Homo sapiens | place: USA...
GCATTATTCAAAAAATTATTTGAATAAAACCGTGCCTTATGAGGGGGTCCGAAATCTTTTAGATGAGCTTAATAATCTAGGTGTTGAGTATGCGGTGGCTTCAAATAAAACAGATATTTTTACCCGTGAAATAATCGAAAAGCTTTTTCCTGAAAACAAATTTGACAAAATCATGGGCAAAAAAGACGGTAATCCGACAAAGCCTAATCCTAAAATCGTTTATGACATTTTATCCGGTAAAGATTTAAAAGATTCTGAAATACTGTTTGTCGGAGATTCGAATGTTGATATTCAAACAGGTCATAATGCAAATATTAAATCTGTCGGATGTCTTTGGGGATTTCGTGATAAAAAGGAACTTGAAGAAGCAGGTGCGGATTTTTTAATATCAAGCCCATATGAGCTTCTTGAAATAATAAATAATTACTAAAGGAAAGGATGAAATTTATGACTTATAATATTAAGGAAGTTGCAGAGCGTTTAAAAGGTCTGCGTGAAGCTTTTGATTTGTCAATTGATGACTTCTGCCAAAAGACAGGTATTTCTGCTGATGACTATCAAAAAATCGAAACAGGAAAAAAGGATTTTTCAATAACTTTTTTGTATAAATGTTCTGAGCTGTTTGATGTTGATTTGATTGAGCTTCTGACAGGAGCTGCACCTCGTTTGAGTAATTATTCAATTGTCCGCAAAGGAGAGGGACTTCCTATTGAGAGAAGAGAACGCTTTGCTTATCAGCATCTGGCATATAGGTTTAAAGACAAGAAGATTGAGCCGTTAATGGTCACAGCACCATATGATGAAGAAGAACAGGATAAGCCTATCCGTCTTTCTGTACATGAGGGTCAGGAATGGGATTTCATAATTAAAGGCAGTCTAAAATTTGTTATCGGTGAACATACTGAAATTTTAAACGAAGGTGATTCTCTGTTTTATAATTCAAACCAGCCTCACGGAATGATTGCCGCAGGCGGCAGTGACTGTGAATTTCTGGCTGTGCTGATTAAAGAGTAATAATTTTGTTTAAAGTAAAGTTTCTTTAAACTATAAATTAAAATAAAGAACAGGTTTAAAATGATACTTGTTTTTGACTGAAAGGGAATTTAAAATGAGTGTAGATTTAAGTAATTTTTATAAGAAGTTTGTTATAGAAGATTTTGATGAGAAGACGGGGATTTTATCAAAGTTTGAGCCTAACCCTGAACCTAATTATAATTTTTCTTATGATGTAATTGATGAAATTGCAAGGCTCGACCCTGAACGAATATGTCTTTATTGGGTTCATGAAGAGGGTGAAGAAAGAAAATTCAGCTTTAAAGAGATATCTGAGCTTAGCAATCAGTTTGCTAATATGTTTTTGGCACATGGTGTGCAAAAGGGCGATAAAGTAATGCTTGTTTTGAAAAGGCATTATGAGTTCTGGCTTGCAGCCTATGCTTTGATGAAAATCGGTGCTGTGTTTATTCCGGCTACCTGTCAGCTTAAAGAGAAGGATTATGTTTATCGTTTTGAAGCAGCAAGCGTTAAATATATCTGCTGTACGGTTGATGATAATGTTCCTCAGACCGTTGAGGATTCTATCGAAAAGTATGACGGAATTGCAGAGAAGTTTATTGCCCGCGGTCATAGAGACGGTTGGATAAATTTGATGGACGAGGCTTCAAAATATCCTAAAACCCTTGAAAGAATCGAAAATGATGTTGAAGACCCTATGCTCTTATACTTCTCATCGGGAACAACAGGCTATCCTAAGATGGTTCTTCACAATCATTACTATACAATCGGTCATATCATCACAGCTAAGCACTGGCACAATATTTCTGACGGTTCGCTTCACCTGACTATTTCAGAGAGCGGCTGGGGAAAATGTGCATGGGGAAAAATGTTCGGTCAATTGACCTGCGGCGGAACAGTATTTGTTTATGACTTTGACAGATTCCATTCAGATAAAATGCTTAAAGTAATCGAGGATTATAAAATTACATCGTTCTGTGCTCCGCCTACTATGTATCGTTTCTTCATTAAAGAGGGAATAGAAAATTACGATTTGTCAAGCTTGAAATATGCTACTACTGCCGGTGAAGCTTTGAATGCTGAAGTTTATAATAAATTCTATGAGTATACAGGCATAAGACTTATGGAAGCCTTTGGACAGACTGAAACTGTTATGGCAGCGGGAACTATGGTCGGAATGGAGCCTAAGCCCGGTTCTATGGGAAAGCCTTCTCCGATTTACGATATGGACATTGTTGATGAGAACGGAAACTCTTGCCCTGTCGGTGAAACAGGGGAAATGGTAATCAGAACAAACGGAAGAAAGCAAAAATGCCTGTTTGTTGAATATTACCGCAATGAAGAAGCAACAAATGAAGCTTGGCATGACAATATTTATCATACGGGTGATACAGCTTGGAAAGACGAAGACGGATATTACTGGTATGTCGGAAGAACCGACGACGTTATCAAGGCATCGGGTTACAGAATCGGACCTTTTGAGATTGAATCAGTTCTTATGGAACACCCAAGCGTTTTAGAATGTGCGGTAACTGCCGCTAAAGACCCTATCAGAGGTAATGTAGTTAAGGCTACTATTGTCCTTGCAAGGGGATATAAGGGCAGTGATGAGCTTGTTAAAGAACTTCAGACATATGTTAAAAATGCAACAGCTCCTTATAAATATCCGAGAATTGTTGAATTTGTCGATGAGCTTCCAAAGACAATCAGCGGAAAAATCAGAAGAGTTCAAATCCGTGAGGAAGACGCTCAAAAGAAGAATTAATAAAATTTTTTCAGAGAACAGGACATTTTATTTGCTCTGTTCTCTGTTTGTATAGGAGATTGAAAATGCTTTTATATAAATTTCCGAAGAAGCTTTCTGCTCAAGAACAGCTGGAACAAGCGTCAGAGCAGATGAAAGTCAAAAAGAAAATTAATAAGCTGAAGATACAAAATATTATTTTGTTAGCTGCTGCTGTTCTATTGATTTGGCGAGTTCCGATTATATGGCTTAAATTTTTAGCAGCGTTTTTTATTGTTGCTTGCATTGCTGTGAACAGTCTTATTATGCTTTCGGTAAAACGTCAGGACGACAGCGGAGCATATACAAAAATCTATGATGACAGAATTGAACACAAGCAGGCAAATCTGTTTAATTTTAAAAAATCAAGGTACAAAGAGATTACGATTTTTTATAAGGATATTAAAGCGTCAGTACAAGACATATTCGGAAATTTGCAGTTTAAGCTTACAAGCGGCGAGATAGTTTCACTGTATTTTTGTGACACGAATACAAAGCTTTTCCTGATAAACAATTTATATAAAGAGATTAAATATCCGAAGCGTGAGTTTAAAGATTTAAGTGCCGATGAAGCAATTGACAAGGATGACCCGGATTATAACTGGAAAAACTGGAAGGATTTGTGATTTGAAAATAAATTGCTTGACAATTTAATTTTGTTTTGATATAATTTATTTTAAACATGATGACTGAGAGAGTAGATTTGAATTTTAAGCTTTCAGAGAGGGGAATGTTTGCTGAGAGTTCCCTAAGCGAAATCAAATTGAAGTTCACTCACGAGTGGTTCCGCCGAAGTTTTTTATTGTAAGCGGGAACGGATTTGGAAACCGTTAAATTTCGAGGGAGTGTTAGCTCTTTAAACCTTTAGGTGGTATAGCAAGTATTGTCTTGTCCTAATCAGGATAAGGCTTTTTTATTTTATGCAATTAATATTTTCAGAAAGGTAAGATTAAAATGAAGGACGCACTTTTAAAGATTGAAGCTCTGGCAAAGGAAGAGCTTTCAAAGGTAAGCGACACAAAGGCTCTTGAAGAATTAAGAGTTAAATTTTTAGGAAAAAAAGGTGAGCTTACAGCAATTCTAAAACAGATGGGAAAGCTGTCTGCTGAAGAACGCCCTGTTATCGGTCAGCTGGCCAATAAGGTGAGAGCTGATATTGAGGAGTCTATTACAAACCGTGTTAAAGAAATTAAGGCTCAGATGACAGAGAAAAAGCTCAGGGAAGAAGCACTTGATGTTACTCTTCCGGGAAGCAAGAAGAACATCGGAAAGCTTCACCCGCTGAATATTGTTATGAACGAGATTGAAGAAATCTTTATGGGTATGGGCTTTGATGTTGCAGACGGACCTGAGGTTGAATATGATTATTATAACTTTGAGGCGTTAAATCTTCCGCCTGATCACCCTGCAAGAGACACACAGGATACTTTCTATATTACTGATAACATTCTGCTGAGAACTCAGACATCTTCTGTTCAGGTTCATGTTATGGAGGAAAAGAAGCCGCCAATCAGAATTATCTCACCGGGAAGGGTTTATCGTTCGGATGCAGTTGATGCAACCCACTCACCGCTGTTCCATCAGATTGAGGGACTTGTGGTTGACAAGGGTATCACAATGGCAGACCTTGTCGGAACTCTTGAGCTTCTTATGAAGCGTTTATACGGTGATGACTGCAAAATCAGGCTTCGTCCTCACCACTTCCCGTTTACAGAGCCTAGTGCTGAGGTTGATGTAATGTGCTTTAACTGCGGCGGTAAAGGCTGTTCAATGTGTAAAGACGAAGGATATATCGAGCTTTTGGGGGCAGGCATGGTTCACCCTAAGGTTTTGGCAAACTGCGGAATTGACCCTGAGGTTTATTCGGGCTTTGCATTCGGTTTGGGACTTGAAAGAGTTGTAATGAGAAGATACGGAATCAACGATATGCGACTTCTATATGAGAACGACTTGCGTTTCTTAAATCAGTTTTAGTTGATTATTTACAGCTTAGAATAGTTACTTTATGAACGGAGGATTATAAATGGATTTATCAATGAAATGGCTGAGTGACTTTGTTGACGTCAGCGATAAGAATATAAAAGATTTTTGTTATGATATGACAATGTCAGGCTCAAAGGTAGAGGGCTTTACTCCGGAGGGCAAGGACATTACAAACGTAGTGGTAGGAAAGGTTTTGTCTGTTGTTCCGCACGAGGATTCTGACCATCTTGTAGTATGTCAGATTGATGTAGGAGAAGAACAGCTTCAAATTGTTACAGGTGCTTCTAATGTCAATGAGGGTGACTATGTTCCTGTGGCACTTAACAATTCAACCGTTCTTCACGACGGAAAGCCAGTTAAAATTAAGAACGGAAAGCTTCGCGGCGTTGAGAGCAACGGTATGCTATGTTCACTTGATGAACTTGGACTTACTGCACATGACTTTCCTTATGCAATCGAGGACGGAATTTTCATCTTAGGCGATGACTGTGACAAGACTTTAGGAAAAGATATTAAAGAAGCTATAGGCTTTAATGATACAACAGTTGAGTTTGAAATCACTTCAAACAGACCTGACTGTTTGTCCGTGTTGGGCTTAGCAAGAGAAGCTGCTGCTACTTATGGTATAAAGAGAACACTGAAAGAGCCTTCATACAAGGGCATAGACGGAAATATCAATGACGAGCTTTCAGTTGAAATTCATAACAGTGAGCTATGTTCAAGATATATCGGCGGTATTGTAAAGAATGTTAAAATCGAGCCTTCACCAAGATGGATGAGAGAAAGACTTCGTGCAAGCGGAGTGCGTCCTATCAACAATTTCGTTGATATAACAAACTATGTAATGCTTGAATACGGTCAGCCTATGCATGCATTTGATTTGAGATATGTAAGCGGAAACAGCATAAACATCAGAAATGCGAAAAACGGTGAGAAGATAGTTACTCTTGACGGTGAAGAAAGAACTCTCAGCGAAGAAATGCTTGTTATTGCCGACGCTGAAAAGCCTGTTGCAGTAGCCGGTGTTATGGGCGGAGAATACAGCGGTATTATGGATGATACAACAACTGTAGTTTTTGAGGCAGCTTGCTTTGATGGTGCAAGTGTTAGAAAAACCGCTAAGAAGCTTGGTATGAGAAGTGATGCATCATCAAGATTTGAAAAAGGACTAAGTCCTGAAAACTGTTATCCTGCACTTATGAGAGCTTTTGAGCTTGTTGAAGAGCTTGGGGCAGGAGAGGTTTATAATACAATAATTGATAAAGATTGTTCAAAGAAATCTGAAAACCCTGTTGACTTTGATCCTGAGTGGATTAATAATTTCTTGGGAACGGATATTCCCGAGAAAGATATGATTGAATATCTGGAAAGACTTGATATTGAAGTTCGTGACGGTAAATGCTATGCACCTTATGTCAGAATCGATATTGAATGCAAGGCTGATATTGCAGAAGAGGTTGCAAGAATTTACGGATATAACAATATTCCGTCTACTATAATAAAAGGTGTTGCCGAGGCGAGAAGAACCCCTGAGCAGAGATTTAAAAGAAATGTTCAGTCGGCAATGGTAGCTCTCGGTCTTAACGAGATTGAAACCTATTCATTTATCTCACCGAAGTATTTTGATAAGATTGCACTTGATGAGAACAGCAAGCTTCGTGACGCCGTTAAAATTACAAACCCTCTCGGTGAAGACACTTCGGTTATGAGAACCACTATAGTTCCTTCAATGTGTGAAACTTTGGCAAGAAACTATAATTACAGAAACATGAGTGCTTCATTATTTGAGCTTGGAAATGAGTATTTAAAAACTGAGGACGGAAAGCTTCCTTTAGAGCCTGTTCGCCTTTGCATAGGTATGTATGATTCAAACGGAAATATCGATTTCTATTCACTGAAGGGAATTGTAGAAGAGCTTTTAGACGCTGTATGTGTAAGTGATTATGATGTTGAGTTGGCTGGTTGTGAATGTTCATTTGACGAATATACAGCATTCCATCCGGGAAGGGTTGCCGTACTAAAAAAGAATGACATAGAGTTCGGTATTTTCGGTGAGCTTCACCCGGCAGTTCAGGAGAATTACGACATAGGCACAAGAACATACATTGCTAAGCTTAATATTCCTGAGATGATGCAGTTGGCAGATATTGAAAAGACTTATAAACCGCTTCCGAAATATCCTGCAACTACAAGAGATTTATCACTTGTATGTGATGATAAAGTTCCTGTTGCTTCACTTGAAAAGGCTATCAAATCAGCAGTAGGCAAGACGCTTGAAAAGGTAACTCTGTTTGATGTTTATAAGGGCGAACAGATTGAAAGCGGAAAGAAATCAGTTTCTTATTCAATTTCTATGCGTTCACATGACGGAACTCTCACCGATGAGCAGGCAGACGCTGCAATGAAGAGAGTATTAAAAGCTCTTAAAGAGCTTGGTGCAGAGCTAAGGCAGGCGTAATGTTTTCCTTATTCTGCATATCTAATATTTAATTATTGTTATAGTTTGTGCAGCAGGTTGTGCTATCGTATAATAATAAACGCAGGGTACAAAGTAACATTTAGAAATATGTTATGCGAACCGAGTGCAGAATTAGTTTATAAAAACATAAAATCAGTTTATATCCGACTTTAATTTGAAAATAAAATCAATAAAAATCTATTTGTTTTGCTATTTTTTTTCAAAAGTACTTGTTATTTTGAGAAAATTAGGTTATAATATAACAAGCATATGTTTTGATGTATGTCTGAAGCTTGTTTTTTGCGTGGTTAGCAATTTCAGTAGTTTTTGATAAAAGCTTTTGGCATTTCGTGTAAGAATTTTTATAAAGGAGGATAAAGCTTATGTACGATCAAACAATGACCTTTTCAGTAAAAGAAGATAAGGAAACCGAACTAAAAAAGAACCTGACAACAATTTATCAGGCACTTAAGGAAAAGGGTTATAATCCTATTAATCAAATAGTAGGTTATATTCTATCTGAGGATCCGACCTACATAACAACTTACAACAATGCAAGAAGCTTAATCCGTCATATTGATAGAGATGAATTACTTCAGGTATTGGTTAAGTCTTATTTAGGTGAATAGGGAGTAAGTCAAATTTTAAACAAGTATTACAAAAAGGCTATCCAAAACGGATAGCCTTTTATTTTATGAAAATTTATTTTAATTATTTAATGGACTGTATTAACATTAATCTTGAAAAATGCCTGATTTTACTGGATTACATATCTGACAAAACTCGTGCAGACCGTTAAATTTTTCAGCACAGAGCTTAGCTCTTTCTTCATCATCAAATATGCCAAAGACAGATGAACCGCTGCCTGTCATAATAGAGCCTAATGCTCCTGATTTTATCATAACGCTTTTTATCTCATCTATGATTTTTTCTCCTGAAGCTTCTTCAAGTGAGTTTGAAAGTGTTTTTGAAATCTCGGTTAAATTGCCGTTTTGGGTGGCTTTCATAAATCTATCGAAATCGGATAGTTCAGGATTTTCAAGTTCATCAAATCTTTTGTAGGACAGAGGAGTTGATATTGAAACCTGCGGCTTCACAACGAGAATTTTGCAGTCGGGAAGCGGAGTAAGAGGGGTTAGTTTTTCGCCGATTCCCTCGCATAGAGTTGTTCCTCCGACGATGCAGAAAGGAACATCAGCACCGATTGAAGCACCAATGTTACAGAGCTCCTGCACTGAAAATCGGTTATCGAAAAGTGAGTTTAGTCCGACAAGAACAGCTGCTCCGTCAGCACTTCCGCCTGCAAGCCCTGCACCGCTTGGAATGTTTTTCTTTATATCAATTTCAATATCACTGAAAGGAACGGCACTTGACTTCTCAAAAAAAGCTTCACAAGCCTTATAAACGATATTTCTTTTATCAGTCGGAATATTCGGCTTATCACATTTTACAGTTATGTTCGGGAAATCACTGTGCGTTTTATTATAGTTTACAGACAATGTTACATAATCGAAAATCGATATAGCCTGCATAACAGAGCGAAGATTATGATAACCGTCATCTCTTTTGCCGACAACATCAAGGATTAGGTTTATTTTTGCTGGCGCTTTTAAAGTAATGCTTTTTTGCACATAAATCACCATCCATTTTGGAGTTTTACTCTAATAAAAGACAGCGTAAGTAAGCTTTACTTAACGCTGTTTTCTTTTATGTCCGAAACGAATTCGCCGATTTTTTTTATTGCTTTTTTCAGATGCTCAAGTGAATAAGCATATGAAACACGAATAAAACCCTCACCGCTTTCGCCGAAAGCGTCGCCAGGAACAACTGCAACATTTTTAGAGTATAGAAGCTTCTCACAGAATTCCTGACTGGAAAGCCCGGTTGACTTTATACATGGGAACACATAGAATGCACCCTTCGGCTCAAAGCAGTCAAGACCGATTTTGTTGAAGCCGTCAACACAGAAACGTCTTCTCATGTCGTATTCTTCAACCATCATCTCAATATCGCTTCTGCAATTTTTCAAAGCCTCAATAGCAGCATACTGACTGACAGTAGGGGACGACATAATAGCATACTGATGTATTTTAAGAATCTGAGAAACGATTTCTTTCGGCCCGCACAGAAAGCCGAGACGCCAGCCTGTCATGGCAAAGGTTTTAGAAAAACCGTTTATAAGAATTGTTCTCTCTTTCATTCCGTCGCATTGTACAATTGAATAATGCTTTCTGCCGTATGTAAGCTCAGAATAAATTTCGTCTGAAAGAATGATGATGTTTGTATCTCTTAAAACCTCAGCAATCGGCTCAAGCTCTTCTTTTGTCATGATAGCACCCGTAGGGTTGTTAGGGAACGGCATGATAAGAGCCTTTGTCTTGTCTGTGATTTTCTCTTTCAAAGCGGAAGCTGTCAGCTTAAAGTCGTCTTCGGCTTTTGTTTCAACGATAACAGGAACTCCTCCTGCAAGCTCAACAATCGGTGTATAGCATACAAAGCAAGGCTCGACAATCAGAACTTCATCGCCGGGTTCGACAATAGCACGGATAGAAAGGTCAATAGCCTCTGAACCTCCGACTGTTACGATGATTTCTTTATCAGGGGAATATTCAGTTTCGACAGACTTTTTAACATATTCAGCGATAGACTCTCTGAGGCTCATAAGACCTGAATTTGCTGTATAGAATGTTTTTCCGTGTTCAAGTGCGGTTATTGCAGCACGTCTTATAGGCCAAGGCGTCTGAAAGTTAGGCTCACCCACGCCAAGGGTGATAACATTGTCCATAGTGAGAGCAAGGTCAAAAAACTTTCTTATTCCCGAAGGTTTCATATCTCTTGTTTTTTTATTTATTATTTTATTATAATCCATCATGGAGAAACTAATCCTCTCTCGTCAATAATTTCATCGGAAAGGTCTATTCCGTTATCTTTATACTTTTTAAGAACAAAGTGTGTGGCAGTAGATAAAACTCCGTCAAGAGGAGCAAGTCTTTGGGCAACAAACAGAGAAATATCCATAAGATTAGTACCCTTGATAGTTATGCCCAAATCATATGCACCTGACATAAGCCATACGCTTTCAACTTCATCATACTGACTTACAGTTCTGGCTATCTCGTCAAAACCGCTTTGTGCTCGAGGTGAAACCTTTAGTTCTATATAAGCTGTAACCAAATCACCGCAGTCGACTGCTGCCTGTTCATTGATAACAGTGTTGTATCCTTTAATAATTCCGTCATTTTCAAGCTGTTCTATTTTATCCGCGACTTCATTTTCGGTAATACCAAGCATAACAGCAAGCTCAGCATTTGAAAGTCTGGCGTTCTTTTTAAGTAATTTCAACAAAGCGTCCATAATAGTCCTCCGTTTCAGGTAATAAAATATATCAATTTAATAATGATATATTATCTAATGAACAGTTTTATAAAATTAATTATACTATTTTTATTATATTATGTCAATGTAAATCTACGCAGTATACAAAAAGCAGACACCAAAGGTGCCTGCCAATGCTCGGAAATATTATTGGTCTATTGCATTTTTTAAAGAAGCCACAAACTCACCGACTTTTTCACAGCTGTCTTTACCGTTTTCGGCAATTATGCTGACAATCGCACTGCCGACAATAACACCATCACAATACCGTGACATTTTCTTTGCCTGTTCAGGGTTTGAAATTCCGAATCCAACACAAGCAGGGCAGGAGGCAGATGCATTAATAAGCGAGAAGAACTCATCAAAGTCTGTTGAGAAGTTTGAACGCGTACCGGTAACACCTACTGACGAAACACAGTATAAAAATCCTTTGCTTTGTTTAGCGATTGTCTTCACTCTGTCGTGAGAGGTCGGAGCGACAAGATTTATGTTGTACACTCCGCATTTATCGGCAAACGACTCTATTTCATTCCGTTCTTCAAAAGGAAGGTCCGGAACAATAACGCCGTCGATTCCGCATTTTTTGCAGTTTTCAAAAAATTTTTCTGTTCCGTATCTGAAAAGCGTATTTATGTACATCATCAAAAGCAAAGGAGCATCGGTTTCGCATCTTAGTTCTTTAACAAGACTGAAGATTTTATCTAAATTGGTGCCGTTTGCGAGTGAACGCTGTGATGCTTTTTGAATAACAGGTCCTTCAGCTATAGGATCTGAAAACGGAACGCCAAGTTCTATAATATCTGCACCGCTTTCAAGCTTTTTCAGCACGATTTTCTTTGTGGTTTCAAGGTCAGGGTCACCTGCTGTAACAAATGTAATAAGAGCCTTTTTATTTTTAGCTTTTAATTCTTCAAAACATAAATTTATTCTATTCTTCAACTAAATCAACTCCTCTGTATCTTGCAATTGAATAAACATCTTTATCTCCGCGACCTGAAAGGTTAATAACAAGTATTTCGTCCTTTGACATTGTCGGTGCAATCTTCAGTGCCGCTGCAACAGCATGTGCAGATTCAATAGCAGGGATTATGCCCTCGGTTTTTGAAAGATATTCAAAAGCACAAACTGCTTCTTCATCAGTTATATCAACATAGTCGGCACGTCCGATTGAATTCAGGTATGCGTGTTCGGGACCGATTCCCGGATAGTCAAGACCTGCTGAGATTGAGTATACAGGATCAATCTGTCCGTAGTCGTTTTGCAGAAAAAGCGATTTCATACCGTGGAAAATTCCAAGTGTTCCTTTTGTAATTGTGGCAGCGTGGTCGGGTGTGTCAACACCTCTTCCTGCGGCTTCTGCACCGACAAGGCGAACACTTTTATCATCTATGAAATCATAGAAAGCACCCATAGCGTTTGATCCGCCACCGACACAGGCAACAACGCAGTCAGGAAGCCTGTTTTCTCTGTTTAAAAGTTCGGATTTGATTTCTTCACTTATAATTTTCTGAAAATCTCTTACCATTTCAGGGTAAGGGTGAGGTCCCATTACAGAGCCTATGCAGTAGAAGGTGGTCTCAATGTTTGTACACCAGTCACGCATTGCCTCGTTTATAGCGTCTTTCAGTGTAGCAGTTCCGCTGTCAACACCTGTAACCTTGGCACCTAAAAGGTTCATTCTGTATACGTTGAGAGACTGACGCCTCATATCTTCGGCACCCATATATACTTCACATTCCAGACCGAATAATGCACATACAGTGGCAGTGGCAACCCCGTGCTGACCTGCACCTGTTTCGGCAATGACTCTCTTCTTTCCCATTTTCTTGGCAAGAAGAATCTGACCCAGCACGTTATTTATTTTGTGAGAGCCTGTATGGTTTAAATCCTCACGTTTAATATAGATTTTAGCACCGCCTAAATCCTTTGTCATTTTATCAGCATAATAAAGCATTGAAGGTCTTCCTGCATAGTTTTTATAGAGGTCTGAAAGCTCACGCTTGAAATCCTCATCGTTTTTATATTTTTCATAGGCTTCCTCAAGCTCTAAAACAGCATTCATAACCGTTTCAGGAACATATTGTCCGCCGAATTCGCCGAAGCGTCCTATCTTTGTCATAGTCATATTCACGCTCCATAATGGAGCATTTCCTCCTCTTATACAATTTAATAATCTATTAAGCTTTTTAGGGAAAGCCCTCTCTTGCATGGGTTTCCCTCTTTCAAAATAGTCCACTGGACTATTTTGAAATTCACCTTTTTTCGAGCGCATTCCGTAAAAGAATTTCGCTGACTGCGGTCAGCGACAAGGCTCTGCCCTTGACCCGCAAGCCTTTTGAAAAAGGCTTGACCGAAAACTTTTTATTTATCTGTTATTATTTCAACTATATTTTTTATTTTTTCTCTGTCTTTTTTCTTATCGGTTTCAACCGAGCTTGAAACATCAACGCCGAACGGATTTACTGTATTGATTGCATCAGTAACATTATCAGATGATATACCGCCCGCTAAGAAAAAAGGTTTTGTAATTTTTGCCTGTTTGATTATATCCCAGTTTCCGACTTTTCCTGTTCCTCCGACTGAGTCTTTTGAAAAGCTGTCGATAAGAAGTTTATCTGCGTCAAGCGAACAAGCTTTATTAATCTCATCAGTCGTCTGAGGTCTGACAGCTTTCCAGATTTCACAGTTAGTTTTTGTTCTGAGAGCTTTTATATATTCGTTGTTTTCATCGCCGTGAAGCTGAATAACAGACAGATATTTTGAAAAGGGAATAATATAATCAATCTTTTCATTCACAAAAACACCGACAGGAGTTATCTTTCTTGAAAGTCTTTCGGTCAGATTTGCAAGAGTATCAATATTTATGCTCCGCCAAAAAGGCGTAGAAAGAATAAACCCTGCATAATCGGGACTGAATTCATTTACATATTCAATATCTTCATATCGTCTTAAACCGCATATTTTAAGTTTAGACATTTTCTCTTAACTCCTTTAGAGTATTAGCTATATCATCGCTTCTCATTAATGTTTCGCCAATAAGAACCGCTGAAGCACCGAGACTGTGAACGGTTTTCATATCGGTGTTGTCTTTAATTCCGCTTTCTGAAACTATCAGCTTGTCATCGGGTATAAGCGATGCAAGCTTTCCCGTTGTATTTAAATCAACCTCAAAGGTTTTAAGATTTCGATTATTGATTCCGATTATTTCCGCACCGATATTAAGAGCTTTTTGAAGTTCACTCTCATTGTGAACCTCAACCAGCGACTGAAGCGAAAGGGAAGCGGCAAGCTTATAAAATCTCATCATTGTTTCTTCATCTAAAACCGCTGCAATAAGCAGAATTGCAGAAGCTCCCATCACTTTTGCCTCATAAATCTGATACTCGTCTATTATAAAATCTTTGCGTAGGACAGGTATGTTTACACTGCTTGAAATCTCTTTCAGATAATCTGATGAGCCTTTAAAATAATATTCCTCAGTCAGACATGAAATAGCGTCTGCATCTGATAATTCGTATTCTTTTGCGATTTTCAGAGGGTGAAAATCAGGTCTTATAAGCCCCTTTGAAGGGGAGGCCTTTTTCACCTCGCATATAACGCTTAAATTCTTGCCAGATAACGCTTTTTTGAAATCCCTTGTCTGAAAAGTTGAGTTTAGCGCTTTCTCTTTTATTTCGTAAAAAGAGATTTTTGCTTTGTCATTTTCAAGCTGAATTTTTCTTTTTTCGATTATTTCATCTAATATCATATAGTTTACCACCGTGAATATAAAATTTATTAAACTCGAATTATTGTGCATTTGTAATTTTTATAAGAGAGTTTAGCTTATTTAACGCCGCACCGCTGTCAATAGATTTTTCAGCCAGTTTAATACCCTCTGAAATTGTATCAGCCTTTCCTGTAACATACAACGCACAGCCTGCGTTGAACAGAACAATATCTCTTTTAGCACCATGTTCCTTGCCGTTTAGAATATCAAGGGTAATTTGTGCGTTTTCCTTAGGTGTTCCGCCCTTAATTTCATCTTTAGCCGCAAGCTTTAGACTGAAATCATTTGGGTTCATCTCATATTTGATAATTTTTTTATCTTTGATTTCACAAATCGAAGTGGAATCTGAAATTGAAATCTCATCAAGCTTGTCGTTTCCGTACACAAGCATTGCTCTTTTTATTCCCAGATTAATCAGAACCTTTGCCATGTTCTCCATTATGTCAGGTGAATAAACGCCCAGAACCATATACTCGGCAAAAGCAGGATTGATAAGAGGTCCCATAATATTAAAAACTGTTTTTACACCTATTTGTTTTCTTACAGGTCCTACAAAACGCATTGCAGGGTGATAGCTTTGTGCAAACAGAAAAGAAATACCTATCTCATTTATGCATTTTTCAGCAGTATCAGGTGTTGTAGAAATTTTAACTCCCAAAGCTTCTAAACAATCGGCAGCACCGCTTTTTGACGAAGCACTTCTGTTTCCGTGTTTAGCAACCTTCTGACCTGCTCCTGCGATGACAAATGAAGAAGTAGTCGAAATATTGAAGCTGTCAGACATATCGCCGCCTGTTCCGACAATGTCGATTGAGTTAAAACAATTTTTAAGTCTTGAAGCCTTTTGTCTCATAACCTTTGCAAAACCTGTCATCTCTTCTTTTGTTTCACCTCTTACAGCCATAGCAGTCAGAAGAGCTGATGTTTGTGCAGGTGTTGCTCTGTCACAGGTTATAATGTCCATTGCTGTATATGCTTCGTCTTCTGTTAAATGTTTGCCGCTGACTATTTTTGAAATATAATTTTTAAGCTCAGTTCGCTCACTGTCGGGGATAGTAATAGTATCATTTAATTTTGTTTTTATTCCTACGACACCATTTAAGAAGTTTTGTATTATTTTTCTTCCGGCGTCGGTCATTATGGATTCAGGGTGAAACTGAACTCCGTAGGTAGGATGTTCCTTGTGCCGTATAGCCATAATCTGAGCTTTGTTATCAGTTGCTATTACAGACAGACAAGAGGGAAGCGTTATGCTGTCAACAATAAGTGAATGGTATCTTGCAACCTTAATAGTTTGAGGAAGTCCCGAAAACAAAGGGTTTCCGATATTCAGATTTATATCGGTTGCTTTTCCGTGAAGCTGTTCTTTAGCTACAACAACCTTTCCGCCGAATGCTTCAGCTATAGACTGATGTCCCAGGCATACACCGAGTATTGGTAATTTTCCGCTGAAGTGTCTTATTGCTTCAACAGAAATTCCGGCATCTTTCGGATATCCGGGACCCGGTGAAATAATTATTGCTTCGGGATTTAAGTTCTCAATTTCGTCTATAGTTATCTCATCGTTTCTTACTACATTGATGTTTTCATATAATTCTCCTGCAAACTGATAGAGATTGTAAGTAAAACTGTCATAGTTATCAATTAAAAGTATCATAAAAAACCTCCGTATTTAATTGACAATTGATAGCGGAGCCAACATCATGTTGGCTTATTAATCGCCAATATTAAAGAAAATTTTAACCCGCCGTTTATCAAATTATTTTTTTTAAGTACTTCTTAAAGGCGGAGTGGATCCAACGTTACGCTGGCTTCTTTAATTGCATTTATTACCGCAAGTGCCTTGTTGCATGATTCCTGATATTCGTTTTCAGGAACACTGTCTAAAACAACACCTCCGCCAGCCTGAACATAAGCTTTGTTATTTTTGAACAGAACAGTTCTTATTGCGATACAAGTGTCGATACTTCCGTCAAATGCTAAGTAACCTACAGTTCCGCCGTAAAGACCACGCCTTGTAGTTTCAAGTTCGTCAATTATCTCCATGGCTCTTACTTTCGGTGCCCCCGAAAGAGTTCCTGCCGGAAGAACAGCCATGAGAGCGTCAAGAGGTTTTTTATTATCATCGAGTTCTCCTTCAACATTTGATACAAGGTGCATAACTTTTGAATATCTTTCAACAATCATATAATCTGTTACTTTTACACTTCCGAATTTTGACACCTTACCGATATCATTTCTGCCTAAATCTACAAGCATTGTATGTTCTGCACATTCCTTTGGGTCGTTTAAAAGCTGAACCTCGTTTTTATAGTCCTCTTCATCTGTCAAACCTCGTTTAATTGTTCCGGCGATTGGTTTGGTTATAACTGTTTTCCCGCTGACTGATACTAGCTTTTCGGGTGAAGCACCTGCAAATGCATAGTCTTTGTGTTTGAAGTAATAAAGATACGGGGAAGGGTTTGTCGAACGGAGCATTCTGTATACATCAAAGCTGTCAGGTGGATTATCTATTTCAAAACGCTGTGACGGAACAATTTGAAAAATATCACCGTTTCTGATATATTCCTGAGCTTTTTGTACATTCTCTAAGTATTTTTCCTTTGTTATATTTGATTTGATTTCTATGTTATTTGTGTCCGAGTCGGATGATGGTTTTTTATTTGGATTATAGTTTCTTAAAACGCTGATTATTTCATCTGTTCGCTTGTCACAGTTTTCATATTGTTTGTCAATATCATTGTTTGAATGAATGTTGAGAATAATTACTGCTTTGTTGCTTAAATGGTCATATGCAACAATCTCATCAAATAAAAACAGGTTTGCATCAGGCATGTTAAGATCATCTTTTGGCGGATTGTACAGAGTCTTTTCAAAATACCTTACCATATCATAAGCAAAATACCCAATAAGGCCTCCGGTCAGTTTTGGACGGTTGGGGAAACGGGGAGACTTATATTTTTCAATAATGTCTGAAAGAAAGTCAATTGGATTTGAAATCTGATGTTTTTCTTCTATGCCGTTTTGATTTATGAAAGCTATGCCGTCCTTTAATGTTATTTCAGCTTTTGGGTTAATTCCAACAAATGAGTAACGGCCCCACTGGTCTTTGTTATCAACCGATTCCAATATAAAACAGTTGTCATAAGCTTCGTGAAGAGCATTAAACAGCTGAATAGGTGTAAAAGAGTCTATCAGCAATTCATAAAAAACAGGGACTGTTTTATAGTCTTTTAAAAACTCTTTTATTTCTTTTTTTGTTGGATATAGCATAACACTTTCCTCCCGAAATATATAATTGACCAGCGTGACGCTGGACCCTGTTCGCACAGTTAGTTTTGTAAAATGTAATAATTCAGTATCATGCGTTTATCATTTGTACAAAAGTCTGACCTGCCGTTTATCGAACAATAACATTTCACATTTTTCCCAAAGGCAGAGAGCCTCCAGCGGTTCGCTGGCAATAAAAAAAGCCTATCATTCACATCGGTAAAAACCAATGGGACGATAGACATCGTGGTGCCACCCAAATTTATAACAAGCTTGCACTTATTATCTCAGCAAAGTACGCAACTTTCTGCATAAGCAAATCGTATCAATACTCCTTTTCGTTAACGCTGAAAACCAACGGCAGTGGATACTCAGAAAATACTTTTCACCATGCTCCTCACAAACCCATTCACTGAAATTCGTGTGTGCCTTAATTCCACCGCATAAGGCTCTCTGAAACACCGTAAAATCAATTACTTACTTTTGCTCATAGGATTTAAAAATATTAGATTACTATTATTATATTACAAAAATCTGCATTTGTCAACAGTTTTTTGTAAAAAGCATGAATTTATAAATTGTTAATCAGATTGCTCTTCCTCATTCAGCTCAATAGGTCCATGCACTCTTTCAAACTCGTGTACATAAAGATTCATGGTTGATGCAAGCTGTATACTCATAGGATGCTCATAATATTCGCATATGTATTTATACTTATAGTATAATTCAGAATCAATTTCCAAACTTATTTTTTTGAACTTCAGTTCTTTCATTTTAAATCCCCCTGTTTCAAGTTTTGTTACGCTAATATTATACAATTTAATATATGTGCATGTGTGTACAATTTTTGAATTTTATGGAAAAATAAAATTTCACAGCTTTAAAAATCGAAAAAAATCACCGCTGATTTCAGTCGGCGGTGAATAATTATTATTAATCAGCAGTTTTAGGATTAACAGCATCAACTGTCATTTTGATTGTTGAACCCTTTTCTATCTTTTTTCCTTCTGACGGGCTTAAATTCAGAATATCTCCTGTTTCAGTACCCCATTTGTGTTCATGTTTTGGCAGCGAGATAATCCATATCCAAAACTTTAGGAATCTCAATTAGTTGCACACCTTTGCTGATTATTATATCCACAGGTGTTCCGATTGAAATCTCTTCTCCTGCTTTTATGCTTTGCCATGAGATTTTATTTTTCTTAACTTTATCATTATATTGCTTTGTCACAATAAGAGGAATATTTTTTGTTTTTTCAACAGCCTGTTTGTAGGTAAGTCCGCTTAAATCAGGCATCGTGACTTTGGTTTGTATTTCTTCTGCCTGAACTTCTTCAACAGACGGCGTTTTATAAAACAGGTCAGGGAAGCTGCAACCGCATACTGATATCATTATGCATAAGGTCATTAAAAAACATAAAAATTTTTTTGTGTTCATTTTTATCTCCTTTTAATTAATTTCAAGGATTGAATCAATCAATTTTTCTGTCTGTTCATCTGTGGTTGCCCAGCTTGTACATATTCTGACTGCAGTATGGTTTTCGTCTGTTTTGCCTTGTAATTCAAAGAAAAACTCTTTCGACAGCTTTTCCAGAACGCTGTCGGGAAAAACAGGGAACAGCTGGTTTGTCGGTGATTCGGACATGAAAGAATATCCTTTTTCTATAAGGGCTTTTTTTATTTTCGCTGCCTGAATATTCGCATTCTCTGCAATATTAAAATAAAGATTGTCTGTAAACAGTTCTTTGAACTGAATTCCTAAAAGACGGCCTTTGGCAAGCATGCCTCCGCCTCTTTTTATCATATATCTGAAATCATTTTTCAGTTCGTCATTGGTGATGACAACAGCTTCTCCGAATAATGCTCCGACCTTTGTTCCGC
>ENA-ORLW01002024-ORLW01002024.1-human-gut-metagenome-genome-assembly--contig:-NODE-2024-length-19488-cov-2.900984_pt1 | contig 19488 bp, 14 predicted proteins | sample MGYA00243017_ERZ508829 | MGnify/ENA primary metagenome ERZ508829 (study PRJEB26277, sample SAMN04329776) | human gut metagenome | biome: human-associated habitat | host: Homo sapiens | place: USA...
ACTTCATTGCTTATGGGCGGAACAATGCGTTTGACTACCTGCAAAAGCACGACCTTGAAAAATATCTGCTTTTTTGTCATTCCGAGAACCTGTCCCGCTTCAAACTGTCCTTTCGCCACCGAGTTCAATCCGCCGCGGATAATTTCCGCCATGATGGCCGACGTAAACAGTGTCAAGGCGACAATCGCCTTGAAGAGCGTCTTCACTGCCACCGTCGAGCTCATACCCAGCATCTCGGCAAACGATTTGCTCACCGCCGGAGCCGGACACATCACAAAACAGACAAACATCCACAGCATCAGCGGCGTGTTGCGAAACAGCTCTATATAGATAGAAGCCATTTTTTGCAGCACGCGTGCCGGGCCGCGCGTGCAGTAGTTTCTCGCCAGCGCCAGCGCCACGCCGAGCAGCAGGCTGAATACGATCGCGATCACCGAAATCACCAGCGTAAACATCAGCCCGCGCAGCAGATAACTCATCACGTCCGCGTTGGAAAGAATGCCGAAGCTGCCTTTCAGGTCTTCAAGGAAGCCGTTCATGCCGTCGCCTCCTTTTTCTCGATCTCCTCGACCGACGCGCGGTCTCTCGCTTTGAGCCGGCCTTCCCACCTGGCCGCCATCAGCGACAGCGGATAGCAGATCGCAAAGAAGAGCAGGCCGCCCACCAGATAGGCCGGACCATACGCGCCGCCCGTGCTTTCGCCCGTCACGAAGTTATACGTCGTCGCAATCAGGTCTGCGCCGCCGATGATGAACAGGCACGATGTGTTTTTGATCAGCGCAACCACCTGATTGACCATCGGCGGCAGAATGATTTTCATCGTCTGCGGCAGAATGATGGTCTTCATCGTATCGATGTACCCGAACCCCTGGGACCACGCAGCGTCAAACTGCCCATAAGGCACAGCCTGTATCCCCGCGCGGACAACTTCCGCCACATAGGCTCCATGGTAAAATCCCAGCGCGACGAATCCGACGACCACCACCGAGATTTTGACGCCCGAATACGCCAACGCATAATAAAGAAAGCAAACCTGTAAGATGAGCGGTGTGTTCTGAAAGAATTCCACGTAAATCCGCGCGATGACACGCAGAGCTCGCTTTCCGCTCGCCGCCATCAGGCCCAGCGCAAAGCCGATGATCATGGCAATCGCCAGCCCGACAACGGCGCTTTCCATCGTATTGAGCAGCCCGTTCAGAAACGTTGCCCGATACTGCCAGACCGTCGCCCACGCTTTTTCGCTGAAAATCGTATTCAAACCCACCACGTCCTTGCTTCAGGTTTTAAGGGGTACGTTGAGGCTCCGCCTCAAACTCCGGCAGGGAACTGAGTTCCCTGCACCTTCCTCCTACCGCTTCACGGTATACTGCGAAGCGAAGCGGGAGATGCAAGAACCTCAGGTTCTTGCTGGGGTTTGGGGCAAAGCCCCAACGTTCTCTTCCGTTCTTTTACTCCAGGCCCCACTCGGCGATCATGCCGTCGATCGTGCCGTCGGCCAGCCATCCGGTGATCAGCTCTTCCACCTTCGCGCTCAGCTCAGACCCCTTCTTCGTCGCCACGCCATATTCCTGCGGGCTGAACGAATCGGCAATGAAGCTGCGGCCGCCCGTCTTGTAGTTCGCCAGAATGGACTTGTCCACGCAGAAGGCGTCCACGTCGCCCGCGTCCAGCGCCATCGAGATGGCCGGATAGTCATCAAAAATCTTGAAGCTCACGCCGCCGCTGAACGTCGCCGCGTCAAACGTGTCCTCATCAAACGTATCGATCACGCCCGCCTCAGCCATCGCCTTGGCCAGCGCTTTTGCGGAAGTCGAACCGGAGGAAACGCCGACCGTCTTGTCTTTCAGACCAGCCAAATCCGTAATGCCGGATTCATCCTCGACCAGCACCGTCACAGCATCCACATAATACGGCGTGCTGAAATCCCAGCTTTCCTTGCGTTCCGGCTTGATGGTGAACGTCGCGATTACGCAGTCCAGTTCGTCGTTGTCCAGCATCTGTCCGCGCGTCGCCGCCGTCACCGCAGTGTATTCCACCTCGTCATAACCCAGCGCCTCGGCCAGCTTTTCGCCCAAGTCGATTTCCATGCCGGAGAACTCGCCCGTCGCTTCGTCGTAATAGCCAAAGCCGTAAACATCCTGCTTCACGCCCACGCGGAACGTGCCTTCGGCCAACGCCGCCGCGCCCATCGTCATGCACAGTGCCAGTGCAGCCGCCAGAATCTTTTTCATCGTTTTTTCCTCCTTTATCTTGCATAGGGGGGAGTACGTTGGGGTTTTGCCCCAAACCCCAATCGTTTTCCCCCGTAGTCACCGCAAAATCTTCGATAAAAACGCCTTCGTCCGCTCGTTCTCCGGGTTTGTAAAGAAGTGCTCAGGCGTGCCCTCTTCCAGAATGTGCCCGCCGTCACAGAAGACCACACGGTCGGCAACCTCCCGCGCAAACCCCATCTCGTGCGTGACCACAACCATCGTGATGTTGTCGTGGCCCAGCTCAATCATGATGTCCAACACCTCCTGTACCATCTCCGGGTCGAGCGCGCTCGTCGGTTCGTCGAAGTAGATCACCGGGTTCTTCATCGTCAGCGCCCGTGCAATCGCAATGCGTTGCTGCTGGCCGCCGGATAGCGTCGCCGGATAGACCAGCGCTTTCTTTTCCAGTCCCACGCGTTTCAGATTTTCCATCGCCAGCGCCTCGGCTTCATCCTTGCGCACTTTCTTGAGCTTCACCGGCCCCAGCGTCAGATTGTCCATGACCGTCAGATGCGGGTAGAGGTTGAACTGCTGAAAGACCATTGATGAGTACTGCCGGTTGAGTGCCGCGCGCGTCTTGTGCGTCATCAGCTGCCCGTCGATGTAAACCTCGCCCTTCGTGACCTCCTCCAGCCCGTTCATGCAGCGGATCAAAGTGCTCTTGCCCGAACCGCTCGGCCCGATGATGACCAGCTTCTCGCCCTTGGCCACTTCCAAATCAATGCCTTTGAGCACTTCCAGATGGCCAAACGTCTTATGCACATTCCTGAGCTTAATCATCGCTTTGCACCCCATCTCCGCCGCGCACCCTTGCGCGCGATGGTTTTTGTTTTCGCCGTCTTGCAACGTCGTAACGGCAGTATAGCATAAGCTCTCATTATTTGCAAGTTTAATTTTGTTAAAATTCAATTTTTATTCAATTTTTTATTTTATAACGTTTGAGAAGAATTTTCTTTATTTTCATTTTTCATTTTCGCGTTCGGGTAAAGAAAAAGAGCCGAACGGCTCTCCGCTCGGCTCCTACTTGGGCTGACGTTATTCAATTCCAAACTTCGCCTTCACCTCGTCGGTCACTTCTGCGCCGATTTGCTCTGCTTCAAACACATATCGCTCATAGAGCGTTTCAGGTCTGACGGGCGCGCCGCAGAAGCTGCACGGGGTCAGCTTTTTAAACTCATCTTTTTCCAGATCGCCATAGGTAAAATCGCCCGTCAGCGGCAGATACTGCGATTTTACGCAGGAGCAGTTCTCGTCCACGTGGAAGTTGCTGCCGCCGTTCGGGTTACGATAGAGCTGCAAATTGCTGTCCGGCAGTTCCGGTTCGTACATCTGCCGCCCCTGATCATCCCAGATGAACACTTTCGTCTTGTTTTCGAGGTTGTCCCAGAGCCACTGCATATTCTGCCCCTGCGCGTTTGCCTTGCGCTGGATGCGGATGCATCCGTGGCTGGCTTTCATGCCCAGCTGCGGCTCGTAGGCTGTATAGATCCGCGTGCCGTCCTTCGCCGTATCATGCAGCACCTCATGCAGCAGCGTGCCGCCGTTGATGCGGATGGCAAACCGCCCGATCGTTCCGCTGCCCGCTTTGAAATCGCCGACCTTGCTCACCGTGATGTATTCGCCCGCCGGGGATTCGTTGTACGGCTGCTTTGCATTGTTCAGACCCGTGGAAACATCCAGCTCGCCGATGATCGCGCCCGCTTCAAAGATGTAAAGCTTCTGCCTCAGCTTATCCACCAGCAACGCGTATTTGCTCGACGGCTTCACCTCGAACAGAATGCTCTTTTTCACATAGCCCTGCACTTTTTTCGCGTTCAGGGAATCCATATACGTGTCGTCCGTCTTCGTGCCGTCGTTGGAGTAGGCCTCGATCAGCACATAGCCGTCGCCGTCCGTGTCCTCTTCCAGCACATGCACGCCCTGGCTCTGCCCGTGCAGTTCGCCCGCGCAGTTCTGCTCATAGGGTTTGCGGTTCGCGCCCGGTGTAAACGTCGGATAGACGTGTTCGGTCTGCCCCACATCCATCACTGTGATGGGCTGCATCATCAAATCCCAAATGGCCTGCTGATGGTCGGGATCGGTCAGGTCGTATTCGTCCGGGTTCATGTCCCAGAAACTCGTCGCCTGCGGCACGGGATGCCTGCCGTTTTCATCCGCCGTCAGCTCCCCGTTCGCCGTCTCGCCTTCGTCCCAGACCTGCGCTTCCTCGATGCCGCCTTCCCAAATCTGCGCTTCCTGAATATCGAGGCTGTTCAAATCCAGCGTGTCCGGCACGCCGGAAACCGCCGCGTTCGTTTCCCCGATGGTCAGCGGCAGCAGGCTTTCTTCGCTCTCTTCGCCCCAGTAGTTGCGCAGCTGAACCGCGACCGTGTAAACGCCGTCCGCCGCCTCGCTTCCGTCGGGCAGAACGCCGTCCCAGACCAGCTGTCCGCTCCCCGCGTCCACCTGCGTCGCGCCCAGATCGACGGTTTCGCCTTCCGTGCCGCGCAACTGCATCGCCAGCGCGCCGCCCTCCGTTGTCTCAAAGGAAACCGTCCATCCTTCTCCGGCGTGCAGGCTCTCGCCGTCCGCCGTCACATTCGTCAGCTGCGGCGCGGCCTGCGCACAGGCCGCCGTCATCAGCAGCAGGAAAACCATCCATGAAATGCTTTTTTTCATCATAAACAGATGCTCCAATGGTTCAATTTATCGCTTCGCAATAAACTCTGTGGAAAATCCGGAAACCTCCGGTTTCGGGCAGGGTCTGGACCAGCGTCCCCTTTTCGCCTTTTTGATAAAAAAGGGCTGTAAAGTGCTCTGCCTTACAGCCTCTTTCGTAATAATCCCTTCAACCATGCAACCGAATATATCCGGTACAATGTCCTGTCAGCGTCAGAGCAAAGCCTCTCTTTGAAGGAAGGCGTTTTTGCTCAGCCCGGCAGATCCAGAATGTCGCCCGGCGCGGCGGTAACGTCCGGAATCGGGGTCACGCCGGAAATGGTGTAGAGCTTTTCGAGCGTCTTCGCGCCCGCAATGCCGTCCACGTCCAGTCCGTTGTCCTTCTGGAAATTCTCAACCGCCGTCTTTGTGCCCGTGCCGAAGTTGCCGTCGCTTGCGCCCTTCAGATAGCCCAGCGCAACCAGCGCCTGCTGCATGGAAACAACTTCCTGCCCGCGGTCGCCCCGGCGCAGCGTCTTGTATGTCGTCACCGCGGCCGCCGTCTCCTGCGGTTCCGGCGTCGGCGTAATCTCAATGTTCGGCGTCGCCGTCAGCTCAGGCGCGGGCGTGTTCGTCGCGCCGAAAACAATAAAGTTGTTTTCCTGCTGCGGCTGCTGGGTCGCCTGCGGAATCGGCGTGTTCACCACCGTGGGCGTGCCCGTTCCGAACATGGATCGCACAATCATCACAATAATCAGCACCAGAATCAAAATCAGTCCGATGGCGATAATCATCGGCGTTTTATCCTGACTGCGCTTGCTCTTCCTGCTTCCCTTGCTGTATGCGGGCTTGGCGCTCTTTTTCGGCGCGGCCTTTTGCACCGGGCGCGGCTTTTCTTCTTCTTCAAACCGTTCCGCGCTCTCCGTCTCGCGCTGTCTCACGCCGACCAGATTGGCGTAGCACAACGGGCAGAAATTGCTTCCGTCCGGGATTTTGTTATGACAATGGGGACAAAACATGGTCAGCCCTCCTTGATTTCCAATGTCTCTGATTATAGTATAAACCACAATCAAATCAAATTTCAAGTCCTTTGGCAAATTCCCTGTTCTATGGATATGTCGATGTATACCTTTTTCATGCCCGGCAGCTTTCCAGCAGCCTGCATGTGTGGATGGTGCACAGCGCCGCCATCACGCCGGAACGCAGCGCCATTTCCTGTGCGTCAATCTGTTCGTCAAACAGCTCGATGTGCCCGCCGCGCGCAGACTCCTCAATTTTCCGCGTGATCGCGCAGAATCTGCCGTATCCCGCCTGCACCCCCTCTTCGCAGAGCGCCAGCAGAATCTGGCTGATGCTTTCCATGCTCAGCGCCTGCTTGAGCACGCAGATCATCAGCAGCATGGCCAGGTGCTCCCGGTCGTATTTCTTGCCGGCAGGGCGCGGAATCAGCCCAACCTTCACATAGTTGTTGACCATCGATTTGGTCATTTCCCCCTTGGGCAGCGCCGGGCTGAACGTGCGGTCCATCAGCGTGATGACCTGATCCATGTACAGCCCGATGTCCGGCAGCAGTTCCCACTGCGGCAGATCAATGTTCACGATCTCCTCCCGCTCCATCCGCTTTCCTTCTTTCGCCGCGCGTTCACTGCGCATCCATCGTCTGCGCCGTTTCAAAGAAAACGCGCTGACTTTCAATTTCATAAATGGTCATGCCGCTTTGCTCCCAGCGCTTTTGCGCGCCGCTGAGCGCCAGAAAATCGGAAAGCTGTCCGCTCTCCTGCGCCGTCAGCATCAGAAAGACCGGCTCGTCCGGCCGCTCCATCCGCCTGTCGGCCGTGGCTTCCAGCCACATGCTCGTGTGCGGCACGCCCTGCCCCTGCGCATTTGCATCGATGGAAACGGCTACCGCTTCCACGTCGCCGTCCGTCAGTTCCGTGACGACGTTCGCATTCCAGAACGTCGCATAGCCAAACGTCAGCCCGTTGTTCTGCAAATAGGCCGCCCGTTCCCGCTGAACCGACGTGATCTCCGGATTTTTCATCGATCCGGCGATCTGCATGGCAGAGGAAACCACCACCACGCCCGCAAACAACAGCACGCAGACGTTTCTGAGCGGCGCGTTGTTTTCGCGGCTCAGGCACGCGGCCATCACCGGTGCGCCCAGCGTCATCAGCGGAATCCAGTACCGGTTCAGATACAGATCCTCCAGAAACACAAACGACAGCGCCGTAATCGCCGCGCTCATCGCCAGCGTCAACACGCCGACGCGCAGCACGTTGTTCCCGTCCCGTCTGGCCGCTTTCAATGCGCGGCCCATCAGAATCGCCGCGGCGGCGGGCAGCAGCAGCGCGCCGACGCTCGCCAGCCCGTGGACGGAGAGCAGCACGCTCCCCTCGCTGTATCCCATCAGCCGCGCCAGTCCGCCCAGCGCCTGCTGCATCATCTCCGGCATATCCGCCGAGGTGAAGGCCGACAGCCGCACCCCGCCGTACCTTGCCGCGTCATAGTCGCAGATTTTCGGCAGAATTTTCTGCCCGATGAGAAATCCGTCAACGCTGAATACAAAACCGATCAGCGTCAGCAGAAAACCGATTTGATCCCGCTCTTCTCTCGGCGCGCTCTCGTCCCCAGCAGGGAAAAGATACGCCCATACGCCCGCCGCAGCAGCGGGAATCGTCGCGCAGAACAGGTATCGAATGGAAGAAGCCCCCATCAGCACGGACAACGCGATCAGCAGCGCCAGGATGCCCCGCCGCCTGCCGTTCTTCCGTTCCGTCATCAGCCGGGCCGTCAGTCCCACGTACAGGTTGGTCAGCACCGCGTGCGGTACATAGTACGCGCCGATGGTGATCATCTGCGCATAGACCACCGAGCACACGCTGATGCTCAGCCCTGCAAACAGCAGTGCAAAGCGCTTCCTCGCGCCCAGCGACCGCCCGCAGAAATACGCGCTTGCGGCCAGCGCCGCCTGCAAAATCAGGCAGCCGAGCGTGCGCACCAGCCGCCAGTTGTGCGGAAACAGCGCCATCAGCGGCGTGAAAACCAGCTGGGTGGAAAGCACGCGCACCTCCGTGGAATAGGCCCACGTCGAGGAAATCAGCGCGCCTTCCTTCGCCAGATGGCTGGCCAGCGCCAGCTCGGAAGCCATGTCCGAATCCAGATATGCGCCATATCCCGCAATCAGGTAAAACCCCGTCATCAGGGCGCAGAGCAGGAAAATGGCCGCCGCGCACAGGCCGCCCAGCCGCTTTTGCTTCATCGTCGCTTTCCCTGCCTTTCATTTCGATTTTTTTATTATAGCATTGTCGAAAAAAGCTGTCAAACCGTCAGCGCGGCGCGCCCGTTCCGAAAGTCCCCGTTTAAAACAAACGGCCAGACTTGCGCCGCTTGTCAGCCTGACCGTTCCGCTCTCATTCTTTCAAAAGTTCCAAATTCGTCAGCCGGATTTCATTTTCTCCGCTCCGAATCAGGAGCATGAAGTATTTGTCGTCGTCCTCCAGCGTGAATCGAACGCTGTTTTCTCCCGGCGCAAGTTCCGCTTCGCCGATCACCTCAAAACCGCGCGTCGCAAACGCCTGCACCGTGCCGCCTTCGCCCTCGCAGTTCACCCGCAGCGTATACGTGCCCTTCTCCCGCCACGAAGTCGGCACGCGCATGCGCCCTTCCGGCGAAATCGTGTATGTGCCGTCCGCAAAAACCGCGTTTTCCAGCTTCATCTTGCCCAGCAGCATGTCGCCGCAGATCTCCATCGAGGAACCGAATCCGTATATCGCATACGTGTCGTTTTCGTGAATCTTCGGCGCGCCCGTCATCGCCAGCCACGGCGCGAGCTGTTCCTCTTCCGCGCGGGTCAGCAGCAGGAACGTGCGTTCCGGGCAGATATCCAGGTCGGAATAGTCGTCCGGCTCAAGCCAGCGAATTGGGTCGAGCGATACGCTCGATACCGCGCCCTCCTCCGTCTCCACCGGGGCAACGCCGGTGAACGTCAGCGCGCCCTGCGTCCGCTCCTGCATCACGCGGACATTCCAGAATGTGCCGTATCCGTGCGTGTAGCCGTTCTCCGTCAGATAGTCTGCCGCTTCCATCATGTCCGCGCCGCGCTCCTGTGCGTGAGGCTCGGCGGATTTCGCGTCGCGGAGCATCATGCCGGAAGAAAGCGCCAGCTGCGCGCAGACCGCCAGCAGCAGCAGGCTGCGCAGTCGCCCTTTTTCCAGCCCGTGCAGCACCACGGCCAGCACCGGCACAAAGAAGATCACCGCCAGAATCAGATAGCGGTTCAGATACGTTCCCTGTACGAATACAAAGCAGAACAGATTGACGAAGAACGCCGCCGCGGCATACTGCATCACCCGTCTGCCCGTCCATTCGCGTTCATCTTCAGGGTTCAGCCCCGCGTAAACGCGACGCGTCGCAATCGTGCCAAGCACGAGCACCGCGGCGATCAGCAGGTTGGCTGCACCCTCCGGCGAAAACAGCGCCGCCCCGCCCCGCCAGCCGATGAGCTTGAGGAAATCCGCGAAGACCGTCCAAAGCGTCTGCCCCATTGCCGGGCCGTCCAGCGGGTTGAACACAAACGAGCCCGCCCCGCCGACGCCGCTGACAAACAGCCGCGGATAGACCACTTCCGACGCAGCATAACCCAGCACGCCCAGCGCAAAACCCGCCAGCGTCACGCCCAGAAAACGCGTGTGCGTGTCGCGCAGCGTGCGCCTGCCTGAGGAAAGCAGCCAGTCAAGCCCCGCCACAACGACCATCGGACACAGGAAGCAGAGCACATAGCGCACCGAGCAAAGCCCTTCCACCAGGCAGATTGCCGCAAACGCCGCCGTATTCCGCTTTCTTCTCTGCCGCGCCGCTTTCAGCCACAGCGCCGCGCCCCAGAAACCGAAAACCAGATGAATGATGTAATATCCGCCGACGGTCATGTTTTCCGCATAGACGGTGCTCGCCGCCAGCGGAAGCATTGCCGCCGCGCAGAGCGACGCGCCCAGCGACAGCCCGCACGCGCTGCACAGCCCCGCACAGGCCGCCATGCCCATGACGAAGACAAGCGTATTGCCGATGATCCGCGCCGCCTCATAGCTCGGTGTAAAAACAAACGCCAGCGCGTAAAACAGGTTCATGTGAACGCTGTGGATCTCGGTCGAATACAGCCAGTCCATCTGCACAAGGCTGTGCGTCTGCGCCTGCCGGTTGGCCAGAATGATTTCCGACGCCATGTCGCTGTTCAGATAAATCAGATATCCGGCTTTTTGCAGCAAAACGGAAACGACGAGCGTCAGCACGCAGAGCGCCGCCCCCAGCGCAATCCCTCTTTTTGATCGGCGCATGCCTTCTTCCTCCTTTCGCGCGTTCAAAACCCAAACGCCTCGTAATCTTCCTTCGTAAACCGATGATAGGTCAGGTGGCAGCCTTCGTCGGCGATGCAGTAGCGGTACGCGTCCGGCTGTCCGTCTTCAAAAGAGATGAGCCAGTCAAATTCGCCGTTGTGCAATTCCTCCACATGCACCCTGTCGCCGTATCGGTTAAAAACTGCCAGCAGCTCGTCCATCGTGCAGCCATGCCGCCCAATGGCCGCGATAAACGCCGCCAGAAAGCCGTTTGGATTCGTGTGCGCATGCACCCACGCCGCGCCCTTCGGCCCGACGGCCAGGCAGAAGCGGTCTCCTCTGCGGCTGATTTCGATTTTTCCAAGCTCTGCTTCGTCTTCCGTAAAAAAGGCTTCCAGTTCGCGCATCATCTGCGCCGCGTCCAGCTTTTTTCCGGTCAACGCACAGAGGGATTCCAGCGGATAATACAGCCGAATCGTCTCGTCGCGATAGCCCAGTTTGAGCTGTCCTTCCTCGATCGCATCGATCATGCTCTTTTTCAGCGCGTCAAACATGCTTCTTTCTTTCCTTCCTTCTTTTCATAAACAGCCCGATCAGCGTCAGCAGGGAAACCGCGTCCGTCAAACGCCACCACGTTTTCCCAGCGAACCGCACGCGCAGCGTGCCGCGCGTTCCGGCGGACAGATGAATTTCAAGCCGATTATTCTGCGCCTGATTCAGGGCGACTTCCACGTTCTGCCCGTCCACCTGCGCCCGATAGCCGTCGTAGCCGAACAGCGGAAGCAGCAGCGTTCCGTCCTGCTTTGCGTCTACGTCGGCGGTGACAGTCGATCCCCGCTTCGTCTCATTCGTCACCGAAACGCCTTCGCTCGCCGCATATTCCCGGTTGCCCGTCCGCGTCGGATACGAATCCGGAATGAGATATTCCACGTTGGTCAGGTGCGGGCTGATGCCGACGCCGCAGGCCATTCCGTCTTCTTCCACATAGGCTTGGAGCTGCGGCTGCACCGCCGCCACGGAAAGCGCCAGCGCGAGAACCACGGCCAGTTTCTGATGTTCCCCCTGCATTCCGGCAATCGGATAGGCCGCCGCAAGCGCCAGCAGCGCCGCCGTCAGCGCAAGCAGCCGCCACGGGAACTGGATGTAGTTCACCAGCCCGCCCGTCAGCGCCACCGCATAGCTCCACGGGAAAAACGAGGTGGCCGCAAGCGCCGCCGCCGCGCCGCCCAGCACCAGCGTCAGCGCCGCGCGTTCCTTCTCCCCAATCTTGCCTCGCTTGCAGACCGCCTCAGCTGCCAGCGCCGCGCCAAGCATCAGCGGCAGGCCGATTTGAACCGCAAAACGCCCGTTTGAACTCAAAAGTTCGGCGGGCCGTATGCTCGAATAACTCACGTCCCGCATCAAGTCGCTTGCGCCCAGTCCCTCCCTGATGTACATCAGCATCGGGGCCAGATGAAACAGGACGAGCAGCAGGCAAAGCCCCGCCGCTTTCAGCAGATTCGCCAGCCGCTTTTCGCGCAGAATGCGCCGCGCGTTCATCAGGCACAGCAGCAGCGCCATCAGCGCGCAAAGCAGCGTCGTAATCATGTGCGAAAGGAAGATCGCCGCCGCGCTGAGCGCCAGCGCTTTCCAGCGGTTCTTGTCTCCGGCCACGCCATCCCACAGCGCCGCGATAAACAGCGGCAGAAAGACCATCGCCAGCGCTTCGCCGACCGCGAACCGCGCGTATACGTCCGTCAGCCGATACGCCGCCAGCACGTACAGCGTCGAGGCCGCAGCCGCTGCCCGTCCGCCGCCAAACATGCGTTTAGCCGCCGCATACATGCCCGCCGCCGCGCCGATGTTCAGGCTGATGAGCAGCATGTTGCCCACATAGGCAAGGCTCGCGCCGCACAGCCGCATCAGCGCGAAGGGATAAAGCGCATAATCCGGATAGAAAACAGAGGTCAGCGCGCCGTATCCGTCGTACATATACGCGCCCAGCCGTGCCGGAAACTGCCCGCACTGCCACGCATCCACGATGTTTTCAATCCGGCAGAGATGATACTGAATGTCGTCGCCGATGTGCAGCGTCTCCTGAAACGCGGGCGCGTTGGCAAAAAGCACGGCCAGCCCGATCATCAGCACCCCTTCTATCTGTGCTGTCCGAAGCCTGCCCCTGCGCACAGCCACCCAAATCAGGCTGAACGCCAGCGATGCAAACAGCAGCGTAAAGGCGTTATCGCTGCATCCGGGCGTATAAATCCGAACGTCGTAAATCTCCATGTACGTTCCGGCGGCAAATTCAAATTGAAGCTGCAAGCCGGATATCGCGCTGTCCAGCGTAAACTCAAATTCCCCTTTAAACTGACCGGCGGGCAGAATCACCGTCTCCGGCTCCATTTTCACGCCGTTTTCGCTGTACAGATGCAGGGCGTTGTCCCCGTCGCCGTCAACAAACCATTTGAGCCGATATGTTCCGGCGGAAAGGCTGTGTCCCGGCCCGCCGCCTGGCACCACGCCGTAAACATCCCCGTTTTCAAGGCTCACCGCCGTGCCGTTTGGGAAATCCATCGCCTGCACCTGGGCTTCCAGAACGGGGTACCGGGTCAGCACACCCGTGGCAAACGCCGCCGCGCAGAGCAGCGCCAGCAGCACGACCGGCCCGTAGGTCAAAAGCTTTCTGTTCATGCCTGCTTCCCAAACTTTCTGCGCAGCAGCACCGCCAGCAGCGCCGCCAGCGAGACCGCGTCCGTGATCTTCCACCAGCGCTTCCCGGCGAACCATATCCGCACTTCGCCGTCCGTTCCGGCGGGAACGCGAATCTGCACGCGGTTGTTGTCTCCGGTTTCGACTGCGATGTCCTGCCCGTTCAGCGTCGCCCGATAGCCGTCGTAATCAAACAGCGGGAAAGAAACCGTTCCCTCCGTCGCCGCCTCCACCTGCGCGGTGATCGTCGTTCCCCGCTTGGCGTAATCCGCAACCGCGACACCGCCCTCGATATGAAGCGAACGGTCGCGCGTTTCAAGAAAATTCGTATCCGGCAGGGTATATTCCGCATAAGCCAGTCCCAGATGCGGGCTGACAGTCGCGCCCTGTTCCATGTATCTGGTCCCATGCAGTTCGCCGGAGAGCGTCGGCATGACGCAGACCGCCGCCATGCACAGCGCAGCGGCCGCCGCCGCGTCCGGGCGCTTCCCGCCCAGCTCGGTTACGCCATAACCTCCGGCCAGCGCCAGCAGCGGCGCGACAAACATCAGCAGCCGCCACGTGAACTGCATGTAGCCAACCTTGCCGCCCGTCAGCGTGGAAACCGGCCCCCACGGGAAGAAATCCGTCGCCGCAACGGCCAGCGCCGCGCCCCAGGCCAGCAGCCACAGCACGGCCTTTTCAATTTCGCCGCGTTCCGGCTTTTGCAGCGCGGCATACAGCGCCAGCATCGCGCCTATCAGCAGCGGCAGGCCGATTTCAACCGAAAACGCCAACACCTTCTGATTGGCGCTGCTTCCGGAGGCCGAACCCGCCCCCATCATCAAAATCTGCCCCGGTTCCACGGCGTTGACCGTCAGATCGTTGACCAGCGTGCCCGCGCCGATCCCCTGCATGCTGTACATGCAAAACGGCGCCAGCTGAAACAGCCCCAGCAACAGGCAGAGCCCGGCCGCCTTCGCCAGCGGCACAAACCGCTTCTGCCCAATCACCCGGCGCAGACACAACAGCGCCGCGCCCGCCGCCAGCACCGCGCAGAGCATCGTAGAGAGCATGTGGCTCAAAAAAATGCCGCACGCGCTCAGCGCCAGCATGCGCCAGCATTTCGCGTCGCCGAAAAGCGCCTCATACAGCCCCACGATAAACAGCGGGAAAAACGCCATCGCCATCGCCTCGCCGACGGCTGCGCGCGTATACACATCCATCACGCGATACGCCGACAGCGTATAGAGCACCGACGCGCAGGTCGCCGCCCAGCGGTTTTGAAACAGCCGCTTCGCCGCCGCATACATGCCCGCCGCCGTGCCGATGTTCAGGGCGGCGAGCAGTACGTTGCCCACGTAGGCCGCGCTCGCCCCGCCCAGCAGCATCAGCGCAAAGGGATAGAGAAAAACATCCGGATAAAAGACAGACGTGATTGCGCCATAACCGTTGAAAGAAAATCCGCCCATGCGCACGGGGAACTGCCCGCTTTTCAGGCCGTCCGCCAGATTTTGCAGACGCGCCAGATGATACGCGCCGTCGTGACCATAGTTGAACGTCGATTTGAGCGACATGGAGCACGAAAGCAGCACGGCCAGACCGATAAACAGCGCGGGCGCCATGTTCCGGCGCGTCAGCCTGCCCGTCGCCAGCAGCCCATACAGCACGCTTGCGCCGATGGCAAAAAACAGCAGCGTGAACGCGTCGTCCTGATATTTCGGCGTGTAGAGCTTTAAACCGTACACATCCAGATAACTGCCGGAGGCAAACTCGATTTCGACCGCAAAGTTTTCGCAGGCTTCCTCGATTTCAAATACGCATTCGCCTTCGCCCTCGTCGGCAGGCAGCACGAATTCATCCGGCGTAATGGCCGCGCCGTCGTCGTTTTTCAGCCGCAGCACATTGTCGCCGTCGCCGGAAATCATCCATCTCAGGCGGTATTCGCCCGCGGGCAGGTGCAGCCCCGCCATCTCGCCGGGAAGCGCGCCGTAAGCGTCGCCGTCGGCCACGGCGTAGCGCGTCTTTCCGCCCGCAAGCTGCATATACTGCCCGTTCAGCAATTCAAATTCACTCGGCTTTTTCATCGCGCCCGTCGCGAATACCAGCGCGCAGAGCAGCGCCGCCAGCAGCATCGGCCCGTACAGTTTTGCCTTGGCTTTCACGTCGTCTCTCCTTTCTGAACCGCGGTATTGGAAAAAAGGGGCTGTACGTTTGAACAGCCCCTTTCAACATCAATATGCCTTTGCGAAATAGATGACCTTCTTGGCCGGCTTGCCGCAGCAGACGCAGGTCTCGCCGATGGGCGTCTGGTCAAACGGCATGCAGCGGGAAGACGCGCTGAAACGATCCTTGATCTCGTCCTCGCACGCCTGATCGCCGCACCACATGGCCTTGGCATAGCCGCCGTCCACCTGTCTGCCCAGCTCTTCCATGTTGTGCACATCGGCGGTGTGCGCGTCGCGGAACGCGCGGGCAATTTCAAACATGTTGGTCTGAATCGCGTCCAGCATCGCCTTGATTTCGCCCTCAAGGCCTTCGATATCCAGCGGCGCTTTCTCGAAAGTGTCGCGGCGCACGCTCATCACTTTGCCCTCAGCCAAATCGCGCGGGCCGATCTCGACGCGAACCGGAACGCCCTTAAGCTCCCACTCGTTGAACTTCCAGCCCGGCGTCACGTTGTCGCGGTCGTCAAACTTCACGCGCAGTCCGGCGGCGGTCAGCTTGTCGGCGACGGCCTTCGCGCCCTCCAGCACGCCTTCCTTATGTGCGGCGACCGGCACCACGACCACCTGATACGGCGCAATCATCGGCGGCAGTTTCAGGCCGCGCTCGTCGCCGTGGGTCATGATAATCGCGCCGATGAGACGGGTGCTGGTGCCCCAGCTCGTCTCGTGCGCATACTTCTGCGTGCCGTCCTTGTCCAGATACTTGATTTCAAACGGCTCGGAGAAGTTCGTACCGAAGTTGTGGCTCGTGCCGCTTTGCAGCGCCTTGCCGTCCTGCATCATCGCTTCGATGGAATACGTCGCGCGCGCGCCGGCAAACTTTTCCTTTTCGCTCTTCTGGCCGCAGTAAACCGGAATCGCGAGGTTCTTTTCGCAGAAGTCGCGGTAAACGCCCAGCATCTGCATCGTCTCTTCCTGCGCCTCTTCGGCAGTGGCATGGACGGTGTGGCCCTCCTGCCAGAGGAACTCGGCCGTGCGCAGGAACGGGCGGGTCGTCTTCTCCCAGCGCATGACGGAGCACCACTGATTGTATTTGAGCGGCAGATCGCGCCAGCTCTGCACCCACTTGGCATACATCGTGCAGAAAATCGTCTCGCTCGTCGGGCGGATCGCCAGACGCTCGGTCAGCGGCTCGGTGCCGCCCTGTGTGACCCACGCCACTTCCGGCGCAAAGCCCTCGACGTGGTCCGCTTCCTTGAGCAGCAGGCTTTCCGGAATGAGCATCGGCATACTCACGTTCTGGTGGCCGGTACGCTTAAATTCGGCGTCCATCTGCTGCTGAATCAGCTCCCAAATGCGGTAGCCGTAGGGCTTAATGGCCATGCAGCCGCGGACGGGGGTGTAATCCATCAGATCGGCCAGGCGCACCACGTCGGTGTACCACTGGGAGAAATCCTCGCTGCGCGGGGTGATGTGCTGAACGAACTCCTGCTGATTTTTCTTCGCCATGTTTTTTTCCTCACTTTACAGGTTCATGATTTCAAAAATAAGTCGCCTTTAGAACAGTATGTCCACAAAAAAGCGCCCCGTCCCATCACTGGGACGAAGCGCATTGCTTCGCGGTACCACCCGGTTTGGCGCTCTCCGCGCCCTGCTCAACCCCCTTATCGCGGGGAGAACGGCGGCGTTCTTGGCGCCGCGGCTGATGGGGTTCGGAGCCTTGAACGCGCGCCCTGCCCGGCCTTGCAGCTGTTAGCCCGGCTCTCTTGAAAGGTTTTCGCGTTCCGCTTTCCCCGTTATCGCCTGATATCGCATTCATTATAAGCAAAAATCGGGGGGATGTCAACCGTTTCGCAGCTCAATTTTTCGCCTTGCGCTGTTTGCAGCTTGAATATCCGCCCGCCTTGTTTACGCCCCCAGCAATTTGCTGAGCGTACACACCGCCTGCGCCTCATCCGGCCCTTCGGCAAGAATGGTCACGGCCTGCCCGTCGCGCAAATCGGCGGAAAGCACGCCCATCAGCGATTTGGCGTTGACCGTCAAATTCTGCCGCTTGAGCAGCACGCGGCTCTCAAATTCGCTCATCCTGTGCGCGATATCGGCCGCCTGCCGGGTCATCAGTTCCTTCTGAATCGCAACTTTAATCGTCAGCTCCATCGCTCACTTTCTCCTTTCGCTCTGCTCGTGTCGGGTTCAGGCCTTTTGGGCCTTCCGTCTGTGTTGAATGCGCGCGGCGATCAGCGCCAGCGCCGTCAGCAGCGATACCGCATCCGATATCCGCCACCAGCGCTTGCCCGCATACCAGAGTTTGACTTCGCCCTTCGTGCCCGCCGGAACGACAACCGTCAGCCGCTTGTTTTCGTCAAGCCCCGTTTCCAGCTCCTGTCCGTCCGCCTGCGCGCGATATCCGTCGTAGCCAAACAGCGGAACAGAAATCACGCCGTCCGTTTGCGCTTCCACCTGCATTTCGATCTGCGTGCCCTGTTTGGCATACGCCGTCAGGTCGATTTCGCCCTGTTCGACATGCGGGTTTTTGTCGCGCGTATAGGCGAAATTCGTCCCTTCCATCGTGTATTCCGTGCCGTACATATACGGGTTGTAGGTCTCGCCGTAGCGCAGATACAAGTCGCTCTGCGTTTCGGTCGTCAGCGTCGGCAGAGCCAGCGCCGCCGTGAGGCACAGCGTCAGCAGCACGCCGTATTCGGGCTTCTCCTCAAAGAAGCGCGCCACGCCGTATCCGGCCGCCAGCGCCAGCAGCACCACTGCCAGCATCAGCAGCCGCCAGGTGAACTGCATGTAATCCATCAATCCATGGTCAATCAGCGCCACATAGCTCCACGGGAAAAAATCCGTCGAAGCAACGGCGAAAAGCACGCCGCCCGCAATGAACGTCAGCGCCTTTCGCTCGTTTTCATCGCGTCTGCGGCCGCGAAGGATCGCCGCCAGCGCCAATCCCGCCCCGATAATCAGCCAGAGATCCAGCCCCGCCGAAAAGCTGAGCAGCCGCAGGTTCTTCGGCTTGACGATTGTGCCGCGCCCCAGCGTCAATAACTGCGCCGGTTCGATGGTGTTGTAAATCAAATGCCATGCCAGATCCGCCGCGCCGATGCCATCCGAAGCATAGGTCAGGAAGGGAACATATTGGAACGCGAGCAGCAGCACGCAGAGCCCCGCCGCCTTTAAAATCGGCAGAATGCGCTTTTCCTTCACGATGCCGCGAATGTGGATCAGGCCGAAAAGCACGGCCAGCAACGCACAGAGCATCGTGCTGATGACGTGGCAGAGCGCAATGCCCGCCGCCGTCAGCGACAGCGCCGCCCAGCGGCGTTGATCCCCGCAGACGACCTCCCACAGCGCCCAGATGAACATGGGCAGAATGGCCATTGCAATGGCTTCGCCGGCGGCATAGCGCGTGAACACGTCGGAAAGCCGATACATCGCCAGCGTGTAGCCGATGGAAGCGCAGGCCGCCGCGCCGCGATGGCCGAACAGCCGCTTGGCCGCAACATACATGCTCAGCGCCGAAGCCAGATTGATGGCGATGCTCAGCACGTTGCCCACGTAAATCAGGCTTGCGCCGCACAGCCGCATCAGCGCAAACGGATAGAGGAAGAAATCCGGATAGAAGATGGAGGTCAGCGCGCCGTATCCGTTGTAGGATTCGCCGCCCAGCCGCACGGGGAACTGCCCTTCCCGCAGGCCGCTGGCCAGATTTTCAATGCGTGCCAGATGCCACTCGGTATCGTGGCCGAGATTCAGCGTCTCCTTGAGCGCCGGGCCGGAAGCGATCAACACCGCCGTGCCGATGGCCAGCAGAATGCACGCGTCATCCGGTTTCATACATCCGGTTGCGTAGAGCACCCAGAGCACGCTCAGCGCCAGCGCAAAGAACACCAGCGTGAATTCATCGTCGGCATACGCGGGCAGATAGATGCGGATATCCTCAATGCTCAGCGATTCGCCCGCCGCAAATTCGAATTTCAGCTGCACGTTTTCACAGCTTTCCGGCAGCGTCAGCTCAAATTCGCCCTCGCCCTGCCCTGCGGGCAGCACAACGGCGCTTGGCTCGATGGCCGTGCCGTTGTCGCAGAGCACATGCAGCAGCGCGTCGCCGTTGTTTTCCGCCACCCAGTGAATGCGATATTTTCCCGCCGGAAGGTTCGTGAAATCAAGGCTGTTCCGGATGACGGAATTATCCGTCTGCCGGATACGGCCCTCGACGGTGGTTTTCTCCGGAGAGGCCACGACAAATTTGCCGCTGTCCTGCCGTACTGAAAATGCCGGCAGTTCTACTCCGCTGGCGTAATAGAGCACCTGGGCCAGAAAAGCCTGCGACGTTTCATAGAGAAAGAGCCAGCCCGTGGTGTAGTCGAAGTACGGCGTCAGCCCCACTCCTGCCCCCTAGCACGCGACATAAACGACTTCGACGATCCG
>ENA-ORLW01002028-ORLW01002028.1-human-gut-metagenome-genome-assembly--contig:-NODE-2028-length-19455-cov-4.003354_pt1 | contig 19455 bp, 26 predicted proteins | sample MGYA00243017_ERZ508829 | MGnify/ENA primary metagenome ERZ508829 (study PRJEB26277, sample SAMN04329776) | human gut metagenome | biome: human-associated habitat | host: Homo sapiens | place: USA...
AGAGTAAAATTTAACTAACATGTCTTTCCTATTATATAAAAATAATTGCATGCCAATTTTTTATCAAAAATTGGCACGCGAACAATTAAATGCGGGCTTTAAAATGTTCTAAACAGAGAAAATGTTCAAAAAAAGCCCGCTATTGTTCTAGTATTTTGACAATTTCTTAAGTTGGATTAATTTCACATAATTTACTTCAAAATACCAGATAGCATATTGCCTTCATTTCTAGTTATTGTAACTTCCATAATACTATTTTCTATTTTCTCTACTGTTTCTACTTTAACCACAATATAATTAGTAGTATGTCCTTTAATATATTTTTCTCCATCTTCCTCTTCAAACAACACTTTTACTGTTTTTCCAATATATTTATCATTATGTCTTTTTTCATTATCATCGGATAACTTAATTAATCTTCTACTTCTTTCTTCTTTAATATTTCCATCAATCTGATTTTTCATAACTGCTGCTTTTGTTCCTTTTCTTGGAGAATATTTAAAAACATGCATTTTATAAAAATCTATATCTCTTAAAAAATTATATGTTTTTTCAAACTCTTCATCTGTCTCTCCTGGAAATCCAACAATAATATCAGTTGTTAATGCTACATCTGGATACGCATTTTTTAATAAATCTGTACAATCTTTAAATTCCTTAGTAGTATATTTTCTATTCATTCTCTTTAATGTTTCATCACATCCACTTTGTAATGATAAATGAAAATGATCGCACATTTTTTCTAATTTTGTTAATCTATTTACAAATTCCTCTGTAATTAAAGTAGGTTCTATAGATCCTAATCTAATTCTTTTTATTCCTTCTATTTTATTTATATCTTCCAATAAATCTATCAATCTATACGAATTTTTAAAATCTTTGCCATAAGATGCAACATGAATACCTGTAACAACTACTTCTTTTATTCCTTCTTTACTTATCTTTTCTATTTCTTCTATAATACTTTCTGGTAGCCTACTTCTAACTCTTCCTCTTGCATACGGGATAATGCAATATGAACAAAATCTATCACAACCATCTTGAACTTTTATTACAGCTCTTGTCTTTGCTGTATATGTAACACTTCCAAAATCTAAGAACTTAGCTTGATGCATTACATCTTGAATGTTTTCTTTATGATTATTTTTTATATATTTCTCTATACATTCTAATATATTTGTCTTCTCATTATTACCTAAAACTAAATCTATTTCCTCAATATTTTCTAATTCATCTTTTGCAACTTGAGCATAGCAACCGACAAGCAACAAGTATCGCGTTTGGGTTAATCTCTTTTGCTCTTCTAAGCATTTGTCTTGATTTTTTATCTGCAATATTTGTTACTGTACAAGTATTTACTATATAAATATCTGCATAATCATGAAATTCTACTATTTTGTATCCTGCTTCTATAAACTTTTGCATCATACCATTTGTCTCATATTGATTAACTTTACATCCGTAATGTAAAGAAAGCTACTCTTTTTTTATTATTATTTTCTTTGTATTCCATATTATTACTGCCTTTCAACGATTTTTATTTTTTATTTTTTCCTTCTATTATTTTTCATACTTAATTATACTTTTGGTCAACCTAATGTACAAAATACTACTTTTTTACTTCTATTTCTATGTTATTATCCATTTTTTCTCTCTTTCCTATAAAATCTTAGGATATTATAGCATTTTTTTATCCTTCTAGCAATAGTAATATATATGCATATTGTACACTACATATATTTTTAATCTCGCTTTCTTCAACATATACATCTTTAACGAAAAAGATATGTAATATAAAATCTTTAAAATTGTACATCTTTTATATCTTAGATTTGCAAATTTTCAGTTAATCTATTAATTCAAATCCCATATGCTTTTGTAAATTAATATCAATAGTCTTTCTTACATATAAATTATTTGCCTTGCAATATTTTTTCACAGCTTCTTCTGTCTCTGAACCAAACTTTCCGTTTGGAGTTCCATTAAAAAAGCCAAGCTCTTTTAATTTTTTTTGGATCTCCATTACATCAGAACCGTACATACCTGATTTTAAATCTCTAAATCCTTTTCCAAAATTTCCATAAACACCATCTACTATTGTTACTTTTGTTCCAATTGGTACAATTTTATATAATTCTGCTACTTCATCATTGTTCATTCTTATACATCCATGAGAACTACTCCAGCCAACAGAATAAATTTCAGTTGTGCCATGAATTCCAAACTGTCCCCATGGACAATCAAACCCGCATCCAACTTCCTCCAAATCCTTCTCCCCATTTTCCTTTTGAAATTATAGTCCATGTTCCTATAGGAGATGGTGTACTTGGCTTCCCTCCAGCACATTTATATTCTTTTTCTAAAATATTATTTTTAAATAAATACAGTCTAGATGATTCTACATCTACTAAAATTTTATATGTATCTTTATTTTTAGCAATAGCATTATTATATATAATTGGTATAGTTGCTATAATTAGCAATATTACAATTATAATTATTAAATATTTTTTCTTTTCCATAAATCATATCCTTTTTTAATTTCTTATATTATATATATGATTTATATATATCTTCTATTCACTATGTTTATTTTAGAAAACTCCAAATAAACATAGAAGTCCCCGCCAGTAACCTACCAGCGGGAAATTTATCTAAACAATATACAAAATATTATTATTTGGAAAATACTTTTTTAATTTCTCTTTAAAGAACACTTCACCTTCTTCTTTAATTTCTTTTCTATACATGTACTTTCCTCTTCCTCTAACAGTCATAATATCTTGATTATATAAATTAATTGCATCTGGAAAAGCATCTTGATTAATCATTCTATGAACATAACTATATGTCATAAAAATCACTTCAAAAAAAACATCTTTTTTTACATTTTCGCTTAAATTTTCATATAAATATTGTATCAACTCTTCGTACAAATTTCTCCAATTCTCTACTAAAATAACTGGTGCTATTAAAATTCCTACTTTATATCCTGCTTGTTTTAGCTTATTAATTGCCTCTACCCTATTTTTTAATGGAGATGTACCAATCTCGATTTGTCTTATAATATCTTGTGGATTTACACTCATTCTTACTATTACTTTACCATCATGTTCTAAATTCAATATTGAATCTACCATGTCAAATTTTGTTGGAAATGTAAGTATCCCTTTAGGTGATTTTTTAAAATTTTCAATAGTCCACACCAAATTATTTGTAATTGTATTTTCTAAAATTAAATCACTATTACTTCCTATTTCGAATGTAAGATTTTTTTCTGACTTATTTGCAACTTTTATAATTTTATCTAACATCTCTTCTCTATTTACAAATAACCTTAAATACGAACATTTATTAAAGTTGCAAACTAAGTAACAATATAAACACATAGCAATACATCCAGATGAAGTATATGGGACTAAATAATCCGAAACCTTATGATTTTCCACAAATTTATGAGTTTTTCTAATACCTATAATTAAATTTTTCTTCATATTACGAAATTCTGAATTTTCTTTTTTTCTCATTTCTTCTATATTATTGTGGTTTTCTATTTCTTTTAATTCTATACCTTTTGCTTGGTACTCAGATAATAATTTTTTTCCTAGCTCATAGTTCCATACATCTTTTTCATAAAAAATTTCTCTCGGTAAAAACATTTTTATTCCTCCACAAAAATATTTTTACCATTTATAATGAAAAAGATACGGATTTTTAATTCAAATTCTTCTATTTATATTATATAGAATAGAGCATTTTTTGTTTTAGCAAAAAACTCGTCTATATGGATTACATGGTTAAAGATTTTCTCCTCATCCACACAATTCTTTCTTGATGCATTTTCTCTTTAAGTTCAATACCTGGAGAAATATTGTATTTATTTTTTACATATTCTCCATTAATCTCCTCTAACATTTGATGTCCAATTTGAGCAAATTCTACTTTTTCTCTTTTGTCTCCTCTGCAGTTTCTATCACACTCCACTACTATCTCTAAACCATCTAAACCAAGTTCTGTTTTTGCAACATTTTCTATAAAAGTAACTTTTTTACTTGGTTTCATTTTATAAAAAATCCCACCGTCTCATATGCTCTTTTGCAGACACCTTCCCACATTTTCTCCATGAGTTTGGCATTTTCAATCTTTTGCAAAACTTTTCTACTTGTTCTACTCCTTTTTCTTCATGTCCTATATGGTGTGGATATTGTTCTTTTGGAGTTAGTCCTTTTCCTAAATCATGTACTAGCACACTAAATCTTACTTTTTCGTCATTTGTTAATTTTGTACTCATATCAAGAGCAATCATTGTATGGTTATAACTATCACCTTCCGGATGATATTTTATTGGTTGCTCTGCTCCAATTAACAATTCTATCTCTTTAAAATGAACATCTAGTAAATTAGCTTTTTTTAATGTATTAAAAAATATTGATGGCTTGTTTGTATTTATTGCTTTTCTTAGTTCTTCAAAAACTCTTTCTGGTGATAAAAATTCGAGTTCTGGTTTCAATTTTTTCATCATCTGGTTAGTATCTTCTTCAACAGTAAACTGCAATTTACTTGCAAATCTTGCGACTCTGTACACCCTTAGAGGATCTTCTAAAAAAGCTTCTGAAGTTGCTCTTATTACTCCATTTTTCAAGTCTTCTATACCATTAAATGGATCTATTATTTCCTTTGTTAATACATCTTGTGCAATAGAATTTATTGTAATATCTCTTCTTTTTAAATCTTCTAATAAAGTAACATTTTTACCAGAATTAACTTCAAATCCTTTATGCCCTGTTGATATTTTCCTTTCTAGTCTTGCCATTGCAAATTCTCTTCCAAACAAATCATATACTTCAAAATTTTTTCCTCTTTTTATTGCATCTGGAAACAGTCCTTCAAACTCTGTAGCTCCTAAGCCAACAACACAGTAATCCTCATCATGAGTTTCTATTTTTAGCAATTTATCACGGACTGCTCCTCCTACTAAATACAATTTTCCGCCATTATCTACAATTCTTTTGGCTATCTTTTGAATATTAGAACTTTTTATATCACTCATGTATATATACACTTCTTCCTTGGTATACTAAATTTATTTTTTCTACTTCTAAAACTTTCAATATACAATCATTAATTTGTTGTTTAAATTTAAAATAGTCATCATAAACAGTATTAGTAGTATACAAATATATCCAAATATTAATTCCCTCAGAACTTATTTTATTTAAATTAATTCTTACTGAATTCTCTACAACATCTTCATTAGAACTTAAGACCATCTCCAATTTTGAAATAACATTTTCAATTTTTGCTGAACTAGTGTCTAATGGTAAATTTAAATCCACATCAAATCTTCTTTTTTCTAGTTTACTCCAATTAGTAATACTTGCATTAGAAAGTGTTGAATTTGGTATAGTAACTAACGTATTTTCATTTGTCCTAATTCTAGTACTTCTAAAAGTAATATCCTCTACTGTTCCTTGATATTTATCTGTTTCAATATAGTCACCTACAATAAATGGTTTGTCTGTAATTATTGCAACTCCGCCAAATAAATTTTTAGCAATATCTTGTGCAGCTAAAGCTACAATAACTCCGTCCTAATCCAAGCCCTGTAATTAACCCACTTATATCATAACCAAGCTCTGTTATAATTAAAAAAGATGCAATAATATAGATTATACATTTAACAATCTTACTTATAAAATTCACTAAAGTTTGGTCACCTGTAAATCTTTCACTTTCTTTTAGTTTTACAAAAATCTTTTCTTTTGGATTAAAGAAATTAGCAATAGCTTTAGCTAGCATTACTATTACAAGAATCTTAAAAATTTTTATAACTATATTTTCTATATTCTCTGGCAGAGCAAGTACAATAATTGCTAAATATATTCCAGATGACATTACTATAGTTTTAATTGCTTTATACCAAGGATTTTTAATATTTTTCTCATGTTTTTCTTTTAAATTAAAAATTTTTACAATCAAATATGAAATAACACTACTTCCCATACTAAATATTATGAGTATTGCTACTGCTATTAGAATATCAATTATCTGATTTTTTTGAATATTTTGAAAAAAACTAGCCATATTATTTATTTGTTCCATTATTTTTTATCCTTTCATATTTTAATATATTAATTTATAATAAATGATAATTAGTAAAATTTTTATAACATTTGCTATTTTTTAAAGCTTTTGTGCTATAACAGCTTTAATCTTTATCCCTTGCTCTATAAACATTTTTTCATGTTCTGTTTGAATATTATCCCAAAAGTCCTCTTCATATTCTAAATCATAGGTCTTCTTTATAATTTTAAAACCTGTTTGTTCAAAATATCCTAAACTATCAGAAAACAAACAATCGTCATCAGTTTTAAAATATATTTCTCCACTTTCTTTTAAAAAGACTTTATATTTCTCTAATTGTCTTATATGTGTTAATCGCTTTTTTCTATGTTTTCCTCTTGGCCATGGATTACAAAAATTAATATATACTCTATCAATCTTATCATTTTCATTAAGCATTAATAATATTCTTTCGATATCAAATCTTGTTAAAATTACATTATTTATCTCTTTATTTTCCTCTTTGTATTTCTCTTCTATATTTCTCTTAGCTAATCCAAGCATTGCATCTACTACGTCTATTGCTATGTAGTTTGTAGTAGGATTTTTAACAGCTAAATTTGCCATAAAGCTACCTTTTCCACATCCTAATTCTAAATGAATTGGATTATCATTTTTAAAAACTTCTTTCCATTTTCCTTTATAATCTTCTGGATTATCTATATAAAACTTGCTTGCTTCTAATTCTGGTCTAGCCCATGGTTTAAATCTTATTCTCATTTTTATTTCCTCCTATAGTTGCCACTTATTATATACTAAAATTACTAAAAAAGCTAGAAAATTTACAAAATAAAAGATCAGAGCATTAATACTCCAATCTTTTTTTATTTTGAATCTTTAATTGTAATCACATTTACAAGAAATAATTAAAATTTTACACATTAAATTCCCATTATTGAATATCCACTATCAGCATAAAGAACTTGACCTGTTACTGCAGATGACATATCACTAAATAAGAATGTTGCAACATTTCCAACTTCTTCTTTTGTAACATTTCTTCTTAATGGTGATTTTTCTTCTACAACTGTCTGTATTGAACCAAAATCTTTAATACCTTTAGCAGATAAAGTTTTAATAGGTCCTGCTGAAACTGCATTTACACGAATTCCTTCTTTTCCCAAATTATCTGCTAAATATCTAGTGCTACATTCTAATGCTGCTTTTGCAACACCCATGACATTATAATTTGGTAATACTTTAGTAGAACCATGATATGTTAAACATACTAAACTTGCATTTTCATTTAATAAATCAATCTCTTTCGCAATTCTAGCAATCGCTACAAAAGAATATGCACTAACATCATTTGCATGTGCAAACCCTTCTTTACTTGTATTAATAAAATCATTTTTTAAATCTTCTGTATTAGCATGTGCTATTGCATGTAATATACCATCTACTTTTCCAAAATCCTTTTTTACTTTACTTAAAGATTCTCTAACTACATCATCTTCAGATGCTTGGTCACATGTATAAGCTTTTGCTCCTTTAAATTCAGAAATTAATTCTTCTATTTTTTCCTTATTTTCTTCTCCTACATATGTAAATGCAAGTTTTGCACCTTGCTCATAAGCTGACTTTGCCACTCCATAAGCAATACTCCATTTGTTTCTAAGTCCCATTATTAATATTGTTTTGTCTTTTAAAATCATCTTTTTATCCTCCTATTTTTTATAATTATAATTTTTGAAATTATTTATTAATTCAAATCTAACCTTTTGACCTATAAGAATATTCTCTGGTCTTTCTAAAATTTCTTATAAAAACATGTTTATAGGTCTTATTCATATATTTCTTAAGTTATCTAAATGTCTATAAACACCATTTCACTAAGGTTAAGAATCCATTCCAATACATATTACATAGTAAAATGGACTTTTATAGTGTCTATAAACTTCTTCTGCTATACAATTTCTTTCTTAGTATATTTCTATTCTTCATATTTTTTTATTATAACAGAACTATTATGTCCACCAAACCCTAATGAATTAGACATAGCATATTTGATTTCTTTATTTCTTCCTGCATTTGGAACAATATCCAAATCACATTCTTCATCAGGTACTTTATAACCAATAGTTGGTGGTACAAAACTATCCTCAATTGCTTTTATACAAGCTATTGCTTCTACTGCTCCAGCAGCTCCAAGTAAATGTCCTGTATTTCCCTTAGTAGAGCTTACCATAACTTTACTTGCTGCTTCTCCTAAAGCTGTTTTTATTGCTGATGTTTCAAAAGCATCATTTATATGTGTTGATGTTCCATGTGCATTTATATAATCTATATCTTCTTTAGAAATTTTTGCATCTTCAATAGCTGCTACCATAGCACGTGCACCACCTTCTCCTCCTGGCGCTGGTGAAGTAATATGGTATGCATCTGAACTTGCTCCATATCCTACTACTTCTGCATATATTTTTGCTCCTCTTTGTTTTGCATGTTCATAATCTTCTAGTATTAAAATACCAGCTCCTTCTCCCATTACAAAACCGCTTCTTTCTTTATCAAATGGAATACTTGCTCTTAATCTATCTGTACTCTGAGATAAAGCCTTCATATTAGTGAATCCTGCAATTCCTGTTGGGGTAACTGCACTTTCTGCTCCTCCTGCTATAACTGCCTCCTGATAACCATGCTTAATTAAACGATATGCTTCACCTATAGAATGTGTAGAGCTTGCACAAGCAGTTACCATTCCAAAAGACTCTCCCTTAGCTCCTAATTCTATAGATACATTCCCTGCTGCCATATTTCCAATAGCCATAGGAATATACATTGGAGATACTCTATCTGGTCCTTTTTCTAATAAAATCTTTGTTTGTTCTTCTATAGTACTTAAACCACCAATACCTGTACTAATGATTACTCCTAGTTTATTCATATCTGTATTCTCTTCTGTTATTCCACTATCTTGCATCGCTTCTTTTGCAGCAATTATAGCAAATTGTGAAAATCTTTCTAATCTTTTAACACCTTTTCTGTCAAAATAATTTTCTGGTATAAAATCGCTTACTTCAGCTGCTAATTTTACTTTAAAATTTGTTGTATCAAACTGACTTATCTCATCTATACCACATTGTCCTTCTTTTATTCCTTTCCAAAATTCATCGACTGTCTTTCCTATAGGAGTTATTGCTCCCATACCTGTTACTACAACTCTTCTTTCCATGTTATCTTCCCTTATAAAATATATTTAGGTTTTTTATTCTTAGGAATTCACCTATAAACCTACATTTTATTATATTGTTCTTTTTTACTAATTTATGTTATCACAGTATCAAATTAATTTTTTTGGGCCTTTATGCCTTTAACATATTCTTTTTCAATAACATAATTATATATTTAAACATTGTCTTTTTCTTGTGCTTGTACTGCTGTAATTGCTATAGTATCATAAACGCGCTCTGCACTACATGCACGAGATAAATCATTAATTGGTTTTTCCAATCCTTGGCATGCTGGCCCATAAATACGCACATTAGAAAATCTTTCAAAAATTTTATATGCTATATTTCCAGCATTTATATCTGGAAATATTAATACATTAGCTTCTCCTTTTAACTCTCCATTTGGTGATTTCATCTTTGCAACCTCTGGCATTATAGCTGCATCTAATTGAACTTCTCCTTCGCATATTAAATTTGGAACTTTCTTTTTTAAATGTTTAGCTGCTTTTACTACTTTTTCTGTAGAGTCTGACTTAGCACTTCCGAAGTGTAGAATATGATAAAAGACCAACTTTAGCTGGCTTTTTAAATAACCATTCATAACTTCTAGCAGATACCTTTGCAATTTCTGCTAAAGCAAGATATCCTGGTTCTTCATTTAATGCACAATCAGAAAATAAAAATGTATAATCTTTATTACCGAAATCTTTATTTTCATGTTCTACAATAAAGAAAGTGGATAATAATTTTGTATTTTTTGTTCTAAATATTTGCATCATAGGATGTAATATTTGTTTAGTTGAATGAGTTGCTCCTGCAACTAATCCATCTCCATCTCCTAACTTAACCATCATCATACCAAAGTATAATGGATCTTTCAAAAATTCATCTGCCTCCTCTTTTGTAATTTTAAATCTTTTACTTAATTCTAAAAATTTTTCTACATATGTATCATGTCTAGAATCATTTGTTGGTTCTACTATCTTTATATCTTTGATATCTATATTCTCTTTTTGAGAAGCTTTATAAATATCTTCTTTTTTACCTACTAAAACGATATCGGCAATTCCATCTTCTACTACTCTCTTAGCAGCCTTTAATATACGTATATCTGTAGATTCAGGTAAAATTATTGTTTGTTTATTTGATTTTGCTTTTTCCTTAATATCTTCTATAAAACTCATGAATTTAAACCTTTCTTTTACATCTAATTTTATGTATCACAAAAAATCTATTATTATTTATATAACAAATTTCGCAAAATGTCACTATACTAGATGGTCATTTTTTTATTTTTTGCTATTATTTTACTATAAAAAGAAGACGACTGCAATTATTTTTGCAGTCGCCTTCTTATTTTTTTATATTATTATTTTCTTTTAAGACATTAATACAACATATCTATTTTACATACTCATTTAAAGCTTTTACCCTATAATTTAATTCTCCAAATTTCTCAGTTGTAACATATCCTGGAGTAGAATTTATTACATCAGGAATTCTGTTAACTATACTTGCACAAGTTAATTCTACTGTAGAAGGCTTTGCAACAACTATAGATGTATCTGGCTCGCCATATATAGTCCATTCATTTTTATCAAAATCTTCTTTAGAATAAACTTTTCCTATACATTCGCTTTCGATTATAATACCTTCTTTTGTAGTTGTTGTAACAACAGCACTCATTCCTGTAGCATCACCTGCTTTAACTGTCATATCTAATGTAGAAGAATATATATCTTCTTTATATGTTTGTGGTACACACTTTTGAGTTTGAGATATAGGTGTTAGTCCTAATTTTGAACAAAGCCATCCGATTTACATTCCACATATATGATGGCATAAATTCACCTTGTTCAATTAACCTTTGTCTTTCTTCATCTTCAATATTATCTGCTGATGCAACTTCTTTTTCAAAAGCTTCTAAAGTAAGTCCTGCGCCATGAGCCTTAGCTAATGCTATACCATAGTCTTCTACATTATAACTTGAACTACCTTTTATTTTAGTAATTCTTTGTGTTGAACCTGCTATTGAACTAATTAGCTGACCCCAATATATATCTTGATATCCACTTCCCGTTATAGTACATCCATTTTGTTTTGCAAGTTCATCTATTTTCTTTGTAATATTTGGATTAGAGTTCCATGGATAAAATGCTTCTTCACATGTAGTAATTGCATTTATTCCTAATTTTGCACACAACATAATAGCATCTTGTACATCATATATTAAACTCATTGTTGTAACAATACATATATCTGGTTTAACCTCTTTTAACATTTCTTCAGCATTTTCTAAACTTGTTACTTTTACATTCTTGTTTTCTTTGCCCATTATTTCTCCTATGTCTTTTCCTATTACATTTGGATTTACATCAATTGCACCAACTACTTCTCCTCCCTTTTCTTCTACATACCTCATAGTATAAACAGCCATTTTGCCAGTTCCAAATTGAACAACTTTAACTTTTCTTTCCATCATTTGTACCTCTCCTTCATTTTTTAATTTTATATAAATTATATCCATAATATAATTTTATATACAACTTAATTAAATAAACTAATTATCATATCTACTATCTTTTTTATTATTATATTATCTTCATACAAAGATATCAAATATTTATTAGTTACTGGAAAATACCACAAAAAAGCACCAATTACAATAATAACTAGAATTAAAATTAATAAATATGGTAATTTTCTCCAATTAATTCTAAATTTAACTCTATATCCATTTTTAGTTAGATAATCTCCATATGCTCTTAAATATTCATCTTTCATTTTTCTTTGTATTTTCTTATTTAATTTTTTTCTTTGTTTATCTGTTAATTCAACTTCTGAATTTTGATTATTAACATTAGAATTATTTATATCATTATTTTGGTCTAAATTTGATTGATAATTTTGTTTATTATTGGATTCTGCATTATTTTTATAACCTACATTTTGCTTATAATTAACATTATTATAAGTAGCACCATTAACCGCTGAACTACTATAGTTTGTATTTGTATAGTCTGAATTATGATTTGTATTATTTACTGTATTTCTTTTTTCTTCTTGTTCCAATTCTAAATCATATTTTTTCCTTTTTTCATTATCTTTTAGAATTTCATATGCTTCATTTATCTTTTTTATTTTTTCTTCTGCTACTTTTTTAGATTCTTGTGTACTTTGTAAATCAGGATGATATTTTTTTGCAAGAACTTTATATGCTTTTTCAATTACATCTATAGAAGCATTTCTATCAACTTCCAATGTTTTATATAAATCCTTCATGTTCATCCTCCTTTATCTAGGATATCCAAAAGATATTCAATCTGAACATTTTCTTTTTATAAAGTATAACATTTTTCTTCATAAAACAATAGTATTTTATTTTTTTTTATGATATAATTTTTTAAAATTATATTTATATTAATTTTATACAATTTAGAAAATGGGAGTGAATAGAATTGATGTTAACATCTGATAGCGAAGCTTTAGCTGAAAATAAAGTATTAATTTTATATATATTAGACAAAGTAAATAAACCAATAACAAATGATAGTCTTTACAAATTAGTATTATCTGCACTTGATATGAATTATTTCTATTTTCAACAATTTCTTTTAGATTTAATAGAAACTAAGTTTGTAGTAAATTATCATAAAGAAAGTCGGAAGTGTTTATGAAATTACTGAAAGTGGAAAAAATACACTTTCACTTACTATGGATATACTTCCAGGTATTATAAAATTAAAAGCAGATACCAATTTAAAGAAAGAACTAGAAAGTACTGAAGAAGAATACTCTGTAGTAGCTGAATATACACCTCGTAGTGAGAATAATTATATTGTTTTTTGTAAAATAATTGAAAATAGTGAAACTGTTTTTGAAGTAAAAACATTTGCTGGTTCAAGAGAACAAGCAAAAGAAATTGTTGATAATTGGAAGTCTAATGCAGAATCTATTTATCCAAAAATTTTAAAAGCTTTGATAGAAAAGAAAAAAGAAGATTAAATAAATAAAAACGAGAAGGTAGATTCCACCCTTTTTTTAATAATCTATCTTCTCGCTTGTTCATCTTTTTAATAGCATATTTTATCAATGGCTTACTATTCTAATTACAACATTCCTTCAATTTTTTCATATATTCACTACAATTATCTGAATTAACAATTGCACTACCTACCACAGCAATGTTAATACCTGCACCTACAACATCTTTTATATTATCTACATTTATTCCACCATCAGCTTCGATATCTACTTCTAAATTTTTTTCTTTTATATAAATATCTAATTTCTTTATTTTTTCTATAGTAGAAGTAATTAATTTTTGTCCACCTTTTCCTGGCTCTACAGTCATTACTAAACATGTATGTATATATGGTAAATATTCATATATCTCTTCAAGTTTTGTATTGGGTTTTATAGAAATTCCCACCTTGCAATTATTCTCTTTTATATATTTTATTAATTCTATTACTTCATTTTTATCTTTGCATGCTTCTAAATGAAATGTAATGATATTTGGATTTAATCCTAAATAAGTTGCTACATAAGACTTTACATCTTCTACCATCAAATGAACATCTAATGGTATATTAGATATTTGTTTTATATATTCACTATATTCTAACATTAAACTTGCTGTGTTATTTTCTACAAACTTTCCATCCATAACATCTATATGAAAATAATCTGTATGAGCAGTCTCTAAATCATATATAGTAGTTATTATATCTTCTTTTTTTACGGATAATAATGATGTTGAAATTTCTACCATCTACGTGCCTCCTTATCTTTTAATTCATTATAAATTTTACAATATCTTTCATATCTATTTTTATCTATTTTTCCTTCTTCTAAAGCTTGTTTTATTCCACAAGATTTCTCTTTTATATGGCTACATCCTACAAATTCGCACATCCCATCATACTTTTTCAAATCTATAAAGTATTTATATAAATCTTTACTCTCTATCTCATTAATTTCAAAGCTAGAAAACCCTGGTGTATCTGCTATATACGAATCATTGTCTAATTTATATAATTTAACCGAAGTAGTAGTATTTTTTCCTGTTTTATTTTTATCACTAATTAATCCTTCCTGTGTCAAATTATCACTAAACAAAGAATTAATTAGACTAGACTTTCCTACCCCTGAATTTCCAGAAAAAGCTGTTATATTATTTTTTAAAATATCTATTATAGATTTTACACCAATCCCCTGATTTGCAACAGTTCTCATAACTTTATAGCCAATATTTTTGTATGTATCTTCTATTTTATCTGCAATTTTTACTTCATCTAAATCTATTTTATTTATACAAATAATTGGTTTTATACCTTTATATTCTGCATATGCAATTTGCTTATCTAATAATAATAAATCTGTTTTTGGCATTTTTATAGAAACAACAAAAATAATTTGTGATAAATTTGCCATTTTGGGTCTTTTAATATAATTTTTTCGATTTAGTATATTATTTATAACTCCTAATAACTTTTCCTCATCTATAATTTCTATCTGGGCTATATCTCCTACAACAGGGATTATATTTTCTTTTTTAAATTTCCCCCTTGCATTACAATTAATTATTTTATTATTAACCTCTACTTGATACATATTAGAAACATTATTAACAATTATCCCTTTTATCACTACCTATTTACTCCTTTTCTAACTAAAATCAAAAATCTCTCATCTACTAAAAAAAGCAATTAATAGCCTGCTAATGGTTAATATATTTATAAATTTGAACCAATCGCCGATGGTACATATTTAAACCTTCCTCTTCAAAAACTGCGTGGCATACAGCAAATTCCTACCACTCACCCGCCACGCTTCAAGATTGATTCAAATTTATAAATATATTAACCATTAGTAGGCGGAAACTTTATCTCCAAAATACACAAAATCAAATAATATTCACAATCTAAAAAAATTGTGCACATTGTTTATATCTTTCTATGTGCACAAATCCTTTAGATTGATTTACTCTGCTGTCCATACTGTATTTGAATCATTTAAATTCATTTGAGTTTGTCTCTCTAAAATCCCTGAAATATACACTTTAACAGTAATTGTTCCTACTCCTTCAACTGTTAAATTTACATTTTCTGTATCTTTTCCAATTTTCTTTTTATATACAGTATCTTCTGTTCCTGCAGATGTTACTTTTACCATAACTTCTACATCTTCTGCTGGAATTTCGTTTCCGTCTTCGTCAACTTCTGGTTTATATTTTGTAATTGATTTTACATTTACATTAACTGTTCCTTTTTTTATCTCTGCTAATTTATTTACTGTAATTACTATTTTACTTCCTTCATCTACAGTTTTTCCTACCTCTAAACTTTGTTTTAATACAACTCCATTAGATTTTTTTGTATCTTCTTCATATGCAATAGTAACCTCAAATCCGTGCTTCAGTTAAACTCTTTTTAGCATTTTCTTCTGTTTCTCCTACAACAGATGGAACTGCTACCTGTTTAATTCCTGTTCCTATACTAACATAAACCTTTACTGTATCTCCTGCTTTAACTTCAGTATTTTCTTTTGGATCTTGTCTTATTACAATCCCCTCTTGTATTTTTTGACTAGTTTCTTCAATCTTTTCTACATTTAGATTAACATCATTTAAACTACTTTCTGCTTCCTCAAATGTAGTTCCTACTAGCTTTGGAACTTTAACAAGTTCTGTACCTTTACTTACAATTATTGATACTGTACTATTTTCTAGAACTTTATATCCTGCAGGTGGATCTTGCGAAATTATTTTTCCTTTTTCCACTTCTGCATCATATTCTTCTGATGATATTTGATAATTAACTTTAATTTCTTTTAATTTGCTTTCTGCTTCTTGCACTGTTAATCCTGTTACATCTGGTAAATCTACATTTGCAGGAGCTTTGTTTAATCCCACCATTAGAAAGTATGGTATAGCAAAACACAATGCACATACTATTATAAATATTAAAATATACACAACAATTTTAGCTTTTGGATGTTTTTCAAAATATTTTCCTAACCTTCCTTTTGCTTTACTCTCTTCTTCTTTTTCTTCTTTATGCAACACTTCACTATTAATTGTTGGTATTCTTTGAGTAAGTGTAGCATCAAAATCATGCTCTACTACAAAACTTCCATCTGGATTCTTTAATGCTAAACTTAAATCTCTTAACATTTCGGTTGCAGATTGATATCTTAAATTTAGTTCTTTTTGCATTGCTTTAATTATTATTTGATTTACTGCAAATGGTATTGCAGGATTTAATTTTATTGGCTCAACAGGTTTTTCTTGCATATGTTTTAAAGCAATAGATACTGGTGTATCTGCATCAAAAGGTACTCTTCCAGTTAGCATTTCATACATAACAACACCTAAGGAATAAAGGTCAGATTTAGCATCTGTAAATCCTCCTCTTGCGTGTTCTGGTGAAAAATAATGTACAGAACCAATAGTTGTTCCAAATGCTGTAATTGTAGAATTCGAAACAGCTTTTGCAATTCCAAAATCTGTAACCTTTGCAATTCCATCTTCTGTTATAATAATATTATGAGGTTTTATATCTCTATGTACAATATTGTTCTTATGTGCAACTTCTAGAGCTGAGGCTATTTGTATTGCTATATTAACAGACCATTTCCAAGGAAGTGCCCCATCTTCTGAAATAATTTGTTTTAATGTTTTTCCTTGAATTAATTCCATTACTATATAATACAAGTTTCCTTCATTTCCTACATCATAAATAGATACAATATTAGGATGTGTTAAGCTCGCAGCTGATTGAGCTTCTGTATTAAATCTTTTAATAAATTCCTCATCTGTTGTAAATTCATCTCTTAATACTTTTATAGCTACATATCTATTAAGTACATGACATTTTGCTTTATAAACTGTAGCCATACCGTCCATTTCCTATTTTCTCTATTATTTCATATCGATTACCTATTATTTTACCTTCTAAAATCATATAAAACTCTCCCTTATAATATTATTACAACTGTAATATTGTCATATCCTCCAAGTTCATTTGCTCTTTGAACTAATCTTTCTGATGCTAATTCTGGATTATCTTTTATAATATTATATATCTCTTCATCCTTCAGCATATTTGTTAATCCATCTGATGACATTAATAAAATATCATCTTTTATAAAACCTTTTACCATAACATCTGGCTCAACATATGCTGTGCATCCCAATGCTTTCATAAGCATATTTTTCTTTGGATGATTGTATGCTTCCTCTTTTGTTATAGTTCCATCTTTTACTAGTTGTTCTACATAACTATGGTCAACTGTTAACTTTCTAATAAATTCTTTTCTTATTCTATATACTCTGCTATCTCCCACATGTCCAATATATACTCTATTATTATATATTAAACATACATCTAAAGTAGTACCCATTCCCTCTAATTCTTTATTCTCTTTTGATTTTTCGTATACAATCATATTAGCATATTCTACGGCATTTTTTATTAGATTCAATATATTTTCTCTATTATGTTCTATTTTGTAAAAATTGTTAGAAATATAACTTTTTACAGAAGCTGTTGCAAGTTTACTTGCAATTTCTCCACCATTATATCCTCCCATACCATCAGCTAAAATAAATAACTTTACTTGGTCTTCTGGACTTGCCACATAATAATGATCTTGATTCATGTCTCTTGCTTTTCCTACATCTGATTTAGCAAAAACTTTCATATACTCCTCCTATTTTAGGTTCTTTCTTCTTAGTTGTCCACATGCTGCATCTATATCTGAACCTAATTCTCTTCGTATTGTTGCTACAATTCCTTTTGAATTTAAATAATCTCTAAATTTTATTATGTTTTCATTTGTGCTTTTGGTAAACTTACCGTTTTCTATTTTATTAATTGGTATTAAATTAACATGACAAATCATACCTTTTAATAAATTAACTAATTCTTTTGCATCATCTAAATTATCATTATTATTCTTCGCTAATGCATATTCAAAAGAAATTCTTTTATTAGTTATTTTTATATAATCCTTGCAAGCTTTCATTAATTCTTCTATATTATATTTTAAATTAACTGGCATCATTTCACTTCTTTTTTCGTTATTAGTTGCATGTAATGATATAGATAAAGTACACTGTATATTTTCATTTGCTAAATCATAAATTCTTGGTACTAATCCACTAGTAGATACACTAATATGTCTTGCCCCTATGTTCAGTCCTTTAGGATTATTCATAATTCGAATAGCATTTATTACATTATCGTAATTGTCTAAAGGTTCTCCTATTCCCATAAAAACCACATTTGAAATATTGCATTTTTCATCTTGTTCTACTGCTAAAATTTGTTCTACTATTTCTCCGCTAGTTAAATTCCTAACAAATTTAATTCCTGTTGATGCACAAAACTTACATCCCATTTTACATCCAATTTGTGATGATACACAAACCGTTTTTCCATGATGATATTCCATTAAGACAGTTTCTATTGCATTTCCATCTAAAACATCAAATAAATATTTTTTTGTTCCATCTGATGATTCTTGTTTTTTTAATATATTGAAATTACAAATTGAAAAATTCGTCTTTAATTTTTCTCTTAATTCTAAAGAAAGATTGGTCATTTGGTCAAAGCTTGTTACTTTATCTACATATAACCATTTAAAGATTTGCTCTGCTCTGTATGATTTTTCTCCAATATTTGTTATCTCTATTTTTAAATCTTCCAAATTATAATCTTTTATGTTTTTCATTTTTCTCTATTCTTTCTTTTTTGATATTTATTCTATTTTTTTATATCATACAAGTATAAATTTTTCAAGTTGTTTATTAATTATTTAGTGTATTGGTTATAATTTTTAAATTGTTTTGTGGTAATGTTACCGCCTACTAATAGTTAATATATATTTTTAATCTTTTTATTACATAATTCAATTTTTAGTAATTTTTTATATTTTTACTCTATATATTATAAAAGATATTAATTTTAAAATAAAAATGTGCAAAATCTATATATTCATTTTACTTTTGCTTAAGAAAGGAATTTAATTACTTTATGAAGCTTTTAATAATAAATAAAAAAACTATAAAAAATTTTTTATATATGATTTCAATTATTCTATTATTCTCTACAATTTCGTTTATATATTTAAATAACAATAGTAGTAATGCAAGCTC
>ENA-ORLW01002033-ORLW01002033.1-human-gut-metagenome-genome-assembly--contig:-NODE-2033-length-19431-cov-3.519066_pt1 | contig 19431 bp, 19 predicted proteins | sample MGYA00243017_ERZ508829 | MGnify/ENA primary metagenome ERZ508829 (study PRJEB26277, sample SAMN04329776) | human gut metagenome | biome: human-associated habitat | host: Homo sapiens | place: USA...
GTGAACAAAGTTCACAGAAAACCCGAAAATTGCGGCGCGAAATCATGCGAATGCATGATTTCTGTGCAGCGCGAAGCGTATTACTATGAAGATACTGAACAGTTACCTTAAATCAAAAATAAGGTATACGGGGGAGCATAACTGCTATATGCCCGTATACCTTTTCATTTAATATGCACTCACTTATAAAAAATCCCCGAAATTATCCACATCCAAACCAGATTTGTATTCCAAAAATTGTGGACGACCGTGGATATCCGCTAAACGCCTTACTTATTTCTCCTCATCCTCGAAATAATCGTCATAATCATCATCAAAATCTTCCTCGAAGTCTTCAAGATAATCCGGTGCGAAGAAGCGATATACTGCAAATGCAATTCCTGCAACAGCAGCTACAGCGCCAATGATAGCCAGTACCCAGAGGACTGTATTCTTCTGCTTCTCATCTTCTTTTTTCTTAAGTAATGATAATAATTCCTCGAGCTTATCCATTTTAATGTTCATGTGATACCATCCTCTCTTTCAAAGTACTCATTAGGTTTATTTATTATACCACTTTTGCAATTATTTTACCATAGTTAATATATTAATTTTAAATTTTTCCAAACCCAATTTCCAATCAAATTTTCTTCAGCTTGGCAAAGCTTGCGAACATCTTCTTCACACCAACCTTATCAAACTCTACTGTAACCTCATAATCACGGCCGCCTTCCACGATTTCCTTCACAATTCCAACGCCAAATTTAATATGGCGTACCGTATCTCCCACCTCATAATCCAGCGAATTAGCTTTTGTTACTTTAAATTCTCTTGGCTTATAATTTCTGCCCTGGAGAATCTCTTTCATCTTGGAGTATTTCGCCGGTGTTGGGATTAGTTCCTCCACTTTCGGCTTCTTCTCCTGAATAGTGTGTCCCAGATCTACCAGTTCTCTTGGAATCTCTCTCACAAACCTGGAAACCCTGTTATACTGAGTCTCTCCACGGATCATCCTCTGCTGGGCGCAAGTCAAAGTAAGGTCTTTCATTGCACGGGTAATTCCCACGTAACAAAGTCTTCTCTCTTCTTCCATCTCCCCGTCATCGCCATAGCTGATGGTCATATGACTAGGGAAAATGCCGTCTTCCATTCCTACCATAAACACCTTCGGAAACTCCAGACCCTTGGCACTATGTAAAGTCATAAGGAGCACATAATCCTGATCCGGATCTACAGTATCAATATCTGCTACCAGAGCCACCTCTTCCAGAAAGCCTGAAAGCGTAGCCGACTGATTCTGCTCCTCCATAGCCTCCTGATAAGCTACAGTCTTGGAAATCAACTCATCAATATTCTCAATTCTTGCTCTCGATTCTTCTGTATCCTCAGCTTCCAGCTCTGCCACATAACCTGTGGAATCAATTACCTCCTGCAGGATTTCCTCCACAGTCATCACATCTGCCTTGCTTTTCAGCATCTGTATAAAAGTTACAAAGCCATCGATCTTTGACAAGCTTCTTCCAATAGAAGGAACCTCTTCAGCCACGCGCAATGCCTCATACAGACTGATTCCCATATTGTCCGCATAATCCTGAACACGTCCAAGTGTCGTTGCACCGATTCCACGCTTTGGCACATTTATGATTCTCTGCACAGCAAGATCATCTCTGGCATTATTAATCGTTTTCAGATAACAGAGAAGATCCTTGATTTCCTTACGTGCATAGAAATTAACGCCTCCTACCAGTTTATATGGAATATTGGCTGCAATAAATTTCTCCTCGAAAATACGGGACTGGGCATTGGTACGATAAAGAATAGCGCAATCACGGTAGTTCCCAAGACCGTTTCTTTTTAACTTGCCGATTTCCCCTGCCACATACTCTGCTTCCTCATAAGCATTCAAAAACTGGCGAAAATGCACCTTGCTGCCTTCTTCGTTCTCTGTCCACAGGGTTTTTGCCTTACGTTCTGTATTATTCGCGATCACCTGGTTCGCTGCATTCAGGATATTCCTTGTAGAGCGGTAGTTCTGCTCCAGACGGATTACCCTGGCATCTGGAAAAACATGCTCAAATCCAAGAATATTTCCAATATTAGCCCCACGGAATTTATAAATGGACTGGTCATCATCACCTACCACACAAAGATTCTGATACCGCTGGGCCAGAAGACTGATAAACTTAAACTGTGCAGTATTGGTATCCTGATACTCATCCACCATAATGTATTTAAACCGCTCCTGATAGTACTCTAGCACTGCACCGCATTTTTCAAAAAGCTCCACCGTCTTTACGATCAGATCATCAAAGTCCAGTGCATTATTCTTGCGAAGAGCAGCCTGGTATTCACGGTAAACAGAAGCCACTTTCTTCATATTGTAATCTCCGGCAGCTTTCATCTCCATATCATCTGGTGTAAGCAGCTCGTCCTTGGCATGGGAAATCTGGGCAAGAAGGGAACGCTCTTTATAAATCTTGGTGTCAATGTTCATCTTCCTGCACACATCTTTCATAAGAGACTTCTGGTCATCTGTATCATAGATTGTAAAATTCGTGTCATATACCAGATTATCAATATGTCTCCGAAGGATTCTTACGCAGGCTGAGTGGAAAGTAGACACCCAGATACTCTCAGAACCAAAGCCCACCAGCTTATCCACACGCTCTCTCATCTCCTGAGCAGCCTTATTGGTAAAAGTAATAGCCAGAATATTCCACGGATTTACTCCCTTTTCATCCATCAGATAGGCAATCCTGTGTGTCAGCACTCTTGTCTTGCCGGAACCAGCTCCCGCCAGGATCAGGACTGGTCCCTCTGTCTGTGCTACCGCCTCGCGCTGAGGGGGATTTAATGTATCATATATGCTCATTTATGTTCTCCTTTTTTCGCTAACGCATGTTTGAAAAAAGCTTTCTGCAGGATGTGCGCCACAATTTGTAGGAGCTTCCGCCCTGATGAGGGCGTCACAGCGGACTGCGACAACTGAATTCGGACGAAATATACCGTCAAATGGGGCATGCAGATTGCGGGAATGATTTTTCAAATAGTTAAATCTCATTATACATGAAATCCTTATCTCCCACAACCCCGAACGTGCAGAAAATCCAAACATAGATTCGGGTTTTTACTGTTTACCAGTAACATTCCGTGAGGTGTTTTTTGTAAACAAAGTTCTGGTTTTTTTCTGTTTTTCACAAGATCTGAAAAAAACAGTTTACAAGTAGTTTTAAAAACTATATAATAAGGAGCAGAGGTGATAAAAATGACAGCTGATGATAAATCCATATTAAAGAGCATTCTGGAGCACATTTCCGGAATGGATTATATAAAACCAGAAGATCTTCCAAACATCGACCTGTACATGGATCAGGTCACCACGTTTATGGAGGATCAGCTTGCGTCCACAAAGCGTCACGATGATGACAAGATCCTGACAAAGACCATGATCAATAACTACGCCAAGAATAACCTGCTCCCTTCCCCTGAGAAGAAGCGCTATTCCAAAGATCATCTGCTCATGCTGATCTTCATTTATTATTTTAAGAATATTCTGTCCATCACAGACATCCAGAAGCTTCTCGGTCCCATCACAGCGAAATACTTTAAAGGTGAGCCAGGCAAGGACATGACCTATGTATATAATGAAGTTTTTGGAATGGAGAACCGCAAGATTGACCAGTTGATCAAGAATCTTCTGAAGGATTACCGTTTCTCCAGCGCCACTTTCCAGGATGCAGATGAGGAAGATCAGGAATTTCTGAAGCGATTCAGTTTTATCTGTCTCATGAGCTTTGATGTCTACATTAAGAAGATGATCATTGAGAAAATGATCGATGACATTTCCCCATCTGAGCCCAGGGACAAACATAAGAAGAATAAAGACAAATAACAGTACAAAACCCGCGAAATTATCTCATAGCACAATTTCGCGGGTTTTCTTTCGTATATTTTATTCTATTTCGGATTCAGATCCTCTGACGCTTATTCGTCCTTCTGGTCCAGCGGACGATTCTGCTCCTTCTTCTCTTCCATTCTCTTAAATACCATGTCGTAGCCGTCATTACCATAGTTCAGGGAACGGTTTACACGGCTGATGGTCGCTGTGGAAGCACCTGTCTTCTCAGAGATGTCCAGATAAGTTCTCTTATCCATCAGCATCTTGGCAACCTCAAATCTCTGGGATAAAGAAAGAAGCTCATTAATGGTACACACATCCTCAAAGAAAGTGTAGCACTCTTCCTTATCCTTCAGACAAAGTATGGCCTCAAAAAGATGGTCAACTGCCTCAGTTCTGATATTTTTACTCATTTCGCTACTCCTTTTTCTATATTTAATGTTTATTATTCTCTTTTCAATGATTACTATTTTAACACTCTGACGTGTGATAAGCAAGGACTTTCTATAAATATTTTTGTGAAGATTATATAGTTTTTATGTTCTTTTTTATTTTCAAATTGCTTTTTTTTCACAGATTCGTTATACTATGTGATAAGCTCATTAATGCTATATACAAAATAGAAAAGAGGAATTTTTGAATGGATCGTTTTTTCAACATGGATAACAAATTTTTCACCTTCATGAGCAGGGTGGCAGATCTTATCATTCTGAATCTGCTTTGCATTGTCTGCTGCATTCCGGTGGTGACCATTGGACCTTCCATTGCCGCCATGTTCTACGTCACTTTGAAAATGGTTCGTAATGAAGAGTCTTATATCGTCCGCGGATTTTTTAAATCCTTTAAACAGAATCTGAAACAGGGTATTGTGATCAATCTGATCATGCTTGCGGCTGCCCTTTTGCTGTACTTTGACATTAGCATCTGCCGCAGCACACCTGGCACCATCGGTAAGGTTCTTATGGTATTATTTATGATGATCCTGGTCGTTTACCTGATGATCTTCCTGTACATCTACCCGGTTCTTGCGAAATTTTACAATACCATCAAGAATACTTTTACCAACGCATTTTTGATGTCCATCCGCCATCTTCCATATACAGCACTTATGATCCTTGTCACTGCTGCCCCGGTTCTTGTATTTTTTATTCCAAGTGCCCAGGTACAGTCCATGGTCATCCTGCTGCTGGTGCTCATTGGATTTTCCGGAATTGCATACATCAATTCCCATTTCTTTGTGAAAATTTTTGACAAATATATTCCGGAAGAAACCTCTGAGCCGAATCCTGACAGTGTAGTAGACCACAGTCTTGATTCCGACAATAAGAATTTATGATCACCAGCTGGAATGGAAAGCCCTATCACTCCCTTGACTATATGCTAAAGGAGCGCTTCGGGGAAAAGGTTTATAAAGTCACCTTAAACGGCGGCATGAGCTGTCCCAACCGCGATGGTACAATAGGACACGGCGGCTGCATCTTCTGCAGCGAAGGTGGCAGCGGTGATTTTGCCGCCAGTGCAGCCCTCTCTATCCATGAACAGATAGACAGCCAAATTGCCATGCTTTCCGCCAAAAGACCTATTCACAAATACATCGCCTATTTTCAGGCTTACACCAATACTTATGCTCCTGTGCCTTATCTGGAAAAAATTTTTCAGGAAGCTATTTCCCATCCGGGGATTGTGGCACTTTCTATTGGTACAAGGCCGGATTGCCTGGAGGACGATGTAGTAGAACTTCTTTCCCGGCTAAACATGGTTAAACCAGTCTGGGTAGAACTGGGACTTCAAACCATTCATGAATCTACCGCAGCTTATATCAGGCGAGGTTACCCGCTATCCTGCTTTGAAGACTCCCTTAAGAGACTCCGCACAGCTGGTCTGGAAGTAGTAGTTCATACCATTCTCGGGCTTCCCGGCGAATCCAGGGAAGATATGCTGGCTACTATGGATTATTTAAATGCCCGGGATATTCAGGGAATCAAGCTTCAGCTGCTCCACGTTCTGAAAGGCACTGACCTTGCATATGATTATCTTGCCGGGAAATTTAAAGTGCTGGAACGCACCGAATATATTGACCTTGTAGCAGACTGCCTGGAACATCTGGATCCATCCATTGTGATCCACCGGGTTACCGGCGATGGGCCGAAAGATCTGCTGATCGCCCCTCTATGGGCCAGCAGAAAAAGAGAAGTGCTGAATCTGCTCCACCACCGTTTGAAAGAGCGTCAGAGTTTTCAGGGCAAAGCATTAGAGCGTGTTTGAAAAAGGCTTTCTGCAAGATGTGCGTCACAATTTGTGGGAGATTTTGTCCGATTGAGGGAGGCGTAGCGGGCTACGCCGACTGAAAGAGGGCAAAATCTCCCGCAAAGTGGGGCGTGCAGATTGCGGGAATGATTTTTCAAACACGCTCCAGAGTCTGTTTGAAATATTATTCCCGCAATCTCCCGCAAAGTGTAATACACATCTTGCAGAAAGCTTTTTCAAACACACTCGAATTTAGAACTTATGCAATATTTCACCAGAAGGGAGGCTGGAAAATGGCTACACCATTTACTGTTTACAAACTGATCATCCTATATATGCTTCGGAATTCTTCGTCCCCCATCACTAATTCAGAAATTTCAGAATTTATTCTGGACCACGAGTACACAAATTATTTCCATTTGCAACAGGCCCTTTCCGAGCTTGAGGAAACAGAGCTGATTGAGAAGCGTACCATTTCCAATACTTCCTACTATTATCTTACTGAAGATGGAAAAAACACGCTCACCTATTTCGAGAATGATATTTCCCAGGACATCCGTACTGAAGTGCTCCAGTACCTTGCAGCCAGAGGTGCCTCCACAAAGAATCAGGTGAAAGCTCAAGCCGATTATTACATTAATAATCAGGGAGAATATGTGGTTCACCTTCAGCTTTTGCAGAAGGGTGCTTCTGTGATCGATCTTTCTCTTGCAGCGCCATCTCTTTCCGCTGCAAAGGCCATGTGCAGGCAGTGGCCCAAGAAATATGAAGAAATTTATGCAAAAATAATGGAGGGGCTTTTATAAAGCTCCTCCACTTTTTATTTCAGATATTGTAATTGTTCAGTACCTTCACAGCTGCACGCTTCGCAAAACAGCACTTGCTGATAATTACTCAATATTTATTCCAAACCGTGTTCGAAAAATCATTCCTTCAATCTGCATGGTCTTTTATAAATTTCATGTGTTCCTTTAGTTTCTTCTCATATCCCATATCTGACAGCTCATAGAATTTCTCTCCACGAATCTCATCTGGCAGATACTGCTGCTTTACATAATGATTTGGATAATCGTGGGCATACTTGTAGCCCATTCCATGTCCAAGCTTCTCATGCCCTCCATAATGGGCATCCTGAAGATGAACCGGCACAGTCGTCCTAGTACGCTTCACACTGTCCATTGCTGCAAAAATAGCATTCACCGCAGCATTGCTCTTAGGTGCACACGCCATATATGCGGCAGCCTGGGAAAGAATGATCTGGGATTCCGGCATTCCCACCCGCTCAACTGCCTGGGCTGCTGCTGTTGCCACTACCAGGGCCTGGGGATCTGCATTTCCAATATCTTCAGAAGCAAGGATCATCATACGTCTTGCAATGAATTTCACATCTTCACCTGCATACAGCATCTTCGCCAGATAATAAACTGCAGCATCCGGATCGGAGCCGCGCATACTCTTGATAAATGCAGAAATAATATCATAATGGTTATCTCCATCTTTATCATAGCGCACCACGCGCTTCTGGATACACTCAGAAGCCACATCCAGAGTAATATGAATCTTACCGTCTGAAGCTCTTGGCGTAGTAAGAATGCCAAGCTCTATGGCATTCAGAGCGCTTCTGGCATCTCCCCCTGCCATATCTGCCAGAAACTCCAGGGCATCTTCATCCAGAACCGCATTATAGCTTCCCATGCCCTTTTCCTTATCGTTCACTGCCCGTAGGAGCAGTTCTTTAATCTCCGGAATCTCCAGCGCCTTCAACTCAAATACAATAGAACGTGAAAGGAGCGCACCGTTTACCTCAAAATAGGGATTCTCTGTGGTGGCCCCAATAAGGATAATGGTTCCGTCCTCCACAAAAGGCAAAAGATAATCCTGCTGTCCTTTATTAAAGCGATGAATCTCATCAATAAACAAAATCGTCTTTCGCCCATACATTCCAAGGGCATTCTGAGCCTGTTTTACCACTTCTTCCATATCTTTCTTGCCTGCTACGGTGGCATTGATCTGGGTAAAGTCTGCGCTAGTATTATTGGAGATGACTTTAGCCAAGGTGGTCTTTCCAGTTCCTGGAGGACCGTAAAAAATAACGGAAGTCAGCTTATCTGCCTTGATGGCTCTGTAAAGTAATTTATCTTTTCCCACAATGTGCTGCTGTCCCACTACTTCCTCCAGTTTCGTAGGGCGAAGACGTGAGGCAAGTGGGGATTCATTCTCCATTGTCCTGGATTTCGCATATTCAAATAAATCCATGTATTTCTCTCCAATTCAAAAGTAATTTTCCGTACATTTGTTCTAATTATAATCTATATTTCTCATTTAGGCAAGTTTATAAAGCTATTTTTTGACTGTTCGCGGAATATTACCAATGAACATCTTTAACGATCTTTTACGGCAATATCAGCTCCTCTACAGTCACGAATTCATATTCTTCTGCCATCAGAAGATCCACAATCTGAAGCGCTGCATCTACTGAGCTTTGGTAAGCATCATGCATCAGGATCACTGCCCCGTCTGACACTTCCGACCGCACAATTTTCATAATCGAATCTACATTTTTACTCTTCCAGTCCAAAGTATCCACATCCCAGAGTACAGGAAACATCTCCACATAAAAATCCAGATTTTTTCGCCACTCCCCATAGGGCGGTCTTAACCATGCCGGGTACACACCTGTGATTTCAAAGATTTTCTGGTTGGTTGTCTCAATTTCTTCTTTTGCTACCTCCTTTGAAATCTTATCCAGCTGTACATGATTGTATGTATGATTCCCGATCAGATGACCTTCCTCCTGTATTTGCTTCACCAAGGCCTCTTTTCCCTCAATATTCTTCCCCATGAGAAAAAAAGTAGCATGAACCCCTCTCTCCTTCAGCCCATTCTGAAGCAACGGCGTATATTTACTGTTAGGACCGTCATCAAAAGTCAGAGCTGCTTTTTTCTTTTCCGTCACATTCTTTTCCAAAGTATCTTCCAGCTTCTTTTCTGACCTTCTATTCCTAGCCCCTATCACTTTGTCACTGACAGTTTTTTCCTCTCTTTTTCCGTCCCCCTTCTGCGCACCTTCCTGTTCCCGCCCGGCACAGGCATATTCCTGCACTTCTTTTGCATTCTCCCGGATTCTCACAGTTTCCAGCCTTGCCAGCAGCACCGCCAACGCTATAACTTCTACCCACATCACCAGATGTCTTTTTTCCTTCATATCCCGCCGCCTGACATCTGTCTTTCCTGATAATATATGTTTATGAAATGTAAAAAAGCACTGGCAATCTCTTTCAAAATCACCAGTGCTCTTCCTTTTTGTTTTCACATGATATGCTTCTATGTGGCACAGCCTGTTATTATTTCAGCAGCTTCAGCTGATTTTCAATTTCTTCGATACATTTCTCATATCCAAGCTTGCTGCTATCCAGACACAGGTCATACTGAGTGGCATCCTTCCATTCCTCACCTGTAAATCTGCGGTAGTACTCATCCTTACGCTTGTCATCCTTCTGAAGGAATTTTTCGATCTCCTTCTGGCTCATACTCAGCTTCTCAGCAGCCTTTTCCATTCGGAAATCCCAATCAGCGTGGATAAATACACGAAGCACATTTGGATAATCCTTCAAAATATAGTTGGAGCATCTTCCGATGATCACGCAGGATTCCTTCCCAGCCAGTTCACGGATGATCTTTGCCTGATAATTAAACAGGTTCTCATCAGAGGTGAAGTCCTTACTCTGAGGCGAGATCAGCTCACCGCTGTAAATTCCATTCTTCCCGAAAAGCGGTTTTTTTGCGCTGGAATACTCATCTACTCTTCCAAAAAGAGTTTCATGAATTCCGCTGTCCTCAGATGCCATGCGGATAATATCCTTGTCGTAATATCCAATCCCTAATTTCTTCGCAAGCATTTCACCAACGGTACGTCCACCGCTTCCGTACTGTCTTGCAATTGTAATTACGAAATTGTCCATTTCTCTCCTCCTTATTACACTGGTCAGCTTCCTAAAGCGTTGTTTTTTCCATTCTTTCCTACAACAATAAAAATTACCTGACCAGATTATTTTCCCAAAGACCTTACTGTTCACGACCTGTCCAGTAACCGCTTCGTGATGCACCAGATTCCCGAAAGTTCTGTGAACTTTGTTCACAAAACGGACATGTCGCCTATCAGCTGTCAGATCTACAAATTTTATTCACCCAGATAAGCCTTCTGTACCGCTTCATCGTTCAGCAGGTCGCTTGCATTTCCACTCATTGTGATCTTACCAGTCTCAAGAACGTATGCACGATCTGCGATAGAGAGGGCTTTCTTCGCATTCTGCTCTACAAGAAGTACCGTGGTACCACTTTCACTTACCACACGGATAATATCGAAGATCTCATTTACAAAGATTGGGGAAAGTCCCATGGATGGCTCATCCATTACGATCAGTCTGGGTTTACTCATAAGGGCACGACCCATGGCAAGCATCTGCTGCTCACCACCAGAAAGTGTACCGGCACGCTGTCCTTTACGCTCTTCCAGACGCGGAAACCTTTTATAGACTCCTGCAAGGCTTTCCTGGATCTCAGCTTTATCTTTTCTCGTATAAGCACCCATGATCAGGTTCTCATAAACACTTAAATCTGAAAAAACACGACGTCCCTCCGGAACATGTGCAATTCCCATTTCAACAATCTTATGGGCCGGAACCCTGGTAATATCTTTTCCTTCAAAAACAACGGAACCTTCTTTTGCTGAAAGAAGACCTGTAAGTGTCTGCAGTGTAGTGGTTTTTCCTGCACCATTGGCACCGATCAAAGCAATGACCTCGCCCTGGTTTACCTCAAAGGAGATTCCTTTTAATGCCTGGATTACACCATAATATACGTGTAAATCTTTTACTTCCAACATTGCCATTTCTTTTTCCTCCTTATTCGCCCAGATATGCAGTAACAACAGCAGGATCTTTCAGAACCTTTGCTGTCTCACCCTGACAAAGAACCTGTCCGAAGTTTAATACAGTCAGTTCCTCACAGATACCGCCAACCAGCTTCATATCGTGCTCAATCAGAAGGATCGTCATATTAAAATGATCTCTTACAAACCGAATGGTATCCATCAGCTCCTGTGTCTCATTTGGGTTCATACCGGCGGCCGGCTCATCCAGAAGAAGAAGCTTGGGATCTGTGGCAAGCGCTCTGGCAATTTCCAGCTTACGCTGTTTACCATAAGGAAGGTTTCCCGCAAGAAGACCAGCCTCCTGATCCAGATTAAACACCTTCAGGATCTCCATAGCACGCGCGTTCATCTCTTTTTCTACTTTAAAATACTTGGGAAGTCTTAAGATTCCGGTTAAAGTAGAATATTTATAATGATTATGCAGACCAGCCTTTACATTGTCCAGTACGGTCATATCTTTAAAGAGTCGAATATTCTGGAATGTTCGTGCGATTCCTGCTTTATTAATATCGATAATACTTTTTCCGGTGATATCCTGACCATCCAGCTTGATAATTCCCTCTGTTGGCTTATAAACACCTGTAAGAAGTTTAAATACGGTTGTTTTTCCGGCACCGTTTGGTCCGATCAGACCATAAAGCTCGCCTTTTTCGATTTTCAGTTGAAAATTATCTACAGCATGAAGGCCGCCAAACTGTATGGAAAGATTATTTACCTCTAACATTGCCATAATTAAGCTGCCTCCTTTTCTTTCACGTGACCTTTGATTTTTTCAACAATACGGCTTCTGAAATCTCTAGCTGCAGGAGCCCAGTTGAAAAGCATCATTGTGATCATTACGATTGCATAAATCAGCATACGGTAGGTGGAGAATCCACGAAGCAGCTCGGGAAGTGCATAAAGCACAATCGTTGCCAGAATACTTCCGCGAAGATTTCCCATACCACCAAGAATTACATATACCAGAATGGTGATGGACATGTTGTAGTCAAAAATAGAAACCTTCAGCATGGAAAGGTTGTGGGCATAAAGTACACCTGCTACACCGGCAATTGCAGCGGAAATAGTAAATGCAAGCAGCTTATTCTTTGTTACGTTGATACCGATGGACTCAGCTGCAATACGGTTATCACGGGTAGATGTAATGGCACGTCCGCTTCTGGAGTTTACCAGATTCTGGATAATAAACAGAACGACCAGAACCAGAATCACACCGATCAGGAAGAAATAATCCTTAATATCTTTATATAAGGTTGCAGTACCGGAAACACCGAGAGCACCCTTGATGATCTGTTTTCCGCCTGGATCCAGCTTCAGGTTGGCTGCGCTTGTTGCAACGTGAAGCCCTTTATCATCCACACCAACATACAGAATATTGATCAGGTTCTTAATAATCTCACCAAATGCCAGGGTTACGATTGCCAGATAGTCTCCCCGAAGTCTCAGTACCGGGATACCGATCAGCACACCGAAGACAGCAGCCACGGCAGCACCTACCAGCAATGCAAGAATCAATCTTGGAACAGACGGAAGCACATCACTGGTAACATGGGAAAACAGAGCACTGGAATAGGCTCCAACGCACATAAATCCTGCGTGTCCAAGACTCAGCTCTCCGGAATAACCGACTACCAGATTCAGGGAAAGAGATGCGATAATGTACACACAGATGGGTACCAGAAGGCCGGTAAGCAGTCTGGACAGGTTTCCTGTAGAGGAAAGGATCTGTACCACAACGAAGATTGCGATTACCATACCATATGTAATAAAATTGTTTTTTGTTGTTTTGTTCATATTTTTTTTCATATCGGCCACCTCATACTTTCTCCTGGATGTTCTTGCCGAACAGACCAGATGGTTTTACAAGCAGCACGATGATCAAAACTGCAAATACAATTGCATCTGCAACCTGAGAGGAAATATAGGCCTTACTGAAAATCTCAATAACACCAAGGAGAATTCCTCCAACCATTGCTCCTGGGATAGAACCGATTCCACCGAATACTGCCGCTACGAAAGCCTTGATACCAGGCATTGCGCCTGTATAAGGAGTCAGTGTAGGATATGCGGAGCAAAGGAGAAGTCCTGCAATTGCAGCAAGTCCGGAACCGATTGCAAAGGTAAGGGAAATGGTTGCATTTACGTTGACACCCATCAGCTGTGCGGCGTCACGGTCCTCGGAAACAGCCTGCATGGCACGCCCCGGTTTTGTTTTCTTTACAAAAAGCTGAAGACCAACCATAATCACAATACAGGCAAGGATTGTTACGATCGTAACACCTTTAATCGTAAGCTGTCCGCCAAACAGCTCCAGAGACGGAACATTGATAACCGGAACAAAGCTCTTTGCATCTGCGCCAAAAATTAAAAGCGCCAGGTTCTGAAGCAGATAGCTGACACCGATTGCAGTGATCAGAACTGCCAGATTCGATGAAGCCTTACGAAGAGGTCTGTATGCAACTGCCTCAATGACAACACCGGCAACAGTACAGATCACAACAGAAAGAATGATTGCCAGGATTGGTGACATACTGGCTTTGGTAACTGCGGTAAGAATTACAAATGCTCCAACCATGATAACATCACCATGTGCAAAGTTCAGCATTTTTGCAATACCATATACCATTGTATAGCCGAGAGCGATGATCGCATAGATACTGCCCAGGCTGATACCATCTTTTAAATAGGATATAAAACTCATAATGCACCTCTTAACTGGATTTATTACTGTAGATAGTAACTGATTTTTCTTTTTCACGAGCGTGTTTGAAAATTCATTCCCGGCTTTTCCCACTGTAAAGCTTCCTGTCACTTTCTGACACGAAAAAGCGGAAGTAAATTTTCAGACACGCTCCAGTTATTTACTATGAATGTCCCGGACGGCAGCTGACTTTCCTATATCATGATGTCGCCGACAGGCCACCTGTCCGTTTGTTGTCTCAGACTGAAACAACAATCATTTCTGTAATTGCAAAGAAGGAGACGGACCCACAGGTAACCGTCTCCCCCTTGCTAACGGCCATCCCCTGCGCAATCAGGGAAATGGTTAAAGCCTCTGCCGTATGACCGGCACAATGGCTCTATTCTTATAATTACTCCATAGAAGCGTAAACGCCATCTTTGATCACATAAGCCTTAGGTGCTTTATCGCACTCACCGTCTTCTGTCCATTTAGCTTCTCCTGTAAGACCATCAAGAGTAATATTCAGCATGGAAGCAGACATTGCTGCACTGATGTCTTCATTTGACATATCTGGTGTGATGCCAGCATCATTTGCTGCTGCCTGCATAGCGTAAAGTACATCATATGTATCTGCTGCAAACTGATTTGGTGTCTCACCATTGTTTGCATCGCCATATGCTTTAACAAATTTTACAGTTGCCTCATCATCGCCTGTAGCAGAAAATGGTGTTAGAAGCATAACGCCTTCTGCAAGAGATTTATCAAAGTTCTCAACATTCAGGATTCCATCCATACCATCAACACCAAAAATCTTCATGTCAAGACCAAGGTCATGAGCCTGCTGAAGAATCAGAGCGTTGTCAGAATAGTAGTTCGGAAGGAACAGGAGCTCAGCGCCACTGTCTTTGATCTTTCCAAGCTGTACGGAAAAGTCTGTGTTGTTATCTGTTGTGTATGCTTCATCAGCTACAACCTCAAGGCCGTAATCAGCGCAGGCTGCAACGAATGCATCATGTACACCTGAGTTGTAATCAGCCATGGAATCGTAGAGGGTAGCTACCTTCGTAGCAAGACCTTTCTCAGAAATATACTCAGCAGATTTCGTTCCCTGCATTGGGTCTGTAAAGCACATACGGAACTCATTGTCACCAGCGGTAATGCTATCTACTGCTGTTGCAGACGGTGTGAAGAGGAATGTACTATCAGCTGCCTCTGCACCTACTGCGATACAAGCACCGGAGGTAACGGTACCGCAAAGCATCTGCATTCCTTTGTCAAGAAGGTCATTGTAAGCGTTAACTGCTTTCTCCGGATCTCCCTGATCGTCGCCAGCGTCAAGGATTTCTACCTGATATCCATTGAATCCGCCGTTTGCATTGATCTCATCTGCTGCGATCTTAGCTGCATTATATACACCATTACCATACTGTGCATAATCTCCTGTCATAGGTCCGATGACACCAATCTTGAAGGTTTCCTCGCTCTCTGCAAATACAGATACAGGTGTTACTGTGGATACTGCCATTGCTGCGGCTGCAGTAATGCTGAGTACTTTTTTCAGATTTCTCATAATAAATCTCCTCCTTAATTTATGTAAGAGCGTCTGTCATCTCGCCTCTCATGGTGCCCAAGGCATATCCGAAAAACATGGCATGCAGATTGCAGGAATGATTTTGGGAACAGGTTCTGCAACACTGAGATAGTATAAAAGCCCACTGGTGGTTTCCCAGCCGGCTTTGGCTTCCATAACTTCTTCTCTTTACTACTTTAATGTTATGATTATAGCATTCTGTTTTTTTGATTGCAATAGAAAATTTTATAGTTTTTTTAGAATTGCAAAAGAAATTTCCGTTACAATGACCAATTTTTTCTGTTTATGTTGTTTCTGTGACGTACAAACGTACGTTGCAGGACATACTTTCATGCTGATTTCATATTTTGTATTATGCTCATATTGGAATGTGTTTAAAAAATCAATTCGGACAAAATTAACCACAAGGTGAGACCTTCAGATTGCAGGAATGATTTTTTTGCAGACTCCGGGATAAAAAAAGGAGATGGTCACCCATCTCCCATTCAAATATCCTATTTATTTCAATTAAGCAATTGCTTTCTTAGCGATCTCAGCAAGTGCTGCGAATCCCTGAGCATCATTTACAGCCATCTCAGCAAGCATCTTTCTGTTGATGTCGATGTTTGCAACTTTAAGGCCGTGCATCATTTTGCTGTAGGATAATCCGTTCATTCTTGCAGCAGCGTTGATACGTGCGATCCAGAGCTGTCTGAACTGACGTTTCTTCTGCTTTCTTCCAGCGTAGGAGCTGGTAAGTGCACGCATAACAGACTGTTTTGCTACTCTATACTGTTTGGAACGAGCTCCTCTGTAGCCCTTTGCCAGTTTTAATACACGATTATGTTTCTTCTTTGCGTTTAATCCGCCTTTAATTCTTGCCATTTCTTATTTTCCTCCTGTTCGTCTTCTTCTATGCTATATCTTATAAATACGGTAATGCTTTCTTCATGCTCTTAACATTAGTAGAATCAACAACAGTAGCTTTTCTGAGATTTCTCTTTCTCTTCTGAGATTTCTTTGTTAAGATATGGCTCTTGTAAGCTTTATTTCTTACTAATTTTCCTGTTCCTGTTTTTTTGAAGCGCTTTGCTGCTGCTCTACAAGTTTTAATTTTTGGCATTGTAATTTCCTCCTTAATATCGTATCTATTTAATGTCCCTCATCCAGCCTGACACCCTCAGGGTGTCTCTCCAAATGAATGCAACATCCTAGTGTTTCTGTGCTAAAAACATTGTCATGCTTCTGCCTTCTACCTTAGGTGCCTTCTCAACTACAGCAATGTCCTTCAGCATATCGGCAAAATCATCCAGAACGTGCTTGCTGCTTGACATGTGTGCCATCTCTCTTCCGCGGAAACGAAGAGTAACCTTCACTCTGTCGCCCTTGGTAAGGAATTTGCGCGCTGCCCCAGCCTTTGTATTCAGGTCATTGGTATCAATATTTGGTGAAAGACGCACTTCTTTGACATCGATGGTCTTCTGCTTTTTCTTGGCTTCTTTCTCTTTTCTGGCAAGTTCGTAGCGATATTTACCATAATCAATGATCTTACATACCGGCGGCTTTGCCTGTGGGGCAATCTTTACTAAATCAAGCTCTGCCTCCTGAGCTTTGGCCATTGCTTCTCTTGCGGACATAATTCCAAGCTGCTCTCCGTCCGGTCCGATTAAGCGTACCTCTTTGTCTCTGATTTGTTCGTTAATCATTAAATTGCTAATTGTCGTGCACCTCCATACCTGATAGATGATCTGTTCTGATCCAGTTTTTAACTTCTGGACTCTCATTCCCCTTCGCAGGAAGAAATTCCTGCCTGATACCTGACGCCGCAAATATAAAAAAAGTGCGGACAGAATCCACACTTCTCCTATTACACTCGCGAACTAAGTCACGCGCTGCTGTGCAATATGAACCCGAGCCGCATCTAAGTATGCGCTGAGGTGAGAGTGAACTCTGCTTTCTTTTCATCACGTACTGTCGTATAATATCATGCCTTATTGTGAAAGTCAAGATGTTTTTTTATTTTTTCTAATAATTTTTTTCTTATAAATTTGTGCATATTTTTTGCAGGCACAGGAAAAACTAAGACTGCTGCAGCGGTTTAGTGCCCTCATGAAATACGGTCTGCTGAACAACTGCAAATGTTTGCAAAATCAAGCATACAAAATCAGGAGGTAAAAAACATGACAATTTTAAAATGTTCCGCAACAACCTGTGCTTACAATGAAGATATGCTTTGTTCCAGAGGGGAAATCAACGTCATGGGTGACAGTGCAAAAAGTTCTGAAGAAACATCCTGCGGAAGCTTCCGGGAAAAGAGCCAGGGTGCCATGAACAGTGCCAAAAACGGCTGTGGATGTGAGACCATCCAGATTGACTGCAAAGCCCACAACTGTACCTATAACGAAAAGTGTAAATGTACCGCAGCTGCTATTGATGTAGCCGGAAGCGGTGCAAAAGTATGTTCCGAAACAAAATGCGATACCTTTGAATGCCAGTGCTAGAGCGTGTTTGAAACAGGCTCTAGAACGTGTCTGAAAAAGGCTTTCTGCAAAAATTTTTCAAACAGATTCCAGAAAATAACCGCAAATTTAAAAACAGCCCCCGCACAAATGTGCGAGGGCCTTTTAATTTCCATTCATTATCTGTTTCTTAAGAAATCCGGGATCTGGATATCTTTCTTCTGAACAGTGCTGGATGGTGTCTTCGCTGTGAATGGTGTAGCATTCATAGTCGGCATGCTGAAAGACGGCATGTTCAGATTCACACCAGCAGACGCTGTAGTGGAAGCAGGTCTCTTATTGGCAAATACAGAGTTGCTTGCCTTATTTCCAAATGGATTGGATGCCTGTGCATTATCAGAAAGGCCTGTAGCAATAACAGTGATTCTCGCATAATCAGCAACAGAGTCATCATACATAGCACCAAAGATGATATTTGCATCTTCACCTGTAAGCTCCTGTACATAGCTTGCAGCATCATTTGCGTCCATAAGGGAAATATCACCGGAAATGTTGATGATAACATGTGTTGCTCCCTTGATGGTTGTCTCAAGAAGCGGAGAAGATACAGCCTGCTGTACAGCCTCCATAGCCTTGTCATCGCCTCTTGCCTCACCGATACCAATGTGTGCAATACCTTTATCTGTCATAACCGTCTGAACATCAGCAAAGTCAAGGTTGATAAGAGCCGGCAGATTGATCAGATCTGTGATGCCCTGAACTGCCTGCTGCAGAACCTCGTCTGCTTTACGAAGTGCTTCCGGCATAGTTGTGCGGCGATCTACAATCTCCAGTAATTTGTCATTAGGAATTACAATTAATGTATCAACAGCCTTCTTCAGGTTCTCAATACCTGCAAGTGCGTTGTTCATACGTGTCTTAGCTTCAAAACGGAAAGGTTTGGTCACAACACCTACAGTGAGGATCCCCATTTCCTTAGCTGCTGCTGCGATAACCGGTGCAGCACCTGTACCAGTTCCACCGCCCATACCGCAGGTAACGAATACCATGTCAGCACCTTCGATGATCTGTTTTACTTCCTCAATGCTCTCTTCTGCTGCTTTCTGTCCAACCTCAGGCTGTGCTCCTGCACCAAGACCTTTGGTAATTTTCTCACCGATCTGAAGTACAGTTGGAGCTTTACACAGAGTCAGAGCCTGCTTATCTGTATTCACTCCTACAAACTCTACCCCGCCGATGGCTTCTTCAACCATTCTGTTAACTGCGTTATTTCCGGCGCCGCCTACTCCGATTACAATAATCTTAGCAGAGGATTCCGCCTCATTTGACATTATCTCTAACAATGTACTTCCTCCTTTATTTCTACCTTATATCCTTTATCTTTAATTTCAGCAAATATATATACCAAGCTGCATATAGCTATATCATATATTTTTTTTGTGAATTTATCAACCACTAATTTTGTTTTTTTATACTTTTTTCGCGAAATACGCGATATTTTCCTCAGAGTGTGTTTGAAAAAGGCTTTCTGCAAGATGTGCATCACATTTACTGGAGATTTTCAGCCACTCTCTAATCTTCCTCATCGTAACTGTCATAACCGCTATCATTATAGTCTTCGCTGTAATCCCCACTGTAATCTTCAAGATCCTCTCCGCTTCC
>ENA-ORLW01002041-ORLW01002041.1-human-gut-metagenome-genome-assembly--contig:-NODE-2041-length-19340-cov-3.519753_pt1 | contig 19340 bp, 16 predicted proteins | sample MGYA00243017_ERZ508829 | MGnify/ENA primary metagenome ERZ508829 (study PRJEB26277, sample SAMN04329776) | human gut metagenome | biome: human-associated habitat | host: Homo sapiens | place: USA...
ATTATCATAAACTGGCAAAGCTGGACGAGATGTTTTCAGAAGATATGTTACGGCATTATGTGGATATGCCCTGGATGGCAAAGCCTTACTTTTATTCGTCGGATATCAGGGGACTACACAGGGCGAAGCTGTCACCATTCCAGAAGAAGTTTTATGCAAAGCTATACAGATTAAGGGTTGTAGAACAGAAGCGTTTTGTAGTTAGTGGAGCAAAGTATGCAGAGGATTTGAAGAGGTTTCATCAGTTACAGGATGAATATCTGCTGCTTGTGAATAATGACATCAAAAGTATTGTGGAGCTTGTGGATTTCATAAGTGAGAAAGAAGATAGGATTCAGTAGATTGAGGACAGGCAGAAGGAGATATACAGAGAAAGTTCTAGTCGGAAACGCAGTATAAAGAATGAAGAGCAGTACCGGGAATATCAGATATGGCACATGGAAGTGCAGGAAGAACTGGATGAGCTGAAGCAGGAGAAGAGAAATGTTAAGAGGCAGATACAGCTTGCTGATGACATTATAAAAGAAGATTTGTATACGGCTTATTATGCGGTGACAGTAGTTGTTGAGCCTGATGCAAATATTGAGGTAATGAATCCAGACAATATTAAGAATGAAATAGGTATACAGAAAGAGCAAACAGATAGTGCGAGAAAACAACAGACTGATTTAGATGGCATAGGAAAACCAGAGATTCATAATTCGTTTGATGTGAATGTGGCAAGAGTTGGTGAAAGTATAACTGATGTAACAGATAAAAGTGAAATCGTTGAACTTAAAGAAAAAGAGCGTGTGGACGAAGCTGGCTGGATTGTCAGGAGAATATCAGAGCTTGGTGGTTATGAGAATGTCAGTGATTCTGTTAAGGCTGATATATTCGGATTTGATATTGCTGATGTAAGCGGCAGCATAAGGTTGTTCTCGGATGTAATGAAAAGGCTGGAGATAAAGCTGGCTGGAGATGAGCTTTATGAGGAGTTTCAGAGGATTTATGATGAGAGCGTTGGCAGAGATGTCGATAAAGAAAAGAAAAAAGATAAGATGTGGAATAGGGGCAGAGGAAGGTGATTTCTCTGCCCCTATTCCACAGATTGATATAAACAAAAGTGATGAAATTGAATATAATATAGAAAATATGCACAACTAGAGTTTCGAGAAAACGAAAATATTCGTTGCAAATAGTACAAAATTTTCATATAATATAAAGTATGTGAAAGTGTTTCTATTATTATAATGGGAGAAAAGATGATTACATATAAGAATTTATGGGGTTTAATGAAAAGTAGGAATCTAACAAAGACAGAGTTAAGGAAAAGAGCTGGTTTGAGTTCAAGTACTTTTGCAAAGCTTTCGAGAGACGAAATGGTTTCACTTGATGTTTTAGTAAGGCTGTGCAAAGTGTTGAAATGCCAAATTAGTGATATTTGCTTAGTAAATATACAAGAGGATGATGCTGAACTATGAGTAACAAGATTTTAGATATTATTGCATCGGAGACAAATGGTAAAAGTTATAAGACATATAAGTATTGTTTTGATAGTGCGGAGACATCACCCATTGATTACGATGATAATAAACAGATAACCTGGAAAAAATATGGCGAGACGGTTCCACCTAAAGGTACTAAAGACATGAGAGAAGAAGCCGACTTGTTGATGTCAGAAGCTCCATTGTTTTCTTATTTTTTAGATGGGTCAAGGCATACATACAAGGTTGATGATATTGCATATAAAAATCAAGTATATCCAATAGTTGCTGGACAGGTTGGAATTAGCTGTTGCACAAGAATCGATGGAGAGATGAGGGCGTTCAAGTTTGAAAGAAGACTTGCGATTGCACTACCAAAGGCAGCAAATAAAGATGATTGGAAATCGTCAACATATTTTCCAAATCTTAAAAAGAAGATTAATGAGCAAGGGTATAGGCTTAAAGATAATAACATTGAATTTACGGATGTGATTCCTTATTCGACCAAAAAAGATGAGTTTGAACGTATAGAGAATAAAGCAATTGCAGTTATTCAAGATTTGATGATTAAGCGGGAAGTAAAGATGGTGAGTGAAATGGTTGAACAACATATATTAAATGCAACCAATTATTTGCTTAAAGATGGTTCGCTTGAATATAAAGTTGATGGGATAAAGAGTGAGAGAGAAAAACGTAAATTTGCTGGATATTTTTCATTTGTGGTAGGAGTATCTAAGAGTTTTAACCCGGAAAACTGTGTGGATAAAAATGGTAAAAATAATTCAAATGTAGTAGCGGATTTACCATTATATCATCGTACACCTGTTAGCATGTACACATCAGAGAGATTACCAGGTATGGCATATGCAGTATGGTATGTACGAATAAGAGATAAAAAATATACAATAAATACATTTGATGGAATTTTAAAGATAGAAAAGATTCTTACTACAGAGGAACAGATGGAAAATGGATTGGATACAGAAGAGGTTGACCTTATTACAGCCAATATTATAAATGAAAGAAACCCAGTTTGCTATGGAGCAGACAATAGGTGGGCTAATCATTTATATCCAGTATATATTACAGAATGTTATGCAAAAAGCAAATATATGAGTACAACAATGTTTATGAACTTATTTTAGGAGATGAAGCGATGGGAAAAGTAATTGGAAAAGTTATAGCTACAGAAAAAAATCCTTCAACAATTGATAATTTTTATTTTTGGACAAAGCAAGATACGATTTTAAATCCTTTTGATGTTGTAAAAATTGGACATTTGGAGAATAGTGTATCATATGGAGTGATAGAAGAAATATCTCATATTACTGATACTGCGAATTTCCTTTCGGATTATATTTCAAATGATTTTGGTCAGGTAAATACAAGTGAGAGGACACATAGAATTGGAATGAATTATGTTAAGGCTAGTGTAATTGGAAATAATAAAAATATTTATATACCATTGCTTAATGATGCTAAAGTTGAGTTGGCTGAAGAAGAAGAGATTGCAGAGGCATTGGGATTAAATAAGGTAAAAAATCCAGTTACTTGTGGATATTTAGAAATGTATAACAATAAAGATAAAATTACACTTCCAGTTAAAATGGATTCTAGATTTTTGATTGGACCAGAAGGAGCACATTTGAATATTTCAGGTATTTCTGGACTTGCGGCAAAGACATCTTATGCGATGTTCCTTCTTAAGGCTATTCAGGATAAGTGTTATGAAGCAGATTCAGAAGATGATGTAGCATTTGTTTTTTTTAATGTTAAGGGAAAGGATTTACTTGCAATTGATCAGCCAGCAGAATTTGATAAAGAGAGTGACAAAGAGCGGGTATATGGTCAATATACAAAACTTGGATTAACTACATTACCTTTTAGAAATGTTCATTACTATTATCCATATTCTGCAAGAAAGGTTGGTAATACATACCTTTCTAAAGAGGCATACAATGAACAGTGCATCAATGGAACTGCAAAATTGTATAAATATGATTGCGAAGATGATATGAAAAAATTGGACATGTTATTTGCTAGTATAGAGGATCCAAATCAGACAATGGATTCTATAATCAATTATATTGCAAATGAACAGGGGAATTTTAGAGGGTTAGATGATTGGGAAGATTTTCTTGAAGTTGTAAAGGAGAACTGCCAAGCAGGAAAGAAAAATGATGAGATTTCGGTTGGAAGTTGGAGAAAGTTTAATCGTATTATTAGAAATTCTATTTATAATAATCCAATGTTTGGACGCATTGCAGATGATAATGAACAGACAAGATTAGAGGACTCGTTAAAGCATATAAAGAAGAATGAGATTCATGTTATAGATATAGCAAAGTTAAATGAAGATATGCAGGGATTTGTTTTTGGTGATGCGATTAGAACAATATATGACCTACAGTTAGGACAATATAGCGATGAGGATGATGTTAACCCACCAAAAAAGGTTGTGATTTTTATTGATGAATTAAATAAGTATGCATCTCAAGATACACCAAAATCTTCGCCTATTTTACATCAAGTGCTTGATATAGCTGAACGTGGTCGATCATTGGGAATTGTTTTATTTTCAGCGGAGCAGTTTAGAAGTGCAATACATTCAAGAGTGACAGGAAATTGTTCTACACATGCATATGGAAGAACTAATGCGATAGAAATCGCAAAGCCGGATTATAAGTTTGTCCCATCAGTTTATAAGAATATGATGACACGATTAAAACAGGGAGAATATATTGTTCAGAATCCAATTTTTAGATCGCTTCTCAGCATTAAGTTTCCTGAGCCAATATATAAGCAGTATAAACAATAAATAAGAAGAGGAGGTAACATTATGGCTGAAATTGGAAAGAATGTAATTGAAAATTTGACTACTGCAATGTACGAGAATGCATATACTGTATATCGTGAATACATACAGAATTCGGCTGATTCGATAGATAAAGCAATTGCAGCTGGCATTGTTAACGAAAAGGATGCAATTATAGATATAAATATTGAATACAATAAAAGACGAATTACAATAAATGATAATGCTATGGGGATACCATCCGAAATGTTTGTTAAAAAATTGACAGATATTGCAGATTCCCAAAAAGATAGGACTAAGGAAAAAGGATTTCGTGGAATAGGCAGACTGGCAGGAGTTGGATATTGCGATACATTGATCTTTAAATCTTCGTACAAAGGTGAAAATGTGGAATCGGTTATTGAATGGGATGGAAAGAAATTAAGAGATGTTCTAGCAGATACAACACAACATCCTTCTGCTTCAGATTTCGTTGATGATATAACTTATTCTTATCAAAACGAAGCAAATATGGACGAACATTACTTTGAGGTAATAATGGAAGGTGTAATTCCAGAAAGTGATGATCTTTTAGATAAAGTTGCTGTTATTGAATACCTTGAATCAGTAGCACCAATTCCATTTGCTACATTTTTTATATATAAGTCAAAAATTTATGAATTTTGTAGAAATAATAATTTAAAAATCGACGAATACACAATTCAGGTTAATGGTAATCAATTATTTAAACCATATAAAACGAAAATATATGATGGAACATCAGGTTCAACAAAGGTTGTTGACGAGATTAAAGATGTTGAATTTAAAGAGTTTTATGCTTCAGATGGAAGAAGACTTGCTTGGATGTGGTTTGGAATTTCCAAATTTGAACAACAGATAAAGCCAATGAATAAAATGAGAGGTATAAGGCTTCGAAAAGAAAATATTCAGATAGGCGATGAGAATACATTAGGGGCATCCCCTAAATTTTTTAAGGAACCTAGAGGAAATTGTTACTTTGTTGGCGAAATTTATGCTGTAGATAGTGAATTGATTCCGAATGCACGAAGAGATTATTTTAAGACAAATGCAACCACAAAAGAGTTTGAAGTTGAAGTAAGAAAAGTTTTGTACAATGAGTTGTATAAAACATATCATTATGCTAATCAAGTAAAAAAAGCATTCCAGTCTCAGACAGATTATGAAAGAGACAAAGAAAAGGCAAAGAAGGATTTAGAAACGGCAAAAGAAAAGGCAGAAAAAAGTGTCCGAACAATTGAATTACGTGAACAGGATGCAAATGAAAATACAACCTTAAATAGAGTATTTAATGAAATAAAAGAGAGCTATCGACCTGAAATATCAAATACAGTGATTTCAGTTGATTCTGTTAAGCAGGAAGAAAAGAATAAGAAAGAAGACAAAAAGTATTTAACACAGAATTTATCGAAATATAATAAGAGAGAGCAGAAGCTTATATCAAAAGTATATTCCATTCTACAGGCTATTTTGCCGAAAGATATGGCTGATATGGTTGTGGCTAAAATACAGGAAGAGTTGAGTAAATGAGCAGGAAAGTATTACTTGTCGAACCTAATTATAAGAATAAATACCCTCCAATGGGATTAATGAAAATTGCAACATATTACAGAAATCTTGGGGATGATGTGACTTTTTTTAAAGGTGATTTAAGAGATTTAGTTTTAGATGATACTTATGAAGATTTAAAAACACAGTTGTACGCTAATGATTCTTCTATTATGTGGGAAAAATATAAACCACATATTTGTATGTATTTGAAAAAGGGATTAAAGGATGAATTTGATCAGATTCCATTGTCAAATGAAAATGTGATAATTAAGAGTTTGCTAGAGTATTATAGAAAATATTTTTATAAAAAGGAATATTTTAAACCGGAAAATAGAAAATATGATAGGGTTGGAATTACAACCTTGTTTACTTTTTATTGGGATATTACAATTGAAACCATTAATTTTGCAAAACAACTTTGCAAGACTCCAGAAGGAGTAATGGTTGGGGGAGTAATGGCAACTATTTTGGCAGATAGGGTAGAGGAGGCAACTGGTATAAAGCCTTACAAAGGAACTTTAAGTAAGCCAGGAGTATTAGATGATAATGATATGATTATTGATACTTTGCCATTGGACTATTCAATTTTAGAAGAAATAGATTATAAGTATCCAGCAAGTGATGGATATTTGGCATATATGACAAGAGGGTGCATTAATAAGTGTGCTTTTTGTGCGGTACCTAAACTTGAACCAGAATATAAGAGTTATTTACCAATTGCTGAACAGGTTAAATGGGCAAGTGAACGGTTTGGTGGTAAAAAAGATCTTTTATTATTAGATAACAATGTTTTGGCATCCTGCCAATATACACAAATAATAGATGAGATTAAGAAAGCCGGCTTTACTACAGATGCTACTTTTGTAGAACCCAATATGTTTGAGGTAGCCATTAAGAATTTGCGTGATGGATATAATGAAAAGGCATATATAAAGAGAGTAGTACGTGAATATAAAATGCTTATAGAAAAAATGGGCTCAAAAATTCAAGACGTATATGATCTTCTTGAGAGTAATAATCTTTTGGAAGCGTATACGGCAAAAAAAGAGGCTATTTTAGCAACTTACGAAACATTGAAACCATATTTTGATGAAATTTATAGTAAAAAAAGACCGCGCAAGAGATATGTTGATTTCAATCAAGGCATAGATTCTCGACTGATTACGGACGAGAATATGGAAAAGTTATTTGAAATTCCAATTAGACCAGTAAGAATAGCATTTGATCATTGGGAATTGCATGAAATATATGAAAAATCTATAAGAACTGCAGTTAAACATGGTCATACTAATTTGTCTAATTATGTACTATATAATTTCAAAGATAAGCCAGTTGAACTTTATAAGAGATTACGATTAAATGTTGATTTATGTGAAGAATTGGGAGTTAGTATCTATTCATTTCCAATGAAATATCATCCTATTGAGGATCCAGAGTATTTTAGTAATAGAGATTATATTGGGGAACATTGGAATAGAAAGTTCATAAGAACAATACAAGCTGTTTTGAACTCAACCAAAGGAAAAGTGGGTAAGGGATTGTCTTTTTTTAAAAAGGCATTTGGTGCTGACGAAGAAGAATTTGAAAAATTATTATATATGCCAGAGGCAATGATTATATATCGTTTGTATTTTGAAGATACAGGTATTACGCAAAAGTGGTGGGAGTGTTTTTGTAGTTTAAATGAAAATCAGTTAACACAAGCAAAAGAAATAATTCATACTAATATTTTTGATTCATATGAAGAAACAATCTCAGATCCAAAAGTGTTAGAATTATTGGCTTTTTACAAAATAACTAGAGATGATGCTGAAAAAGCTATGAAAAGATAATATGTCAGTGAAAATTAGTATGAAATTGTTTTAAGATAATAATTGTAAAGGAATGGAGATGACGCTATGGAACTTGAAATGGATGTAGAGGATTTATTAAACAAAAGAAAATTAGAATCAGACCGAATAGAGTTTAAGGCTGGGTGGAATCCTGACGATATCTACCATAGTGTCTGTGCATTCGCAAATGATTATAATAATGATGGCGGCGGTTATATTGTTGTAGGCGTTGAGGAAGAAAATGGTGTTGCCAAGCGTCCGGTAAAGGGCTTACCTGAATATATGTTGGATTCAATACAGAAAGATATGTTGGGGTACAATAATTTGATTTCTCCACCCTACTTTCCACAGGGGATACCAGCAGAAGTGGATGGAAAATGGATTTTTGTAATTGTTATCAGAACAGGACAGCAGCGACCTTATAAATCACCAGAGCATGTAACAAGTAAGAAAGAAAAGAAGTACAATTATTATATTCGTTATCAGACAAGTTCTGTTAAGGCAAATAGTGAACAGGAGCGAGAACTGATTAATATGTCAGATCAAACTCCGTTTGATTGCAGAGCAAACCATAAGGCAACATTTGAGGATATTTCACCGGTGCTGTTAGAAGATCATTTGAGAAAAACCGGTAGTAAGCTTGCTAAACAGGTAAGGGAACGTGGTGTCGAGGAAATACTTAATGATATGCAGCTATTGGTTGGTCCGCCAGAACTCAGATATATTCAGAATGTGGCAATTATGATGTTCTGTGAGCATCCAGAAAAATTCTTTGGATATACTTATGTACAGATGACCTCTTTTCCTGAAGGAAGCATTGAGAATCCAAGTATTAGTGAAGATTTTCCCAATATTACAGGTTCGGTCCCTCAGATGATTCAGGCAACAATGGAAAGATTTCGTAATTTGATTATTCGAGAAAAGGTAATTAAAGTACCAAATCAGATGGAGGCGTTAAGGATATTCAATTATCCATATCAGGCAATCGAGGAGGCTGTGGTAAATGCTTTTTATCACAGAGATTATATGTCGTATGAGCCGGTAACTATAGAAATAGAACCTGATTGTATAAACATTATGAACTTCCCAGGTATAGACAGATCGATTTCTGAAAAGACAATAGCAGAAGGAAAAAGATTTGTCTCAAGATATTATCGAAATAGGAGACTTGGAGAATTTTTAAAAGAACTTGATTTATCAGAAGGTCATTCTTCCGGTATCCCAACTATACAGGAAGAACTTGAAAAGAATGGTTCCCCTAGAGCGGAATTCTTTACCGATGAAGATAGACGAGCTATGAGAATAAGGATTCCAATTCACCCGGCATTTTTGGAAGCGGATGGTGAAGTTTTGCTGCCAGATAGCTATGAGAAAGCGACGAAAAAATCATCAAAGAAAAAGATAGAACAATATGAAAAAATCTTAAAATTATTAAAAGATGGTGAATGGCACAAAACAGCTGAAATAGCTGATAATCTGGGATTAAAGGATACTAGGACAAAGGAATTGTTAAAGGAATTAATTGCACTTGATAAACTCATTGATAATGGGAAAACAAAAGGTAAGTTGTATAGACTAAAATAATTCGTCGCTTTTTTCGTTGAAAAAGCGACGAAAAAAGCGACGAAATAAGTTATTCTATCATGAGGACTACCTGATAGATGCAGGTGTGCCGATAGTAATTAAGTGTTGAATATAGTACAGAACAGGTAGCGGAAATACGATATAGGAAGGAAAAAGAGATGTTGGTACAAATTGGTAATTGGCTATATCAAAATGCAATGGCTATTTTCATTTCTGCGATTGCATCGTTGTTAATATCAAAAAGATATTATGACAAAGCAAACCGAGAAAGTGTATTGATGATGGTGATATTTCCAATCGTTAAATTATTGAATGAAAAATATTATACGCGTAATGATTATGAAGCACTTTTTGAAATCAATTCTTCTTATGCGGTTAAATATCTTAGAAAAAAGGAAAGAAATAAGTTGCTTGAATTATTAAGTGCTTATAGAGATGTATGTAAATATAGTAAAGAGAATGCAGACATAAGTTGTATTATGGCATATTATAACTATAAGTTGAAAGAAAAAGGCATTAATCCTAAACCTTGTGCAATAACAGATGATGATGGAGAAGTGGTAGCAGACGATTTTCCACCAGATTATAATTATCTGCAGGATTATGTGTATAAAATAGTTTCTTCATTTGATTTTATAGAGTCACCAGAAGAATGCACCATAAAAATTGCAGATGCGTTTAAATGCTATACAGAAAAGTATTATACGGGGGAAGAAATAACTTATTTTAAAGATTATTCAATCGAGAAAGTGATAGAATTGTCTGAAATTTCTAAAAAGTGGAATGACAAATTCAGGAGAGCAGATAAGAGTAAAGAAGAATTTTTGAATTTACCTATTTGTAAGAAAGTGAAAAATATTATTGATGAGTCAAGTGTGAATAAATATGTAAATAGAAAAATAGATGAGAAAGAATATAATTATAAAGAATATGAACAAAGACGAATTAGAGATAATATGATTTTGGAGGATGTTAAAAAAGCAAATGAAGTGGGGAGTATAAGCCGATATTCGGAAGAACAAATACAGTGTGCTCAGAAAGAAGAGGGGAAGAAGGCTATAAATGCATTATATTATGAAAGTGTGTTTCCTTTGATGAATAATATTTTTTATTTTTTGTTTGTAGTATATTATATTCTTTCGTTGATTACATTGGCGTTTATTTTCTTGAATCTTGATGTTCTCAATAAAATCGTGGCTATTTTAGGTTATTTAGCGTTGATACTTATTGTGGCAGTTATAAAAATTATAGATAAATTTATTCGTAATAAGAAATTCAGAAAAACACACTGGATGCGTTGTTTAGAAAAATTTACGCTGGATACATCAATATTTACTTATTTTCTAACGTCTATTGGGTATATGCTTGTTATTATGGACAAATTGTATTTTTGGTTAATATATATAATTATGTGTCTGATTTTGGTTGTTGCAGTTTATTATGATATTGTAAAACCGCTAATGAGAGAGAATGATAGTGTTTCAGGAGGTACAATGAACTAATATGAGAAAATAATATTAGTTCAGGAAGGAAATTATATGGGGAATTATTTTGAGATTCATTACAATGCAATAAAATATCCCATAGATTCAGAAAAAAGCAGAGGATTACGAAATGCTCAATTGGGTGCAATTCACGCAATATCGTCTTTCTTTACACTTAATAAAAAGGATGCAGCTATTGTCATTATGCCTACAGGATCAGGAAAAACAGCTGTGCTTATGTTGGTGCCATATTTAATCCGAAAACAACGAGTATTAGTTGTTACACCAAGTAAAATGGTTCGTGGACAAATTGCAGAGGATTTTTCTGAGCTTAGGACATTGTGTGTAGCTAACGTATTTAATACTTCAATAAAAAAACCTAAAGTTTTTGAGCTGGAGCATTTGTATACAAAGGAGTATCAAAAAGACTTGGAGAAAGCAGATGTTATTGTTGCTACACCTAGTTGTGCACTCAGTCTAAGTGAATCTGATTGGGCAAAAGAGAATATTGATTTGGTGGAAGTTGATGAGGCTCATCATACTCCAGCTAAAACATGGCAACAGATATTGGTAAATTTATCTGTGGCAACACATGTGCTGTTTACAGCAACACCATTTAGGTTGGATCGAAAAGAACTGTCTGGTGAAATAGTATATGATTATCCGCTTTCAAAGGCATACGAAGATGGTATTTTTGGCGAAATACAATTTGTCCCTGTGGAAAGTGGAACGGATAATGATTTGTGCATTGCTAAAAGAGCTGAGGAAGTATTGCTGAATGACAGAAAAGCTGGGTATGAACATTATCTGATGGTCCGTACAGATACTAAAGTAAGTGCTGAAAAACTGGAGAAGTTATATAAGGATAATACTTCATTGAAACTTTCAAAAGTGGATAGTTCAATGAGTAATTCCAAGGTTAATCATATTTTGAAATTGTTGCATTCTGGAGAACTGGATGGAATTGTGTGTGTAGATATGCTAGGAGAAGGGTATGATTTTCCTAATCTTAAAATTGCAGCAATACATGTTCCTCATAAATCGCTTGCGAGTACATTACAGTTTATTGGTAGGTTTGCTCGGACAAATGCAAAGAATATAGGAAAGGCAAAATTTATTGCGGTAAATAATGAAGAATTAGAAATTGAAAACAATTTACTTTATTCTAAAGATGCTGTATGGCAGGATATGATCATTGGAATGAGTGAAGGAAAGAATAAAAGTGAACAGCAAAATAGAAATTATTATAAAGAATATGTTGTGGAAGATGAGCGTATTCTTGAAAATGTCCCTGTTCATGCAATCAGACCTAATTGTCATGTGAAAATCTATCGTTCTATGAGTTTTGATATAAATGCCGAATTTCCAGAGGTGTGTAACGTGGCAGGAAGAATATTAAGAAATAAACAAGAAAATACGGTAGTAGGAATTGGCTTGGAATATGTTTCACCACTTTGGATGGGAAGTGGTGATAAGGTCAATCTTGAATATATTTTATATATAATACATTATCAAACACAAACTCATATGGTACATATATATTCACAGAAACATTCTGAAGCAATGTATGATGAATTGGTATCATCATTTTGTGATTCTTATGATCCAATACCAAAATCAGAAATATATAAAGTATTGGGCAAACTCAAAAACTTCGAGATTTTTAATTCAGGAATGCTGAGTAAGCAATCGCAATCAGGAGAATCATATAGAATAATGGCAGGTTCAGATGTGAGTGATGCAATTGACAAAGATTCGGGAAGAATGTATTCTGCGGGGCATGCATTTTGTAAAGCAGTAGATGATGCAGAAGGAGATGTTACAATTGGATATAGTAGTGCTTCGAAAGTTTGGAGCAGTGCTTACAAAGACTTAAAAGATTATATACAGTGGTGTGATGGGTTGGGAAAGAAAATAGCAAATAAAGATATAAAAGTAAAAACAAATACAAATTTTGATTTTTTACCTCAGCCCAAAGCTCTTGTAGAATATCCGGAAGATATCTTTTATGCAGATTTTACTGCGGAAACATATAGTTGTGATCCTGTTATTAAGTATCGTAGAAAAGAGTCGGATTACGAGTGTTGCAGATTAACGGATGCGATGGTTGTGGTGAAAAATTGTGAGAAGACAAAAGTGTCAGTTGAGGTCTCGGTCGGAGAAATTTCAGAAAACTTGGAATGTGATATAAAAGCCAGATATAGAAGTTTGGGAAATAGATTTATTGTATGTTCAGGAAAAGAAGAAATACCAATGGACAAATTTCTCACGGAACAACCACTAATATATAAAACTGTAAAGGACATGACGATAACAGGCATTGATGTAATTGAAGGTGATTTTGAGAGCGAGTTATTTGACAGTAATATAATAGAAGGTGTTGATTGGAAGCATTATGATACAAATTTAAAATTGGAATTTAGAAAAAATGACAGCGATACGAGGGTGTCAATTCAGGATGCATTATATAAAATTCTAGAAGCAGATGAAAAATTTAAATATATTATATACGACCATGGTTCAGGTGAAATGGCGGATTATATTACAATTTATGAGACAGATAATGAGTTGGTTGTCGAATTGTATCATGTTAAAAAAATGGGTTCATCTTCTTATAACAATAGTGTTGGTGATGTATATGAAGTATCTGGTCAAGCAATAAAGTCTGTAACATGGTTTACGACAAAGGGAAAGTTACTTGAAAAGTTTACGAGTCGTCATAATTCTGGGCATTGTATAGTGAAAAAAGGTGGAAATTTTAAGACCATGATAAAAGAGATAAAAACATCTGGAAAAGTATTACGAGGATGTATTTGTATAGTGCAACCGGGGATAAAGAAGAGTAAAGCTATACCAGATAGAATTCAAGAAGTGCTGGCAGCAACAGATTCATATGTTAAAAAAGCTGGCAAAGTTAATCGGCTTAGAATAATGGGGAGCATTTAAAATAATGATAACGGGGATAGGATATATCTCGCCAATCGCAAAAGAAGTCTGCAACTGGTGAGATAAGAATTATGTTGTTAATTGAATTCATTCATAGCATCCACATATTCCTGTAATCCATTAGGTTTACAAGCTAATTCAGCATACAGCAGAGGATTCTCCTGTGCCAGACGGTATAGATACGCGATATCATCAGGTGTATCGAGCAAGACAGCTGAATTACATTTTTCACAACTGATAATAAGAGGCGTGCCGGTATATGTATCATTGATGGCATTAACAATAACGGAATCTGTATCAGGTTCATACATACCAAACAGGTAACAAGGATTATTTTGTTTCATGGTGTTCTCCTTCCCACAGATACTTAGCACCATAAAGCAGGTCAATGATGGCTGTAAGCATATTGTTATAGTCGGTCTGTAGTTCTTGGATTTCATCGCTTGTGGGAAGATTGTTTAAAGTTTGATGTTCACAGTATTTAGCAAATGCTTTTTGCATTTCAAGTAATTGCAGATATAGTGCATTAACAGTCTGCACAAGCGGATATATGGTTTCTTTCTTGCCTACAACGCAGATGCGGTTATAGATGCAGGAACGGACAAAGTAATCTTTCTTCATCATACCGCTGGCAAGAATACGGCTTCGATTTGCTTGCGTTCAGCATCGCTTATTCTAAAAATTATAGTTGGATGTTTATGTTGATTGCTCATAAAAAAGCTCCTTTCATAGTGGGTGTGGCAGCAGGCACAGTTAAGCCCCCGCAAGCCCCATTTGATTATTCGTTTTTAGTAGTAAAAGTAGATTATATCTGCCATGGTCTTTGTAGATGCAATATTGAATAATTGCAACTAATTTGCTACTAAAGTTTTTGAAAACGATATGAAAAGAGTAACATTAGATGAAACAGATGCGGTGGAATGCCGCATAAAATCAGCATTTTTGATTTGATGATACTTCCTTTGGGAAGAGTTTGAGTAGAACAATTTTTGCTCGAATCCCTCTAAAATAGGGGGGCGGGCTCTTTTTTTACTTTCGTGATACACTTTTTGTAGCCAAAAGATATTATGAAACAAATCGTTGAGTAAATTCTTATATCTAAAAAGGATATTTTTGTTCTGAAAATATATCCATTTTTCCAAAAAAACAAAAAACTTCATAACTGATTTAGTAATACACGATATTTTATCCCATATGTATTTTGAAAGAACAAATACAGAGCAAAGACAAGTAAGGTGGGCGGCTGATTAGTAAAAAAGGTTATAATGGGGAAGTAAGATTTATCAGGAGGAAGATGTTAATGAAAGTAATGGAGAATTCAATCAAGATATCAGAGGGGACAATCAGCGAGTTTGCGACTTATTTGCATGTAAGAGAAAATGCAAAAGCAACAATTCAAAAATACACGTCTGATATAAAAGCCTTTTTTCAATATATAGATGAAGATAAATGCATCAATAAAGAAATACTCTTACAATACAAGGACTGCCTGATCCAAAAATATGCAATTAATAGTGTTAATTCAATTTTAGCTGCGCTGAATCAATTCCTAGAATTTTTAGGTACGGGCAATCTGAAAGTCAGAAGAATTAAGATCCAAAAACAACCGTTTATACAAACCAAAAAGGAACTTACAAGGAAAGAGTATCAAAAATTAATCTATGCAGCAAAGAAAGATGGAAAGGAACAGCTTGCATTATGTATGGAAACAATCGCTTGTACAGGTATACGAATCAGCGAACTTAAATATTTTACAGTGGAACGGATTAAACGGGGAAAGATTGAAATTTATAATAAAGGAAAGTATAGAAAAATTTTTTTACCGAAACTTCTAAGAGAAAACTTACTGAATTATTGCAAAGAACATGGAATTAAAACCGGATGGGTCTTTATCACAAAAAGTGGAAAATTAAAAGATAGAAGTAATCTATGGCGGGAAATGAAAAATTTACAAAAAAAAGCTGGAGTGGCAGAAACAAAAATTTTCCCACATAATCTAAGACATTTGTTTGCACGAAGTTATTATGAGGATACAAAGGATCTTGCTGGCCTGGCAGATTTACTAGGACATAGTAGTGTTAATGTTACAAGAATATACACAGCGACTACAGAATCTGTTTTCCAAAAACGAATAGATAGGTTTATTGAACAAAAAATATTAGGAGTACAACATAATATCAGTTATGTTGTAAACTGATTTTTCACATCTGTTTTGTTTGTTAATAAGTTAAATATGACCTGTTTCATTATAAATTGCACAAAAACGGCAATTGATTAGACAAAAATCACCTTCATGTCAGATGATAAATAACCTTATTTCACAACGCCTTTTTCTTAAGGTCAAGTATACCTCACAGAATCTTCCTTGTCTACAACATAACTGATATTATGTTGTATTGATTTTGCAATGGATAAGGAGTAACGATGGCATATACTGTAAGAAAATTACTTGAATCAGAACAGTTTCCAAAAATGAAGCTGCTTTGCGGTGAAAAAGGTCTAGATTTGGAAGTGAAAGGCATTCGAATAATCGAAATTGAAGACATGGAGCGATACCTGACGGGTGGTGAAATACTCATAACCAGTCTTCAGGTATATTTATCATGCAGTGATCGAGAAGTAGAGCAGCATTTTGAAGATTTAGTTAAAAGTGAGATAAGCGGATTCATTGTAAAGAAAAGAAAAGAATATGATCCTACAGGACGCAGATTGAGTTTATTAGAAAAACACTGCAAAAAATATGAAATTCCACTGGTAGAAATTCCAGGAGATTTATATTACTGGGAAATTATCCGCTATGTTATAATGCAGGTATTCGATAAAGACACTGCACGCTTAAAGTATTTTAAGATTACACACGATAGTTTTAATTCGTTTATTTTAAAAAATAATGGATCAAGTAATACAGCAAGTGATATTATCAAATTTTTAAGTATCATGATCGAGAATCCTGTTGTATTGTATTATGGTAATCTTAATTGTATGGTTTCAACAAACTCGGACAACTCCAAGTTAATATTGTCAGATGAAATTCAGCCATATAAACCCAATATTATTACGAAATTTCAATATATGAAGCAGATGAAAGGAAGCTGTGTTCAATATGTAGTGAAATTTGCCATATTGAGTGAGGTGGAAGTATATATAACAATAACAGAAGAAAATAGAGAACTGACAGAACTTGATTATATGGCAATCGAAAATGCGATTATTAACTTGCAGTATGGATTTTTGAGTGAATTTGCACAGGATGAAGTGAAAAAGAAGTATCAGAGAGATCTTATCCATAATATTCTGAATGGATTACTGAGTTCGAAAGAAATGACTGAAGCGGCAGCACAACTCGGCATGAAAGAAAGCGATACTTACAGGGTTGTTGATTTTCATACCATCAAAAAAAATGTACAAAGTAAATATACAAAAGAACAGCTTCACGAAGTAGGTGTTATCGAGGGTGAATTGATGCATCTTTTGCCGGATGCGCTTATTTACAGAAATATGGATCAGATTGTTATGATTCAACAGGTAGATTCCAATCAGACAGAACTGGAATATCAGAAAGAGATGGAAGAAATAGAGGAGATTATCCAGCAAAGCATCCTTTATAGAAAGAAAGATACAGACTTTCAGATTGGTATAGGAAAAAGTGTGGAAGGGTATCAACGATTGAAAGAATCTTATCACGAAGCAAGTCAGGCTATCAAGTATATTGAGATTATCCGCCAGGTGACTGGTGATAAGAATAAGTCAGTAGTACATTATTCGAACCTCGGATTTTTCCAGATATTCGGCGAAATTGATGATGTGACGGAACTGGAAAGATACATTCCGGAAACATTAAAGAAATTATATTTATATGATGATGAACATAAGGGAGAATTGATTACAACCTTGCAGATGTATCTTAGAAATAACCAAAGCATCAAGAAAACTGCAGGTGCAATGTTTGTTCATTATAGAACGATATCTTACAGGCTTGAAAAAATAAAACAAATTTCCGGAATTAATTTTGACAATGCAAATGAAGTACTGGCAGTCAGTAATGGTCTGATTATTTATAAAATGTTAAAAGAAATAGAATAGAAAAAGAAAGAGAAATCGTGTTGAGGCATGGTTTCTTTTTTTTGAACAAAGTTCATAAAAAGGTATTATATGGAAGAGTATCGATACGATGGAACAGATTTTACAAAAAAATAAAAAACCTTTTCCTGTTTGGAACATTATAAAAAAAATTAAAATGGTATATAATACAGAAATATTGATGAGAAACATTCTCTGATTCAAATAGACAATGAGAAAAAATTATATTGAAAAGCCATCATCGCATTACTATATGTTGCGATATTATTATTTATAGAATTCTAGATCTTATATCTGATGATAGAGTAGAACGACCCCCATATCTTGATGAAATTGATGGAAATTTTTGAATAATCAATTTCATCGTCCGACAGGAACCCACCAATTTTTTAGGACGAACTAATACCTGAAATAGTTTAGCTAAGGAAAGGGGTAAAACCATGCAGCTTACAAGTACAACGGATTATGCTATCAGAATCGTATGTTATCTGGCAGCACAAAGGCAGATGATCTCTACGTCAGAATTATCTCAGGAACTAAGTGTTCCAGCCAGTTATATTCCCAAAATAACAAAAAAATTAAAACAAGCAGGAATCATAAAAGCCTGTGAAGGGATAAAGGGTGGATATCAGATTGCAAAACAGCCAGAGAATATATCTTTAAGGGATGTGATATCGTGTACAGAATCCACCATGGCAATTAGCAGGTGCCTGGAAAAAGAGGGAGGTTGCTCCAAAAATTATATAGCCTGCTGTAAAGTACATCAGATTCTGCTGGATCTGCAAAATATATACAATAACCGCTTGGAAAGCGTAAAGATATCAGACATTATCCGTCCTGGTAAGGATGAATATCTTGGAAAATTTTATGTGATTATAAAAGTTAATCTGAGAGAAAAAGATTATGAATGTATTTATTCTCATAATCATGATGTCTATGAACAAGTAAAAACAGCAGAATCATATGATGACTTTATAAAAAAATATGCGGAAAAATATATTTGTGAAGCAGACTGGGTAAATGTCCAGAAATGTCTTGCTGGTGAGAATTTAACAGAACATCTTGTAGATGGATGTGTGGATGAAGAAATTTTCTATCGCGGAATCATCGAAAATAACGGTACATCGTATGTATGGATGAAAGCTAGTAAGTATGTGGATGTAAAGGAAAATACAGCAATTATTACATTTCATAATACAAAAGTGATTCCGAATACGATTGTAACAATGGAACAGGAGCTAAGAAAAAAAGAACAGGATGTTTGTATGGAACTCGAAAATGCGACTATTAACTTACAGGATGGATTTTTGAGTGAATTTGCACAGGATGAAGAAAAAAAGACGTATCAGAGAGAGATTATCCAAAATATTCTGAATGGATTACTGAGTTCGAAAGAAATGACTGAAGCGGCAGCACAGCTCGGAATGAAAGAAAGCGATACTTACAGAGTTGTTGATTTTCATACCATCGCAAAAAATGTACAAAGAAAATATACAAAAGAACAGCTTCACGAAGTAGGTGTTATCGAGGGTGAATTGATGCATCTTTTGCCGGATGCGCTTAT
>ENA-ORLW01002043-ORLW01002043.1-human-gut-metagenome-genome-assembly--contig:-NODE-2043-length-19330-cov-3.871241_pt1 | contig 19330 bp, 23 predicted proteins | sample MGYA00243017_ERZ508829 | MGnify/ENA primary metagenome ERZ508829 (study PRJEB26277, sample SAMN04329776) | human gut metagenome | biome: human-associated habitat | host: Homo sapiens | place: USA...
GGAAGTTGCTCTTATTGATTCTGCATTACTGAAAACAGTTACTGACCCTAAAAAGGCAAGCGGACTTAAATATACCCAGACAGCAGCTGCAAGCATTACACTGACTTGGAATAAGCTGGACAGAGGCTCAGGTTATGAGATACTTTATTATGACAAAGTAAAAAAGAAATATGTTGTGTGCAAAACCGTATCAGGAAAAAGCAAAAACAAAGCAACTGTTTCAGGTCTTAAATCCGGTACTACATATAAGTTTATAGTTCGTGGATTTAAGACGGTCGGCGGAGTGAAATGGAAAGGAACCAAAAGCAGTGCATACAGCATGTCTACACTTCCTGCAAAAATAAGTACACCTAAGGTTACATTTAAGGGCAAAAAGGGTACGCTGACATGGAAAGCTTGCACAGGTGCGGCAGGATATGAGGTTCAGAAGCTTAATGCTTCAACAAAGAAATGGAAAACCGTTAAGACAATAACAGGAAAGAAAAATAATAAGTACACGTTTAAACTCGCTAAAAAGAAATCTGCAAAATACAGAGTTCGTGCCTTCAGAGTGATAAAAGGAAAGACTCGATACGGTGCTTATTCGGCAAAGAAAACCGCAAAAAATAAATAGGTGCTTATCCCTCTCACAAAGGTGAGAGGGATTTTTTATATAAAATATAATGTTATGAAGAAAACAGCTTTTGACATATTTTTCAGTCAAAGGCTGTTATTATTTAATCAGATAAATAAAACGGACATGCTTTATTGGTATTTATTAAAAAGAAAGGCAGATGAGATAAGTTTTGGGACTTAAAATATACGATGAAGTAGAAGAGAAGTCTAAACTGACGGCGTATATCAGCGGGGAAATAGATCATCATACCGCAAAATATATCAGAAAAGAAATAGATATAAATGTTGAAAAGTTAAATCCTGCTGAACTTTATCTTGACTTTTCAAAGGTTGACTTTATGGACAGTTCAGGCATAGGTCTTGTTATGGGCAGATATAAGCTTCAAAATCAACGAGGCGGAAAAGTGTTCATACAAAATCCTCCTCCTCTTATAAAAAAGGTTATGTTGGTAGCCGGAATAAATAAGCTTGCAAAAATTGTTAGCATAGATGTCCCATTGTCAGAAATGATAGAAACAAAAGAATCATTAAAGAATTCCGAAAAAACGAAAAATCAAGTTGAAGCAGTTTCTATTGATGTTAAGAAAAATAATTATGTTAATAATGTGCAAAAAAAAGCTTTAAATGAGGAGGTCGATGACAATGCCTAGAAAAAAAGCAAAAATTTTAAATGAAATTAAGCTTAATTTTCCTAGCCTGTCAGAGAATGAGCGCTTTTCAAGGCTCGTAGTATCAGGTTTTGCATCACAGCTTGATCCCCAGGTTGATGAGATTTCTGATATAAAAACGGCTGTTTCAGAAGCTGTAACAAATTCAATAGTACATGCTTATAAGAATGAAATAGGGAAGATAGAACTTCTGGCAAGAATATATGAGGATAATGTGATTTATATAAAGATAAAAGATTACGGCTGTGGGATACCCGATATAAAAAAAGCAATGGAACCGCTTTTTACGACATCTCCGGAAGAAGAAAGAGCAGGACTTGGCTTTGCTGTTATGGAAAGTTTTATGGATAAGCTCAGGGTTTTCAGCAGAGAAGGGAAAGGAACTTCGGTTATATTGACAAAAAAGCTTAAAACCAAGCACAACTGATTACATAGTTTAATGCACATAGTAAAAATAAATTTTTAACTCAGGAATGGATATTAAAATGATTGGACTTGAGAATAATAAAAAATTTATAGAGAGTAATTTAGGACTTGTTCATCTGTGTGCGAATAAGTTTCGCTCAAAAGGTATAGATTATGATGATCTTTACGGTGCGGGCTGTGTCGGACTTTTAAAGGCGGCGAAAGGTTTTGACCGGGAAAGAGGAGTGAAATTTTCAACTTATGCTGTTCCTGTTATTTTAGGAGAAATAAAAAGATTGTTTCGTGACGGAGGAACGATTAAAGTTTCCAGAGGGTTAAAGGAACTGTCACTCAAGATAACTCAAATCAGAGAAAGATTTATTCAGAGCAAAGGCAGAGAGCCTACAATAGAAGAGCTGTCTAAGCTTGCGGATATTCCCGAAGAAGATGTTGTTGAAGCGCTTAATGTATCATTGCCGCCTTTAAGTCTTGCAGGCGGATATGATGATGACGCAAATGCTGAGATTGATATTCCTGTTTCTGCACCTGATGAAGAAATAACAAACAGCTTGACATTAAAACAGGTTTTGTCATCACTTGATAAGAAAGATGCCAAGCTGATTTATCTTAGATATTTTCACAACAAAACACAGACGGAAACAGCAAAAATTCTTGATATGACTCAGGTTCAGGTTTCCAGAAGAGAAAAAAAGCTTCTTTTAACAATGAGAGAAAAGATGACATAAGGTTAACAGGACAGTGAGCAATCACTGTCCTGTTTTGAGCTTTTGGTATTTAAAGGTTTTTAATATATGAAACGATATAAAGTGTTCCGCATATAACAGTATTCTGATATTGTCCGGACATAGCTTTTTTATATTCGGTTTTTGTATCTACACCGCAGGAAGCTATACTTTTACATTTTAATTTAATATATTTTTTGTATTCATCATTAATTATACTGCAAAGCTCTTGCTTAGGTATTGTATCATAAGTAAAATCATCAACACAGATTATTCTGTCAATACAATCAAACAGAATAGGTATAGAATTTCTGACATCTTTGCTTTTGAGTGAACCTATTATTGCTGTAATAGGTCTTGGAACTTCAGATAAAGTGTCTGATAAAGCTTTTATCCCCCCGTCATTATGGCTTCCGTCTAAAATAACATAATGCTTTTTATTTTTCAAAGGAGAGGATAAAACCTCGGTTCTTCCGATAATAAAGGTCTTTTTCAGCCCTTTTTGAATATCAGATTCAGAAATTTTATATTGATGCTTCACTGTATTTATTGCTTCAATTGCCGATAATGCATTTATAATCTGGTGTTCGCCGTTCATCGAAAGTGAATACGGTGTATTTTTATAAATAAAAGAAGTGTTTTCAAGTTTTACACTTTCTGTTTTAAGATTTGAAAGTTCTGGAATTATCAGTTCTGAGTTTTTTATCTTGGCAGCAGAAGTTATTACTTTTACTGCGTCGCCGGGATTTCTTGCTGATAAAACCACAGGACAGTTATCTTTTATAATTCCCGCTTTTTGCGCTGAAATTTCTTTTATGCTCTTTCCCAAAATTGCAGTGTGGTCATGTGAAATTGAGGTTATCACGGATACAAGAGGTTTTTCTATAATATTGGTGCAGTCCAAAAGTCCTCCTAATCCGGTTTCAAAAACCACGATATCGCATTTGATTTTTTTAAAATAAATCAGTGCAATTGCCATAGTTATTTCAAAGCCGGAGAAATCCTTTTCGTCATCAGTTTTATCAAGCTTTGATTTCACTTCAAAGCATATGCTTGACAAATCTTCTTTTGAAATCATTTCGCCCATAAAGCGTATTCTGTCACGGAATTCTAAAATATACGGTGATGTGAAAAGACCTGTTCTTATTCCTGCTTCGCAGAGGATTTCACTTATCATGGTTGAGACAGAGCCTTTTCCGTTTGTCCCTGCTATGTGTATAAATTCCAGTGAATTTTGAGGGTTGTCAAGCATATTTAAAAGTCTTTGAACTCTTGATAAATCATTAACTTTTTTTCCGAGACGTGAAAAACTCATTATGAATTTCATTGCGTCCTCAAAACCGAAATCAGTTAGATTAGTATTCATATTTTATCACCGTTAAATTTAATTATCATTTATATAGTATAGCACGATTTTAATTTTTTTTCATTATATATTGAAAAGTGACAGACATCATATCAAAAATTAATAACAAGTTCATAATTAGGCTGTATACTACTTTTAATATGTTTTTCCTGATTTAGAATGGTGATGAGTTTTATGAATAAAAGAAAAGGCGATAACGAGAAACCAAAAATAAATTCTGATATAAAGAATTTGATTCCTGAGGAAGATTTTGATTATGAACAAAAGCGTTTTGAATCTGAAAAGAATGCTCGGGAGCGTTATGAAAAAGAATGTTTAGATTATGAAGAACGCATGGTTCAGAAGCGAAAAAATTATGAAAAGCAGCTTGAAAACGAAAAGGTTGAGCTTGTTAAATTAAAAACAGGCGTTATAGATGAGAGCGATATTATAAAGGAAGAGGTTTCTGAACCGATAAAGTTAAGCAAAAAAGAGTGGCTGAAAAATTTTTGGTGGCACAATAAAATTATTATAATAGTAGTTATACTTGCTGCGGCTGTTGTTTCTTATATAACCTATGACACGCTTTCAAGAGTAAAGCCCGATTTAAAGATAATTATGACAGTTAATAACGGTCTTGTAAATAGAACCGAAGAGATAGAAAATTATTTTGAAAGATTCTGTACAGATTTAAACGGCGACGGTGAGGTTAAGGTTCAGGTTTTGTCGGCACCGCTTACGGATGATACAGATGATTATGTTCAGATTCAGCAGTATCAGGAAGTCTATCTTGCAAATATGCAGACAGGGGAAGTCATATTTATTTTAACTGATGATAAAACCGATACTGATATTTACAGCGAAAACGAAAGTGACAATCTTTTGTCTGATTTATCTTCTGAATTTAAGGACAATGAATTTGTGAACAATAAAGGTCTTGCATTAAAAGGCGACTATATTGAAGATGTTTTTAAGTATCACACAAATTATCCTCAGAATATTTATCTCGGAATGAGAAAGCCTGTAAAAACTTTAAAAGACAGCAAAGAAGATATGCAGAAAAATTACGATGAAGCATTTAAAATCTTTAAAGCTATGTCAGAGGATATAAAGAAAAACACTAAAGCTGTTAATTAACAATAATTTCAAGAAATAATCGGAGGACTGTTATGAAAAAGAATGAAAAGAAAAGCTTTATTATGCGTATTATAGTACTGGCAGTTGTGGCTGCAATGGTACTGGGAATTATAGCAAGCGTTATTTACGAGGGTGCAGTCGGAACTATGTAAAGCAAACAATGTTTGAATAATAATTCACAAGGAGGTATGCTCGTACAGAGCTGATTACATAATGGTTAATATAGGCAATGAATGGGACGAAATTTTAAAAGACGAATTTAAAAAAGAATATTATCTCAAGCTTCGTGAATTTTTAAAGCGTGAGTATGCTACACAAAAAATTTATCCTGATATGTATGATATTTTCAATGCACTTAAATATACTTCATACAGTGATGTCAAGGCGGTTATTTTAGGTCAGGACCCTTATCACGGAGCAGGTCAGGCACATGGGCTGTGCTTTTCGGTTAAAGAGGGTGTGCCTTTTCCTCCGTCGCTTAAAAATATTTTTAAGGAGCTCAATGCAGATTTAGGCGTTACACCTCCGAAGAACGGTACCTTAACCGCCTGGGCAAAGCAGGGTGTGCTGCTTATGAACACAGCACTTACTGTCCGTGAGGGACAGGCGAACAGCCATAGGGGTAAGGGCTGGGAGATTTTAACCGACGAGGTTGTAAGAAAGCTCAATGAGCGAGAAAAGCCAATTGCGTTTATTTTATGGGGCGGAAATGCAAGAGCAAAGAAATCACTTATTACAAATCCTGTACACAGGGTTTTTGAGGCCGCTCACCCAAGTCCGCTTTCTGCTTTTAACGGCTTTTTCGGGTGCAGGCATTTTTCAAAGGTCAATGAGTTTTTGGTTTCAACCGGACAAGAGCCTATCAACTGGCAATTGCAGGGGTAACACCTGCACGCATTCCGCCTTTGTATAGTTTGTCAGATGCAAGGCAAAGTGCAACAGCGGGTTTAATCAAAGCAAACGCCTTGCATTCGGTCTGCCTTTTTCAAGTTTGATAAGCGTTATAATCAGAGAAACGGCAGGTTGCTCAATGGATAATGTACAATTGACATTATTGTAATATTTTGTTACAATAAATGCCGTACATAATGTTACTTAAAATAAGTTTATAATATTGTTATACGATTTTAAGGGGGATTATATGAAGAAAAGAATTTTAAGTGTTCTGACAATGCTTGTTATGGCGGTTAGCCTGTTCGGAGTTTTGCCGAGCATTACGGCAAGTGCTGTAATAGGTCAAGCGTCTATAAAATTTCATATAAAAGAAGGATATGTAATGACATATCGTAAATTGATCAACGGTAAATCGGCAAAATATTTTTATGATTCAAACGGTAATAAGATATTATATCAACGCAGTGACGGCTTATGGGAAAAGTATACCTATGATTCAAACGGTAATAAGATATTATATCAATGCAGTAACGGCTCATGGGAAAAGTATACCTATGATTCAAACGGACACGAGTTATCTTATGAAGACAGTGACGGAAGATGGCGAAAGAGCACCTATAATTCAAACGGTAATAATATATCATATGAAACCAGTGAAGGTGTTCTGAAAACCAATACTTATACCTATCACTCAAACGGAAAGATAGAAACTAAACTGGAGGAATTCGGTGACGGTTAATGGCGAAATTATTTTTATGATTCAAACGGTAATCAGATATCATATGAACGCAGTGACGGTGTTTCAAGTATCTATACTTATACCTATCACTCAAACGGAGAGATAGAAACCCAACTGGAAGAATACAATGACGGTAGTTGGAATAAGTACACCTATGATTTTGACGGGAATGAAACATCTTATAAAAACAGCAATGGCAGCTATAGAGAATATCATCCAAACGGAAAAATTAAAATCAAATTAGTTAAAAACAGCAACGGCAAATGGACAAAGTATACCTATGATTCAAACGGTAATGATCTGTCATATGAAACCAGTGACGGTATATCAAGTGTCTATACTTATACCTATCATTCAAACGGAGAGATAGAAACCCAACTGGAAGAATACAGTGACGGTGTATGGTGTAAGCATGTCTATGATTCAAACGGAAATAATATATATTCCGAAGACAGCTACGGCAATTGTGAAGAAGCGAGATATGTAAAAATAGACAGTGAAGAATTTAAAAATTATATTTATAACACTCCATCAGATAACATACCGTCTGATAATAAAAAAACCTCTTCATCAACTCAGCAGACAAAGAAACCGACCACCAAAGCAACAAGAAACGCAAATCAGGTTTTAAAGGACAAAATGGCAGCTAAGAAGGCTATGAAGCAGGCAAAACTAACAAGCCTTAAGGTTAGGAGCAAGTCCAGAAAGAAAATCAGTGTTGTCTGGAAAAAAGTTAAGAAAGCCAAGGGCTATCAGGTTCAGGTTTCGACAAACAAAAAGTTCAAGAAGAGCAAAATTATCTTTAAGAAAGATGTTAAGAAGACCAAGCTTAAAATCAAAAACAAGAAGATTAAGAGTAAAAAGAAATACTTTGTAAGAGTAAGAGCTTACGCTGAATACAAGGATATAAACAACAAGAGTGTCAGAGTATACAGCAAGTGGAATAGGAAGCTCAGAAAAGTAAAGGTTAAATAGTGAGTAAAAGTCTGCCGTTAATGAAAATAATTACATAGTAGAATTATTAATAGGCAGAGAGCCGACGGCGGCTCGCCGCAAGTGGAATAGGAAGCTCGGAAAAGTTAAAGTTAAATAACGATAAAAAACTGACCCCTTGTCAAACGGCGAGAGGTCAGTTTCTTTGATTAAAATTTTGTATTATTTTAAAACCGTCAGTGTTTTTAACTGACGGTTTTTTACTCCCAATCTTTATAGCTGTGTTTTTTATTTGTTAATCCGGTTATATAGTCTAATGACACATTATAAAACTTGGCTAGTTTTACTGCGAAATCAAGCGGTATTTTACTTTCTCCTCTTTCATACCGTTGATATTGAGATGTATGCATTTTAAATAATTTAGATATATCGGTTTGATTTAAATCATTATCTTCTCTGAGGTCTTTTATTCTTGTAAAAAGCATGTTTAGCACTCCTTTTAATAATTATAACAGTTTTAATGATTTTTTCTTGACAATAACCTAAAATTGTGTTATTATTCAACTACAACCTATTTTTGTGTTTTCAAAAGAAGGAGGAAAAACATGAATAAATACAATAAAATCAGAAATCTGACAGTAAGAATAGAGGCGAATTTGCTTGATAAACTGCATTATGCGGCAAATTATGACGGACGCTCGGCAAACTCGCAAATATTATATTTAATACGAAAGTATATAAAAAAGCATGAAGAGGAAAACGGAGTTATAGATTTTAAATAAAAGAGAAATGAACAAAAAACCGACCTCCCGCCAAACGGTGAGAGGTCCTTGTTATTGATGTCTTAAATCAATCTATATCAATAATATCGTTTTTAGCTTCAGCCTGACGCAGGAAATTGATTTTCTTCTGAACATAAAGGTAGTTCCAAACGCTTGATATGCCGTACCAGATGAAAGCAATGCCTAAGCATATGATTATTGCTTTTTCGACATTAAGCGGATTAATCAGCACAAAGATACCGAATGCAAATGTTATTATAGACTCAATCATGCTTATGTGCCAGAAATATATGTTATTGTTTTTCAGAAACACCGATTTCTGAATTGAAGTAATACCGTCGATGATAAGAAGAATTCCCAAAACTATAGGAATAAATGTAGCAAGATACTTTGGATTTATGAAAATTACTATTCCGATTACCGAGGCGATTATGCCTTTTAACAGTGTAAGACTGAAAGCCCCGTCATATGATTTAGCGGTAAAATAGCTTATTATATCGACAATTCCGTAAATAAGTATAGCCGCAGCGATTGCATAACAGATAACGCTCATAGTTTTTTCAGGATATATGACCATTATCACACCAATCAAAAGGCTTACTACAGCCATGAGAAGCTCCATACGTCTTATTCTTTCTAAAATTTTCATTTAATGTCCCTCATTTCAAATTTATATTACATTTACAATATCAATATTTTTCTGACTGATTACAATTTCTATATCTGAAATTCTGCTCAACAGAAAATCTTTTACAGAGTCATAGAAAATATTTTCTGTGTAAAAATGCCCTGCGTCGATTATTGAAATACCGGCGTTCATAGCATCGATAAAGTCGTGGTGCTTGACATCACCGGTTATCAGAAGCTGACAGTTCTTTTGAACAGCGTCATTATAATAACCTGCACCCGCACCCGAACAAATACCTATTTTTGATACGGGTTTTCCTGTATTCGTGTATCTCAGAACTGTACAGCCTAGGGCTTTTTTAACCGATTCTGCGATTGCAGATATATCGGAAGGCTCGTCAAGTGTGCATATTCTTCCGATATTTTCATTATCGTTCAGAACTTCGTTTTTATTCGGAACAAGTCCGAGTTTTCTGCAAAGTATATCGTTCATTCCGCCGTTTGCAACATCAAAATTTGTGTGCATGCAAACAGCTGAAATATTATTTTTCGCAAGAATTACCGCAGGGTTGTCAGAACTTAGATTTTTAAGCGGAGAAAAAATAACAGGATGATGTGAGATAACGAGGTCTGCACCGATTTCATGTGCTTCGTATGCGGTTTCACTTGTAATATCAAGTGTCAGCATTATTTTTTTTACACTGTCAGATTCACAGCCGACCAGAATTCCGCTGTTGTCCCATGTTTCCTGAGCCGAAAAAGGAGCAAGCTTATCAAGTACATTATAAATATCTGTAACCGTTGGCATTTTATCAGTCCTTTCTGTATTGGTCAAGTCTATCTGAAATCAGCCGTCCTATTTTAATTTTTTCTTTGCCTTTTGATATAATATCATCATTTTTGTTTTCTGATTTCAGCATTCCGCTGCCTGCGTTTATAAGTCTGTCAGCCTGAACAGAAAGATACTCACGGTCCGTTTCACGGCAAAAATCAAGACCGCCGCAGTAAAGCTCAAAAGCTTCATAGCTTATAGGTTCATCTGAATATTCTGCATTTATCACCGAGTATATGAATTGCTCGCTTTTTACGGCTTTTTCGTCTTTTATTTTAAATCCGTTTTCAAACAGGAATTTTCTAAGGTCATGAGCCTTTGTCATCGGCTGAAGAATTAAGTTGACTTTATTCTCACTTACCCATTCGGCTTTTGAAATTATCCGGGCAATAAGCTCGCCGCCCATACCTGCGATTATTATGTCGCTGACATTGTCAGGAGAAATCTTTTCAAGTCCGTCTGAGAGTATAGTTTCGATTTTATCCTCAAATCCCTCGTTTGAAATGTGTTTTCTTGCACTTTCGAGAGGTCCTTTTCTCAGGTCACAGGCAATTGCTTTTTCACATATCCCGTTTGAAATTAAATATACGGCAAGATATGCATGGTCAGTGCCGACATCGACTGCAATTCCGTTGCCTGATACAAATTCGGCACACAATTTTAATCTGTCATCTATGTTTATCATGGTTTATCCCTTATGAGTAATATTAAAATTTAAGGGCGGCAGATTTTTGCCGCCCTGTAGGTCTTTTTTGTTTAGTTCCCAAAATGTGCGTTTAGCTTTTCAACAAGTTCGTCTGCGTCAACGCCGTGAACAGCACAAGCCTGTTCGATAGTTTCACCCCTTGATGACGGACAGCCAAGACAGTGCATACCCATTTCTAAAAAGAATGGTGCGGTTTCTCTGTCAGCGTCAAGAACATCACCTATCATTGTATCTTTTGTTACTTCAAATGCCATTATTTATACATCCTTTCTGTTAATGAATGTTTGAGATATTTCTCACTAATATTATAACCAAATAACTGAAAAAATGCAAGCGGTGAGCAACGTGACGTTGCATCCGATTTGCGTTTTCATTTTGCAGGTTATTGTGACTTTATATCTCGCATTTATATTTTGCAGTTTATCATATTTAAACATTAAATAAAATTTAAAATAGGCGGCAGAACCGGCGGCGGTTCTTTGTTATTTGTGCCTTGTTGCTACCTTGATTCTTCTTTGAAGCTCATGAAGTCCTCTGTATATGCTTTCAAAGAAGTGAACAAGCTTCTTTTTAAACGGTGAGAAAGTATAATAAAATTCTCCTGCATAGGTTACAACCTCACCGTTAAATCCTTTTTTAAATTTATATACGCCGTAATTCGGGTGAGTTTCATCGGTATAGAAAGGAATACCCTGAAAATCGTATATGAAATTGTTATTTTCCAGTGCCCACTGAATCATAGTCCATTGCATTAAATGGTTTGGCATAACATTTCTGTGTTTATTTGAAGACGCACCGTAAACATAACAGGTCTTTCCCGCATATTGTGTGGTTACAGCACCGGAAACAGGAGTTTCGGTTCCGTCCTCATTTTGAAGATAACACATATAAAGTCTGCAATGGTCAAATCCCAATGCATTTATCATTTTCACAAAATATTCCTTAGGTCTTATAGAAAATCCGTCACGGGTACCTGTTTCAGCCATCATAGGATAAAAGTCATCGACCGCCTCAGGACCGCACGCTTTGCAGATAACTCCCTTTCTTGAAGCTAAACGAATATTATATCTCCATTTAGAATGAAAGCTTGCCATTACTTCATCAGGTGTTTTACCTTCGATATTTAAAAGCATATAGTTGTTTCTTGCCTGAATGGTTGAAAGCTCAGGAGCATTTTCAATATGTGAAAAGCCCATTTCTTTTAAAATGTTTTTCGCTTTTTCATCTGTTTCAACAAAGCATGGGTCCCACATAAATTCATAGCAGTTATGCTTTTTTGCCAACACTTTTATGCCTTCAAAAATGTCAGCAAGGACTTCTTTATTGTGATAATCACAAACAGGACCGTGTGAAGCATAAAGAAATGAACAGCCGAATATAGGTATTTTCTTTACAAGAACTAAACAAGTTCCTTGTATTTTACCGTCAGAGTCTCTTGAAATAACAGCGTCCCAGCCCCAGTTATCTTTAACTTTAGTCCAATTTAATGACTGAAGAAAATTACCGTTTTTATCTGTGCTTGCAAACGCTTCATACTCTTTGCACAGTTCTTTATTATTTTTATCGAGTATTTCCAAAATTAAAATTCCCACCTTTTATGAAATCTATCGCTTTTCATTTTATATTCTTTCCACAATATTATACAATATTTTTACTTAAAAATCAATATAACAAAATTTCAAGTTAATCTTGGTATTTTGAGGTTACACCCAAGTATTCCTCAAGGCATAAATTTTTCTTTTTGATATCCTTTGCAATGTCTTTGCCTACATACCTTATATGCCATGGCTCATAGCTGTATCCGGTTATATTTTCTTTCCCTTTTGGAAAACGGATAATAAACCCATATTCAGTACAATGTTCAGCCAGCCATTCCATATCTTTACTTCCGATTGTACTGAAATCTGCATTGTTGATGTCCATTGCCAATCCTGACTGATGTTCGGAATATCCGGGGCGTGCCGAAAAAGTATCTGCCTCTTTTTTTTCGTGCTCTTTGGTGTATTCTTCATAAAGAGCTTTTTGTTTTTCATAGCTTCTGAAACCTGAAACTATTTCCAGAGAAATTCCGTCTTCAGCTGCTGCCTGTTTCATTTTTGCGAATGCTTCCATTGTTTCATCAGTTAGTCCGTAGTTATAATCCTTTGGCAGAGAATATGTTTTATTTACAATCAAAATTCCGTCAATATATGTTACTCCGCCTACAACCTCGGTTGAATGAGCTTTTGCGTTTGCAGCAACAGCAGGTTCATTTATTGATGATGTTTGTGTATCTTTATTTTCGGAACTGTCAGCGTCGCTTCCTTTTTCACAGCTGCAGAAAAACATCAGAATTAAAGCCGATAACAACAACATAGTTATTCGTTTCATTTTAAAACTTCCTTTTATGTATAGTTTTGATTATATATTAGTATATCACATTAAGTACAATAAGTCTATAACCCTGTTATTAATGTATTACCGTGTTTGAATGATGAAATAATACTGCTGTTAATATCAAAATTTATATTTTAAATTATTGATTTGATGAAAGCTATGTGGTACAATATTGATAGCATTTTATAAATAATACAGATTTTCTCGGAAACGGAGTTTTTTATGGACAAATATACAATAGGAATTGATTTCGGGTCATTGTCGGGAAGAGCATTACTGCTTAATATTTCAAGCGGTGAAGAAGTGGCTTCTTCGGTATATGAATATCCCCATGCTGTAATGGACAGGGAATTGCCGACAGGTGAAAAGCTGGGGAACGAATACGCACTTCAGCACCCTCAGGATTATTTGGATGTTTTATATAACACAATTCCCGATGTGATAAAAACAAGCGGTGTTGACCCGAAGGACATCATCGGTATCGGAACTGATTTTACAGCCTGCACAATGATTCCATGCAAGTCAGACGGGACTCTGCTTTGTTTTTCAGATGAATATAAGCATAATCCTCATGCATGGGTAAAGCTCTGGAAGCACCATGCAGCACAGTATGAAGCAAATAAGCTCAATGAAATTGCACAGCAGCGGGGTGAGCAATGGCTTAACAATTACGGCGGAAAGATATCAAGTGAGTGGGCTATACCTAAGCTTATGCAGGTATGTGACGAGGCTCCCGAAATATATAACGCAATGGACAGATGGATAGAAGCCGCAGACTGGATAGTCTGGATGATGACGGGTGTTGAAACAAGGAATTCCTGTACAGCGGGATATAAGGCAATTTGGAATAAGAAAAAAGGATACCCGTCAAAAGACTTTTTTAAAGCACTTAATCCTATGATGGAAAACTGCGTTGAAGAAAGGCTCGGAACTAACATAACTCCGCTTGGAAATAAGGCAGGAAAAATCACAGAGGAATTTTCAAAGAAAACAGGCTTGTCACCTGATACGGTTGTTTGTATCGGAAATGTCGATGCTCATGTCTGCGTTCCGTCTGTTTCGATTGACGGCCCTAAAAAAATGCTTGCTATTATCGGCACTTCAACCTGCCACATATTAATGGGTGAAGAGGAGAAACAAGTACCGGGAATGTGCGGCGTTGTCGAAGACGGTGTTATGCCCGGACTTTTCGGATATGAAGCAGGTCAGTCATGTGTCGGCGACCATTTTGCATGGCTTGTGGATAATTGCGTTCCTGAAAGCTATTATAAAAAAGCCGAAGAAAAAGGCATGAATATACATGAATATCTTACATCTTTAGCATCACAGCTTAAAGTCGGCGAAAGCGGACTCTTGGCACTTGATTGGTGGAACGGAAACCGTTCGGTTTTGGTTGATGCAGATTTGACAGGCTGTATGCTCGGAATGACTTTGGCAACAAAGCCCGAAGAAATGTATCGTGCGTTGATAGAGGCTACCGCTTTTGGTACAAGAATGATAGTTGAGAATTTTAGGAATAACGGTGTTCCCGTTGAAGAATTTTATGCAAGCGGAGGAATATCCGTAAAAAACGAAATGGCTATGCAGATATACAGCGATGTTTTGAAAATGCCTGTTAAAATAGCAGGTTCTTCACAAGGCCCCGCTTTGGGAAGTGCAATCTTTGCAAGCGTTGCTGTGGGAAGCGAAAACGGCGGATATGACAGTATTTTCGAAGCCGCCGAAAAGCTCGGAAAGGTTCGTGACAAGCATTATGAACCTATAGAAGAAAATGCAGAGGTTTATGATAAGCTTTATGCTGAATATAAAAAGCTTCATGATTATTTCGGCAGAGGCGGAAATAATGTCATGAAGACACTTAAAGGTATCAAAAGGGGATAGTAATATGCTTGAAGATTTAAAAGAAAGAGTTTACAGAGGCAATATGATGCTTCCCGAAAACAAGCTCGTTATCGCAACATGGGGAAATGTTTCCGAAATCGACAGAGAAAAAGGGCTTTTTGTTATTAAGCCGAGCGGAGTTGAATACAAAGACCTTTCGCCTGATAAAATGGTTGTATGCGACCTGAAAGGAAATGTCGTTGAAGGTGATTTGAAGCCAAGCTCCGATATGTTTACCCACCTTGAGCTTTATAAGAATTTCTCCAATGCGAATGCTATTGTACATACTCATTCACGCTGGGCAACAATCTGGGCTCAGGCGGGAAAGAGCATAAGTGCTTACGGCACAACTCACGCAGATTACTTCTACGGTGCAATTCCTATCACCAGAAAAATGACCGATGAAGAAATTTCTACCGAATATGAGAGAAACACCGGCCGTGTTATTGTAGAAACCTTTGTCACACACAGAACAAGCCCATGCAAAATGAACGCTTGTCTTGTTCATTCCCACGGGCCGTTCCTTTGGGGTGATGATGCGATTTCAGTTGTTGAAAAGGCCGTTGTGCTTGAAGAAATTGCTTTCATGGCTTGGCATACTGAAATGCTTGCATACAAAAAGGAAGTTTCCACTATGAAAATGCAGCAGCAGCTTTTAGATAAGCATTTTTTAAGAAAGCACGGTGACAACGCTTACTACGGGCAGCAACGATAACGTTGCATCCTCTGCCTCCTTTGGCAAATTTGATTAATGTGCTGCTTTACTGCAACGGAGGGCTTTACCAATCGGAAGAAGTAGCCCTGCACTCGTTCTGCCCCAAAACTCAATCCGAAATGTTATCAGGTTCGTTTTCCTTAATTAATATTTTGCTGGGAAATAATTTTTCTAAGAGGTCGTCACAGTCGGTTTGAAGTCTTTTGGCCTCATGCACCAAGCACTCCATGCCCCCTCTTAAAAACTCATTTTCTTTTGTGAAATCGAGAAACAGGGCAAATACATTAGTAAGTCCGGCTATGTTGTCAGCTTGAAATTTGATTTCTTCTATATCACTTATAGTGAATTTTTTATCAGACATAGGGGTTTCTCCTGTCGGTTGGTAGGTCTTTATTGTATCTATATTATAATATAGGTGTGAACCTATTTTCAATTGACATAATAACCAAATTTTATTGTTTATATTTGTACGAATTATATACTTGTGCACCTAATTGTATTCATTTATATAATATTGAAAAGGACGGTAATATTATGGGTAAACCTGCTACTAAAGCAAAAAATAAGTATAATGCAAAAGTTTATGACCGAATAGTTTTACAAGTAAAAAAGGGTAACAAAGAAATAATCACTAAAAGAGCAGATGAACTTGGCAAAAGCGTAAATGCTTATATAAAGGATTTGATTAATGCCGACACTGACGGAAAGCTGAAAGATTGATAATATAATAAAGATGGTGATATTATGCCAACTGCAAGAACTAGAGCAAATAGAAAATATAACGAAAAGGCATATGACAGATTATATGCTACTGTTAAAAAAGGACAAAAGGAACAAATAAAACAGCACTCGGAATTAATGGGCGAAAGTCTAAACGGCTTTATTAATCGTGCTATTCGTGAAGCAATAGAGAGAGATAATAGAAAAATGTAATATCTGTTTGCTGCGTTGACAAATTACAGTACCTAATATATAATAAAAAATAAGGGTGCTGTACATAAGGCAGGCGGTTTCTCCCTTGTTTTAAGGGAGGTGATAGCAATGGTAACTTATTCGGATTTATTTTTATTCGTTAATATGCTTATTGGAGTTATCACTCTATTACTTCTTATACATAAGAAAAAATAGAGTTTTTTATTTTTTAATAAAAAATAAGAAACACCGCCGAACTTTCCGGGTCGCGGTGTTTCTTAATACCAAAATCTAGGGAGAACCGCCACATGTGCGGTACTCTTTCTTATATCAATATTATAACATATGCTTATTATTTGTCAAGTGTTCACAGTTATATTTATAAAGCTTATACTGATACTGACGGAATGTTAAAAGATTAAATTGTATATAAAATCCTATTGACAACATTATACTTATCAGATAATATGTATTTATACAATATTAACGAGAAAGGAACTGATTACTTAAATGGATGACTCAGCGGGGCAAATAGGGGGATTATTTTCAAAAATTTTCGGAAAAAAGAAGAACGAATCTTTAGTCGAAAATGAAATTATGGATATTTTAAACGGTGAGGACGCAGACGATATTGATGACAGCCAGAAGGAAATGATCAGCAATATTTTCGAGTTTGACGATATTGAGGTCAAGGATGTCATGACTCACAGAACGGAAATATCGGCAGTTGATATAAAAAGTGATTTAAAGGACGCCGTAGCTCTTATTATCGAAAAAGGATTTTCCCGTATTCCCGTATTTGAAGATACTATAGACAATATCTGCGGGGTTATTTATGCAAAGGATTTACTTAAACTGATATTTGAAGAAAATCCGTCGGAGCATACTATTTCGGAATTTGTAAGAGAGATAAAATATATACCCGAAACGAACAACTGCTTTGAGCTTTTCGATACTTTTACGGCACAAAAGCTTCAGATAGCAGTTGCGGTTGATGAATACGGAGGAACAGCCGGACTTGTCACAATGGAAGACCTTCTTGAAGCAATTGTCGGAAATATTCAGGACGAGTACGATAACGAAGCAGAGGAGATTCAGAAGGTTTCTCAAAACACTTTTGAGATTTTGGGAACAGCTGACACCGAAGATATTGCCGAAGAGCTTGATTTTGAGCTTCCCGAAGATAATGACTGTGATACTATCGGGGGATTTTTAATAAATCTTATCGGGCATATTCCCGATGAGAGTGAAAAGCCTGTGGTCGAATTCGGAGGTATAAAGTTTACCGTGATTTCAGTAGACGACAAGCGTATAAAGAAATTAAGAGCAGAAAAGATATTGTTATAACTGCTTTTCGGGTGTTTATTAAAAAACAAAAAAATTATAAGGAACAAGGTGAAGCTTTATGCCAAACCCATTTTCAAAATTCAAGAAAAAATCATATATTGAATTTGCGGCAGTTGTATGTGTCATTATATTAGTTGTGGTTGTTCTATGCTTGTTTTCGGGCGGAGATAATAAAAGCGGTTTGTCTGTGCATACAACAGATATAAGTTCTGACTCAGGCATAAAAGCGAATGCCGATATGACAGAGTCAAGTAATACATCAGTCAGGTCAAATTCCGATAAGTCAAAATCAGATAAAAGTACAGAAGTGTCTGAAAATTCTGAGACAAGAAGCATTCAGAATAAACAAAGCACATCGGCATCAGCTGAAGAATTAACTAAAAAAAAGACCAGAAGCCACCATACAACAACAGGGACTTCAAAAAAAAGTAATAATACTGTAGTTAAAGATAATAATTTTAATAGTATTGATAATTTTCAAAAACATATGACCAGTGGTTTGACGGCTGACCAGGCTGTTGTTTTGAATCAGATTTTAACAGGTATAGAAAATTTTGAGACAAACATCAATATAAAAGATGATGTTTTAAAAAAAGATGATATAGAAGATTTAAAAAGCTTATTTGTTTTGGTGAAAATCGCCTGTATTGAAAACAGTTCTGTATCATCGTCATATAAATACGCCGGAAACAGTGAGTACATTACGGCGATAAGGTTAACATATACAAAATCTAAAGTCAAAGCTCAATCTGAAAAAAATCAGTTAAATCAGAAGGTTAACTCAATTTTAAAGGGAATGACTTCTGATATGAGCGAATTTGAAAAGGTTGAATATATTCATGATTCAATAAATAAGATTTGTGTTTACGGTGAATCAGAAACAAATAATCATGATTCAGCCTACGGCTGTTTGGTTGAAGGTCAGGCAGTGTGTGAAGGTTATTCAAAAGCATTTTTGCTTCTGTGTGACAGAGCCGGCATAAACAGCACAGTTGTTACCGGAACTGCGTTGAGTTCAAATGGCGAAAGTGTTTCGCATATGTGGAACATGGTTATGATTGACGGTTTATGGTATCATATTGACTTGACGTGGGACGATCCTACACTTAATCCGCCGGACAGGAATTATGTGAGATATGATTTCTTTAATGTTACTGACAATGAAATATCAAAGACTCATGCTATAATTAATAATAAATTTTATGCTTATCCGAAAGCATATTCAACAAAGCACAATTATTTTGTTTATTATAATTATTGTGCGTCTGATTATCAATCAGCTTATAATGCAATGGAAAAGGCTGTTGCCGATGCTGTATTAAAAGGTAAGAAATATGCTTCAATAAAGCTTAACAGCAATAAAGTTTTTTCACAAGTGAAGAAAAAGCTTTTTGAAACATCAAATGGCATAACGCCGATTTTTACATTATTAAAAGATGTTAAGAAAAAAACAAAAATTGGAAATAGTGATGGAACTTTTGGTCATAAGCATGATTGGACATATAATTCAACAGGATATTCAAAAGCGCCCATAACATTTTATTCCGAAACGATTAATGAAAATAATGCAAAAGCAAAAATAGGTATATCATTTAACGATATTGATGAGGGTGAAAATGGGACCTATTCAGAAAAAAGCAATAAGTTAAGTTTGGGTTTAGCTGATGTTGGAT
>ENA-ORLW01002044-ORLW01002044.1-human-gut-metagenome-genome-assembly--contig:-NODE-2044-length-19328-cov-3.030232_pt1 | contig 19328 bp, 18 predicted proteins | sample MGYA00243017_ERZ508829 | MGnify/ENA primary metagenome ERZ508829 (study PRJEB26277, sample SAMN04329776) | human gut metagenome | biome: human-associated habitat | host: Homo sapiens | place: USA...
ACAAGTAATGTTATTTTTTTCACGTAATATTTTCCAGTACAATGTTTTTTGCACAAAAACTCTTTTTATAGTATAATCTTTTCACAAACAACACAAAGGAGATTTTAGTTAAAAGTATGAAAATCGTCGGTATCATCGCAGAATATAATCCGTTCCACAACGGGCATCAGTATCATATAGACCAGGCACTTCAAAAAACAGGGGCAGATGCGGCAGTTATCCTTATGAGTGGTGACTTCGTCCAGCGTGGCGCCCCTGCTATCGCACCAAAGCATTTGCGGGCAAAAGCTGCCCTTCTTGGCGGTGCATCACTCATTCTGGAGCTCCCGGTCCTTTTTTCCTGTGGCAGTGCAGAGTTGTTTGCAAGAGGTGCCGTTTCTATTTTTAACAGTCTTGGCTGTATTTCCTATCTCTGTTTTGGCAGTGAGTGTGGCGATATCAAAAAACTCAATCGGCTTGCCCGGATTCTTTCCGAAGAGCCAGAAGTCTACCGGCAGCTCCTGCAGGATGAGCTGCGAAAAGGCCGACCGTTTCCGCAGGCACGCCAGACTGCCCTAAGTGTCTATACAAAGGATCCGTCCCTTGCCGAAATCCTGTCCTCACCAAACAATACCCTTGGGATTGAATACTTAAAAGCGCTCCGGTATTTCAAAAGTCCGATCCAGCCTTTCGCGATTCCCCGCGAGGGATCCGGCTACCACGATACTGCCCTCTGCGAAACCTTCAGTTCCGCAACTGCGATCCGCAACCGAATTCTGAATCCATCTTTACCAGAAGGTGCTTTTTCATCCGTTGCAGGACAACTTCCGCCCGCTTCTTCAGATCTGCTGCGAAAGAATTACCAGTCCTCGCTTCCGGTTACCCAGGATGATTTTTCGCTCCTGCTAAAGTATCGACTGCTCTGTGAGAGTGCTTCCTCTCTGACCGATTACCTTGATGTCAGCAAAGACCTCGCCAACCGGATCATCAATCAGAGAAATGATTTTGCTACCTGGAGTTCCTTCTGCGATCTTCTGAAAACCAGAGAGCTTACCTACACCCGGATCAGCCGCACCCTGCTACACATCCTGCTCGGCATAGAAAAGGACACCTTCCGACATGAGCCTCCTTTCTGTTTTGCAGAAGATTCCGGCAACATTTCCGGCAAAGCAAAAAAAGAGCGGTCATCCACATCCGCCCTTTATGCCCGCGTACTCGGTTTTCAAAAAAAAGATACTCAAATTCTTAAAGAGATCAAAGAGTATGCCGCCATCCCTCTGATCACAAAGCTTGCAGATGCCAGAAAGGAGCTGGAGGACGGAAAAGCCCGGCTTGCAGATGCAAAGAAGGAGTTAGAGGACGGCAGATCCCAGCTTGCCAGTGCGAAAGAGCAGATTGCCAGTGGCAGAGCACAGATCGCATCTGCAAAGGAACAGCTGAATGCAGGATGGGCGGAGGTTTCAGAGAACCAGGCAAAGCTTGATGATGGAAAAGCACAGCTTGAGGATGGCAAGAATCAGTTAAGCGCCGGTGAGAAGCAGATTGCGGATGCAAAGACGCAGCTTACCCAGAGCCAGCAGGAACTTGACAATGGAAAGGCGCAGATTCAGTCAGGCAGAGAGCAGATTGCAGCAACCAGACAGGACTTAAATGCCTAAAAGTAAAGCTGCAATCAGGGACTTTCGCTGATTGAGCAGCAGGAGGCCGAACTTGCAGAAGGAGAGGCTCAGCTTGAGGGTGCCAGAAGTCAGCTTGCAGCATTGCAGGCACAGTATGAGCAGGCACAAGCTTCAGGCACATATTCCGAGGAAGACCTGGCGGCTCTGGCAGCACAGGTTTCCGCTTATCAGGAGCAGGTGGACAGTCAGGCAGCCCAGCTGGAAGCATCCAGAAATCAGATCGCAGCAGCAAGAAGTGAACTGGAGAGTGGTTTAAGCCAGGTGGAGAGCGGACTGGCCCAGCTTGATGCAAAGGAAGCAGAACTGAACCAGCAGGAGGCCGCATTTCCCGATGCCCAGGCAAAGATTGATGCAGGATGGAAAGAGGTGAAGGCTCAGGAGAAGAAGCTGGAACCAGCCAGAAAAGAGATTCAGGAAAAAGAAGCCCAGCTTGAGTCAGCACAGGAACAGATCGATGCTGCAAAAGCAAAACTAAATTCCAGCCAGGCGCAGTTAGAGGAGAAGGAGGCAGAACTTGCTTCGGGAGAAGCACAGATCCGGGAGAATGAAGGGAAGCTTGCTTCCGGCGAGAAAGAGATTGCCGACAATGAACAGAAGCTGAGGGATGGAGAGAAGGAAATCTCAGAGAACGAACAGAAGCTGAAGGATTCCAGAAAGGACATCAAGAAAGCTGAGAAGGATCTGGAAGAAGGTAAAAAAGAATACGAAGACGGCAAGAGGGATGCAGAGAAAGAAATTGCAGACGGTGAGAAGAAGATTCAGGATGCTCAGGATGAGATCGATGATATCAGTATGCCGGAATGGATGGTAACGGACCGCAATGATCTGCCGGAATATTCAGATTTTGGGGATAATGCTGACATTATAAGAATTTTCGTACAGGTTTTCCCTGTTATCTTTTTCCTGGTGGCTGCACTGGTAAGTCTGACTACCATGACACGAATGGTGGAAGAACAGAGAACCCAGATTGGTACAATGAAGGCTCTGGGATACGGCAAGTATGCAATTGCATCCAAATATCTGCTGTATGCCTTTCTTGCCACAGTGGGAGGCAGTATTCTGGGAATACTGATCGGAGAGAAGATCCTGCCTTTGGTTATTATTAACGGGTATGGCATTATGTACAAGGGCATGATGAACAATATCCAGATCCGTTATGAGTTTAAATTTGCAATGATAGCAGCAGGTGCGGCAACTGTGTGTACCGTCGGATCCACCATTTTCTCCTGTTACAGGGCACTGGCGGAAACTCCGGCATCACTGATGCGTCCTCCTGCTCTAAAGAGGGTAAGAGAATCCTGCTGGAACGGATCCCGCTTTTCTGGAAGCATCTGAATTTTACATGGAAATCTACGCTGAGGAACCTTTTCCGATATAAAAAACGTTTCTTTATGACGATTTTCGGTATTTCGGGAAGTATGGCGCTGATGCTGGTAGGTTTTGGACTCAGGGATTCCATTATGGATATTGCCAGACGGCAGTATCAGGAGCTTCAGCATTATACAGGAACGATCATTGATGATGAGGATGCAACGGATAAGGAGAGACAGGAGCTGGATGAATTTTTGAAGAATGACAGCCAGATCGAGAGATATACCCATGTGCAGTTTACCAAGATGAGTGTTCCCAGAAATAAATCCAATATCAGCGTATATGTGTATGTGCCTGAGAATCTTGAGACCTTTAATAAGGATGTAACTCTTCAGGACAGAAAGACAAAAGAGAAATATAAGCTGACGGAAGCAGGTACAGTGATCAGTGAGAAGACGGCAACTCTGACAGGACTGAAAGTCGGGGATACCATGACCATCACAAAGGATGGAAAAAATTATGAGACAAAGATCGCAGCAGTGACAGAGAATTACATGGGACATTATATTTATATGACAGGAAATGTCTATGAACAGATTTTCGGGGAGAAGCCTGACTACTCTGCAACTGTATTCACGGTAAAAGAGGAATATAAAGAATCAGAATCTGAGGTGGGAAATGAGATCCTGAAGCACCCGGCGGCATTAAGCATCAGCTATACCAGCAGTCTGGAGGCCCAGCTTCATAGAATGCTGGGAGCATTGGATACGGTAATCATAGTGCTGATCATTTCTGCGGGAATGCTTGCTTTCGTAGTCCTGTATAATCTGAACAATGTCAATATTACGGAGCGCCAGAGAGAACTGGCAACTTTGAAAGTGCTGGGATTCTATGATACTGAAGTTTCTGCCTATGTGTACAGGGAGAATGTTATCCTTACTCTCATCGGCGTGCTGGCAGGAGCTGTATTCGGAATCTTTTTGCACAGGTATATTATCCGTACTGTGGAAGTGGATGCGGTTATGTTCGGAAGAAATATTAATCCTGTCAGTTTCCTGTACTGCGGACTGCTGACAATTGGATTCTCCATGATCGTAAATCTGTTTATGCATCAGAAATTAAAGAAGATTGACATGGTAGAATCCCTGAAAAGTGTGGAATAAACGATTTGTCGCTTTATTGCGGAAAAGAAGAAATTGTTTTTCTGTGGTTTTTAAATATGTAGTCAAACGGATAGAATGGATAAGAGGAAGAAAGGGGAATATTATCATGGGAACAGCAAATCAGATAGAGCAGGAATTAATGAGCTATATATCCGATCATAAAATCAGGAACACGCATTCACATCATCTGCCGGAACAGGCGATGGTGGATTTTGATCTGGATAAGCTGATAAATAATACGTATTTACAATGGCAGCAGGTAACTCCGGGGACAACAGCAGAAAGCAGGAATGCATATCTGGAAAAAACACGATATAAATCTTATTTTGTCTGGCTTCAAAAGGCAATCGGGGAGTTGTATGGAATATCGGAGCCGATCACAGCTCAGAACTGGGATCAGATTTCAGATCAGATCAGAAAAGCGCATCAAAATCCCGACTTTTACATGGATGTACTGAAAAATAAGTGTAAGTATCAAAAAGTAATCGTAGATACCTACTGGAATCCGGGCTCTGACAATGGAAGACCGGAACTGTTTACGCCTGCTTTTCGACTGGATTTGTTCTTTTTGGGCTATAAAAAAGGACTTCGCAATCATGACGGTGTATCACTGGAAGAGAACTTCGGTGAGCTGCCGGACAATTTACAGGATTATGTGGAGTGGGTCAGAAAGTGGATCATACAAAAAAAGAGTGAGGGCTGTGTGGCCTTAAAAATAGCGATGGCCTATGAGCGCAGTCTTCATTTTGAAAAAGTGACGCGGGAGCAGGCTGAAAGGGTATTCCGTTTAAAAGAGTCGGATATAACCCAGGAAGATATCAGATGTTTTCAGGACTATTTGTTCTGGAAAATATGTGAAATTGCGGCGGAAGTGTCACTTCCATTACAATGTCACACAGGAATGGGGCAAGTTATAGATACGAATATACTGCAGTTGAACAATGTGATAAAAAATAATCCGGAAACGAAATTTGTGCTACTGCATTGTGGCTTTCCATGGGTGGATGATCTTTTTTCCATAGTAGACGGATATCCGAATCTATATCCGGATCTGACATGGCTTCCAATCTTATCCTACACCGCATCAAAACGTGTAATGCATCAGTTGATCGAGATGTCCCAGATTGATAAAATCTGCTGGGGATGTGATACGTGGACAGTAGAGGAAAGTTATGGCTCCCTTCTTGCATTCCGTTTTTCACTGTGTAGTGTTCTGAGAGAAAAAATAGAGGACGGATATCTTTCCGTAAATAATGCAAAGGATATTATTGATAAAATTTTGTTCGACAATGCGGGAAAAATATACGTATGACACCAGATAAATTTGTGAAATCCGGAGAAACGTTCTTGACAAGAAAGCCTTTTTTCATTATAGTAGAATCCAGAAAAAGGCTGTGAAAAAGAGGAGTAGGCGGTAATGCCCCACAGAGAGGGAAGCTTATAAGCTGGAAGGTTTCCCGGGAACAGAAGCGCTGAAGGTAGCTTTGGAGCCGGGAGGCTGAAGTGAGTGTGTATGAATCATATCAGAGTTATATACGCGCATGGTAGGTTTTCACGTATCCCGCGTTAAGGGAATGAGAGACAAACTAAGGTGGTACCGCGATCTATGTCGCCCTTTGCACGTATAATGCGTGCAGAGGGCTTTTTTAATCGAACAGGTTTATTTAATAATGATAGAGCCGTGGGCTGCTTTACAGCGGAGTGATCCGCAGATACTTTTATTACAGATATAGAATATCAGGAGGACATTATGAGCAAAGAACTTGCAAAAACTTACGATCCTAAGGGAATCGAAGAGCGTCTTTACACAAAATGGATGGACAATGGATATTTCCATGCAAAAGTAAATCCGGACAAGAAACCGTTTACTATTGTTATGCCGCCGCCAAACGTAACCGGCCAGCTTCACATGGGACATGCGCTGGATGAAACCATGCAGGATATCCTGATCCGTTTCAAGAGAATGCAGGGCTATGAAGCATTATGGCAGCCGGGAACTGACCATGCAGCTATCGCTACAGAGGTTAAGGTTATCGACAAGCTGAAAAAAGAAGGTATCGACAAACACGATATCGGCCGTGAGGAATTCTTAAAACATGCGTGGGCATGGAAAGAGGAGTACGGCGGAAAGATCATCAATCAGTTAAAGAAACTGGGTGCTTCCGCAGACTGGGAGAGAGAACGTTTCACAATGGATGAGGGATGTTCCAAAGCAGTACAGGAAGTATTTATCAAATTATATGAAAAAGGCTATATCTACAAAGGTTCCAGAATCATCAACTGGTGTCCTGTATGCCAGACTTCCACCTCTGATGCAGAGGTTGAGCATGAGGATCAGGACGGATTTTTCTGGCACATTAATTACCCGATCGTAGGGGAAGAGGGACGTTTCGTAGAGATTGCAACTACACGTCCGGAAACCCTGCTGGGTGATACTGCTGTTGCCGTAAATCCGGAAGATGAGCGCTACAAGGATCTCATCGGCAAGATGCTGAAGCTTCCTCTCACAGACAGAGAAATTCCGGTGATCGCCGATGAATATGTAGACAAAGAATTCGGAACAGGATGTGTAAAGATCACACCTGCCCATGACCCTAACGACTTTGAGGTTGGACGCCGTCACAATCTGGAAGAGATCAACATTATGAATGACGATGCGACCATCAACGAGCTTGGCGGAAAATACGCTGGTATGGACCGTTACGAAGCACGTAAGGCAATGGTAGCAGATCTGGAAGAACTTGGACTTCTGGTAAAAGTAGTTCCTCACAACCACAGCGTTGGAACTCATGACCGCTGCGGCACAACGGTAGAGCCTATGATCAAGCCACAGTGGTTTGTAAAGATGGACGAGATGGCAAAGGCTGCGATCAAAGCTCTGGATGACGGAGATCTGAAATTCGTTCCGTCCCGTTTTGACAAGACGTATCTTCACTGGCTTGAGAATATCCGCGACTGGTGTATTTCCAGACAGTTATGGTGGGGACACAGAATTCCGGCTTATTACTGTGATGAGTGTGGTGAAGTAGTTGTTGCAAGAGAAATGCCTGAAAAATGCCCGAAATGCGGATGTACACATCTTCATCAGGATGAGGATACACTGGATACCTGGTTCAGTTCTGCATTATGGCCATTCTCCACACTTGGCTGGCCGGAGAAAACACCGGAACTGGAATATTTCTATCCGACAGATGTACTTGTTACAGGATATGACATTATCTTCTTCTGGGTTATCCGTATGGTATTCTCTGCTCTGGAGCAGACTGATCAGGTTCCGTTCCATCATGTACTGATCCATGGTCTGGTACGTGACTCCCAGGGACGTAAGATGAGTAAGTCTCTTGGAAACGGTATCGATCCTCTGGAAGTTATTGATAAATACGGCGCAGATGCTCTTCGTCTTACTCTGATGACAGGTAATGCACCTGGAAATGATATGCGTTTCTACTGGGAAAAGGTAGAAGCAAGCCGTAACTTCGCAAACAAGATCTGGAATGCTTCCCGTTTCATCATGATGAACCTGGAAGGCAAGACAGTGACAGAGCCGGAGAACTTAAATAATCTCTGTGCAGAGGATAAATGGATTCTGTCTCACTTAAATACAGTGATCCGCGAAGCTACAGAGAACATGGAAAAATATGAACTTGGTATTGCAGTACAGAAGGTTTATGACTTCCTGTGGGATGAACTCTGCGACTGGTATATTGAGATGGCTAAGGTTCGTCTGTGGAAGGCAGAGGAAGATCCGAAGGCAGCAAATGATGCACTCTGGACATTAAGAACAGCGCTGACAGAAGGCCTGAAGCTTCTTCATCCGTATATGCCGTTTATCACAGAGGAAATCTACTGCACACTTCTTCCTGAAGAAGAGTCTATTATGATCTCCGAATGGCCTGTATACAGAGAAGAGAGAAACTTCCCGGATGCTGAGAAAGCAATCGAGGGCTTCAAAGAGGTTGTAAGAGGTATCCGTAATACCAGAACAGAGATGAATGTTCCGAATAACCGCAAGACAAGCCTGCATATTGTGGCAAAGGATGCTGAAGCAGCAGCAATGTATGAGAACAGCAAGAAATCCTTTGTAAATCTTGCATTTGCAAAAGAGATTCTGGTACAGACAGACAAGAACGGAATCAGTGAAGATGCAGTTTCAGTAGTTGTTTCCAATGCGGTTGTATATATGCCGTTGGAAGACCTGATTGACAAAGATAAAGAGATTGAACGTCTTACAAAAGAAACAGAACGTCTCACAAAAGAGATCGCAAGATGTGAAGGTATGCTGAATAATCCGAACTTCGTAAACAAGGCACCTGCTGCCAAGGTGGATGCGGAGAAAGACAAACTTGCGAAATATAAAGAAATGATGGATAAGGTTAAAGGACAGTTAGAGCAGCTTAAGAAATAAGGGAGTGTTTAGATGAAATTGTATAAGATTTGTAACAAAATCTCCCTTTTACTCCATGTACTTGCCAGCGCAGCGGGATATTTTGTTATGGAGGCAATCTGCCGTCACTCGTTTATAGAAGCCTGGAATTATATGACACAGAGACCTCTGGTTTTTGCATATAATGCGGCATTCATTTTTACCTCGTCACTAATTGTTTATCTGTTTCACAGGAGAGTATTCTGGAGAGTACTGGTTACGTTGTTCTGGCTGATACTGGCCATTATTAACGGTGTTCTCCTGCTCAACCGTGTTACACCGTTTACAGGACCGGATCTGCATCTGATCACAGATGCAATGAAGATTGCCAACAAATATCTGCCTGTTGCAGGCGTTGTGGCAGTCTGCATCCTGTTTGGGATTCTTGTTATTTTACTGCTGATGCTGCTTATTAAAGGACCGAAGTATCAGAAAAAGATTAAATATCGCTACAATATTCCTCTGATCCTGCTGGCTGTTGCTCTTTTTGCAGGAAGTACACAACTGGCACTGGAGAAGAGGGTACTTTCCAATTACTTTGGAAATATTGCTTTTGCATATGAGGATTATGGATATCCTTACTGTCTGGCAACTACGATTTTTAATACGGGAATCAGCTGTCCGAGAGATTATTCTGAGAAAGAAATCAAAAGAATTGAGAAGACGGAAAAGAATCTCCCGGAAACGCAGGAAGAAAAGCGTCCGAATATTCTGTTTTTGCAGTTGGAATCATTCTTTGATCCTACGCTGGTTAATTACCTGAATATTTCAGAAGATCCGATTCCGACATTCCGTAAGCTGATGAAGGAATATTCTTCAGGATATTATAAGGTTCCCTCTGTCGGTGCAGGTACTGCCAATACAGAGTTTGAATCCATTACAGGAATGAGTATGCATTATTTCGGACCCGGGGAATATCCTTATAAGAGTATTCTGAGAGAGACTACCTGTGAGAGTGCACCTTATGTACTGAAGAATCTGGGCTATACCACCCATGCGGTTCATAATAATGAGGCAAACTTCTATGGAAGAAGATCTATTTTCCCGAATCTCGGATTTGATACTTTTACTTCCGAAGAGTACATGGCAAGAGAGAACGAGAAGAATCCAAATGGCTGGGTAAAGGATGAGGTTCTGACAGATGAAATCCTGAAATGTCTGGACTCCACTGAGGGACCGGATTATGTATATACTATTTCTGTACAGGGACATGGTGCGTATCCGGATGAGCAGATTCTGGAAGATCCTGAGATCACAGTTTCCGGTGCGCCGACTGAGGAAGAGAACAATAAATGGGAATATTACGTAAATGAGATCCATGAGATGGATAATTTTGTCAAAGAGCTGACAGACAAGCTTGCAGATTATCCTGAGGATGTGGTCCTTGTTATGTACGGTGATCACCTTCCGACTATGGGACTGACTGTGGAGGACCTGAAGAACAAGTATCTGTTCCAGACAGAGTATGTGATGTGGGATAACTTCGGACTTAAGAAAAAGAATGAAAATCTTGCAGCATACCAGATGGCGGCAGAGGTTATGGATCGTGTGGGAATCCATGAGGGAACTGTTTTCCGCTATCATCAGGCAAGAAGAAATACCAGAAATTATCAGGTGGATCTGGAAACCCTGCAGTATGACCTCCTTTATGGAAAGAGATATTCCTACGGGGAAAGCGGCGAAAGTCCTTATCTGCGTACCAGAATGCGTATGGGAATCTATGATGTGACTCTGGATTCCATTCAATGTATCTCTGAGGCAGATCATACATATTACATTAAGGGAACGGAATTTACGCCGTCCAGTGAAATCAAGCTGAACGGAGAATGGTATGATACGGTCTATATCAATCCGACTACGTTGATGATCACAGGTACGGAGCTGAATGATTTCGACAGGCTTGCGGTGATCCAGCGAAGCAACAGTTCGACGCGAAAACCGCTGAGCAAGAGCTATGACCGGTCCTGCTATGCACTTTATTCAAATAATAAATGGAAATTAACAGAAAGTGCCGGTACGAATGAAAATTAATCCATAATTTTGTCGGATAAAATATTACGATTGGTACTGGACATCTTCCACCACTATTATATAATGTTAGAGTAACTAAATACATTATAGATAAGTGGTGGAATTTTTTTATGAATTACGAAGAAGCAGTTGCTTATATTGATGAAACTCCGAAATTTACAAAGAAGAACAGTCTGGATCACACAAAGGAATGTCTGAGAAGACTTGGTAATCCTCAGGATAAGTTTAAGGTGATCCATGTGGCAGGAACTAATGGAAAGGGAAGTACATGTGCGTTTCTGACCTCTGTTCTGAGAGAGGCGGGATATTCCTGCGGATTATTTACTTCTCCTCATCTGGTGGAGATCAATGAACGTTTCCAGATCAATGAGGTGAATATTGATAATGATACTTTCCTGAAGGCCTTTGAGAAAGTAAAGGTACTTGCGGATGAACTGGTTGCAGAAGGCAGCTATCATCCGACTTATTTTGAGATGCTTTTTCTGATGGGAATGGTGATCTTTGCAGAGGCAGGTGTTGATTATGTGACTCTGGAAACAGGACTGGGCGGAAGAATGGATGCGACTACTGCTGTGGAGAATCCTGTTGCCTGTGTGATCACATCGATCAGTCTGGATCATATGCAGTATCTGGGAGATACAGTTGCCAAAATCGCAGGAGAAAAGGCCGGGATCATTGTGCCGGGGGTACCGGTAATCTATGACGGAAACGACCCGGATGCAGCAGAAGTGATCCGTGCCAGAGCAGAAGAACTGGGAAGCCCTGCTTATGAAGTGAAGAGATCAGATGCAGAAGTGCTCAGAAATACTTCGGCGGGAATTGATTTTGCATTTCGGAATGAGTATTATAAGGATATGGTTTTCTCCATTCCGTTTATTGCAAAGTATCAGGTGATGAACAGTGCACTTGCATTAAAGACGATTGAGGTTCTGCAGAATGTGATTTCTGTATCTATGGATCAGATTCATGTGGGAATTGCCGGAACACGCTGGCAGGGAAGAATGGAAACAGTGCTTCCGGGTGTGATCGTGGACGGTGCTCACAATGAGGACGGGGTAGAGAAATTTGTAGAGACAGCAGAACATTTTCAAAAAGAATGTCCGCTGACTTTACTTTTTTCAGCAGTAGATGACAAAGATTATACAGATATGATACATACGATCTGCAGCAGGATCACGTTCCGTCAAGTGGTAGTAACCTCTGTTGGCGGATATCGCCAGGTTCCTGCTGAGAGATTTGCAAAGCTTTTTACAGAAGCAGGTGCTTCTTCTGTGGAAGTAGTGGAGGATGTTGAGAAAGCCTTTGGTAGAGCACTGGAAGTAAAGGGGGATGACGGAATGCTCTTCTGCGTGGGTTCCCTGTATCTTGTCGGTGAGATTAAAGATGTGATCAGGAGAAATAAGAAATGATAGATTATGAAGAGGAACTGAAGAAATTTGAGCCCTGTCTGGATGTGGCAGATGCGGAGGGTGCGATTTATGAGAGAGAACTGACGGATATCCTGGATATTCTTCAGGAAGTTCTCCGCGAAGCCAAGAGTGGCAGACGGGTAAAATAAGGAGATACACATGAATTGTATGAATTGTGGCGCATTTCTGGTGGACAAAGATCTGGATTACTGCCCGAAATGTGGATGTAATGTGCTGATCCAGAAAAAGGTAGATTACCTTTCCAGACAGTATTACAACCGGGGGCTTGAGAAAGCCAGTGTCCGCGATCTTTCAGGGGCGATTGACTGTCTGAAGCAGAGTCTTATTTATAATAAGCATAACATTCAGGCGAGAAATCTTCTTGGACTGGTATATTTTGAGACAGGGGAGGTGGTTGCCGCACTCAGTGAATGGGTGATCAGTAAGAATCTTCAGCCATCCAGAAATCTGGCATCAGAATATATTAACAAGCTGCAGGCGAACTCCAATAAGCTTGAGGCGATCAATGAAACGATCAGAAAGTATAATGATGCCTTAAACCTGTGCAGGGAAGGTCATGAGGATATGGCTGCGATCAGGCTGAAGAAGATTCTCATACAGAATCCAAAACTGATCAAAGGTTACCATCTTCTGGCACTTGTGCAGATGAAAGAGGGGGAATATAACAAGGCAAGAAAGACGTTAAGGAAAGCCGCGCGGATTGATAAAACAAATACAACAACCCTTCGTTTTTTGAGAGAGATTGACGAACAGACAGGAGTATCCACACGTCTGGAACGTCAGAATAAAAGAAACAGGAAAGCTGTGGACAGCAGTGAGAATGATATGGCAATCCAGATTCCTCAGTATAAAGAAAAAGGAAGGATTCCGCTGTTTTTTACACTGGTTGCCGGATTTTGTGCAGGATTGCTGGCGTTTTATCTTCTGGCTGTTCCTGCCATACGTCAGGGAATCTACAGGGAAGCGAATCAGCAGATTATGAAATACAGTGATGCAGTGTCCAGTCAGGGAGCTGAGCTGACCAAGGCACAGAGTCAGGCTCAGGAGTCTGGAGACACAGTTGAGGCGGCCTCCAAACAGATAGAGGAAGAGAAGAAAAAAAGCAGCAGTTATGAGGCTCTGATCGAGGCGTACTCAGCATTGCAGCAACAGAATACAGATGAAGCGGCATTGAAGATACAGAATGTTTATGCGGATTTGCTGCCTGCGGATCTGAAAGGAATTTACAATACGATCTGTAACACTACAGGTACGACCGGGATCGAAGGAACTACAGATGCGAAAGTCACAGACGGAACCGGCAGTGCTGACAGCGCAGAGGGAGATGCTTCTTCGGATTCAGCGGAAGATGGAAGTTATGACGATGGTTCCTATGACAGTGGGGAATATGATGATGGTTCTTACGATAATTCTGATGGTGATTCGGCGGATGATGGAAGTTACGACACCGGTGATTATGACGATTCCGGATACTGATACCGGGTTTTCATTTTGATGTGGCAGAAGACATGAAGTATTATAAGAAGATGTAAAGATACAAAAGAGATGCATGGAAGTCATGTGTCTCTTTTTTTACCGAATCAAGTAGGAGGCTGCGAAAAGCAATAAACAGTTATTTGATGTAGAGCTACACTGCAAAGTGGATTGCGAACATTCGCCTGACAAAAAGTGAGGAGGGATATGATGGAGAACAGATTTGAAATACAGGGAAATTCCCTGATCATTCATTTACCGAAAGAGGTAGATCATATGGTGACAGACGAGATACGCAGAGATTCAGATGATATTATACGGAAAAAATATATACGAACGATCACATTTGATTTTTCAGGAACAGCGTTTATGGACAGTTCAGGGATAGGGCTGATCATGGGGAGATACCGGATGATGGGGATGCGCGGTGACTGTATACAGGCTACAGGAGTAAATTCCTATATTGAAAAGCTGTTGCATCTGTCAGGGGTATATAAATTTGTCGAAATCTGTGGGGAAGTCTAAAGAGAGGGGGAAGAAAACTATTATGGAAAATACCAATGAAATGAAAATTATTTTTGACAGCAGACCTGAGAATGAGGGGCTGGCAAGAGTTGCGGCGGCAGCTTTCTGCACACAGCTGAATCCTACTCTGGAGGAAGTGGCAGATCTGAAAACTGCTGTGTCAGAGGCTGTGACAAACTGTATTATTCATGCTTATGAAGGCCAGGTGCAGAAAATAGAGATTTTCTGCAGAAGGGAAGGGCAGAAATTATGGGTTGATGTGATCGATAAGGGAGTGGGGATCAGAGACGTTGCAAAAGCTATGGAGCCTCTTTTTACAACAAAGCCGGAGAAGGATCGTTCCGGGATGGGATTTACATTTATGGAAGCGTTTATGGATGAGGTAACAGTAGAATCACAGGTGGGATATGGAACAGTTGTCCATATGAAAAAGACGATCGGGAGGTAGGAATGGACCATACTCTTGCTCTGATCATGAAGTCACAACAGGGAGATAAAGAAGCAAGAGATACTGTATTTAAAGAAAACGCAGGACTTGTGTACAGCATGGCGAAAAGATTTGCCGGGCGCAGTGTGGAAATGGAAGATATCGTGCAGATAGGAAGCATTGGGCTACTGAAAGCCATAGATCGTTTTGATATTTCGTACGATGTGAAGTTTTCAACTTATGCTGTTCCCATGATCATAGGTGAAATCAGACGCTATCTGAGGGATGACGGGATGCTTAAGGTGAGCAGAAACCTGAAAGAGAACTGTGCCAGAATTTATTCTGCGAGAGAAGCACTGGAAAAAGAACTGGGACGTGAACCGATACTGGAGGAAGTTGCGAAAGCGACAGAACTTTCAGTAGATGAAGTGGTGATGTCGATGGAATCAGGAGCTGAAGTGGAATCTTTGCACAAAATTATCTATCAGGGAGATGGAAATGATATTTCGCTTATGGACAGGCTCCAGGAAAAAGAAAATGGACAGGATGCAGCACTGAACAGGATTTTTCTGGATGAAATCCTGAAAAAACTGGATGCAAGAGAACGTCAGCTGATCGGTATGAGATATTTTAAGGATATGACGCAGACGGAGATTGCGGCAGAGATGGGAATTTCCCAGGTCCAAGTGTCCAGGATGGAAAAGCGGATTCTGAAGGAACTTAAAAAGCAGGTATAAGCAGATGGGAGTAATTAACTCACCGCTTGTAGAAGGTGGAGTATTCTCTGAAGAGGTAAATAAAAAAGAGGTTACTGTGAAAGGAGTAAACAGTAACAAAAAGAGTGTGCGGATTACTATAATATTGCACACTCTTTTTGCTATAATATCTTTATTGTTATATGTCGTAAGTTATACAGTTCTCTGTGATCTGAAGATCACATTTTTGTATTTCAGAAGGGCTGTCTGAAGAATCAGTCCTACTACACCACAGGAAACTACTTCTCCGATACCTACGGTAAGCATCATAAGCGGAATCGGAAGATTTACTCCGTATCCGAAGTGAAGTACGAATGGCACGATGACTGCATTGGAAACAATCGGCGGGATCGGCGCAAGAAAACGGTTGCAGCTGCGGAGTCTGTAAGTAAATACTGCTCCGATCAGTGTTGCGATGCTTCCGAAAATAATGTCTACAGGAATGGCACCACCAAAGAGATTGGCAATGATACATCCCACAAATAATCCCGGAATCGCAGCAGGTGTAAAGAATGGCAGGATAGTCAGTGCTTCCGAAAAGCGAATCTGAATTTCGCCATAGCTGAGTGGTGCGAATAAAAGAGTCAGAACCACATAAATAGCTCCGATCACTGCTGCTTCTGCCAGAAACTGAGTACCTTTGTTTTTCATATTTGATTATCTCCTTTAGTATTTGTTTTACGAGTGGAAGGTTTCGAACACTCGGCTATCGAAGTATATCACTTTTCGGAAGTACGGTCAATGTCTTTGATAAGAGTTTTATTAACATTTTCCTCGTACAGACGCATCTGTATCTGCATAGGTGTTGGATCATCTGTTATTTTCATATGACCGAAATGATTGAAGAAGAAAAGTACCCCAAGTCCGATTCCTATGGAATAAGTGATTTCAAGAACAGTAAAATGACCGGAAGTCTGTCCTGTGACCTGGGTATAGATCTGTGAGAAGAGACCACCGACATCTACATCGTTATTAAATGTCATGATAGAGAAACCTGCACCGAAAAAGGCGGCAAGACCGACGAAAATAATCTTGCACCACTGCCAGACAAGTCCGGGACCGGGTTTGTTTTTAAAAGTGATGATAAAGTCGGCTTCTCCAATATTATTGATTTCAAGGTCCGGTTCTTTTTTTTTGATTTCGGAGATCAGATCCATGACAGACATTACATAACGTCCTGGTTTATTCGGGTCGAGATTTATAACTGGCATCACCCGGAGCCGATTCAGGATTTTACTGTTGCTGCAGGAAAGTTTTGCAATGTCCTGAAGATAAATGTGTGGATGGTTTAGCTGGATATTCTGATCTAACTGTAAATAGAGAGTATCACTCATGGTATGTTATCCTTTCATTTTGGGCTTGAAGATCAGGCTTGCAAAATAAGAGAAGATCAAAGCTGCGGAGACTCCCACCGCGCAGGCGGTAAAGCCTCCCATAAAGAGTCCGATCAGTCCGTTTTTGTCAATGGATTCTTTCATTCCTTTCCACAGGATATTGCCAAAACCAAGCAGGGGAACAGAAGCGCCTGCTCCGGCAAATTCTGCAAATGGCTGATAGATTCCGACGGCGCTTAAAACAGAGCCTGTACATACCAGAAGTACCATGATCCGTCCGGGCATAAGCTTTGTCCTGTCCAGAAGAATCTGTACCAGGGCACAGATCAGTCCGCCTGTCCAGAATGCATTAAAATAGTCCATGTATTTTTCCTCCTGAAAAAATTTCTGTATCTACATCATATCCGGAACCCTGTACTGTTCTATTACAACAGCGTGTGCGATACCGGGAATTGGATCCCCCTCGTTGAAGCTTACCTTTGACAGAAGGGCACCTGTGGGAACAAAGAGAATCCTTTTCCATTTTTTCTGTATAATACCCGGAAGAATATAGCCTGCCAGAACAGAGGCGGCACATCCACATCCACTGCCGCCGGAATGTGTATCCTGAGTCTGAGGATCATAGATCAGCATACCGCAGTCCTGATGGACAGATGAGATATCAAATCCTTTTTCTGAGAGAAGGTCGAACAGGATTGTCTGTCCTACCATGCCCAGGTCACCGGTGAAGATGGCATCATAATCGGATGGTTTTCGGTGAAAATCCTGAAGATTTCGGGCTATGGTGTCGCAGGCAGCAGGAGCCATGCAGGCTCCCATATTGAGGGAATCCCTAAATCCAAAGTCAATCAGTCTTCCGGTGGTGATTCCTGTTATAACTGCACAGATATTGCGGTTACGGAGTGTGTTTAGTGTTTTGTTGTCCGGGCGTGGTGGCGGTTCATATCCAAGTATACAGGCTCCGGCACCGGTGACTGTCCAGGTAGCAGATAAGGGCCTTTGATTTCCATATCCAAGGGGAAAACGAAATTCTTTTTCTGCGCTGGCAAAGTGGCTGGAAGTTGCGCAGAGGATATATTTTCCGTACCCGCCGTCGATACACATTGAACCAAGGGAAAGAGATTCTCCCATAGTGGAGCATGCTCCGAAAAGACCGTAAAAAGGAATTTTCAGATCAGCGGTTCCGAAAGAAGAGGCTGATGTCTGAGCCAGCAGGTCGCCTGCAAAAAGAAGCTGTATATCGGAACAGGTGAGGCCGTTTTTTTTGATTGCCAGCAGAGCGGCCTGTTTTTGCAGAGTGCTTTCTGCAGCTTCCCAGGTATCTGTTCCAAACATGGGATCTTCACATATGGTATCAAAGTATGCGCCCAATGGCCCTTCCCCTTCTTTCTGGCTGACAACAGAAGCACAGCTCTGAACAAAGACAGGATTCTGAAATGAAATGCTGGATGTACCGCAGGTCATTTGTCTGTTCATAGGAAACCTCCTTGTATAATTGTATGATTCTTATGCAAAAACACCTCTCAGGATATGGATGCTGAATAGTTACGGGATCATTGTAAAAAGATAATAAATCACACCGAGAATCCATGAACTCAGGATTCCATAAAGAATTACGGGTCCTGCGATCGTAAATATTTTGCATCCGATGCCGAATATCTGTCCTTCTGCCTTATATTCGATCGCAGAGGAAGCTACGGAATTGGCAAAACCGGTGATCGGGACAAGGCTTCCGGCACCGCCGAATCTGCCGATTTTGGAATAAAGATTACATCCTGTGAGGATCACACTGAAAAGGATCAGGATAAGGGAACACCAGGAGCCGGCGGTATCTTTGTCCAGCCCAAGGGTATCTGCGTAATTTAAGATGACCTGTCCAACAACACAGATGACTCCGCCTGTGAAAAATGCTTTGCACATATTCAGTGGCAGGCTGTGGACAGGAGTGACTGCTTTTACGTATTCCTCATATTGTTTCTGTTTTTTCTGACTGAGATTATTATCTGACATAATATAAAACCTTTCTGATTGAAAATCCGGAATTTTGGCACACCAGGTTACTGAGAACGGAGTAAAGAGTAATCGATTGCTGCTTTTTTGGCACTGATGTTAAAGATTAGCTGGAAATTATGGCAGCCATCCGTTATAATAGTAAATCAGTGCCCCGACAGTTTTGCCGGCGGCTATGCACAGGATTGTAAAAGAAAGACCTCTCTGGAATCTGCTTCTTCTGGCAAAGATAGGGAAAATATCTGCCATCTCTGCCAGGGCCATGATCCATCCACCAAGGAAAATCCCTGAAAAGAGCCCGTACAGAATCAGAAACGGGGTGCCGAACCGGATATTCCAGTGAAAAAGAAAGAACAGGTTTCCAAGTTCTGTTCCCCAGAATGTGATGTCTTCGTACAGCAATATATGATCTGCTGTGTGGGTAATTCCTGCATATCTGGGAATAATAGAAAGGCCGATCATAAGACCGGTTAGTCCTCCGGCAATAATAAAACCGGAACATAGTCCTGTAAATCCGAGAAAAATCTGCTCTAACATAAGTGCCTCCGATCCTGCCGACAACAAAAGAAGTTTTCGGGTAACTGTCCGGCAGTCTGTTATTGTGAAGCACCGGACAGATATATCTGTGATATGTATTATGGCAGAAATATAAAAATATATACACTGTCATTCATTTGTTGCTGAGAACAGAGTGAACAGTAACCCTAGTATATCGTTTCGTAAATAACTATACCAATCGCGTAGGATGCGGATTCGAGTGTGCTGGTATAAAAACGCAGGCGTAGCGG
>ENA-ORLW01002052-ORLW01002052.1-human-gut-metagenome-genome-assembly--contig:-NODE-2052-length-19243-cov-3.203590_pt1 | contig 19243 bp, 21 predicted proteins | sample MGYA00243017_ERZ508829 | MGnify/ENA primary metagenome ERZ508829 (study PRJEB26277, sample SAMN04329776) | human gut metagenome | biome: human-associated habitat | host: Homo sapiens | place: USA...
GAAAAAAATAAAGGAAGGACAAAAGAAGGAAAATTAAAAAGATGGACAATTATTTTAGGAGTTATGTTTGTTGTATTAGCAGTAGCACTTGGAATATTATATGTAATGTAAAATATAAACCGCATGTTTTCCATGCGGTTTTATTAAGTTATAGAAGAAACCTAGTAGACAAAGTTAGTTTATAAAATATGAAATTAGTTTTGATAAAAAATATATAATATAAAAAGAATGGACATAATAAATAAAAAGAGGAGAATTTATGGAAAAAAATAAAAAAGAAATTTTTAATCTTATGGATAAAAGGAAAGATAAGATTCTAGACTTCATGAATGACAAACAATACGTGCCAATGAAAGCAAAAGAGATTGCAAATATATTAAATGTGCCAAAAAAAGAATATGAAGATTTTAAAGTTTTACTAAATCAATTAGAAGAAGAAAATAAAATTGAAAAAAATAGAAAATCAAAATATAAATTAATAGATACTTCAAAATTTTTAACAGGTATATTTAGAGGAAATCAAAAAGGTTTTGGTTTTGTTAAAATAGAAGATTCTGATGAAGAAATATATATATCAGAACATAATACAAAAAATGCATTAAATGGTGATAAAGTATTTGTAGAAATAATAGATACATCGGTAGATAATCTGCATAGAGAGGGAAAAATAGTTAAAATACTAAAACATGAAAAAGATACTATTGTAGGGCTATTTCAAAAAAGTAAAAACTTTGCTTTTGTTGTTCCAGATGATAAAAAATTAGGAACTGATATATTTATATCAAAAAAGAATTTTGGAAAAGCGAGAAACAATCATAAAGTTTTAGTAAAAATACTTAAATATCCTGAAAGAGGAAAAAATGCTGAAGGGAAAGTTATAGAAGTAATAGGAAATGTAAATGAAGCAGGTGTAGATATGCTATCTTTAATAAAAGAGTATAATTTACCATATAAATTTCCAGAACCAGTTATAGAAGAAGCAAAAAAAATAAATGAGAGAATATTAAAAAAAGATATTCCTAATAGATTAGATTTAAGAAATGAAGAAATATTCACAATAGATGGAGAAGATGCAAAAGATTTAGATGATGCTATATATGTAAAGAAACTATCTGGAGGAACATATGAGCTTGGAGTTCATATAGCAGATGTGAGTTATTATGTTAAAGAAGGTTCAAAATTAGATAAAGAAGCAATTTTAAGAGGGACAAGTATATATATGATGGATAGAGTAATTCCGATGCTTCCAAGAGAGTTATCTAATGGCATATGTAGTTTAAATCAAGGTGAAGATAGGTATACAATATCTGTAATAATGGAGATAAATAAAGATGGAAAAGTAATTTCATCAGACATCAAAAAAAGTATAATAAATGTAACAAGGAGAATGAATTATAAAGATGTAACTAAATTGTTAGAATATGCAGACAAAACAACGTCTTTTAAAGATGAAAGTATAGTAAAAGAGAAAAAAGGAATAAATTCTGTAGAAAAAAGTATAAATGATAAATTGAAAAACTTAAAAGAAGAAGATAAAGCTATAATAAAAAAATATGAAAGATTTATTCCACATTTTGTAAGAATGAGAGAACTTGCAGAAATTTTAATGCAAAAAAGAAAAAAGGATGGAAGTTTAGATCTAGATATTCCAGAAAGTAAAATTATATTAAATGAAGATGGAATAGCAATAGATGTAAAAAAATATGAACTTACAATATCAAATAGTATAATAGAGCAATTTATGTTGATCGCAAATGAAACAGTAGCAGAAAAATTTTATTGGTTAGAAGCACCATTTATTTATCGTGTCCATGAAGTTCCAGATATAGAGAAAATAGAAGAATTAAATAAATTTTTATATAATTTTGGATATAAAATTAAAGGAAATAAAGATAATATACATCCAAAGGCTTTTGCAGAAGTTTTAGAAAATATAAAAGGAAAACCAGAAGAAAGGGTTGTTTCTAACTTAGTTTTAAGAACATTAAAAGTGGCTAGATATGAAAGTGAAAATAAAGGTCATTTTGGTATAGCAAGTAAATATTATTGTCATTTTACTTCTCCAATAAGAAGATATCCAGATTTATTTATACACAGAGTGATATCAAAATATTTAGAAAAAGACTATAATGTTTCAGATGAAGTGAAAGAAAAATATCATATTCAATCAATAGAATATTCTGATAGTTCATCAGAAAGAGAAAGAGTAGCACAAAAAGTAGAACGTGACAGTATAGATATTAAAAAGGCTGAATATATGCAAGATAAAATTGGAAATGAGTATGAAGGAATTGTTTCTAATATTACATCATTTGGTGTTTTTGTAGAATTGGAAAATACTGTAGAAGGATTAATAAGATTTGAAAATTTAGGTGATGAGTACTTTATTTATGATGAAGAGCATAAACATTTAATAGGGGAACATACAAATGAGGTAATAAAAATTGGAGATATAATGAAGATTAGAGTAATTGAGGCAGATAAAGAGCTTAGAAGAATATCTTTTAAAAGATTGAAAAATGACAAAGCAGAATTAGAAGAGCTTTAGATAAATTATAGAAAAGGAAGGTAAGTTATTTATGAAATCAAGTATAAACGTGCAAACTGCATTAGCTCCAGTACCAGTTGCAATGGTATCATGTGGAGATGAAGTAAATTCTAATATTACTACTATAGCATGGACAGGAATTATTAACTCAGAACCGCCTCTTGTTTATGTTTCAATTAGACCAACTAGACATTCATATTCTATTATAAAAGAATCAGGAGAGTTTGTAATTAATATACCAGATGAAGAATTAGTAGTTGCTGCAGATTTTTGTGGAACAAAATCTGGAAAGGAAATAGATAAATTTAAAAGAGCAAAATTAACTAAAGAAAAAGCACAAATTATTAAAGCTCCATTAATAAAAGAATGTCCTATAAATATAGAATGTAAATTAAAAGAAATAAAACATTTAGGTTCACATGATATGTTTATTGGAGAAATTGTAGCAGTTAATGCAGATGATAAATATATTAAAGAAAATGGAAGTATAGATTATGGAAAAGCAAATTTGTTAACATATATGGGGCAAGAATATTTTGTAGCAAATAAAAAGGTAGCAGATAGAGGAGTTTGTTTAAAAGAGTTTCAAAGATATTATAAAAACAGTTAGTATTATTTCAAAATTACTAACTGTTTTTATAATATCTTTTATATTCTAAATGTGTAGGTTGTCAAATTATTTTAGTTATCTAATATAAACCATATAACTAGGTAGGAAAAGTACTATTATAGAAATGATAATAATAATAAAACCCCCCAATTTATTATTATTATTTTTTATTTCATACATACCATAGAAAATAGTTTTTAAAAATATAAATATAGAAAATAAGAATACAAAAATAATCATAATATTAGTCCTTTCAATAAACATTAATAATTAAAATACACTATTGTTCTGGATATTTTAAAAATCAACTAAATTTTATATCTAAATTTCTAAGAATAATAAACTAGATACTACGCTAGAATTCACTTTAACATTAAATATAGAATTTTTATAATTATCTAACCAGTTATAATTTGTCCAGTCAGAATTTTTGTAAAATTTAGTTATAGCATACTTACCAAGTCCACATATATCTGAATTATAAGATTGAGATGTTTTATATAAAAATTTAGAAATTTCATCTTCTAAATATTTATTAACAGATTCTTTTACTTGATTTATATTATCATTAGTTAATTCTTCAGCAGATTTATTAGAAGATAATATACGGACTTTTATAGAAGCATCTATATCTATATAAGGAGAATTATTAATAAAATTTACTTTCTTTTTAGTATTTTTTTGTTTATAAATGTATAAGTCTAAAGTAGAGTCGTTTTTTAAAGGATTTTCAATAGATATAGTGCAATTATCTAATTTATTTGTTAATATTAAATAACATACAGTTTCTATTCCAGATAGTTCTCCAACAAGTTTATCGTCCTTAAATACTGCAAGACCAATTGTTTCAGCACTCTTTTTAGAAGACAGTGTTGAGTTTCCAGCTTTTATATTAGAATCGATTTCAGCATTTGAAGAATAAATCATATTTTCATCAATCGATGTATCAGAACTTACACCACCGAAGTATTGCACAAGGTGCACAAGTACTACAATTTAATTGATTAAAGAAATTGGCAATTTTAATATAGGAAGTGTATCCAGTAATTTCTGTAGTAACAGGAATTATTTCATAATATTTTGATATCAAAGTCTCAAAGGAAGGTTCAGAGTTTTCAATGAAATATTTACTATCACATTTACTAATAATAATTCCTGTATCAGGACGAAGTTCTACATTATTAATTAAACTGTTTACTTCTTTTTCGATTCCTTTTTGCGCTATTTCTTCGGAGAATACTATTACTTTACAATGAGATAAATTTACCTGTTTACTAATATAATTATTAACTAAATTGATAGCAGAAGTAATAGAAGATGCTTCTACAGTATATATAAATGAAGATGCAACTTCAGAGCTACCACCACTTTCACCACTATTACCGACTTGGTTTGGTAAATTGAAAATTAACTTTTAAATTATTATTACTACCAGAGTCAATACCAATTGCTACAACATAAGCAAAATCATCTATATCTTGATCATGATTAAATCCAATAATAAAAACTATAAAAATAACTATAATAGTAGTTATTTTAAAAAAATTGAGAAGTCTGTTATTCAAGTTAAAATCTCCTCCTTATTTTTATTCTTTATCTTATTCTTTATGTTAGCTAAAATTAGAATAACTAAACTAGTAATTATTACGAAATATAATGTTATACTTTTGTAAAATGTTTCATTAAAAGTATTAATATCAGCTAGATTTCTTGGAATTAAGCTAAAACAAAATACTAATAAGCATATTGGATATATCATATTAGAAGAATTTTCTATTTTAGTTATCTTCTTAAATATTTTTATAATTAACATAACAACAACATTTAAATATAAACTAACTTCTAAAATCCAGATTAGAAGGAATATTGCATCTACTCTTTGAAAGAAAGTTCCAAATTCAATATATCTACTTGCTAAATATATAGGCATAATTTCATTTTCTGTAGTTATAAAAGAAAACATACAAATTAATGAAAATATGCAAAGTAGTAAATACATAGCTGAAATTACAATAGATGTAATAGCCACTTTCTTAAACTTAGAAGTGTCTTTTAAATATGGAGGTATAAAATAAATAAGAAATAGACAACTAAAAGCATATAGATTACTTGTTCCAGTAATAAAAGTAGCATCTACTCCATTTCCTAATATTGGAAATATTCGTTGTGGTACAAAATTTTTTATATTAGCTAAAAATATAAATATAATACCTATTAAAACAATTGGTAATATTAATAAGTTGCTTCTAATAATAGATTTTTCACCTTGATTATTGCAAAAAGCTGCTACTATTATAAATATAGCAATTATAAAATATATTTGAGCTCTTTTAAAATATATTATTTTTAGCCCTTCACAAAAATCTCTAAGAAGTACACTACCAGTAGATAATAAATATACAATAAATAATAGTCCAATTAGAAATTTAAACCATTTGCCAAATAAAAAATTAGATACATCTAAAATATCACTACCAGGAAACTTTTTAAATAATTTACATATAAGCAGTGTAAGTAAAATTGCTAGAATACTTACATATAGTATATTAAGAGGAGAAGAAGAGCCTGTTTCTCTTATTATACTTTTAGGAATATTTAAAATTATATGATTTATCATAATAGTTATAATTAAAAATATAGCTGAAACAGTACCTATTTTTGTATTATTCATATTATTTAGTTCCTTTCTTTTTTAGTTTTTCCAATACTTCCATTTCATACTAATATGATTTTGAGAAGTTCTCTTTTTAGGATTTAGATAATCTGGTCTTTGTTCTTGTTTCCAAGTAGGAGCAACTAAATAACGAGTGCTAGTTTTACTAGTTAAAGGTGCATATGGCACCATATAAGGCACACCAAATGATTTAATATTACATAATATCGAAATGTAAATTAATAATCCTAGACCTATTCCTAAAAATCCAGACATATAAGCTAAAGCAATAAATAAGAATCTTGATATTCTTAAATGAAAACCAAAAGAAAAGTCTGGAATAGCAAAAGAAGCAATACCAGTAATTGCAATAATAATTATTAAAATAGGGCTAACTATACTGGCACTTACAGCGGCTTGACCAAGTACTAAAGCTCCAACAATACCTATGGTTGGACCAATGGGAGCTGGTACTCTAAGACCAGCTTCACGAATAAGCTCAAAGGAAATTTCCATAAGCAATAATTCGAAAATCATAGGAAAAGGGACATTTTGTCTTGATGCTACTATAGAAAATAAGAGTTCTGTAGGTATAAGTTCTTGATGAAAATTTGTTACACCAACCCATATAGCAGGAAGTAATAATGTTAAAAAAAGTGAAATACCTCTTATAATTCTTAAAAAATTTGCAAATGCTGGTTTTAAATTTGTATCTTCTGGGGAAGATATAAAATCAATAAAACCTGCAGGCATAATTAACACATATGGATTTCCATTTACTATAACAGCTACTCTACCTTCAAACAAATGTTTAGTTGTTTTATCAGGTCTTTCAGTAGCGATAATAACAGGTATTCCATAGTCAGTTTCTTCACCGAATTAATTGTTCTAATTCACCACTAGATAATAAAGAATCAACATCTAAGTTATTTAATCTAAACTTTACTTCTGCCACTAAATCATTGTTTGCAATATTTTTCATATAACAAACAGCACATTTGGTTTTACTTATATCACCAACTTCTATATCTTCTATTACAAAATTTTCATTATTTACAATACGCCTAAGCATAGATGTATTTGTTCTTAAGTTTTCTACAAAAGCTTCATGGGGTCCTCTTATAACAATCTCATTATTAGGACTGTCTATACTTCTTTGTTTAAAACCTTTTACATCTATATTAAAAGCAATATTAATTGTATCCACAAAAAGTGCACAGTTACCTGAATTAATTCCAGATATAATATTTGCAAAATCTTCTTCTTTTTTTACGCCATTTTGAGGAATTAAGCAGTTATCTATATAATCTATAATATTAAATTTTTTTACTTTTCTAATTCTCACATTATTAGCATTAATTTCAGAAATTACTTTGTTTTGTTCACCATCAAAACTATTAGCAATATTTTTTAGCATTAGTGGATTTAAAACAAAATCATTTACTAGTTGTTGGTCTATCATTCCATCTATATAAAATATAAATGCTGAAAATTGTTTATTTCTGGCATTTAAAGTAAATTCTCTTATAACTATATCGCTATTAATCATAGAGTTATACCTAATTTTCATAAATTCTAAATTTTTATTTAAAGTGTTGAAAATTTTCTGCTTTAAATCTTTTTCAGAAGATAGATTAAGATTGTTATTATTAGGTATTTCAGGTATAGTAAAATTATAATTGTCTTTGGGTTTATATGAAAATATATCTGAAAATACAGTTTTAAATTTGTTTATAAAATTGTTCATAAGAATTCTCCATTTTTTATTTTTAAGTTTAGTTTTTCCAAAAAAGTGAATATTATGTATGTAAAAAGATTTTATTGTAATATGTAAGACTTTCAGACATACTTTGGGAGATGAAACTATTATCTAATAGAAACTATTGATATAATAAAAAAAGCAAGTTGACTTTTGAAGTAGCAATATATATAATAGTTACATAATTTAAGAGAAAAGAGTAGATAATAGAAAAAATAGTTTAGGAAAGAGGAATGTATAATGGTTGATTTTAGGTGTAAGATAGCAGAAATAATATCTAATGTTACTAATATTTCAAAAGAAGAATTAGAAAAGTTTATAGAAAAACCAAAAGAAAGTAGAATGGGAGATTATGCATTTCCATGCTTTAAATTAGCAAAAGAGTTAAAAAAATCTCCTGTAGCAATTGCAGAAGATTTAAAAGCTAAAATAGTAATTGATGAAAATATAATAGAAAAAGTAGAGATTGTTAGCGGATATTTAAATTTTTATATTAATAAAAAAACTTTAATAAAAGAAGTATTAAATGAATTTGATGAAAAAAGAGAAAGATATGGTTCATCAAATGAGGGGAATAATCAAACGATAGTTATAGATTATTCTTCTCCCAATATTGCAAAACCTTTTCATATAGGACATTTAAGGTCTACGGTAATTGGAAAAGCATTATATAACATATATAAATTTTTAGGATATAATGTAGTAGGAATTAATCATCTAGGAGATTGGGGAACTCAATTTGGAAAATTAATAGAAGGATATAAAAGATGGGGAAAAGAATATAATATTGATGAAAATCCAATAGATGAATTAACAAAATTATATGTAAGGATTAATGATTTATGCAAAGAAGATGAAAGTGTATTAGAAGAATGTAGAAATAATTTTAAAAAGTTAGAAGATGGAGATAAAGAATGTTTGGAATTATGGAAAAGATTTAGTGAAGTTAGTTTAAAAGAATTCCAAAGAATCTATGATATGCTTGGAACAAAATTTGAATCTGTATGTGGAGAATCTTTTTATACAGATAAAATGCCAGAAATAGTAGAAATGTTAGAAAAATCAGGAAATTTAATAGAGTCACAGGGTGCAAAAGTTGTAGATTTAGAAAGTAAAAATATGCCACCATGTATAATAATTAAGTCTAATAAATCAACAACATATGAAACACGTGACTTAGCAGCAATTTTATATAGAGCCAGGCAGTATGATTTTTGTAAAGCAATATATGTAACCTCTTATGAACAAATATTACATTTTAAGCAGATTTTTGAAGTGGCTAAATTATTAGATATGGATAATAAATATAAAGAAAATTTAGTTCATGTACCTTTTGGAATGGTTAGATTAAAAGAAGGTAAAATGTCTACAAGGGAAGGCAATATTATAAAATTAGAAGATTTATTAAATGAAGCGATTTCTAGAGTAGAAGAAATAATAGAAGAAAAAAATCCAAAATTAGAAAATAAAAAAGATATTGCTAAAAAAATTGGCATAGGTGCAGTAATATTTAATGATTTATCAAATAGTAGAATAAAAGATGAGATTTTTGATTGGGATGTTATGTTAAACTTTAATGGTGAAACAGGTCCATATATACAATATATTTTTGTAAGAACAAAAAGTGTCCTAGAAAAGGTCAAATTTATACCAGAGTTTAAAGATATAAATTTAAGTAAATTATTAGATAAATACTCTATAGATGTATTAAAATTAGTTTATAATTTTAATGAAAATGTAGAACTTGCAATGAAGAAAAACGAACCTTCTATTATTGCTAGATTTTTAATAGATTTAGCTAAAGCATATAGCGGTTTTTATACAGAAAATCAGATTATGGTAGAAGATAAAGAGATTCAGAATGCAAGAGTTTATTTAACATATGTAGTAAATAGTGTTTTAAAAGTTGGAGCAGAATTACTTGGAATACAAATGCCAGATAGAATGTAATATTATAAAAATATATTACAATATAAAAGAAATTTAAGTTTAATAGTTAATTATATTTAGCTTAAATTTCTTTTTTTATATAATAGGAAAGTTCTATTATAGAGTAAAATTTAACTAATATGTCTTTCCTATTATATAAAAATAATGTTACCGCATAGTACTAGTTAATGTATTTATAAATTTAAACCAATCTTGAAGCGTGTCGACGACTGCTATTAGTAAGTTTTGTACCACGCAGAGAATTTGAGAGATGTTAGCTAAGTGCGTACCATCGGCGATTGGCTTAAATTTATAAATACATTAACTAGTACTATGCTAGTATGTGCTTTTAAATAAGTTATGAAGGGTAATTTTTTATAGAGGAGATGAAATTAGATATATATGATGATTGACATAATATAAGAAAGGTTGTATAATAAAAAAAGTTACATTTTGCTAATAGAGATGTACAATTAAACATTTCGAATGTAGAATTTAACTAGTCATAAGCATATAACTAATAGTCACACCTTAAGGAGGAATAAATATGGCTAGAAAAAGGACTGCAGAAGAAATTGAATCTGCAAAGCAAACTATTCGGAAATATTCCGGGAGAATTGCTTCAATGAATGATTGGGCAGATTTATTGGAAATCACTATGAGTCAGTTAAAATATACATTTGACTCGATGGATCCAGAAGAAGCCAAAGAAATTAAAAGAAAGACAACACATCTTAATAAAATGCAAAAAAAGTTAGAAAACTGGGAAAAATTGTGTTTTAGTACAGATGACAAGCTTGGTATTACCTATAAGAAAAACAAGAAGGTGGGAAAATTCATAAATCCACTTACTTTGTCAATTTTGCTTGATGAAGGAGCTTTAAATCCACATCCATATGATATCATGTACATAGTTGAAGAAGCAAATGGACATGTTTATTTCAACAAGTATTTGATTAATGAAGTTTTGGTTAAAGGTTCAAACTTTATAATTCAAGCACTTGTAATCGCAAAGGCAAATGTGAAAACGGAATTTTTAAATTTCTTAGAGGGCTTCGATGGTGTCGATAGATATATTCTCTCAATAATATAACTATCGCAACTATTGCAGACCAAAATAACACCCCTATTAGTGTAATACTATAGGGGTGTTGTTTGTAAAGTGATATATAAATAATTCAATACAAATCTTTATTATTATTGTTGTATATATAATTTTTTATCTATAACCTGTTTTATTTATAATACTAGTACTAATATTTTTTACTGTATCACTAGGTACATAATTTTTTTCATTAAATAATGCTTCATGCAATTTAGAAACATTTTCTTCTAGAGTAACAGGAACTCCGGTACCATCTATCTAAAGTAATACCTTTTACTTCATAAGGCCATCCAAAACTTTCATTAACTTTAATACTTGTTAATTGTGGAAGCATACTAATTGCTTCATTAACATCAATGTTAGTTGAGACATGAGGTAAAATAGTATTAGATAAAGAGTTTAGCTCAGATACGTTCATTGATTTTGCTTTTTCAAATACTGCAATTAAAACATCTCTCATACGTTCAGCCCTTTTATAATCTCCACCATCTGTGTAACGAATTCTGGAATATGCTAAAGCTTGAACTCCGTTTAAGTTATGCCATCCAGTAGTTGTAACTTTTTCTGTAGTTGTACCAAATTGTTTATCAATACCATTGATATAATTATTTATATATTTTAATTCGTCTTCTTCAATTTTAATATTTACTCCACCAACACTATCAACAACAGTATGTACTGTATCAAAATTTATTGCTACAAATTCTGAAATATTTAAATCTAAGTTTTTATTTAAAGTACTTAAAGCAAGTTTTGGTCCACCATAAGAATAAGCATGGGTAACTTTATCTAGACCATGACCATCAATATTTAAATAAGTATCTCTATAAACAGAAGCAATTTTAACTTCTTTAGTATCTTGGTTTAAACTAACAATCATAATACAGTCACTACGATTTCCTGTTTCAAAACTATCTTCTCTAGCATCTAAACCAAGTAAAACTATATTACGATAACCTTTTAATGATTCTTCTACTCCTTCATTTACTTCAATATCACTTTTGCTTAAATTAACATATTCCATTTGTCCCCATTTATGTCTTGCCCATAAATAAGCAGAGCAGACAGCTACAAGAACAACAATAATAATAGAGATAAATATAAATAATAAAATTTTAGGTAATAATCCCATTTTTTTCTTTTCTTTTAATACTTCATGTTTAGACAAAATAATCAACTTCTTTCTAAAATAATATAATTATATTATACAACAAATAAAAAAAAAGTAAAGAAAATAATATTAAAAGTTGTATGAAGGAAAAAATTGGTATATAATTTTTAACATCATAATATAAAAGAAAGTTAAGGAGATAAAAAAATATGTTACAAACTGATATAAAAAAGAAAAACATAATAATTAGAATAGTTACACTTATGTTAACAATTATGGTATTTTTTATAATATTCAATTTTTCATCACAAAATTCAGATAAGTCTACTAGTACAAGTGATTTTTTTATTAATATGATAATAAATATAAATCCGTTTACAAAAGATTTAGAGAATTTAGAAAAAGAAGCAATTAAAGAAAAAATGAAAATACCTATAAGAAAACTAGCACATTTCTCTATATATACAATATTAGGAATCACTATTATGAGTCATATGTCTACATACGCAATAAGTAAATACAAGAGAATCGGAAGTAGTTTATTAATAGGTGTGTTATATGCAGTTTCAGATGAGATACATCAACTATTTGTTTCTGGGAGAAGTGGACAAATAACTGACGTTTGTATAGATACAATGGGAGTATTATTTGGAATAAGTATAATTTTATTAATACAGAAGGTAATAATAAAAAGTAAAAAATTGGATAATTAAACCTTGATTCCCGTATAAACAATACAATAAACATAAAAAGTTAACAAAAGATGACAAAAATTTTACAAATATGTTACAAAAACTTGAAATTTATGTTAAAAGATTGTATAATATTAATATTCGATGTTATAATGAGATTAATTAAAGTAATCATATCAAAATGTAATAGGATGTTAATATTTTATATGGGGGATGATTAAATATGAATCTTGCTAAAGATGATATTACTATGTTAAAAGAGGACGAATTAATATTATCACAATCAAGAAAGAGCGAAAGTTTAATAGAAAAAAAAGCTGTAAACTTATTTAATAAAGTAGGAAAGAGATTATTAGATTTATTAGCAGGAATAGTAGGAATAATTTTACTTATACCAATAACGATAGTTGTAGCAGTTGTAAACTTTTTTGAAAAAGATGAAGGACCACTATTTTTTACACAAGAAAGAATTGGTAAAGATGGTAAATTGTTTAAGATGTATAAATTTAGAACAATGATAGTAGGAGCAGATAAAGAATTAGAAAGAATTTTAAGAGAAGACAAAGAAGCGCAAAAAGAATATAAAAAGAATAAAAAACTAAAAAATGATCCAAGAGTTACGAAAATAGGCAAATTTTTAAGGAAAACAAGTTTGGATGAATTTCCACAATTTATTAATGTATTAAAAGGCGATATGAGTTTAGTAGGTCCGCGCCCATATTTGCCAAGAGAACAGGAAGATATGGGATACTATTATTATTACATAATAAAATGTAAACCTGGTATAACAGGTTTATGGCAAGTTTCTGGAAGAAGTGAAGTTTCGTTTGATGAGAGATTAGAGCTTGATTTAGAATATTATGAAAATACAAATGTAATTCAAGATGTTGGATTAGTTGCAAAAACAGTTGTAAAAACAATCAAACGTGAAGGAGCTGCGTAGGAAATATGACAGAAAAGAAAAAAATATTACATCTAGTAGAAGCCTTTGGAGGTGGAGTGTTTACCTTTTTGGTAGAGCTTTGCAATAGCATAAGTGATGAATATGATGTTGTAATAGCATATTCAAAAAGAAATCAAACTCCAGATAATTTCAAAGGCTATTTTAGTGGAAATGTGAAATTTATTGAAGTTAAAAATTTTACTAGAAATATAGGCATTAAAGACTTAAAAGCTTGCATGGAAGTAAGAAGAATAATAAAAGAAGAAAATCCAGATATAGTCCATATGCACTCATCAAAAGCAGGGATAATAGGACGATTAGTAATTAGTGGCAAAAATAGAAAGATGTTTTATACACCACATGGATATTCTTTTTTGAAACAAGATGATTCAAAATTAAAAAGGTTTATGTATAAATCAATAGAAAAAATGGTGGCAATATATAGAAGAAAATGTACAATTGTTGCTTGTTCAAAAGGAGAATATAAAGAATCTTTAAAACTTACTAAAAATAGCACATATGTAAATAATGGTGTAAATACTAAAGAAATTGACAATATTATAAAAAATGATAATTTAAAAGAAATAGATGTAAATAATTTAAAAATTTGTACAGTAGGAAGAATTGGATTTCAAAAAAATCCAGAGTTATTTAATAAAATAGCAGAGAATTTTCCAGATTTACAATTCACTTGGATTGGTGATGGAGAATTAAAAGATGAATTAACAAGTAAAAACATAAAAATTACTGGATGGGCAAAGAGAGAAGAAGTTTTAAGAGAATTAGAAAAAAATGATATATTTATTTTACCATCATTATGGGAAGGGCTACCAATTGCATTATTAGAAGCAATGTATTTAGGAAAGATATGTATAGTAAGTAATGTGGTAGGTAATAGAGATGTTATAGCAAATAAATTGAATGGTTTTATTTGTAATGAATTAGAAAATTATATACAAATTATTGATGATATAAAAGGCAAGCAAATTAACATAGAAGAGATAATTGAGCAAACAAAAAAAAATATAGTAAAGAATTACAATATAGAAAACATGTGTAGAGATTACAAAAAATTATATAATTAGGAGAACTAGTATGAAGAAAATAACTATAACAAATGCATATACATGGTATAATAAAGGTGATGCTGGTATTTTACTAGGAATAGTTAATACATTGAAAAAAATATACGGATATGATATAGAGATAAATATTTTATCATTTACACCAGATGAGGATAGAAAGAGATATTGCAATGATAATTGCATAAAAAATGTTGAAAGTAGTATATTAAATCCATTTCCTTTTAAACATTCAAAGATAGGAAAATTAATAGCAATAATAAAGTTAATAGTTAAAATGATATATTTAACTGTGATGATGAAGTTTTCAATGAAGAAATTAATTAAAAAAGATAGATCTTTTAACTTAATGTCAGAAAGTGATATTATAGTTGTTTGTGGCGGAGGTTTTTTAGGAGGAAAAAAATTTGATAGTCTGATGCATTTATTCCAAATTTATGCTAATACAAAGTTTAACAAGCCTGTAGTTATGATGGGAACATCTATAGAGCCTATAAAAAATAGAATAATAAAGCATTATACTGAAAGTGTTTTATTAAAAGTTGATTATATATATGCTAGAGAAAAAATAACATATGAATATTTATCAAATTTTATGTTGAAAGAAAAATATACATTAATTCCTGATATGGCTTTTATGTTAGAGGATATAGAAGAAGAAAGTACACTAATAAGTGAATTTAAGAAGAAATATAGTGTAATATTCGGAATAACAGTTAGAAAGTGGAATTTTCCAAATTTACAAACATCTAGTGAAGATGCGATGGAAAGGTATATGAACTCTATTGCAGATGTAATGCTAGAACTTGCAAAAAATGACAATGTAGGATTTGTGTTTGTTCCCCAAGTAATAGTTGCTCATGCAGATGATACAGATGTAGCCAAAAGTATAAGAGAGAAGATTCCAAAAGAGTATAGAGACAGCTTTTTGATTCTAGATAATGATTTATCTCCAGTAGAGATAAAATCTTTAATAGGAAATTTTGATTATTTTATAGGAACGAGAATGCACTCAAATATTTTTGCTACCAGTATGAAAGTACCAACTGTAGCAATTGCTTATGAAAAAAAGACAAATGGAATAATGGAAACAGTAGGGCTACAAGATTACCTAGTAGAGATTGATGAAATAACATTTGAAGATCTTATGGGTAAAATTGGAGAAATGGTAAAAAACGGTAAACTTTTACAGCAAAAACTAGGAGAAACAATTCCAATGTTAAGGTCTGAAATTATGAATAAAATGGAACAAGTTATGAAAAAACTATAATATATGGAGGAAAAATATGAAAACTGCATTTTTTTTTGATACAGTGTTGTTAGAAGATGAAGGTAATGATTTTTATGGAATGACTTTAACATATGATTTTTTTAAAAATAGGTATTTAGATAATTTTGAGCATATAGTAGTTTCCACAAGAGTAAAAAATAAGGATAAGGAAAACGGCAATATATCAGGATATAGAAAAACTAATGGCGAAAATGTAGAAGTAAAACCTATAAAATCATACAAAGATATCCCAGATGCTATAAAAAATAGAAAAAAAATAGAATGTGAAGTTGATGAAATATTAGATAATGTAGATACAATAATTGTAAGAATGCCAAGTATTATAGGAATGTTTGCATGTGATAGTGCTAAGAAAAAAAATAAACCATACATGATAGAAATGGTAGCATGTCCATGGGATGGATACACAAATCATACACATTGGGCTGGAAAATTAATGGCACCAATAATGTGGTATTTAAATAAAAGGTATATAAAGAATGCACCTAAAGTGTTATATGTTACTAATAAATTTCTACAAAAAAGGTACCCAACAAAAGGAGAAGCAATAGCATGCTCTGATGTTGTTTTAAATGAATTTGATGATACAATTTTACAAAAGAGATTAGAAAAAATAAATAGCATGAAAAATGTTGATGTAGTTAAAATAGGAACAATAGCTTCAGTAGGTTTAAAGTATAAAGGTCAAGAATTTGTTATGAAAGCAATGGCTAAATTAAAAAAACAAGGTAAAAAATTTGAGTACTATTTAGCTGGTGGTGGAGATGATACAAGATTAAAAAAAATTGCGATAAATCTTGGCTTAGAGAAAGAAGTGCATTTTTTGGGCTCATTGCCACATAATGAAGTTTTTGAGTTAATTGATAATATGGATATATATATACAACCAAGTTTACAAGAAGGATTACCAAGAGCATTGATAGAAGCAATGAGCAGAGCTTGTCCTGCTATTGGAGCTTCGACAGGGGGGATACCAGAGCTGTTAGATGAGAAATTTATATTTAAAAAGAAAAGCGTAAATGAATTAACAAAAATATTAATGTATATAGAAATAGATGAATTAAAGAATCAATCAATAAAAAATTTAAATAAGGCAGAAGAATTTAACAATAAAAGTTTGAATGAAAAAAGAAATGCATTTTATAAAAATATCTAAAAAAGGAGAGAATGATAAAATTATATCATTAAAAGAATTATGGTTTATATAATAATGTTTGTAATAACAATATTGTTTACATATATTGCAGAGAGAAATTTTGACAAGAAGAACAAATTTATAGGAGTTATTTTTTCAATTTTAGCGATAGCGCTACCATCAATAGTAGCAGGATTGAGAAACTTAGATATAGGTTTAGATATAAGTGTATATGTGGAGCAAAATTTTCAAACGGCTTTACAAAGTCAGTCTTTTAAAGAATGCTTAGGAAATCTAAATACGGATTTTTTATATATAGTGATAAACTATATTATATCAAGAATGTCAGATAATATAAATGTGTTGTTATTTATAATTGAGTTAATCATTTTTAATGAAAAAAATATTGAATATGTTGTTATCAGCATATATATTAAAAAATAAATCATTTGATGAGGAAATATATTTATAAAATTAAGTAAGCAGCCTTTTAATTTATAATTAAATACTATAGAAGCAATTGAAAAACCTAATGTAAAACTTTTTATAAAAAACATTATTGTTACTATAGGTATTCCTATAATTGATATACCAAGTATCCATATTATTATTATATATAGTAAATTATTAAATAAACCGTTTTTTATACTTTCAAGATAGTTTAATTTATTGTTTTCTATATTTGATATATAGTTATTAAAGTAATCAGTGACTAATTTTTTGTCTGTTTCACTTAGTATTGCCATAAATATTGATCCTGCTATTATTCCGATTATTAGTAAGATTGTAAAAAATAGTAGTGTCTTTTTATTTACTTTTATTGTTCCTTTTAACTTGTCCATCCATTTCATATTTATCACCTACTAAATATTATTTAAAAATTAAAATAATATTCCAAAAATATTAAAAATATATTATAATGTTTAATAGAGGTGATCACATGAAACCAAAAACACAAAAAATTGTCGTATATTTAATGCTTTTTGTTATGATTGCATCATTTGTTATGTCAATTATTTTTATATAGGCTAAAGCCTTTTTTATTATAAAATAAAGGTGGTGAATAATGAATTTTATTAGGAAAATTATTTTAGTAGCATTTTGTATATTTTTTATAGTATGTACATACTTATTAGTAAATGGTTATTCTTTGTATAAAAGTGTATTAAAAGAAACTTCACTAGAAGAAAAAATAAATGAAATTAGAAATAAGGAAGATTATACTAAAATTGAAGATGTTTCGCCAGACTTTTTGAATGCTATAGTTGCCGTTGAAGATCATAGATTTTATAAACATAATGGCGTTGATTTAATATCTACTGTGAAAGCTATTTTTACTAATGTAAAAGCTTCTTCTTATGTTACAGGTGGAAGTTCAATTACCCAACAATTAGCTAAAAATATGTATTTTTCTCAAGAAAAAAAGATGGTAAGAAAGATTGCTGAAATGTTTATGGCTTATAATTTAGAAAAGAATTTAAGTAAAAATGAAATACTTGAATTATATATTAATAATATTTATTATGGTAGTGGAAATTATAGTGTTTATTCAGCTAGTATGGGTTATTTTAATAAAAAACCAAGTGAATTAACTTTAGATGAAGCAAGTTTACTTGCAGGTATTCCAAATGCACCATCTATATATTCATTAGATGTTAATCCTACCCTTGCTAGACAAAGACAAAAACAAGTTATAAGTGCTATGAAAGAATATAACTATATAAATGATTAAAGGATAAAGAAATAACTTTATCCTTTTATTGATTGTATTATAACTACATATATTGTTTTGAAAAAACATTTAAAATCTAATAAAAATGAAATGTTTTTGGCATATTCTACGTCATATTTTAGTTTTTCATGGTGTTCTATTTCTCTTCTACCATTTGCTTGTGCAAGACCAAATATACCAGGTTTTACTGTATAACGAATTGGATCAATGTAATCATCAGGAAGAGAATCATTTATTAAAAATGGTCTTGGTCCTATAAATGACATGTCTCCTTTTAATATATTAAATAATTGAGGTAATTCATCTAATCCAGTTTTTCTTAAGAATCTTGTAAATTTTGTTGTTGTATCATTATTATAATTAATTTTAAGGGTTCTAAATTTATATATATTAAAAAAATTAAATACCATAGGGGTATGTATGGCTAATAATCATACAATTGATTATAATTAAAAAGGATTATAAGAAACTATACAATTATTAGAAAAAAATAATATAAAACATTGTGGTGCAGGTGAAAAAATAGAACAAGCAATAAGACCTATGATAATAGCCAATGAAAAACAAAAAATGTATATTTATAATTATGGATGGAACATAGAAGAAACCCAATATGCAACTAAGCTAAAAGCAGGATGCGCTCCAAGAAAGGA
>ENA-ORLW01002059-ORLW01002059.1-human-gut-metagenome-genome-assembly--contig:-NODE-2059-length-19211-cov-2.926832_pt1 | contig 19211 bp, 17 predicted proteins | sample MGYA00243017_ERZ508829 | MGnify/ENA primary metagenome ERZ508829 (study PRJEB26277, sample SAMN04329776) | human gut metagenome | biome: human-associated habitat | host: Homo sapiens | place: USA...
GAATAGCTGAATTTCTTGATTTTGCTATCCAAGCCAAGTTTGCTTATGTCAACAAGCTGGCCTCCCTCTAAGAGGGAGGCGGCACGACGAAGTCGTGACGGAAGGAGTTACGCTTTCGGCAGTTTCCGCACGACGACGGCGTAGCAGACGACCAGCGCGGCGAGGGTCACGGCCCACGAAACGGGATACGAGAGATAGAGCGTATCGAGGGTGGGGGAGGCGGCGAAGGCGGTATAGAGCCAGACGACGCGCAGCAGGCAGATGCCGCTCAGGCTCGTGATGGTCGGCAGAAGGGAATAGCCGATGCCGCGCAGCTGGCCGACGAAGGTGTCCTGCATACAGAACAGGACGTAGAGCGGCATGTTATGGCTGACGCGGATGAGGCCGTTGGCGATGACATCCGGATCGGTGTTAAACAGGGAGAGCAGCGGCGTGCCGAACGCATAGATCAGCAGGCCGAGCGTCAGGCCGCCCACGAGGGTCGCGGCGAGGCAGACCGCAAGCACGCGCCGCACACGCTGATATTTCTCCGCGCCCATATTCTGGCTGGAAAACGTAAGGGCAGCCTGCGAGATGGAGTTGGAAACGGTGGTGGCGAAGCCTTCGATGCTGGCGGCGGCGGTATTGCCCGCAATGGCGGCCGCACCGAAGGAATTGATGGCGGACTGAATGAGCACGTTGGAGATGGAGAACATGCTGCTTTGCAGACCGGCGGGGATGCCGATGCGCAGAATCAGACTGAGGGAGCGGCGCTCGACGCGCGTTTTTTTCGGCTCGAAGCGGATATCGCCGTGGCTGGTGATCAGACTGGCGAGGACAAGCGCCGCGCTGATGAACTCGCTGACGATGGTCGCGATGGCGACGCCCGCGACGCTGAGCTTCAACCCGGCGACGAGCAGCACGTTGAGGATGATATTGACCACGCCGCTGATGGTCAGGTAATACAGCGGGCGCTTGGTATCGCCGACGGCGCGAAGGATGGCCGCGCCATAGTTATAGATGAGGCTGGCGGGCAGGCCGACGGCGTAAATATTGAGATAGAGCTTCGCGCCGGCCAGCACGTTTTCGGGGCAGCCCATCAGTTCCAGCAGCGGGGCGGAGAGGAGCAGCAGCAGCGCGCCGAGCAGCACGCCGGAAAGAACGGCCAGCGCCATGGAGGTATGCACCGCGCAGCGCACGCCGTCCCGGTCTCCGGCTCCGGTCGCGCGGGCGACGGCCACGGACGCGCCGACGCTCAGACCCATCAGCATGCTGACCAGAAGATGAATAAGCGAGGTCGTCGCGCCGACGGAGGCCATCGCGACGGAATCTGCAAAGCGTCCGACGACGATGATATCCGCGGAATTATATAGAAGCTGAAGCACGCCGGAGAGAATCAGCGGCACGGTAAACGCGAGCACATTGGGCAGAAGAGGCCCGGCGGTCATTTCCACCTGGCGATGCGAACGATGGGCAAACAAGACCGATCACCTCAAATCAAAAGCAATGCGAAAAGAATAACACAACGGATGGGAAGCGTCAAGAACTGCATCAACCAAAAACCGCGCTTGCATTTCATGTGTATTTTGGATATAATGAAAGAGCATGTTGGCAAATGATGGACTGTGACGCGCGCCGCCGCGCGATGAGGAGCAAGAATATGAAAACAGTGACGATTCGCCTGACGATGATGACCGACAATGTGAAAAACTTTGTCAGCCTGGTCAATCGTTATCCGTATGATATGGATCTGCGTTCGGGCCGCTATGTGGTGGATGCCAAATCGATTCTGGGCATTTTCTCCATTGATCTGTCCCGCCCGATTACGATGTCGATTTACAGCGACGACTGCGACGACCTGCTCCGCGACCTGGACGGCTACATCGTCAAGGACGATGGGGAGAACGCTTCCAAATAACCGGCGTGGAACGATCATTCAGAACCGGAGGTGCGGCTCATGCCTCTTGACGCGCATGCTACGGAAGAAGAAGACAAGCTGATTCTGCTTTCCTCGCTGAGCCGCCTGGGCGGATGCACGCAGGAGCAGCTGCTGCGCTTTCTGGCTGAAAGCGGGCTGATGAACCCGTTTCAGTTTTATCTGGCGCTCGGCGGGCTGAAAGAAGCGGGCTTCATCCGCGAGGCGCGCCATATGGAAGGGGCGCTGCTGTTTCTGACCCCGCAGGGCCGCGAGAGCGTGGAAATGTTCGCCTCGCGCATTCGGGCGTCTCAGCAGGAAAAGCTGGATACCCACGCGGCGGAATGGAAGCGGCGCATTCGCGACGAATTGCAGATGCCCGCCGAGTGGAAAGAGACGGATAACGGTTTTTCCGTCACGCTGCGCGCGCTGGAAAGCGGCGCGGAAATCTTTTCCATGACGCTGACGGCGGCCACCAGAGCGCAGGCCAAACGATTCTGCGAGCGCTGGCCGAGCCGCGCGCCGTTTCTCTACCAGACCATCATGGAGCAGCTGGGGGAAGCGGATACGGAAAAAAACGAGCCGTAAGCGCAAAATGAGATCTAACGAAGGAAAAAATGCAGTATAAAACCTGTAAATAAACGAAAAAAATAGAAAACAATCAAACGTTCGATGGCGAAAGCGAAAAAGGCGCGTCTGCAGCGCGCCTGATTCCATGCAGCTGTCGGGCGTTTTTTTGATGCGAAAAAAAGCCGAAAAGGCGATCAAATGCCGGAAGAATATGCGGAAAGTTCGCAAAAAACGAACACAAATTTGGACGGATTGACTGACGGACGGAAAGAAATTGTCTAAAAACACTTCCATTTTTTCATACAATCTGATATAATGAACCCAACGGACAGGCGGGAGCGAACAAGCCGCCTGAAAAAACAGCCGATAACAGGCTTCAAAGGAGGAACGATTTATGAAGGACTACATGGTGAAGGACATACGCAACATCGCTGTATTGGGACACGGCTCTGAAGGCAAAACGACGCTGGTTGAGTCGATGCTCTATGCTGCCGGCGTGACTGACCGCCAGGGTCGTGTCGAGGATGGAAACACGGTCAGTGACTATGATTCCGAAGAAATCAAGCGTCATATCTCCATCAGCGCGTCCGTGGCGCCGATTGAAATCCACGGCAAAAAACTCAACCTCATTGACGTTCCCGGTTACTTTGATTTTGCGGGCGAAATGGCTGGCCCGCTGCACGCCGTGGAGGGCGCGGTGATCGTCATCAGCGCCGCGACGGGCATCTCCACCGGCTTTGAAAAAGCATGGAACGCGACCGCGAAGCATGGCCTGGCACGCCTCATCGCCGTCTCGCAGGTCGATCGTGAACATATCAATTACCGCAAGGTGCTCGACGATCTGCGCAGTACCTACGGCAACTGCATCATTCCGACGGTTCTGCCGATCGGCGAGGGCACGTCCTTCCGCGGCGTTGTGGATGTTTTGACGGGCAAAGCCTTCATCGGCGCGGGCAAAGACCGCAAGGAAATCCCGATTCCGGAAGACATGGCCGGCTTGGTGGAAGAGGCGCTGGAAGCCTGCCACGAGGCGGCGGCCAGCACCAGCGAAGAATTGATGGAAAAATTCTTCGACGAAGGCAAACTCAGCGAAGAAGACATGCTGCGCGGCCTGTCCACCGGCATTTACGAGGGCAGTATCGTGCCGGTTGCGCCGGTTTCCAGCCTGGACGGCATCGGCGTACGTCCGCTGATGTATGAGCTGGCGATGTACATGCCCAGCCCGATGGAACACACCTATCACGGCATCAACCCGAAGACCAAATCCATGCACATCCGCCACGCGGACATGAGCGAGAGCTTCACCGCGCAGGTGTTCAAGACGATCGCCGATCCGTTCGTGGGCAAGCTGTCGCTGATTAAGGTGATCTCCGGCGTGCTGACCCCGGCGACCCCGCTGTTCAACGCGAACGCGGATAAGCCGGAAAAAGCGGCGGGCATCTTCATGGTGCGCGGCAAGAAGCAGATTCCGGTCGGCATGCTCTGCGCGGGCGACATCGGCGCGCTCAGCAAGCTGCAATACACCTCCACAGGCGACAGCCTCTGCGAAATCGGCAAGGTCGTTCAGTATGACAGCATCGATTTCCCCGCGCCGCAGATTTCCCTTGCGGTGTACGCCAAGAAGGCGGGCGATGAAGACAAGGTCTTCTCCGGTCTGGCGCGCCTGTGCGAGGAAATGCCGGACGTCATCGTCGCCAAAGACCCGATGACCACCGAAACCCTCATCAGCGGCCAGGGCGAACTGGAGCTTGAAATCGTGCGCCAGAAGCTGCAAAGCAAGTTCGGCGCGGAAGCCGTGTTCAAAGATCCGAAGATCGCCTACCGCGAGTCCATCCGCAAGACGATTCAGGTGCAGGGCCGTCACAAGAAGCAGAGCGGCGGCCATGGCCAGTTCGGCGACGTGTGGATCGAGTTCTCCCCGGCCGAACCGGGCACGGATTTCGAGTTCGTCGATGCGGTCGTCGGCGGCGCGGTGCCGCGCAACTTCATTCCGTCGGTCGAAAAGGGCCTGCGCGAGAACCTCGTCAAGGGCGTTCTGGCGGGCTTCCCGATGACGGGTCTGCGCGCCAAGCTCTACGACGGCAGCTATCACCCGGTCGATTCCTCTGAAATGGCGTTCAAGACGGCGGCGCGCATTGCCTACAAGCAGTGCATCAACGCGAACCCGGTGCTGCTTGAGCCGATTATGCACGTGGAAATCAGCGTGCCGGATGAGTACATGGGCGATATCATGGGCGACCTGAACAAGCGCCGCGGCCGTATCCTCGGCATGGAGCAGAATGACGGCAGGCAGCTCATCATTGCCGAAGTGCCGCAGGCCGAAATGTTCAAATACGCGACGGATCTGCGCTCCATGACGCAGGCGAAGGGTTCGTTCAAGATGAGCTTTGAGCGCTATGAAGAAGTGCCGCAGGCCATCGCCGCCAAGATTATCGAGGCGCATAAGGCCGATCTGGCGGACGACGACGAATAAAAAAACATAAGATTCAGTATAATTCGACGACGACGGCTTACGTATCCACGAAGTATTCGGTAATCGAGCCGTGGTCTGAAGAGACGTATGACGAATTATACGACGCGGGATATGACGGAACGAGTTCCGCCACGTCGCACAGGTAAACAAACAGGTGAGCAGGCGGGCAGAAATGCCCGCCTGTTTCTATCTGTTTTGCTCAAAAATGATACGTAAATTTCACCGGATTGACAAATTCGCTTGACATGCGGATGAATCAAATGTAAAATAGAGATAGTCAAAGTGAAAGCGTGTGCAGATTATGCTGTGCTGGACATTGCGCCGGGGAAAATCGGAGTGCGTTTAGGCCGACTTTTCCGGGCGTTTGATACATCAAAACTGGATAGGCGGCAAAGCCGCGGAGGGAAGAAAGCGTCCCTGCGTCGGCATGGTTCTTTGTGCCTAAATGGGTTGTGGATCGCCAAAGGCGGGCGCCAATCTGTACACTTTTTTCTTGGACGATTGATTTGCGTTGAAATTGAGAATCCAAAAAGAAGGAGAGTGAAGCAGGTTGGCGTCGTTTATTTTTACCTTTTTAGCGATCGTCGTCGCACTGGCCGCAGGCGGTGCGGGCGGCTATATGTACCGCAAATACGTGGAGGATAAGATGATGGGGCGCAACGTGGATTTTGCCCGGATTCTGCTGGTTGATGGGCTGATGCGCGCGGAAGAATAGAAGTAGGAAAGTTTTGTTGAGGCCAAGGAAGAGGTCATCCGCCTTAAGAACGAACTGGATCGCGAAATCCGCGACCGCCGCGCCGAAGTGCAGCGCAGCGAGCGCCGCGTCACCCAGCGCGAGGAAACGCTCGACAAAAAGGCGGATAACCTCGACGCGCGCGAGACCGGCCTTGAGCGCAAGCAGACCGAACTGGACCGCCTGACTGCCGAGGCGCAGGAGTATGGCGCACGTCAGAAGGCCGCCGCCGAGGAGGCCGAGAAGACCGCCAAAGAGCTGGAAGAAAAGAGCCAGGCCGAGCTGGAGCGCGTCGCGAAGATGACGCAGGAAGAAGCGCGCGACATGATCGTGCAGCGGATTCAGAAGGAAGCCTACCACGACGCGGGCGTGATGGTTCGCGAGATCGAGCAGAACGCGAAGGACGAGGCCGAGAAAAAGGCGCGCAACATCGTTGCGATGGCGATTCAGCGCTGCGCGAGCGACCATGTGGCGGAGACCACGGTTTCCGTCGTGTCCCTGCCGAACGAGGACATGAAGGGCCGCATCATCGGCCGCGAGGGACGCAACATCCGCACGCTGGAAACCGCGACCGGCGTCGATCTCATCATCGACGATACGCCGGAAGCCGTTATCGTGTCCGCGTTTGACCCCATCCGCCGCGAGGTTGCGCGAATTGCGCTGGAAAAGCTCATCGCCGACGGCCGCATTCATCCGGCGCGCATCGAGGAAATGGTCGATAAGGCCAAGCGCGAGGTGGACAACCAGATCCGCGAGGCGGGCGAGCAGGCCATCTTTGAAACGAACATGCATGGCATCCACCATGAGCTGGTGAAGCTGCTGGGCCGCATGCGCTATCGCACGAGCTACGGCCAGAACGTGCTTCAGCACAGCATCGAGGTCAGCCATCTGGCGGGCCTGATGGCGGCGGAGCTGGGCGCGGACGTTCAGCTTGCCAAGCGCGCGGGCCTGCTCCACGACATCGGCAAAGCCGTCGATCACGAGCTGGAAGGCACGCACGTCGAGCTGGGCGTCGAGATGGCCAAGCGCTATCACGAGCCGCCGGAAGTGATCCACTGCATCGCGGCGCACCACAATGATGTCGAGCCGCAGACCGTCGAGGCCGTGCTGATTCAGGCGGCGGACGCGATCTCCGCAGCCCGTCCGGGCGCGCGCCGCGAGAGCATTGAGAACTACATCCGCCGTCTGGAAAAGCTGGAGGAGATTTCCAACAGTTTCCCCGGCGTGGAAAAGTCGTTTGCGATTCAGTCCGGCCGCGAGGTGCGCATCATGGTCAAGCCGGAGGATATCTCCGATGAGGGCACGTATGTGCTTGCCCGCGAAATTGCCAAGCGCATTGAAAATGAGCTGGAATATCCGGGACAGATCAAGGTCAACGTCATCCGCGAGACCCGCTGCACCGAGTTCGCGAAGTAAGAAAAAAACAGAGTTTGGAAAGCGGCGTCGTATTTTGCGGCGCCGCTTTTTGCGTAGGGATGGGGAAGTTGGGGCGCCGATCCAAACCCCGCCAGAAACCTGAGGTTTCTGGATTTTCCATATTGGATTGCTGCGCAATCCAAGCCTTTGGTCTGAGCTGAACAAGGAACGATAACGGGCGAATGGGAGAAAAGTGAATGAAAATCGAAATTCGGCAAATCGAACATGCTGAGGTAAAGCGGACAATCTGCCGCGCGATTTTGGAAGCCGTGCCGGAGTGGTTTGGCATTCCCGAAGCGCGGGAGGTATACATCGGCGAGTGCGCGGACAGGCTCTTTTTTGCCGCGATGGACGGAGAAAAACCCGTCGGCTTTCTGTATCTGAAAGAGACGGGGCGCGACACGGTCGAGCTGTATGCAATGGGCGTTTTGAAGGCGCGGCACAGGACGGGCGTCGGGCGGGCGCTGGTGGAGGCGGCCAGGCGAGCTGCGCGCGAGGCGGGCTATGCGTTCATGCAGGTGAAAACGGTACAGATGGGAAAATACGCCGAGTATGACGCGACGAACCGGTTTTATCTGGCGATGGGGTTCAAGGAGTTCGAGGTATTCCCGCACCTGTGGGACGAATGGAACCCGTGTCAGGTGTATGTGATGGGGCTGTAACAAAAGGAGAAATGAACATGGAGATTGAAATGCGGCCCGATGCCTATGAGGTGCGGCGGCTGGATGAGCGGGACGTGGACGCGATGAGACGGAAAATTTGAGGAGGTGAAAGCGTGATTCGGAGGTATGATTCCGGCGCGGCGTTTTTGGCGGAAAATCGGGCGTTTTTGGATACCAAGCCTCAGATTTCGGCGTTCATGGCGCTGGATGCGCCGCTGCTTGAAAAAACGGACAAAATCAATTACGCGGCGAGATGCGAAAAGGACGGAAAAACGCTGCTGGCAATGAAGGTCGAGCCGTATCACTTGCAGCTGTTCGGAGACGCGGACTGCGCGGGAGAGCTGCTGGATTTTTTGGTGCACGGGGGATACGAAATCCAAAACTATCTGAGCGAAAAGACGCTGGGCGACGCGGCGGCGCGCGAGATGGAAGCGCGGTTCGGCATTCGATACGAAGAGGCGCTGGCGATGGCGTTCATGGAGGCGAGAACCCTCACCGAGCCGTCGTCGCCGGAGGTTGAAGCGGCGAATGAAGACGATTTGGACGAAATCTATGCGTGCATGGAGCGATTTCTGGTCGAATGCAACTTGCAGGACAAGCCGAACCGCGAAGCGATGAGAAGGAACATCGGAGGTTTCCGCGTGATTCGGGCGGATGGGAAGATCGTCAGCGTGGGCAAGGCGGTGCGCGACATCGGGGAAAGCATGCGCATCACCAACGTCTATACGCGCGAGGCATACAGAGGGAAAGGCTATGCTCGAAAGGTGGTCAACACCATCAAAAACGAGATCCTGACGGCGGGAAAAACCGCGGCGCTGAACGTGGACAGACGGAACCCCGTGACCAACCACCTCTATCGAGCGCTGGGCTTTGAGCCGGTTTTCGCACAGGGGGAATATCGGCAGGTTGAAACAAAAAACTGACGGCGGGACGACGGAAGAAATCATCGCGATGCGGAGCGGAAATCAGGAGCGAAAAGTGGAAAAGGATTTGGAGATGGCAAGGCGGATGGCGGGGACAGCCGCCGAAAGAGGTGGACGCGTCTACTTTGTCGGCGGGTTTGTCCGCGACGGCGTGATGGGGCGCGAAAGCAAAGATGTGGACATTGAAATCCATGGGATGACGGCGGACGCGGTGCGGGGGATGCTCGGCGAAATCGGGCCGTGGAAGGAGATGGGCGCAAGCTTTGGCGTGTTCGGCCTGCGGGGGTATACGCTGGACATTGCGCTGCCCCGGCACGGCGGCGGAAAGGGCGAGGACGCGGACATCGACCCCTTCATGGGACGGAAGGAAGCGGAGAGGCGGCGCGACTTCACGATGAACGCGATGATGCAGGATGTGCTGACGGGGGAAATCTTCGATGATTTCGGCGGACGGGAGGATATCCGAAAGCGCGTCATCCGACACGTGGATGAGGAGACGTTCCGACGCGACCCGCTGCGGGCAATGCGGGCGGCGCAGTTTGCGGCGAGGTTTGATTTCGCGATTGCGCCGGAGACGATGGCGGTCTGCCGGACGCTCGAACTGCGCGGGCTGGCGAAGGAACGCGTGATGGGCGAAGTGGAAAAGGCGCTGATGCAGAGCGAAAAGCCTTCCCGGTTTTTTGAGACGCTGCGGGAAATGGGACAGATTGAGCCGTGGATGCGGGAGGTTGCCGCGCTTCAAGGCGTGCGGCAAAGGGCGGATGCTCACCCGGAGGGAGACGCGTGGACGCACACGATGCGGGTTGTGGACGAGGTGGCCAGGCTGAGAGACAGGGCGGAGCATCCGCTCGGCCTGATGCTGGCGGCGCTGCTGCATGACGTGGGCAAAGCCGAGGCGATGCAGGAGAAAAACGGCGTGATCCACGCGTATGGACACGAAATGAAGGGCATGCCGCTGGCACAGCGTTTCATCAGGCGGCTGACGAACGAAAAGGATCTTTGCCGCTATGTGGTCAGCATGGTGGAGCTGCACATGAAGCCGAACCTGTATGCGGCGCAGAACAGCAGACAGCGGGCGTGGAACACGCTGTTTGACCAGAGCGTCTGCCCGGAAGACCTGATGCTGCTGGCGAAAGCGGATCATCTGGGGCGGGCGAACGCCGCGCCGTATGAAGAGACGGAACGGGAGATAGGCGAGAGATTTGCGGCGTTTCAGGAGATGATGGCGCGGCCTTACGTGACGGGCGCGGATTTGATTGCGCGCGGCATGCATCCGGGCGAAGAAATGGGGAAAATGCTTGAGGCGGCACATCGGCTGAGGCTGGCCGGCGTGGGAAAGGAAGTGGCGCTGCGGCAGCTGCATGTGTGAAACGAACAGAAAATTGGCGTGGGAGAAATCCTGCGCCTTTTTTGAATTCGTAGGAAATTGCAGCAAATGGGCCGCGTATGTGAAAGTTTGAGTTTTTGCAAACTTTGGCGGAAGTGAGAGCGGCCTCAGGCCGGTTTTTTGATTCGTAGGAAATTGCAGCAAATGGGCCGCGTATGTGAAAGTTTGAGTTTTTGCAAACTTTGGCGGAAGTGAGAGCGGCCTCAGGCCGCTTTTTGATTCGTAGGAAATTGCATACAGGCTGCCGCTTCATAGCCTGTATGCCGTCATCGCCCTGAAACGGTTGCTCATCATGGTATAAAGCGTCTGGGCATAGGGCGTGAGCGGCATATCTTTGGGGCACGCCATATACAGGGAGGTATAGAGCGAATCGCTGAGACGGTAATGCGAAAGCTGCTGCATGGCGGGCGTGTCGCTCAGCAGGGTGATAAACGGACAGAGCATCACCAGCGAACAGGCGGCGCACACACGTTTGGCACATTGGGAATCATCCGTGCGCAGAACGACGAAGGGGGAAAGTCCGGCGCGGGCAAGCAGTTCGTCATAGGAACGGGTGAACGGCAGGCTTTCGGTGGGCAGAATGAATTTCTCTCCTTCACAGGCGTTTAAACTGATGGTTGAACCGGAAGGAATGCGCTGGGCGAGCCTGGTTTTGCGACCGGCGAGCAGCACGACTTCGTCCGACGCGATGAGCTGATATTCAAGCTTTTCGTTTTCGGCTTCGCCGGAAACGAGCGCCATATCGAGTTCGCTGCCGAGCAGTTTGCGTTCCAGCTCGTCATTCGGCAGAGAAACGGCCTGCACGCATACTTCGGGATAAACGGACTGGAATTCGGCGAGCACCTGCGGCAGAAGTTCGTCTGCACGCTGCTGGGGCAGACCGAGACGCAGAAGCCCCGCGGTGTGGCCGGAGAGCGCGGCGATAGACTCGTTCATCTGCGTTTCGATTTGCAGAAAGCGGCGCGCGGCCTGCACATAGATCTGCCCGGCAGGGGTGAGCGAGACGGGCGTTGTGCCGCGCTCGAAGATGGGCGCGCCGAGCTGCTGCTCGATCTGCCGAATCTGCTGGGAGAGCGTCGGCTGGGCGATGAAGAGCGATTTGGCCGCCGCGGTGAAGCTGCCTTCGCGTGCGACGGCGAGCACGAGCTGAGCGTGTCGGGTATTCATGAGCACCTCCGTGAGGGGAGAGGGGAACGATTGGGGCGCCGCCCCAAACCCCGGCAGGAACCTTAGGCTCCTGCACCTCCCGTTTTCATTCGCTGCGCGAATGAATGCTATCTCTTATTTTAATCAAGAAACAGAGGTTTGTAAACCGTCACTTAACATCCGTTTATCGCGTAGCGATAAACGAAGGAGGGAAATCCAGAAACCTCAGGTTTCTTGCGGGGGATTGAAGCCATGCGCCCGCCGTGCGGGAAAAAGCATGGCGAAAATCGGAAATCGCAAGGAGCCGGAACGGCGACTATGCGAGTTTCCTGGACTTGGTGCAACGCCCCAAAAAGGGGCTTCCCCGCGCACGCGTTATAGGTGTATAATAGGGCTACATCTGAAAGACGGAGGGATTTGCGATGCAGGTTACGGAAAAAATCGCCGCGTTTCGGGCGCGGATGAAGGATGAGAACTTTGCCGCGGTCATCGTGCCGACGGCGGACAGCCATGCTTCGGAATATATTGCCGACCATTTCAAGACGCGTCAGTGGCTTTCCGGCTTCACCGGCTCGGCGGGCACGCTGGTCGTCGGCGAAAAAGAGGCGGCGCTGTTTGTCGATGGCCGCTACTTCATTCAGGCGGAACAGCAGATCGCCGGCAGCGGCATCACCTTGATGCGCATGGGTACGGCAGGCACGCCGACGCTGGAAGAATATCTCGCGGGGCTGCTGCGTGAAAACGACGCGCTGGGCGTTGATTTCGGCGTGGTCAGCGAGAAATTCGCGGAGGATATGCGCGCGGCGGTCGCGGGCAGCGGCGCGCTGCTGCGCGATACCGGCGACTGGTTTAACGATTTGTGGACGGATCGTCCGCCGATGCCGAAGGAGAAGGCGTTCATCCTCGACGAGCAATATGCGGGCGAGAGCGTGCAGAATAAGGTCGCCGCGATTCGCAAGGTCATGGATCAGTACGACGCACAGCTGCATGTGCTCAACGTGCTGGATGATATCGCGTGGGTGCTCAATGTGCGCGGCGGCGACGTGCTCAATACGCCCGTGGTGATGAGCTATCTGGTCATCGGGCAGAAGCACGTCAACTGGTTCGTCGATGAAACCAAGGTGGACGAGGCCATGCGCCAAAGGCTGGCGGACGAGGGCGTGAATGTGCGCGGCTACGACGAGATCATCCCGGCGCTGCAAGGGCTTGAGCCGGACGTCAGGGTGCTGGCGGACGCAGCCAAGCTGACCGCCGCCCTGATGAGCGCACTGGAAAAGGCCGAAATCATCCGCGCGGAGAACCCGTCCACGCGCATGAAGGCCATCAAGAACGAGGTCGAGCTGGCCAATCTGCGCAAGGCGCATGTGAAGGACGGCGCGGCGGTGACGCACCTGATGTACTGGCTTAAACAGAACGTCGGCAAAATCCCGATGACGGAAATCAGCGTCAGCGATAAGATGCTGGCCTTCCGTCAGGAACAGGATCACTTTATTTCGCCGAGCTTCAACACCATCTGCGCTTATCGCGCCAACGCCGCGATGATGCATTACAGCGCTACGCCGGAAACCGACGCGGTCATCGAGCCGCGCGACCTGCTGCTCATCGATTCCGGCGGACAGTATCTGGAAGGCACGACGGATATCACCCGCACCTTTGCGCTCGGCCCCGTGACGGATGAGCAGAAAAAGCACTTCACGGCTGTGCTGTGCAGCATGCTGAATCTGGCGAACGCCAAATTCCTGCACGGCATGACGGGCATCGGCCTGGATATCCTCGCGCGCGGCCCGATTTGGGATATGGGCATCGACTATCGCTGCGGCACGGGCCACGGCGTCAGTTACCTGATGAGCGTGCACGAAGGGCCGAACAGCTTCCGCTGGCATAAATCCCCGACCCGCAATGAGGACACCGTGCAGGAACCGGGCATGGTCACCACCGACGAGCCGGGCGTGTATATCGAGGGCAGCCACGGCATCCGCACCGAGAACGAGCTGGTCTGCCGCAAGTTGGAAGAGAACGAATACGGCCAGTTCCTCGGTTTTGAAATCATCACCTGCGCGCCGATCGATCTGGACGCGGTGATCCCCGATCAGATGAGCCCGCGTCAGCGCGGCTGGCTCAACGACTATCATGCCTTCGTGCAGAAAACGCTTCTGCCGCTGATGGCCGACGACGGCGAGCGCGAATGGCTCAGGCACGCGACCCGCGCCATTTAACCGAATATTCCCCAATTCTGCATTTTTCGGAAAGCGCCCAAATCAGGTCTAGCATTTTGGGCGCTTTTCCTGTATAATAAACGCAAGAATGTTTCTCCGTTTCTTCGGAGTTGCACTTCCATCAAGCATAATATGGAGGGATAGATCTATGAAACTTATCGTTGCGATCGTTCAGGATGAAGATGCGGGCCGCCTGGTTTCCGCTCTGATGGATAAGGGGTTCGGCGTGACGAAGCTGGCCACAACCGGCGGCTTCCTGCGCGCGGGCAACACCACGCTCATCAGCGGCGTGGAGGACGACAAGCTCCAGGATGCGCTCGACGTGATTGAAAAAATCTGCAAGAGCCGCGAACAGATCACCGCTTCCACCACCCCGATGGGCGGCGCAGGCGGCGTGTATGTGCCGTATCCGATCCGCGTGACGGTCGGCGGCGCGACGGTGTTCGTGCTGGAGGTCAGCCAGTTCCTCAAGGTGTGATATGATTGCCTTTGCGGATCTTGCGGGGCAGTCTGCGCTCATCGGTCAACTGCAACATGATTTTGCGCGGGGGAGCTATGTCCATGCCTACCTGCTGACAGGGCCGGGCGGCACGGGCAAACGTTCCGCCGCGCAGCTTTGCACTATGGCTGCGCTCTGCCGGGGAGAACATAAGCCGTGCGGCGCGTGCGGCCCATGCCGTCGCGTGCTTTCCGGCACGCATCCAGACGTGCATACCGTTGTGCCGGAAAAGGGCAAGCAGATCATCGGCGTCGGCGTGATGCGCGAGATGCTCGATACCGTCGCGGTCAAGAGCTTTGAGGACGGCGCGAAGGTCATTCTCATTCCGCAGGCCGAGCGGATGAACGCGGCCGCGCAGAACTGCCTGCTCAAAACGCTGGAAGAACCGCCGGAAAGAACGGTGTTCTTTCTGATTACGGATCAGCCCGCGGCGCTGCTGCCGACTATCGTTTCCCGCTGCCGCGTCGTGCGGTTTCATCCGCTGACGGAGGAAGCCTGCCAAAAGCGCCTGATTGCCCTCGGCCAATCGCCGGAGATGGCGAAGAAAAAGGCGCGCATAGCGGAAGGATGCGTCGGCCGCGCGCTGGAAATCGACGACGGTCAGCTCGATTTGCGCATGGAGCTGACGCATAGCGTGTTTTCGGTTCATCATCCGGCGGACGCGCTGGGCGTGGTGAACATGTATAAGGAGGATAAGGAACGGCAGAAGCTCGTGCTGGATACGCTGGAAATCGCGCTGCGCGATATTCTGGTGCAGCAGGCGGGCGGCGCGTCCGTCGCGGACGCGGGCTATGCGCGGGAGGCGCTGGACTATGCGTCCCGCGTGCCGCTTTCCGGGGGATTGACGCTGATGGAAACGCTGCGCAGGGCGCGCGTCATGCTCGCCAGCAACGTCGCGTTTACATCGGCGTTTGAAACCGTCCTGCTTCAAATATCGGAGGAATATGCCAAATGGCCATGGTGATCAGGGTGCGCTTCAAGCGCGCCGCCAAATTATACGACTTTGACCCCAACGGGCTGGATCTGCACAACGGCATGAGCGTGGTGACGGAGACGGCGCGCGGCGTGGAACTGGGCGAGTGCATGAGCGGCATCATGGATATGCCGGACGAGCGCCTGGTGCTGCCGCTCAAGCCGATCATCCGCATCGCCACCGAGCAGGATCTGGCCACGCAGAAGCGCAACGAGCAGGCGGAAAAAGAGGCGTTTGATATCGCCATCGACCGCATTGCCGAACACAAACTGGAAATGAAGCTGGTGGACGTGGAATACGCGTTCGACCGTTCCAAAATCATCTTTTACTTTACGGCCAACGGCCGCGTGGATTTCCGCATGCTGGTTAAGAGCCTGGCGAGCATCTTCAAAACCCGCATCGAGTTGCGCCAGATCGGCGTGCGCGACGAGGCGAAGATGCTCGGCGGCATCGGGCCTTGCGGCCGGCCGATTTGCTGCCGGACGTTTTTGGGCGATTTCACGCCGGTTTCCATCAAGATGGCGAAAGAGCAAAATCTTTCGCTCAATCCGACGAAGATTTCCGGCCTGTGCGACCGCCTGATGTGCTGCCTGAAATACGAACAGGATAACTACGAGCAGACGCGTAAGCGCATGCCGCGCGTGGGCCGCGAGATCATCACGCCGGACGGCGTGGGTGTGATCAATGCGATCAACGTGCTGGAAGAGACGGTGCGCGTGCGCATTGCGGTGGGCGATTCGTTTGAACTGCGCGAGTATCCGATCGACGACTGTCAGCGCCCCGAAAGGGAAGAACGCAAACCGCGCGTCGAAGAGGAAGATCCGGAGGTCGAGGACGAGCAGAGCGCGCCGCAGGGCGAGCGTGTTGAGCCTGCCGCACAGCCCGCGCCGCAGAGAAAATTTGAGCAGCGTCCGCCCAGAGCGCCGAGAGGCGATCGACCGGAGAGGCCGCAGCGCCCGGAACGCGGGCCGAGGCCCGAACGCCCACCGAGACCGGAAAGAGGCCCAAGGCCGCCCAGAAAACCGATGGACAGGCCGAACAGGCCGGAACAGCCGGTCAAACCGGAAGCCCCGGAGCAGGCGGAACAGCCGGTTCGTCAACCCGAACAGCCGCCCGTTGTGGAGCAAAAGGCGGTTGAAGCCGTCGATGTGCTGGAGATCCGCGAGGACGCGAAGCGGGAAGACCTTTTTTAAGACTTGTTAGATGTGCATAACAACAGCCTTTGCGCGAAAAACGCTGCAAAGGCTGTTTTTTCTTGGATTCATATCGAAAAACTGGGAATTGAAAATGCGTTTTTCGTCGATTCAGAACCGTAATTTTTCACAAAAACCTTGCATTTCGCGCGCCTTCGTGCTAAAATGTTTTGCGGGAGTGATCCTTAACAAAGGGAGGTGAAATGTATGGCTTATCAGATTTCTGATGACTGCATCTCTTGCGGCGTGTGCGCCAGCAACTGCCCGGTGAGCGCGATCAGCGAGGGTGACGGCAAGTATGTGATCGACGCGGATACCTGCATCGATTGCGGCGCTTGCGCGGAGAATTGCCCGGTGGGCGCTCCGGCTCAGGCTTAATCATTTAGAGCTTGCGGACGTATTCGGTTTGGCCGGATGCGTCCTTTTTGTACTCATGGGAAATTGCGTAAAGGTTGTCCGCGTGTGTACAGCTTTGAAGTTTTGCGGACTACGGCGGAAATGCAGGCGGGCTCAGCCCGCTTTGTATCTTTCCGAAAAGATGATTTCGGTGTATAATAAATCTGAAATGTGGAAAAGGAGGGAACGCCGTGAAAAAGCCGCGGTTTTCGCTGGGCAGCATCGTGATGCTGCTGGCAACGCTTTTTGTCGTTATCGGTATGGCGGCGTTCCTGACGCTGATTGCAGGGGATGGCGTATACGAACGGACGCGCGCCGTGTTCGGCCTGCTGGCTGATCAGACCGAGGAAGCGACCGCAACGCCGACCGGCGTTCCGACGGCGTCGCCCATGCCCGAAATCACCGAAGGGCCGACGCCCAGCCCATCGCCGACGGCAACGCCCGCGCTTGAGCCGAAACGATTGACGATTGCTGCCGCCGGCACGATTTACGCGCCGAAGACTGTTCGCGAAAGCGTGCAGGAGGGGATGGATCATTATGATTTTATGACGACCTTCGAGGGGCTTTCCGGCGCGCTGGAAAACGCCGATCTCTCCATCGTCACGCTGGAAACGCTGGCGGCCGGGCGAGAAAAGGGATACGGCAATTACAACACAACGCCGCAGATTCTCGACGCGCTTCGGGCTGTCGGCGTGAATTTTGTGTCGCTGGCGACGGAACGCGCGCTGGATAAGGGATACGACGGGCTGGATATCACGGCCAGCGAATTGACCAGCCGCTCGATCGGCTTTGCGGGCGTGTATCCCGACGGCACGAATACGGGCGCGGCGATGGCAAATATCGACGGCGTGCAGGTGGCCGTGCTGGCCTATACCTATGGTCTGAGCGACGAGGGGCGCGAACGCACGCGGGACGACAGCCGCGGCGTGGTCGCGATGATGGACAGTCAGCGCGTGGTGCGCGATATTACGCAGGCGCGCGTGGACGGCGCGAACATCGTCGTCGTTCTGCCGCATTGGGGAACGAAGAACCGCGCGCAGACGCCGGATACCGTGCAGACGATGGCGCGCGAGATGGCGCAGGCGGGCGCGGATGTGATTCTCGGCACACATCCCAATGTGGCGCAGGGCATCGAACGGCTGCAAACCGTTCGGAGCGATGGACTGACATATGAAACGGTCGTCTGTTATTCGCTGGGGTGCCTGCTGACCGATGCGCGGGACAGTGAAAATACGGCGGGCATGGCGGTTCGACTGGAAATGGTGCCGCTCTATATCGCCAGACAGAGGGAGGACAGCGGCATTGTCTACCGTGTGGTGGATGCGGAAAACGAACAGGCGATTCAAAGCCTGACGACAACGGAACAGGCTGCCGCCGCACAGGCAGTCGAGCGCGTCAAAAACGCGACACAGGAGGAATGAGCATGAACCGCAAAAGAATTTTGGATTACGGCATCCGCGTCGGCTGTCTGCCGACCGGGCCGCTGGATAAAATCACCGATGTGCCGGGCGTGACCGTCGGCCACGCGACCGTGCGCGACGCGCGCCACCACACCGGCGTGACCGTCATTATGCCGTGCGAGGATAATATGTTCGCAAAAAAGCTGACCGCCGCGAGTTTTGTACTCAACGGGTTTGGCAAAACGGCGGGGCTTGTGCAGGTGGATGAGCTGGGCACGCTGGAAACCCCGATTGCGTTGACCAACACGCTGAACGTTGGGCTGGTGCACGACGCGCTGGTGACGGTGATGGCCGAGCGCTGCGCAAGGGAGCACGTGGCGATGCACTCCATCAATCCGGTCGTCGGCGAATGCAACGACGCGCAGCTCAACGCGATTGTGGACAGACCGATTCGAGAGGAACATGTGCGCGAGGCCATTGCAAACGCATGCAGAGACTTTGACGAAGGCGACGTGGGCGCGGGCGCAGGCACGGTCTGCCACGGGCTCAAGGGCGGCATCGGCTCGGCTTCGCGGCAGATTGAGATTCTGGGCAGAACGTATACCCTCGGCGTGCTGGTGCAGAGCAACCACGGCTGTCTGGAAGAATTGACTGTCTGCAATCGGCGGCTGGGCGAAGAAATTATCGCCAAACGAAATGCGCGGCCCGCGCCCGAACCGAACGACCGCGGCTCGATCATGATGGTAACGGCAACCGATCTGCCCGTGTCGGACAGGCAGCTGCGGCGCATCATCAAGCGCTGCTCGGTCGGGTTGGCGCGCTGCGGTTCGTATTTCGGCCACGGCAGCGGCGACGTGATGATCGGCTTTACCACGGCCAACCGCATGCCTGCGGGCGGCATGCACCACGTCGTCACCCAGCAGGTATTGACCGAACATACGCTTGAACTGGCGTTCCGCGCGATTGCGGAGGCGACACAGGAAGCCGTGCTCAATTCGCTTTGCTGCGCCGACGCGGTGACGGCGGAGGACGGGCGCGTGTTTGAAAGTATCGCAACCTATTTATAATATCAAAAATGGACGCGCATGAGCCGTGTGCTGATAAGACAGTAATTTGAGAAAACTACAAAATCGGCATCTGCCAAGCAGGATTGGACAACAAAACAGGCGGCATTCAGCTTCGGCTGAGTGCCGTTGTTTGTTTTTGGGGCGAAATACTCTATTTTTGCGCTCTGTATGGCAGGGATAGTGAAGCGGTGAAATAGTTGACATTTTCGTAGTAAAACCCTTATGAAACAGCGAATCACGCCATAATGGACCCTGTTTACCGC
>ENA-ORLW01002060-ORLW01002060.1-human-gut-metagenome-genome-assembly--contig:-NODE-2060-length-19209-cov-3.241376_pt1 | contig 19209 bp, 18 predicted proteins | sample MGYA00243017_ERZ508829 | MGnify/ENA primary metagenome ERZ508829 (study PRJEB26277, sample SAMN04329776) | human gut metagenome | biome: human-associated habitat | host: Homo sapiens | place: USA...
GCCGAGGTCGGCTTTGGCCACGCCGCCGTGGCTCTTGAGCGCGCGAACCGTCGCCACGAGCACGACCGCGCTGGGCACGAGATTCGCCATGCGGCACTTGATATCGATGAATTTTTCCGCGCCGAGGTCTGCACCGAAGCCCGCTTCCGTCACCACAACGTCTGCCAGACGGAGCGCCGTCTGCGTGGCGATCACCGTGTTGCAGCCGTGCGCGATGTTGGCGAACGGGCCGCCGTGAACGAACGCGGGCGTGCCGATGAGCGTTTGCACGAGGTTCGGGCGGAGGGCGTCTTTGAGCAGCGCCGTCGCCGCGCCCTGCGCGTGGATATCTCCCGCGGTCACGGGCTTGTCGTCATAGGTGCGGGCGACGACAATGCGGGCGATGCGCGCCTTGAGATCCGCAATGGAGGAAGCGAGACAAAGCGTCGCCATGATTTCGCTGGCCGTCGTGATGTCAAACCCATCTTCGCGCGGCGTGCCGTTGGGCTTGCCGCCCAGACCGTCGAGAATATTGCGCAACTGACGGTCATTCATATCCATGCAGCGCTTCCAAGTCACGCGGCGCGGATCGATGTTGCAGGGATTGCCCTGCTGAATGCTGTTGTCTACCATCGCGGCGATCAGGTTGTTCGCCGCCGTGATGGCGTGCATGTCGCCCGTGAAATGCAGATTGATGTCCTCCATCGGCACGACCTGCGCATAGCCGCCGCCCGCCGCGCCGCCCTTCACACCGAAAACCGGGCCGAGAGACGGTTCGCGAAGCGCAAGGCACGCGTTGTATCCCTCCAGCCGCAAAGCGTCGCCGAGTCGGATGGAAACGGTCGTCTTGCCTTCGCCAGCCGGGGTCGGATTGATGGCTGTGACCAGCACCAGCCTGCCTTTCTGCGGACGATTCTTCAAAGCAAGGTAATCCACCTTTGCCTTATAGCGGCCGTAAGGTTCCAGCAGATCGGGCGTAAGGTCGAGCGTATCGGCGATTTTTTCAATGGGCTGCATCACGCAGGACTGCGCAATTTCAATATCGGTCAACATGAGCATCCTCCTTCATCTGAACGAAAATGGGATGACGATTGAATAAATTGATTATAAAGGAAAAAAGGATGCAATGCAATGCTTTACGAACGTTCACCCGCGGATTTTTCTGCAAATGAAAAGCCTTAAAAAGACAGGAAAATTGAAACAAATTGTCAATTTTGAGTTGAATTCCGTCGTTTTTTCTTGCTTTTTGCCTTTTATCGTGATAAGATATTTCAAACGCTTTTCCGTAGTAAAGGCGTAAAGACGCGCCTTGACGAAATGAAAACCGGAAAGCGTCTGCATTTTTTTATTTTTTCAAGGAGGCTTATCTTATGGAACGCGTATTCAACTTTGCGCCAGGCCCGTCCATGCTGCCGCTGCCCGTGCTTGAGCAGATTCAGAAGGAGCTGCTGTGTTACGGCAGTACCGGCATGTCCGTGATGGAGATGAGCCACCGATCTAAAATGTATCTGGATATCTTCAATCAGACCGTCGCCGATCTGCGCGAAGTGATGGCTATTCCGGAGAATTACAAGGTCATTTTCCCGCAGGGCGGCGCGACGGCCATGTTCGCGGCGGTCGCCATGAACCTGATGGACGGCGGAAAAGCCGATTATATCGATTCCGGCAACTTTTCCCATAACGCGCTGATGGAAGCACAGAAATACGGCGAGGTCAACGTCGCCGGTTCTTCCCGCGCGGAAAACTATACGCATATTCCGGATTATACCCTCTCGCCGGACGCGAAGTATGTCCACATCACGACCAACAACACGATCTACGGCACACGCTGGGATCACATTCCCGACACGGGCAGCGTGCCGCTGGTTGCGGACATGTCCTCCAACATCCTGAGCGAGGTTTACGACGTGAGCAGGTTCGGCGTGATTTATGCCGGCGCGCAGAAGAACGTCGCGCCCGCGGGCGTGGTCATCCTGATCGTGCGCGAAGACCTGCTCGGCCACGAACTGCCGATCACCCCGAAGGTCATGAATTTCGCCAAGCTCGCCGAGGCGGACAGCATGCTCAACACGCCGAACTGCTTCGGCATCTATGTCGCGGGCCTGACCTTCAAATGGATTAAAGCGCAGGGCGGCGTTGCGGCGCTGGAAAAAGTCAACATCGAAAAAGCCAAACTGCTCTATGATTATCTGGATGAAAGCAAGCTGTTTATCGGCACGGCGCAGAAGCGCGACCGCAGCCGCATGAATGTCACGTTTGTCACCGGGGATCCGGAGCTGGACGCGAAATTCGTCAAGGAAGCCGCCGCGCAGGGCCTTGTGAATCTCAAAGGGCACCGCATTGTCGGCGGTATGCGCGCAAGCATCTATAACGCCATGCCGATGGAGGGCGTGAAGAAGCTCGTCGATTTCATGAAACAATTTGAAATGGAGAATTGAGTGATGAACTATCAGATTCAAACGCTGAACGCGATTTCCCCCGCGATTTATACTCAACTCGGCGAACATTATCACGTCAGCGATCACGCCGAACAGCCGGACGCCATTCTCGTCCGTTCGGCTTCCATGCACGACCTCCCGCTTGCGCCTTCCGTGCTGTGCATTGCGCGCGCAGGCGCAGGCACGAACAACATTCCGATTGACGCATGCACGCAGGCGGGCGTGTGCGTATTGAATACGCCGGGCGCGAACGCGAACGCCGTCTGCGAAATGGTGCTGGCGGCCATGCTGCTCTCCTGCCGCGATATTGTCGGCGGCATCGAATGGGCGCGCGGCCTGAAGGGACAGGGCGACGGCATTGAAAAGGCCGTTGAAAAAGGCAAAAAGGCGTTTGTCGGCCCGGAACTGCGCGGCAAGACGCTCGGCGTGATCGGCCTGGGCGCCATCGGCGTGCTGGTTGCCAACGCGGCTGTTGCGCTGGGCATGAACGTCGTCGGTTATGACCCGATGATTTCCGTCGAGCACGCGTGGAAGCTCTCGCAGCGCGTCAAGCACGAAAATTCGCTCGACGAGCTGTTTGCCGCCTGCGATTTCATCACCGTGCATGTGCCGATGAACGATAAGACCCGCGGCATGATCGGCCGCCGGGCGCTGTCGCTTTGCAAAAAAGGCGTGCGCATTCTGAATTATGCGCGCGGCGGGCTGGTCGATGAAGCCGCGCTGCTTGAAGCGCTGGCAGACGGACGCGTCGCGGCCTATGTCACGGATTTCCCTTCCGACGCGCTGCTGGGTGCAAAGGGCGTAATCTGCACGCCGCATCTGGGCGCATCCACGCCGGAAAGCGAGGAGAACTGCGCCGTCATGGCTGCCGCGCAGACGCGGGACTTCCTCGAATCGGGCATCATCCATAACAGCGTGAATTTGCCAGCCGTGGACGTCGCGCCCGTCAGCAAGCCGCGCCTTTTCTGCATCCATGAAAACGTGCCGAATGTGCTCGGCTCGATTACCTCCGCCGTCGCGGGCTTTGGGCTGAATATCTCCGATCTGGTCAACCGTTCGCGCGGGAATATCGCCGTTTCTGTCGTCGATCTGGACGACGTGCCGAAAGAAAAACAGAGCGCGCTGATTGAAGCCGTAGAAAAGCTTGCGGGCATGAAGCGGGTGAGGCTGCTGGGGGTATAATTCCTTCAGCCAGCTTTCTGAAAAAGGGAGCCTGGCTGCAAATCGTCTATGTATACCCTGAAAGCGTCATTTAGGGAAAATACCACATTTTATCGCGCTATTAAAAAAACCTCCCTCAGTGAGGGAGGCGGGAAATTGTGACGGAAGGAGTAAACGAGGCATTTGCCTCGTTTACTCTTTTTATTTCGCCGGCGACAGCAGATACCGAATTTCAAATCCTTTGGACAGATTACCGCTGAGCCTGAGCTGGCCGCTCAGGTAGAGCTTATCGACGGTCACGAGGCCGCGCGCCATGGCGAGCAGGTTATCGAAGCTGCAATGCACGTAGGCTTCCGCGTCGTCGGCAGATGCAGGATCGACCTGCATGCCGTTTTCGTTAAAACGGATCGTGAACGTGCCTGCGCCGCGCCCGATGATGGTGATCTGCACGACGCGATGATAGCCGCTCTCGTGTTTGACGCGATTGGTGCGCTCATTTTCCATATAGCAGTGGCGCAGCTGGTCAAAGGCTTCTTCAAAGGGGATTGGTTCGCCCGCGCCCGCGCCGCCGCAAATATCCTCGTACATGCGGTTATAGCGTCCGGCGCTCTTGTCCCACGAAAAATCCTTCTTCATGCAGCGCACGCGCAGACGGTCAAACATCTCTTCGTCGCCGAAATACAGCTTGACGGCTTCAGAAATGGCCAGATACAAGTCCTTGGCCTGATAATCTGAGAACGCGAAACCGTCGCCGATGCCGTCAAAATCCTTGTAGGCGCGCACGGAGTCCTTCAGGCCGCCCGTCTCATGGACAATGGGCACGGTGCCGTATCGCATCGCCATCATCTGCGACAGGCCGCACGGCTCAAAGCGCGAAGGCATCAGATACATATCCGCGCCCGCAAAGACTGCGCTGGCCGTCGGCTCGTTGTAATCGCTGGAGAAGCCGAGCTGACCCGGCCACTGTTCCTTTGCCCACGTGAAATATTCGATATACTTTGGATCGCCCTGGCCGAAGACGATGAGCTGCACGCCCATATCCATCAGCTGCGGCAGGATTTCACGAATCAGCTCGATGCCCTTCTGTTCGACCAGCCGCGCGACGCTGGCCAGCAGCGGCCACTCGCTCTCCTGATTCAGGCCGAAAAGGCGTTGGATTTCGCGCTTGCAGCGCGCCTTGCCCGTTCTGTCTTCGATGGTGAAGTGATACGGCACGAGCGGATCGCTTTCCGGGTTGTAATGCGCCACGTCGATGCCGTTGAGAATGCCGTAGAGTTTATGATCCACCATATCCACCACGCCCTGCAAGCCGTGGGCAAAGTAGGGATAATGCAGCTCGCGCGCATAGGTCGGGGACACGGTCGTCACCGCGTCCGCCATGAGCATTGCGCCCTTCATCAGGTTGATATCCTGCCGCCCTTCAAACTCATAGCTCAGGCCGCCGTGATACCAGCCATCCGGCAGAGCGAACGTCGCTTCCATCTCGCTTCTGCCGAATTGCCCCTGATAGGCGATGTTGTGGATGGTGTACACCGTCTTGATATGAGAAAGTTCCGGCCGCAGCACCGCGTCGTTTTTCAGATACAGGATCGCCAGCGCGGTTTCCCAGTCGTTGCAGTGCAGAATATCCGGCAGGTCGCCGAATTCCGGCAGCAGATCGATTACCGCGCGGCAGAAGAACGCGAAGCGCAGCGAATCGTCGCCATAGCCGTACAGGCGCGGGCGATGGAACAGATGCTCATTGCCGATGGCGTAAACGGTCACGCCGTTCAGCGCGCCGCGATAGAGCGAACAGGCAAGGCGGCGCTGACCGAGCGCAATTTGGCAGGTTTTGATCCGCTCAAATTCATCGCCGTAATTTTCCTGTGTGACGCGATACATCGGGGTGACGATCGCCATGTCGTCGCCCGTTTTTTGAAGGGCCGGCGGCAGGGAAAACGCCACGTCCGCCAGACCGCCGGATTTGCTAAAAGGCGCGCATTCGCTTGAAACAAACAGAATTTTCATAGGCCGGCTTTCCTTTCGCATACTGTAACTGTTTCTATTTTACAGATTGAGAAAGAAGAAGTCAACAATTTTAACAAATTCGCAAAATAGATCCATGATTTCTGCAAAAAGCGGCCTGAAGCCGCCCGCGCTCATGCCGCCGGGAAGCACTTCATAATGGAAACGGCGGCATTCTGAAAACGCATTTTTTTAGACATATGAATGGTCCATTTTGGAAAAGACAAAATAAAAAGCGGGGTGCAGCCCGCTGAGTATGTTTGAATTAAAGCCCCAAATGGTTTTCGATTCTGGCCACGCGAAGCGCCAGATCGCTTTCGGAATAGTCGGAAGTCTTCACCGTGCGTTTAATATCCGTGCGCGCCAGCAGATAGTCGCTGGAAACCTCCAGCGTGTCAGCCAGAAGGCAGAGCGTCTCCAGGCTCGGCTGACGCAATCCGCGCTCATACAGTCCCACCGTGTTCAGGCTCTTGCCGATCACATCGGCCAGCGCCTGCTGACTCATGTGCTTGGCCGTGCGGGCAGCTTTCAGCCGCTCACCAAACTTGACCATCCTTGCACCTCCTTTTAGGCGATCATTCACCATGATTTGTAATTGATATAAGTATACCGTTCGCGCGAAAATCGTCTACGGACAAAAAGGGTGTTTTTTGAAAAAACGGAATATTTCTAACTTTTTTCCTATCAATCGACAAAGTTTTTAAAGATATAATGATTCCGTTTTGTCCATCAGGCGCAAAGGCTCTTTGCCCCCGCGTCAAAACATGATATAATGCTGTTATCAGGATGAATATTTTAAAAATTGTTTACGATTTCTGAACATTGGAGGTTTCTGCGCATGCAAAGCAAAACAGAAAACCACACAATGCGTGTGTTTTATCTGCTGGCTATCGTCTTTGTAGTGGATGGTCACACTACACTTGGTAATCTATTTGATCTAAACGGCCTGTTCCGCTACTATTCCTTTCACCTGATGATGTTCGCTTTCGGTTCAGGTTATTTTTTCAAATTCTACGGCGGCGCGCTTTCCGATTTTGCGCACCGGGCGAAAAAGCTGCTCGTGCCGCTGTATTTGTGGAACGCTGTTTACGGCGTGGGCGCGGCGCTGCTGCGCAGGTTCGGCGGTTTTGAACTCGGCGAACCGATTTCGGCCTACACGCTGCTGCTCGCGCCGATCACCGACGGTCAGCACTTCGTCTGGAACCTCGGTGCGTGGTTCATTTTTCCGTTATTTTTCGCACAGGTTTTCTACGCGGGTATCCGCCGCCTGTCCGTGCGATGGCACGAAAACGAAGTCATGACCTTTCTGCTTTGCCTGATTCCCGGCTGTGCCGCCGTGCAGCTCTGTTTTTCCGGCAGGCAGGAGGCGCTTCCATTGTTTCTTCTGCGCCCGATGATTCTGCTGCCCGGCTTTGCAGGCGGCCAGCTCTACCGCCGCGTGCTGGAAAAGCGCGACCGTCTGCCCACCGTGCCGTATTTGCTGGCGATTGTGGTGCTGCGCGTGCTGCTTTCCACCCGATATGAAAATCTTGCGTATCTGCTTTCGGATTGCTCCTATTTCGTCTGCGACGCATTCGGCGTATACGCCGGCGGCGCGCTGGCCATTGCGTTTTATCTGCGCATTGCCCGCCTGCTTGCGCCGTATATCGGCAGAAGCCGCCTCGCACTGGCCCTCAGCCGAAATACGTTCGCCATTATGATGCACCATTACATGGGGTTCTTCGCGCTGAACTGCGTGTTTCTCGCCCTCAATGCATCGGGGCTTGGCGCAGCGGATTTCAGCGTCCGCTCCTTCCGCACGATGAGCAACTATATGTACGCGCCCGGTGGAAAAACCGAATGGGACGTGATCTACCTGCTCTGCGGACTGCTGCTCCCGCTGGGGATTGAATGGGCATATCAAAAACTGCTCCGTGTTTTACGCCGCCGCTGAAACCGCATTTTTGCTTGCATTTTTTGTTTTCTGTGATATACTTATAAAAAATTTCAAAGGTAAAGAACTGTCTTCATTCGCAAAAGAAGGGCTTTTCGTTTCACAATGGCGTGAAAGAAAAGCTCTTTTTTTATAACAACGCAAAGAACCGTCATGACAAAGATGAAAGGCTTTGACAAATTTCATGAGGTGAATCAACATGTCTGTTGCCCTGAGAACCGAAATTCTGCCCACCGACCTGACGGCCATGAGGAGATGGCTTGCCAATCCGCACGTCTCCCATAACCTGAACGAACATGAGCAGATCATAACCCGGCTGCATCAAATGCAAACCACGCAATACGTGCTCACCTTTGACCGTTATCTGCATCCTGATAAGGAAAAGAATCTTTTTATCGCCTGATTTTCAGCTATCCCCTCCAAACCGGGAGCGGATAGCTTTTTCTTTGTTTTGTCCGAATCGATATGAATTGACGTTTCTGTCCGGATGATGTACAATATGCTCATCAATTAGTTTTAGCTAACTAACTTTTAGGAGGCATCTATGCGGGAAGCATTTTATGGCATTTTGATTCCGTTTCTGGGCACGTCGCTCGGCGCGGCTTGCGTGTTCTTCATGAAAAAGACGCTCAGCGACACAGTGCAGCGCGCGCTGACGGGCTTTGCCGCAGGCGTGATGGTCGCCGCGTCGGTGTGGAGCCTGCTGATTCCGGCCATCGAGCAGTCCGTGGGCATGGGCAAATTTGCGTTTGTGCCCGCCGTCGTCGGCTTTTACGTCGGCATGCTGTTTTTGCTGCTGCTCGACCATGTCATTCCTCATCTGCATCAAAACAGCAGCGAGGCCGAAGGCCCGGAGAGCCAGCTGGCGCGCACAACCATGATGGTACTCGCCGTCACGTTGCACAACATTCCGGAAGGCATGGCCGTCGGCGTGGTCTATGCGGGTTATCTCTCCGGTCAGGCGCAGATCACGGCGGCGGGCGCGCTGGCATTGTCGCTGGGCATCGCCATTCAAAACTTTCCGGAGGGCGCGATCATCTCCATGCCGCTCCACGCGGAAGGCATGGGCAAGGGACGCGCATTCGCCGACGGCGTGCTTTCCGGCATCGTTGAACCCATCGGCGCGGTGCTGACCGTTCTCGCCGCGAGAATGATTGTGCCCGCTCTGCCGTATCTGCTCAGCTTTGCCGCGGGCGCAATGCTCTATGTCGTTGTCGAAGAACTGATTCCCGAAATGTCGCAGGGCAGACACTCCAATATCGGCACAATCTGCTTTGCGCTGGGCTTTGGGCTTATGATGGTGCTTGACGTGGCGCTGGGGTGAAGCTTACACGCTGATCCCCTTCTCGGCATATGGGCAATACGTCAGATACGCCAGCAGCAGGGTGGATGTATCCGGCAAAGAGAGACAGTAAACCGCCTGTTCTCCGTGTTTGCCCGCCTTTTCAAGCGGCTGGGAGAGCAGAAACATGCCGCTGACCTGTGCGCGGCGGTGAACATAGCCGAAATGCACGTCTTCCCACGGCATGTAGACGCCGATGCCCGCGCGGACGCCTTCTTCGCTGATCCATGGACAGGTGGTTACGGCGACGAGCGCGCGATAGAGCAGGAAAAGCCCCGCCGCGAACATGCCGCAGGCCGCCAGCGTCAGTCCGACGACGGAAAGGGCTGAGGCCATTTCGCTGGCGCGGACAAGCATCATGGCGCCGGTGAAAAACGCCAGCGCGCTGCCGGGAATGAGCAGCAGCATATACATCGCCGCCTGATGCCAGAGCGGGCGAAGGGGATTGACGGGGTGTTTGCGCGGCGCGGGCGTGAAGTCGATTTCCTCCGGGCAGAGATCGAGCACCGCGCTGACCAGCCTTCTGCTGGTCGGCACGACGAACCCCCAGCTTCCGCAGCCCGGCGCGCGGTGCAGCAGTTCCAGAAAACCGGTCGAATGCGTATACAGGCCGTAGAGATAAGTGCGGCGGCTGTTGCAGCTGAGTACGCCGACAGAGGCCAGCTCGTGCCATGCCGTGCGGCGGACGCGCAGCAGAAAACCCACGCCCACGCCCAGCTCATCCACAAAAAAGCGGCAGGAGAGCAGCGAAAAGCACAGGCCGAGCAGCACGAACGTGCAGATGAGCAGCACACGCGCCCAGCCAAGCAGCCCTGCGCCTACGCAGAGATCGCGGGCGACGGCGCACGAAACGGCGCACAGACAGGTCAGGCCGGTCAGATAGGGATAGCGCAGAACGCGAACCAAGCAGCATCCCTCCTTACGATACAGAAAAAGGCCCTCTCGTCGCTGTCGCGTCTTTGCGGGCCTTTTGTTTACGATATGAACGTTGTCTCTAAATCACGTCGTTGGGGCCGCTCAGGGGTTGGTCGGCGGCAGCGTGGCTTCCGGCACAGGGGTGGCTGTCGCTTCCGGCGTGGCCGTCGCATCGCCGAAACCATAACCGGCGGTCGTGCCCGGCAGGGCGTCAACCAGCGTGATATCGGCGTTCTGTTCAGCCTCGGCCTGCGCTTTGGCTTCTTCCTCGGCGGCCTTCTGCGCGGCTTCCGCTTCAGCCTTGGCCTTTGCTTCGGCCTCTTCGCGCATGCGCTGCGCCTGCTGCACGGCGGCGGCGGTGACCGGCTGACGGCCGGATTCCATCACGCCGAGCGCCTGCTGCATCACGGCATAGGGGCAGTCGCTGGTCAGCACCGTGTCGCGGTACGGGCTGGAAGAGGTGTGGCGGCCCTTGCGCAGTTCCACATGGGTGTAATGGGTGTTTGCGCCGCCGCTGATGTTGGTTTTGCCTTCTTTGGCAATCATGTCGCCCGCTTCAACGGTGTCGCCGCGGCGGACGATGCTGCTTTCGCAGTGCAGATAGAGCAGGGTGACGTCATATTCGGCGTTGTAGATGGCGACGGTGCCGTTCTTGTCCGCGCCGCGGGTCACTTCGCCGCCCAGAATCGCGTACAGCGGCGCGCCCTTGACGTTCACAAAGTCAATGCCCTCGTGAATGCCGGTGTAGCCCCAAACGCCCTTGCGATCCTTTTTGCGCTCGCAGTACTGGCCGTAGTAGAGCGCGGTTTCGCCCATGTCCGCGCCGTAGAGACGCTCGCGCATGGCGTCGGTGATATCCAGCACGATGGGCGCGATGGCCAGCGTGCCGCCTTCGTCGGTGACGAAGTATTCTTCCGGCACGGTGCTGTCAAACGGCGTCAGGCTGTATTCGCCGTGGTTGTAGGCGTACACGTTATCGAAATACGAGACTTTGCGCTCGCGGATGTAGCGGTACTGGCTGATGAAATAGCGGTATTTGGTCGTGACCGTCAGGTTATGCTGCGGCTCAGCTGTCGTTTCGGCCTGAACGGGGGCAGCCGTCGCTTCCGGCGTGCTCTCCGCATAAGCGCCCGTAGTCAGAAGCAGGCCCGTCAGAGCGAGCGCCGCGATCCATCTTTTTTTCATGGTATGCCCTCCGATAATTCGGTTTTCCGCGCCACAAACGGGCACGTTGCCATTTTTCTCCTTTCATTATACCAGAAGGCGATGAAAACTCAAGCATTTTTTGCCAATTTTGGCTTGCGGACGGGGCGGATGGGCTTTGGATTCTTCCTTTTTCCACTGCTCTGTGCTATCATGAAGCCGAACGGATGAATGAAAAGGGGTTTACGTATGAGAAAATTTGCGGCGTGGGCGCGGTGCGCGGCTTGGATGGTTTTTATTTTTATGATGTCCGCCATGCCGGGCGACGTTTCCGGCGAGCAGAGTGGCTTTGTCACCGAGATGATTGAAAAGGCGCTGACCTTTGTGTTTGGCGCGCAGACGGCGGGGGGGATTCCCGTGGGTGCGCTGGAGATGGTCGTGCGCAAATGCGCGCACATGGGGGAATATGCGGTGCTCTTCTGGCTGTGGGCGCACGCGCTTTCCGTGAGCGGCGCAAAGCATCCGGCGCGGACGGCGCTGATCGTCTGCGCGGCCTATGCGGCCAGCGATGAATTTCATCAGTGTTTTTCCAACGGGCGAGGCCCAAGCCCCGTCGATGTGATGATCGACACCGTCGGCGCGGCGATTGCGCTTTTGCTGCGTGCGGCAGCGCTGCATATTCGGGAACGCGGGGAGGGGCGGAAACCATGACGTTTTATAAAATCGGCGAGGTTGCGCGGCTGCTGGGGCTGACCACGCAGGCGCTGCGCTTTTATGAACAGGAAGGCGTGGTCACCCCGAAAAAGAGCGAAAACGGCACGCGGTATTACGACGAAGATCAGCTGATTCTGCTGCTCTCGTTCAAGAAATACCGGCAGGCGGATTTTTCCGTGCAGGATATTGTGACCCATTTTAAAGACGACCACCTTTCCGGCCTGCGGGAACAGATTCTCGCCCAGCGGGAGGCGCTGCTCAAGCAGAGCGAGCTGCTGCGCAGACGGGCGGACGCGCTGGATGCTTTTGAGAAGCGGCTGGCTTATGCGCAGGCGCATCTGGATGAGCCGGCAATCTGCGACAGGCCGCCGCTTCGGCTGCTCAGACCGTCGCTCAGCGAGCTGAGCGCGGCGGACATGGAGAGCCGACGTTCTCTGGATGCTTTTATCGCCGCCATGCCGGATACGCGCATCAGCTTTGCCCGCGCGCTTGCGCCGAAGAGCGAAAAGCACTTCCGCCTGTGCGCGGATGAAGCGGCCTGTGCGGCGTGGGCTCTGCCGCTGGAACATACGGCGGGCCTGCCGTCGGCGCGGTGCGTGCGGGTGATTCACCGCTTTGCCTGCCAGCCGTGGGACGACGAGGCCGTGCCGGAAATCCTTGCGTGCGCGCAGAAGGCGGGGCATGCGGTGCGCGTGGACGGCGAGCTGTTCGGCCTGCATCTCGCGTCGGAGACAAGCGAAGGGAAAGTGTCTCTTTACGCGGCGGTCTATCTGCCGATTTAATCGCAAATTCAAACGCTTCTTTCACGATGAAATAAATATTTTCGCGTGAAGGAAGCACTTTTTTATGTTTTTTGAAGTTTTTTTCACGAAATTTGATATGACTACTTGTATCTAAAGCCTCTTTATGCTGTATAATGCCATCCGTCGCCCGATTTCGGGCAAAGGAAGAAAAAGGAGAAATACCCATGAAAAAGCTCACAGCAGCCCTTCTGGTGTTCCTCATGATGGTGATGACCGGCGCGATGGCGCTGGCTTACACCGAGGGCACTTACACCGCTACTGCGCAGGGCAACAACGGCCCTGTGACCGTCTCTGTGACGTTCAGCGCGGACGCGATCACCGACGTGACCGTCGTTGAGCACAGCGAGACCGCCGGCCTGTCCGATCGTCCGATCGCGGAGATCCCGGCCGCCATTGTGGAAAACCAGTCCCTCGCGGTGGATACTGTGTCCGGCGCGACCAACTCCTCCAACGCCATCCTGACCGCCGTTGCGGACTGCGTGGCGCAGGCGGGCGGCGACGTGGAAGCGCTCAAGGCCGTCGCGGTGGAGAAGGCGCCCGTTGAAGATGTGGAAGCGACGTATGACGTCGTCGTGCTCGGCGGCGGCGGCGCGGGTCTGACCGCGTCCATCACCGCGGCTCAGAACGGCGCGAAGGTCATCCTCGTGGAGAAGGCCGGTTCCCTCGGCGGCAACACGCTGATTGCGGGCCAGGGCTTCAACGCCTGCGATCCGGAGCGTCAGGCCAACACCGAGATGAGCGAAGCGCTCCTCGGCCAGCTGAAGAGCTACCTTGATCTCGATCCGGCCGACTTCGGCGCGTTCGCCGAGGTGCTGGAGACCGTCAAGGGCCAGATCAACGACTACATTGCCAGCGGTTCCACCACCCTGTTCGATTCTCCGGAACTGCACATGCTCCATACCTACATGGGCGGCAAGCGCACCGGCCTGGACGGCACCGTCATCGAGCCGGATCTGGAGCTGGCCCGCACCTTCGCCACCAATGCGCTGGACGCGCTGGAGTGGGCGGAGAGCATCGGCGCGCAGTGGAACGACACCACCTCCACCATTCTGGGTGCGATGTGGCCGCGCTCCCACGGTCTGGCCAACGGCAACGTCATCACCATCCTCACCGACGCGGCCAAGGCCAACGGCGTTGAGATCGTGACCGATACCCGCGCCAACGAGCTGATCGTTGAGAACGGCAAGGTTGTCGGCGTGAAGGCCACCACCTCCGAAGGCGCGAACGTCACCCTGCACGCCAATAGCGGCGTGGTGCTGGCGACCGGCGGCTTCTCCGCCAATGCGCCGATGGTTGTGGAATACAACAACTACTGGCCGGGCCTGTCCGATACCATGCCCTCCACCAACGCCCCGACGATCACCGGCGACGGCATCGTGATGGCGAAGGCGGTCGGCGCGGATCTGGTCGGCATGGGCTTTGCCCAGCTGATGCCCTCTTCCCATCCGGTGGACGGCTCCCTGTTCAGCGGCATCTGGGGCAGCGCCGAAACGCAGGTCTTCGTCAATAAGGAAGGCAAGCGCTACGTGAACGAGTACGCCGAGCGCGACGTGCTCTCCAAGGCCGCGCTGGCGCAGACCGACGGCATCTTCTACATCATCTGCGATAACAAGATCGCCAAGAACGCCGACGTCGCGGGCATGGAAGCCAAGGGCAACGTCGTCGTGGCCGATACCCTCGAAGAGCTGGCCGAGAAGCTCGGCATTCCGGCCGATACCTTCGTGGAGACCATCGAGCGCTACAACTCCTTCGTTGACGCGCAGAAGGACGACGACTTCGGCAAGCCGCTCTTCGGCGAGAAGATCGACGAAGCGCCGTTCGTCGCCACCCCGCGTTCTCCCTCGCTGCATCACACCATGGGCGGCGTAAAGATCGATACGAACACCCACGTCATCTCCACCGAGGGCAACGTGATCGACGGCCTGTACGCGGCCGGCGAGGTCACGGGCGGCCTGCACGCGGGCAACCGCCTCGGCGGCAACGCCATGACCGACTTCCTGGTCTTTGGCCGTATTGCCGGCGAGAATGCCGCGAAGGCGGAGTAATTTCTCCTTTTGAAAGACGCATGTCTGACGGGCATGCGCCTTTTTTTCAAATCATCAGAAAACTGCATAAAGGCTGCCCGCGCGCATAGGGCTTTGAAGCTTTACGGACTGCGGCGCACGACAGACCGCAAAAAGAATTGCCAAAACGTCTCAAATGCGCTATAATGCTTTACAACGTTAAAGCAAAAGAAAGGGAATCCCGCCATGATGATCCGCTATATCCCTGCCGATCCAGCCGGCAACTTGACGGCCATCGTTCTTTCGTCCGTTGCGGCTCAAGATCGCGCGAAAATCGCTGCGGAGATGATGGCGCGCTGTCCAGAAGGATTTGAACAGGTCGGTTTTGCGGATGAGACGTCTCTGACGGGCGATTTGCCAACGCTTTGCATGATGGGCGGCGAGTTCTGCGGCAACGCGACGCGCGCGTTTGCCTGCTACGCGGCTAAGGTGCGCGGGCGGGGCGAAACGCGGCTCGCCATATCGGTCAGCGGCGCGCGGGAACCCGTGCCCGTGGCAGTCGATTTGCGGCAGAACCGCGCCTATGCGCAAATGCCTCTGCCGTATGCGCTTGAATGGATTTCAGTGAATAAACAGAAAATCCCGCTGGTGCGCATGGAGGGCATCGACCATGCGCTTCTGCTGGATGCCGCGCCGTCGCCCGAAGCGGCGGAACGCGTGCTGGCGGCCATGCCGAAGCAGGACGCGCGGGGCGTTTTGTTTGTGCAGGGCGGAAAAATGACCCCGCTGGTCGAGGTTGCCGCGACGGGCACGCGCGTGTGGGAGAGCAGCTGCGGCTCCGGCACGGTTGCGCTGGCGTGGTATCTGGCGCAAAATCTTGCGGACGGCATGCACGCCTTTGCCTTTGACGAGCCGGGCGGGCGGCTGGAAGCCCGCGTCGCCATGCGGGCGGGGTGCGCCGCGCAGATTGAGATGGGCGGCGCGGTGAAGCTGGGCGAAGAGGCAGAAATTGAGCTGTAAAAACAAAAGCCGCTCCTTGACGGGCGGCCGGAAAGATGCTAAAATGCAGACAAATTGAGTCAGGCCAAAAGCCCGACAAAACCGCCAAGCAGAGGCTAGCTGCGAGGCGGTTTATTTTTTTTCTCGTGCAACAAAACGCCCCTTTCCTGCCGTCTATACAGATGAAACACAGGAAAACCGTTCGGCGGACGCGTCGGGCGAAGAAAGAGAGGGATTCCCTTTGATTAGCCCCAAGCAGGCGTGGACGGCGGAAGCGCTGATCGACGCCTACGGCGACGAGCTGCTTCGGCTGTGCCTGCTCTATTTAGGCGACAGGCAGCTTGCCGAGGACGCGTTTCAGGAAACGATGGTGAAGGCGTGGCGCGCACTGCCGGATTTTCGCGGGGAGAGCGGCGCAAAGACGTGGCTGTTCCACATCGCGGTGAATACCTGCCGCGATATGCTCCGAAGCGGCTGGATGCGGATGCGCAAAAGCAGCGTGCCGCTGGAGGTCATGCCGGAGCTGGCCGGGCAGGAGGACGGGCATCTGCGGGAGCTGACCGCTTCCGTGCTGGCTCTGCCGGGCAAATACCGCGAAATCATCGTGCTCTTTTACTATAAACAGATGAAAATCCGAGAAATTGCCGAAGCGCTGCATATGCCGACGGCTTCCGTATCCAGTCGGCTGCGCCGCGCGAGGGCGATGCTGAAAATTGACATGGAAGGGGGAAAGGACGCATGAAGGAAAGCCAAATTTCGGATGCGCTGCGCGAGTCGATGAACGCCGTGCGCCTCTCCCCGGCGCTGCGCGCCAGGGCGCTTTGCGCGATGCGCGGCAGCGAGGAAAGGAGACCGAAAATGAAACGTAAATTTTCCGCGGCGCTGGCGTTTGCGCTGGTCGGCGTGTTGGTTGTGGCCGTCGCGCTGGCGGTGGCCAACCGCAAGGGTGTGCTCGATTTTCTCAGTTATTCGGAAGCGACGCTTCCCGAAAACGCCGGCGACTATGTGCAGACGGATATTGCGTCGGACGAGCGGGACGGTCTGCATGCCGTGGTGCGAGAAGTCGTTTACGACGGCCACAGGCTGTGGGCGACGGTGGATATCAACATGGACGGCGAAAAGCCGCTGCTTACGGGTCTTGATTACGGCTTGGACGACGAGGAAAAATGGGCGTGGCTGAGACACGATGAAAGCGAGACGGACGATCGAACGATTCTGGATGTCTATCGGGCAGAAGGCTATACGGATGCGTATTATATCGTGGCAAACGCTTATGACGAAAGCGACGAGCAGGATACGTCCTGCGAAGTCCATTTGCAGGACGACGGAACGCTGACGTTTTACGAGTCGATTGCGTTCGAGCAGGAGAAAGCGGAACGCGAGATCACGGTATCCGTCCGGGCGTTCAAGTTCGAGGAAAAGGACGGCGAAATGGTGGTAAGCCAGAATCCGTCGGCGGAAATGAAGCTTCGTTTCACGGCGAAAGCATCCGCCGTAGATGATGAGGAAACGATCGTCAGCGTCGAGCCTGTCGAATACGAGAGCATCGGCGTTCGGGTTGATCGGGTGACGATGACGGCCAAGCCGCTGGAAATGGATTATGCCATCGAATACACCGTTGTGGACGCTGAAAAATTTGCGCAGACGGACGACGGCCTCTGGTTTGAATTCATCGACCCGAACAGCACGGAGACCGAGCCCTACGCGCAAAGGCTGAAGGACGGATTCTCCAGAAGGGGCGAGGTCACACCGATGGATGACACGCATTATCGCCAGACGGGAACGCTTTCGCTCGACGAAAAGGCCGACTGCTACACCCTCCGCGCGTATGAGTGCTGTGAAAAGCGGCGGTTTGATACGCATGAAATTCGGATGAAGAAGGAGGAATGAGCATGAACGGATGGCGCAAAGCCTGTCGGGTACTTGCTATATTAGTTGCTGTTGGATTGGCGGTTCTGGTCGGCGTAAGGAAAAAGGGAGAACAGCCGGATGAAACAGACGAATCATCGGTCTTAGCAGAAGGGCCTGCTGTTTGGCAAAGTATCGAAGGATTTGTGTCCGAGATGGGAAGAGCGGCGAATACCGAGCAGAGCGAAGGCGTAATTTCCGGCGAAATGCCGGGGCCTGAACCCGAAAAACAAGCCGTTTATGTTGGCGCCATCCATTATACTCAATATGCGTGGAAAGAAGCCTATACCAAATTGTCGCGATATCCTGAAACGAAAAAAAGCGTTTCAAAAGGCGAGGACAGCGTTAGTATTTTAAACGAAAAAGGCGAAAACCTGTATCTTTCATCGGGCAGAATTCTGTATAAGCTTAATGATTCGGCCAATCAGCTTTTTGAACTAACATCTTATCCTGCACGCGCAACCGAAAGGGAGGGGCAGGTCAGGCAGGAGGGCGAAGCGGCATATATCGCAGAGCTGGATGATTTAAGCAGAGATGAAGCGGAGCAAGCGGCACTTGGGCTGATGAAATCGCTGATTCAATCCGAAATTTGCAGGGTCGAGGTGGTCGGCCTGTACGGATATACGGGCAAGCAGCTTAAAAGAATCCATCAAACGCTGTATCGGGAAAGGAGCGTGTGGCGATATTTCTATCAGGAATTGCCGAGTGAAGCTGAAAACGGGTTGTATTATATGGAAATGCGGCTGAATATCGGCGGTGTTCCCGTCTGCACAGAGGAGGATGCGCGGGGTATACATGGCTCTGTGGATTCATCCGATTCGATTATTCCCGTTAAGGCCTGTCTTGTACTGTCTAAAGAAGGACTCGTTTTTCTGGATTTCGCTTACGCATTTGATTTGAGTGGCATTCGGAACGCAGATGCGCTTCCCGAATCGGCTATTCAAGCAATCGCTCGTGAAGATTTGAAAAACAATACGTACGCGAGCGATTCGGAGGAATTTGAAATGCGCCTGATGAATCTGTGCATTCGGCACGGAACGGGAGCGAAGGCCAGCTATGAGCTTTGCCCCGTGTGGCGCGTTCAGACAGCAGGAAAGGGAGACATCGACTTCTGCTTGGCTGTTTACGATGCGGTTTCGGGAAAACGGTTATTTGAGGGACTGCTTTAATCGAAAAAATGAATGGACGCGCGAAAAGCGCGTCCATTTGTTTGACACTTAAAACGCCGCTTCCAGCATGCCTTTTACGCCGACGTAGACGGGAATCTGGCTTTGCTCAATGATTTCGCCGCCTTTAGATAAACGGACGCACAGGGTCAGCACACAGGCTTCGCTGGGCAGAATGCAGGTCAGGAGGCCGATTTCCCCGCCGCGCGGCGGGCAGGGGCGCTTGAGCGCCGCGAGGCGTTCGCCGTCGTCGTTCTCAAGCCAGGCGCGGGCAATGAGGTTGTCGCCCGCATCGCGTTCATCGACGAACGCGTGAATGCTTGCGCTGAATTTGGAGCCCGCGAACCACGCGCCGCACAGGGGCAGAGCGCCGACGTGCGTCGGCGCAAGCGCGGTTTGCAGATGCCGGGCGGGCAGAGCGCGCCCGAAAAGCGGTTTTGCCGCGCGGCTTCGGCCAGCAGCCGCACGCGGACAGCGCGGAGCCACAGCAGCACAGCGGCGATGTTCGGACTTTGCGTGTCCAGCTCGCGGCCCGCCGCTTCAAAAAGCAGTTCGGCGGGCGTCGCGTCTGCGGGCGGGGTGCGCGGGCAGGAGGTCAGGCCGCAGAGCAGCCACGCATCCAGCGCAGGCAGATTGCGCATGCGGGCGAGGGGCGCATCGCCGAAGGATACGCACGCGTGGCGGGCCAGCCGCTCCCGCAT
>ENA-ORLW01002062-ORLW01002062.1-human-gut-metagenome-genome-assembly--contig:-NODE-2062-length-19191-cov-2.961860_pt1 | contig 19191 bp, 15 predicted proteins | sample MGYA00243017_ERZ508829 | MGnify/ENA primary metagenome ERZ508829 (study PRJEB26277, sample SAMN04329776) | human gut metagenome | biome: human-associated habitat | host: Homo sapiens | place: USA...
ATTCTATCCTTTAAAATCATCCGCAAAAATATCATCATCTCTTTCAACATTTCTTTGCAGACTTACATTAAGAACTACTCCCATTGATATAAACAATGAAAACAGTGATGTTAGTCCATAACTGAAAAATGGAAGCGGAAGACCTGTATTTGGCAGGAGTCTTGTTACAACACCTATATTAATGAATGTCTGGAAACCTATATATGCCGAGACACCACAGCATATCAGCCGCCCGGCAAAGTCTTTTGCCTTTACTGCTACAATTATACACTCTATAACAATCCATGACAATAGTAGAATCGTTATACATCCACCGACAAATCCTAATTCTTCACCAATTATTGCAAAAATAAAGTCTGTTTGCGGCTCAGATACGAAATTTCCGTTCTTAACGGATGTTGTTGCGTCATTATCATACCCTTTTCCGGTCAGCTGTCCGGACCCAATTGCCATAACGGAGTTTAACTGCTGGTAAGATTCGTCATCGGCATACTTTTCAGGTTCCAGCCATGCAAGGATACGTTCCTGCTGATAGTCTTTTAAGAACGGCTGGTTTGGCTGTATTGCAACAACAAGCAGTATGATGATCGTCGGTATTGTGATTACAAGAACGGTTCCAATGAGTTTGTAGCTTAATCCTCCAAGGTAAAGAAGGACAGCAAACAATGCGGCAATACAAATTGTTGTAGACAAGTTTGGCTGCTTGTAAATCAATGCAAGTGATGGAAGGATTAAAGCAATTGCCTGAATAATCGTTTTGGGTTCTTTAATCTTTTGCTCTCGTTCCATTAAGAATTTTGCAAAGAACAGAATCATAAGGATTTTAGTAAGGTCGGAAGGCTGGAATTGTGTAAATCCAAGGTTCAGCCATCTTCTCGCGCCATTTACTCTTGTTCCAAAAAGCAAAACAGCCAGGAGCATAACAATATTCAGAGCATAAAGCGGCCAATATAGGTTTAAAATCCATTTATAATCAATGAAAGAGATAATAAACATAACAATCAGACCAAGACAAACGCCCATAATCTGACGATTCATTAAATCAGGTCTTGCACTTCGGACCATAAGGATTCCGACCAGTGAAATCAGAGTGACCAGAAAAACCAGACTGATTTTATAATCTCTAATATTATAACGCTGTTTCAAATTAGTAAAAAATGATTTCAATGTTTTTCTCCTGTATATTTTATATGTATATCCGTGCGTGTTATTTTGACATCAAATTGTTCCGGGGAGATTTCTATGTATTTAGAAATCGTCTGATATAAATCCGATGTCAGAAATTCTATCATATCGGGTGTACATTGAATTCTGTCAGTAATTAGCAAATTTCGCAACCTGTCTTTTGCAATTGTAACAGAAGGTACACTCATAATGTGACCTCCTAGTTCTTATGAAAAAGACTGGAGAGTTTACTGCGAAGTCCGGGTTTATGATTAAAATCGGAAATCGGGACTTCTTCTCCTAACAGACGTCTACAGATATTCTGGTAACATTTTCCGGCTAAGGAATCTTCGCCGACTACCGGTTCTCCCTGATTGGTTGCAACAACAACAGACTCATCATCCGGGATGACTCCAAGCAGATCAATCGCTAGAATCTCTGTGACATCTTCTACAGACATCATATCACCTCTGCGAACCATGTCAACGCGCAGACGATTGATCAGAAGTTCATTTTTCCGGATTCCGGAAGCTTCAAGTAATCCAATAATTCTGTCAGCATCACGAATTGAGGAAACTTCAGGTGTTGTAACAACAATGGAACGCTGTGCGCCTGCAATTGCATTTTTAAAGCCCTGTTCAATTCCTGCTGGACAATCTAAAAGAATGAAGTCATAATCATCTTTTAGTTCGTCAATCAGTTTTTTCATCTGTTCCGGTGATACGCTTGTCTTATCTTTTGTCTGGGCAGATGGGAGCAGGTACAGATTTTCAAATCGCGTATCTTTGATCACTGCCTGCTTCAGACGACATTTGCTTTCAATGACGTCAACAAGATTGTAGACAATGCGATTTTCAAGTCCAAGAACAACATCCAGATTTCGAAGTCCGAGATCTGTATCAATTACAAGAACTTTTTTTCCTGCTGAAGACAGACCAATTCCAATATTCGCTGTTGTTGTTGTTTTTCCAACACCGCCCTTTCCCGATGTAATGACGATTACTTCACCCATGTTGAATATTCCTCCTATTTCCCATGCTTATGTCTTTCCAAAGATTTATTCTATCAGTGGATCAAGGTAAATTCTTTTTCCGTCAACAACTGCAATTTGCGGTCCGTTGATGGAAAGGCTGTCCTGATAGATCAGTTGACGTTTTGCTTCAATATCTCCGATTACAAGTCGCTGTGGCTGCATGGAGAGAGCAATGATAAAAGCATTCCTGTCACCGGCAGCTCCCGCATGAACAGATCCATAGAGAGTACCGAGAATGATAATATTTCCTTTTGCAACTACTTTAGCTCCGAATTCAACATCTCCTAAGATCACAATGCTGGATTCGGATTCAAGAAGCTGTCTTCGCTTTAATGTTCCGCGATAGAATTGTCCATCTGATTTTTCACGTTCAGATAAACACTGTGCTACCGCTCTTTTGTAGATCAGTTCCTTGCGTTCATCATGATCAATGATACAGATAATCTCAAGGTTTGTCGTCTGCGTAATAACCTGTATTAACTGCTCCTCTTCGCTGATGGAAAGTGTCCTTCCGCTAAATGAAACTGCCATCTTTGCATTCTTGAAAAAATCAGCAGATTGTCGGAATTTCTCTTCTACAGCTTTTAAAAGATCCGGGAATGGGAGTTTGGCATTAAGCCGCAGCTCTATACCGGAATGACTGCTTTTTATTGTTACCAGTTCACTCATGATCCCATCCCCTTTCGTTATCTTAATTAATCACCGGCTTCTGCAGTTCCTAAAGAAGAAGCATATCCTTGAAGCAGTTCATCGGCGGATTCTGGATTGAAGTACACTTTTGTGATATCTCTTCCAATTTCAGCTGCATAGGTAGACGCATATCCATTTGCAATGCGGACAGCAATTGAAATTTCAGGTGAATCTGCCGGCGCATAACCGACAAACAGAACATTATCTGCATGTATCTTACTATACTGGGCAGTTCCGGTTTTTCCTCCCATGGAAATATCCATTCCGGCGAAGGTGGAGCTGCTTTTTACCATGCTTTCCATTCCATTGTGTACCAGATCCCATGTACTTGAGCTGATCTCATCCATCTGATTTACAACTTCCGGAGTATAATCTTTAATCAGTTTTCCATTCGAATCGGTTGTTTTATCAATGAGAGAAAGACTGTAAACAGTTCCTCTGTTTGCAACAGCTGTCACATAACGGTTGATCTGGCTGACAGTATAGTTGTTGGTACCCTGTCCAATGGCAGATCGAACAGAGTCAGAATCAGAAATCTGAGGTTGTGATTCAGGAATTTCGATTCCTGACGTCTGGTCAAATCCAAACATTTTTGCATATTTTGCCAGTTTTTCAAGACCGGTATCACTGTCATAGTTACCATTCGAGTCTTGTCCAAGACGATAACCAACTTCATAGAAGAAATCATTACAGGAATGCTGCAGTGCACCTACTACATTCAGACTTCCATGAGCACTTGGATAAATCCAGCATTTTGGACTTGGTGTGATCTTGTCAAATACACCTGAACAACTGATATAGGAGTTTCCATTAATTACCCCTTCTGTCAGACCGGCTACAGAAGAAAGCATTTTATAAGTAGAACCTGGTGCTGTCTTCTCCTGGGTCGCTCTGTTGTAGAAGGTACGTGACATACCCATGCTCAACTTCACATAATAAGAACGATCCATTACGTTTGAGAGACGATTATTGTCATATCCAGGGTAAGAAACACATGCTAAAACTTCTCCGGTATTTGGATTTGTTACAACTGCACCAGCAGAACATGGCTCAAGTGCCAGTTCACCAGGTGTAAGCTCAAGGCTTTCCAGCTTGCTCTTGATCCAGGAAAAAGCATTTGTCTTTCCGTTGAGTAATCCGTTATATGTCGAGTCATCCATAGGAAGAATACCCTGTTCATATACGATAGCACAAACTTGTTCACCAGTAACACTACCTGATTTTATAAGATATTTGTAGAGAAGTTTGTCGAAATTACTGTCATCTGCTAAATATTCTTTTAAATATTTTAAAATCTCCTGATAAATCTCTTCTGAACTGGAATAAGAACTGCTTCCAAGTTTGGAAGTATCGATCCAGTTTTTAGAAATCGCATAGTTCAGGTAAGTGTATAAATTAATTGTCTCATCTTTTGCCCATGCAATATAAGTAGCATCATTCTTATCAATCTGATCTGACATAAGGATGCCCGTATCCTTTGTCAGCAGGGTATCACAGATGTAATCCATATATGCTTTCATTTCATTGGAAAGATCTGTATATGCGCTGGCCTGTGAGTTCTGAAGTTCTGATTCGAGCTCGGAAATCGTCGCCGTCTTCTTTTCCTGAAAAATGGAATAAACCTGCTGCTCGGCAGTTTTTGCATCACTGCTTGAAAAGTGTCCGGAATCGATGACGGAATTTCCAATCAAATTATAATATGCATCACTGACCGGGATGATCAGATTCTTAGAGTCATCTACACTGGATGTATCGTATTCCAGAACATTCTGTAGTTTGGATAAAACAATTCCGGCAATCTTCTCTTCCAGAAGTTTATAAGTACTTTCCTGAAGATTTTTATCAATCGTCAGATATACATCATTTCCGGCTTCAGGATCTTTCCGGCTGACAGTATCAGTTACACGTCCGAGGTTATCTACATACACGGTTTTTTCACCTTTTGTGCCCTGAAGGACATTGTCCATGCTTTGTTCAATGCCGGCCTTTCCTACAATATCAGACAGAGAGTACTTTTTCTTTTCATCTTTGTCCAGCGCATCATATTCATCCTGGGAAATCTGTCCGGTATATCCGATAATAGATGCAAAATACATTCCATCGGTATATTTTCGGATAGAATCTTCTGAAATGTCAACACCGGTAAGAACGTCCTTATTCTCCATAATTGCTGCTGCTGTTTCGTCACTTACATCGGATGCAAGAACTGTATCAATATACTGCTGATATGCATTTAATGCCATTGCATAACGCATGTTGATGATCTTTAAAATATAAGCAGGCTCTAATGTGCTGTCATCAAGGCCATATCCATATTTTTCATCGGTACAAAGATAATGAATGATATCTGCTGCACTTTGGTTCTGCTGCTTTTCTGTAAGCTCATCTATTGTTCTTTTTCCATAGACATCTGCAATAAAACGGAGCTTCTGGGTATCGCTTGACTGTGTAAACTGATAGGTTCCGGAGGAATCCAGGATGATACCGAAACTTGAAACAACAGAATCTCCATTTGATTCTACGATAGAAAGAACCTGATCCAGGACTTTATTTAATGCCGCATTTTTTTCAGAACGTTTATCTGTTGTGATGGAGTTTTCAACGGTTGACAGATTAATTGTCACGGAATAAGCCAGCTGGTTATAAGCCAGCAGATTTCCATTACGGTCATAAATATTTCCGCGTGTTGCTGCAACGGATGTCGTCCGGCGGATAGAATATTCGTAGTTTTCAAGATAATCAGACCCTTTTACGATCTGAAGATAGAATAATCTTCCAATCAGGATGGAAGAACTGACACAAAATATAATGATCAAAGTAACGAGTCTTGACTGCATCAGGTAAGCTCCGGCTTCTTTCAGACGGTCTAAAATATTTCTAAACAAATTTACTTGCACTCCTTTTTTCTTCTGCTTCAAGTTTGTGGTTAATAAATAAAATCAGTGGGTATAATCCCAGTGTGATCACGATTGTGTAAATCAGTTCAGGAACGATGATGCGGTTGAGATAATATAAAAAGTTAAAATCACTTCGCAACATGAACATGAGCAAATAAATGATGATACCGTAGAGAAATTCGCTGACAGAAATCAAAAATAACGGCAGCTTGATATCTTCATCAAAATAAAGCTGTTCAAATAATCCGTTTACAAAACCGATTACCAGGTAAAGTAATGCATAAAATCCCAAAATTGTACCAAACTGAATATCTGTGATAAGGCCGGCAAAGAAACCGACCAGCATTCCTTCTTTCTGCCCACGCATAAAACCAAAGGATGCTGTGACAATCAGAATCAGGTTAGGTTTAATTCCGGCAAGTTCCAGATGATTGAATAAGGTACACTGGAGCAGATATGCTGCAAGTACGATCAGTACAGTTACAGCAACTCTTTTAAATTTCATTAATTTCATGAGTATTCACTCCTATTCGCTCTGATTGGATCCAACCAAATCTGCTTTCGTTGTTGTGATAACAAGAACTTCCTGAAGATTTTTAAAATCCACAGCCGGTGTAATATATCCGGAACGAGTCAGATTGTTAGAGTCGACCGTTACTTCACTGACATATCCGATCAGGATTCCCTGCAGGTATTTATCACTAATATAAGAAGTGACGATCTGGTCTCCGACGGAAACCGTATTATCATTGTTTTCCATCTGACCAAAACGAATCTGGTTATCACTCATAAGTGACAGATCTCCACTTACGATACAACGGTCAGAAGTAGAAAGTACCATTGCACTTACATTACTTGAATCATCGATAATAGAACGGACTTTTGCCCAGGTTGGACCAACTTCTGTGACAATGCCGACAAGACCGCTTCCGGCCATTACGTTCATATCTGCGGCAATACCGTCGTTACTTCCTTTGTCAATGGTAAATGTACTGAACCAGTTTCCGGAATCTTTCCCGATTACATGTGCAGCAGTTTTTTTGTAATCTGCATAGTTCTTGTCCAACTGATATAATTCTTGCAGTCTCTGAAGCTCATAACGTTCTTGCTGCAGATTGTTATTTTCTGTAATCAGAGAGTCAACCTGTTTCTGAAGCTTTGTATTTTCTGCGCGTACCTGTTTCAGAGTTTGGAAATTGTCTTTCATATCTCCCATCCAGCCACCAATCTGATTGATTCCCTGCTGAAGAGGGATAACGGTTACATTTGCAACAACTTTAAATGGACCTCCTACTTTGTCTGAAAAGGAAGATAACAGCATCATAAAAATGCAGAAAACAGAAAGTCCTATAAGTAAATATCTGTTCATAACAGAAGTCTGATTCTTCTTTTTTTTCATATAATCTAAACCACCTATAATCATCGACTAACATGGAGTAACTTAATTTTCTATACAAGGTCTTATTCAGTATGATCCTCTGCAGACCTTTGACGGCACAGAGTTCAGGGTCTGTTTTCATGTGAACCGGTAGACCGATACTTTCTTCCAGATAAGTAGAAATCCCTCGCAGATTAGCAAGTCCTCCAGTAATATAAATCCCGTTTTTATTAATATTTCTCCGGACATCGGGAGGCGTACGGTCGAGCATGGAATGAATGGCCTGTACACATTCTCTCAAAGGTTCTTTGATCGCTGCCCGTACAAGACTGATTGGAATGTCAATGTGCGACGGACCGCCGCGCATCATATCTCTGCCGTATACAGTAAGAGAACTTCCGGTGGACTGGTCAAAAACTCCAAATTCTTTTCGCAGCCGTTCGGCAGTCGGACGGCCAATTATAAAATCTTTAGAATGACGGACAAGATTGGTGATTGCACTATCCAGCTGTTCGCCACCGATCTTAAGCAGACGGTTCATAACAATACCACCGTAGGAAAGAACAGAAAGTTCTGTTGTTCCTCCACCTAAATTGGCAATAAAAGCTCCTGGTTCTTCCAGAACATCGATCCCAAGTCCAAGTCCGTCTGCAAGACCGCGCTCTACAATTCTTACTGATTTTGCTTTCGCTTCAGAATGAAGCACAAGATCATAGAAAGCCTTCTTTTCTACTTCTGTGACATCTGTAGGAACAGCGATCACATATTCTGCCCCACGGATAAACGGACGCTCTTCCTTCAAAAGATCTCCGAGAAGATATTGCATGTCATCAAAACGGGCAATGACACCATTCTTCATCGGAAATATGATCTGTATATTTCCCGGAGCCTTTTCATACATCTCATAAGCATCGTCTCCGACAGAAAAAATATATTTTTTATCTTTCATGGCAATTACATTCTTGGCATGCCATATGCGGTCTTTTTTCTTATCAAAAATCTTGATATCATAAGTTCCAAGATCTAACCCATATACATTCCTGGCCATAAATACACTCCATCCCCTTATCTATTTGCAGATTCTTGAGAAAAGAATCCTTTCTCCCTTAAACTGAAATAACAATTATCTCCAATAATGATGTGATCGAGAAGTTCTATACCGATCAAAGCCCCTGCTTCACGGATGCGCCGGGTTGTCAGAAGATCTTCTTTGCTTGGTGTCGGATCTCCACTCGGATGATTATGCAAAAGAATAATGGATACAGCATTCTTCTGCAAAGCTTCCACAAACAGTTCCCGTGGAGAAACAAGTGTGGAATTTATGGTTCCTGTTGAAACATCCATCTCACTGATCAGCCTGGATCTGGTATTCAGAAGCAAAAGCTTCATTACTTCCCGTTTCTTATGCCGAAGATCTTCCATATAATAACGTGCAATACTGTCCGGAGAGGAAAAATCCAATCCCAGTGAGGCTTCTGCTTTCGCCATACGTCTTGCAAGTTCTGCCAGACAAAGAATCTGGATGGATTTTACCTTTCCGATTCCTTTGATCTTTAGCAGTTGTTCCATAGACCACTGTGGGACGCTGAGAAGTCCTTCAGAGCCAAATGGTGGATGCAGAATCTTCTGGGCAAGCCGAAGCGAATTCTCCCCTTTCGTTCCGGTACGAAGTAAAACAGCTAAAAGTTCCACATCTGTCAGATGTTCTGCACCGTACTGCTCACATTTTTCATAAGGACGGTCTTCAAGATACATCATTTTGATTGTTTCTGTATTTCTATTTTCCATGTTAATCATATCACTGCGATGACATAATACAACGATTCATTTTAGCACAGTTTCAAAAAAGTGTATAGAGAAGATACCAAAAAACCACAAATTTCATAAATGATTAAGATTTATATTTTTGAATGATTGCCTCGGCGACCTTCATTCCGTCCATCGCTGCGGAAGTGATTCCACCGGCATATCCGGCCCCTTCGCCACATGGATAGATCCAGTCACAGGAAGCACAGACAAAGTTCTCATCCCTTTCAATTCTTACAGGGGAAGAAGTTCGGCTCTCTACACCGGATAATAATGCATCATTATCTGCAAAACCATGAATCTTATGATCCATTGCTGTGATTCCATCCTCAAGCGACTGTGCGATCTCTTCTGGAAAGATACCGCGTACATCCCCAAAGACAGAAGCCCCTTTCATGCAAGAATGAACCTTACCATAAGAAGTTGTGATCTGATCTTTTTTAAAGTCGCCAAAACGTTGGACAGGAACTTTTCCCTGTCCTGCCTGATAAGCTTTTTCTTCTAAGCTGCGCTGGAAAGAAATTCCGGCAAGCGGATGGTCAGAACCGAAGTCATCCGGAGTAACTGTGACGATCACAGCACTGTTTGCATTTTCTCCGGCACGGTCATGATAGCTCATTCCATTGACTGCAAGACGATGCTCTTCAGAAGAAGCATTTACAACATATCCGCCCGGACACATACAGAAAGTATAGACCCCTCTTCCATTGTCCAAGTTCTCGGTCAGTTTATATGCTGCTGCCGGAAGATCATTTCCCCGATCTCTTCCATATTGAGAATGATCGATCAATGTTTGTGGGTGTTCGATACGGACTCCAACGGCAAATGATTTTGCGCGCATCGGAATCTGATGCTTATAAAGCATTTCAAATGTATCACGGGCGCTGTGACCGATAGCAAAAACGGCTGCTCCGGCAGATACTTCTTCTTCTGCGGAATTCTCTGAGAGGTGAACAAGTTTCAGTGTTTTTGATGTCAGATCAACATCTGTGACCTGTGTATGAAAACAAAATTCACCGCCAAGCGAAATGATCTCCTGACGCATCTGGCTTACAACATCAATCAGGACATCCGTACCGATATGCGGCTTATGTGCATATAAAATATCTTCGTCCGCTCCGAATTTTACGAAAGTCTCAAGAACGAAACGGTTACGTCCTGTCTTATCTTTTACAAGTGTATTTAACTTTCCATCTGAAAATGTACCAGCGCCGCCTTCACCGAACTGGACATTGGAAGAAGGGTCAAGCACACCGGTCTCCCAGAAACGATCCACATCCTTCTTACGTTCTTCTACACAGGCACCACGTTCAAGAATCAAAGGACGGTATCCTTCCAGCGCAAGCAGATAAGCGCAGAATAGTCCGGCAGGACCGCTGCCGATGACAACCGGACGGGCATTCAGAGTCTCTGTTCCGTGAGATGGAATCTGGTAATGCTTCTCTTCTACTTTCTGGATGTTTCCTTTACAATGCTTCAGAATAGCATTCTCATTGGAAACAGTGACATCAACCGTATACACATAGAATAATTCGGGTTTTCTGCGTGCGTCTAATGACTGACGGTGAATCCGATAAGTAAAAGAGTCCCCTTTCTTTAGATGAAGTGTAAGTGTCTTTTGTATCTTTTTTTCAAGAGCTTCTTCCGTGTGTGGAATCTGCAGTTTCAGCTGATTAATTCGTATCATTTATCTATCCTTTCTTTCAGGAAATCTAATATTAAAGTATATCATCTAGATATTGGTTACAAGTTAGCAGCAGGCGATTATGCAGATGCGGCAGACTGTCCGGCAACATAACCGCTTGCCCACGCCCAGGTGAGATTATACCCACCACAGATTGCATCTACATCGATCAGTTCTCCGGCAAAATAAAGCCCTGGAACAAGTCTGGATTCCATCGTTTCCGGATTAATCTGTGTCGTATCAACGCCGCCACAGCAGATCTGTGCCTGTTCATAAGAATTTGTCTTAATTACAGGTGATTTGAATTCCTTGATCATCCATGCCAGCCTCTGAATATCTGCATCTGTAAAGTCGCCGCATAGCTTCTCTTTCTTGATTTTGGTAAATTTCAGCCATACAGCGGCCAATTTTTCATGAAACAGGCCGGTAAAGAACTGTTCTGCTGTCTTTTCCGGCTGGCGGTTGGCACGTTCTTTCAGAAGAATTTTCACTTCATCAACCGAATATTCCGGAAGAAAATCCAGCATGGCAACAACTTCCTTCTGCTCATATAATGCTTTCGATGCATAACGGCTGATCTGGAATACCGGAATTCCGGAGATTCCGTAGGCGGTCAATTGGAGTTCACCTGTATCGACAGCAGTTAATTCATCTTCAACAAACAACGAAACTTTTCCCTGTGCACGCACCCCGGCAATTGTGCGGAAATGCTTTCCGGTACAATGTAAAGCACAAAGAGCAGGAAGTACAGGAATTATCTGATGTCCAAGCTGTCTGGCTAAAGCGTATCCGGAACCGTCAGAACCGGTGGAAGGTGCGGCTTTTGATCCATTGCAGAGAATCACCTGATCTACGGTCAATGAACCCTGTGAGGTCTGTAGGAAAAATCGCTCTTTTGTTTTCTGTATTCCGGTGCAGGAAGTCTCTGTACGCACATCAATTCCAAGACGGTAAACTTCTTGTTCCAAAACATCACGGATGGCACTTGCCTGATCAGAGTACGGATACAGATATCCATTTCTGTCTTTTGGATAGATTCCAAGTTCTCGGAAAAAAGCAATGACTTTTTCCACCGGAAACTGATCCAGTACCCGCGTGATAAAGTCAGGCTGCTCCGAACGATAACAGGAAGCGTCCTGGTAAGTGTTTGTATAATTACACCGGCCATTTCCTGTCACTAATATTTTCTTTCCCAATCTATCATTTTGCTCCAGAAGGAGAACTTTCGCTCCTTTTCTGGCAGCGAAAATGGCGGCCATCATTCCTGATGCACCGCCACCTATAATTGCAATTGTGTTCATTAAAATTCATATCCTCTTACTTTCTTAGCAGATTACATCTGTCTGAATTTTAACATAACAATTGATTCAACTCAACTGAATTTTCGATAGAATTCTCTCGAAAAATTGTTTTACAGAAGTTCTCTCACACGCTCGATAGAAAGAACACCTGCATCAATAACGCTCTGCAGTGATTTGAGAATACCAAGCTTTGCATGATACCATGTGAGTCCACCCTGGAAATAAACAGCATACGGTGGTTTTACCGGTCCATCTGCACTTAATTCAATGGAAGAACCCTGAACAAAAGCACCAGCTGCCATGATCACATCGCTGTCATATCCCGGCATTGCCCATGGTTCCGGGCTTACATAACTGTCTACCGGAGCAGCTGCCTGAATTCCCTTACAGAATGCAATAACACCTTCTGCTGATCCAAGTGTAACCGCCTGGATGATATCATGACGGGATTCAGAACCGTTCGGAATTACCGGATATCCTAAAGCTTCATAGATATTTGCTGCAAAAGTAGCACCCTTTAAAGCACCGCATACAACAGTTGGTGCAAGGAAGAATCCCTGATAGAAGGATTGTGTAATACCAAGTGTAGCACCGACTTCTTTACCGAGTCCCGGAGAAGTCAGACGATAAGCACAGTTTTCAATCAGATCAGCTCTTCCGGCAACATATCCGCCGATCGGGGCAAGTCCGCCGCCCGGGTTCTTGATCAGAGAACCGACGATCATATCTGCGCCGACATCACTTGGCTCAATACGCTCAACGAATTCACCGTAACAGTTATCTACCATACAGATGACATCCGGGCGACGCTCTTTGATAAATGCAATCAGTTCGCCGATTTTTTCTACAGAGTAGCTTGGGCGTGTCTGGTATCCTTTGGAACGCTGGATCGTTGCCAGTTTGATTGTTTTATCTTCCAGAGCTTTTTCAATCGCAGGATAATCAAAATATCCATCTTCCAGAAGTTCTACCTGTTTATAGGAGATTCCATATTCTGCAAGAGAGCCGTTAGATGGGCGGATTCCGATTACTTCTTCAAGTGTATCATATGGTTTTCCAACCGGAGATAACAGTGTGTCTCCAGGACGAAGATTCGCTGCAAGTGCAAGCGCAAGCGCATGTGTTCCGCAAGTGATCTGCGGACGTACGAGTGCAGCTTCTGTATGAAAAACAGAGGCATAGACATCCTCTAAAGTATCTCTTCCCTGATCATTGTATCCATATCCGCTTACATAGTTAAAGCATCCTTCACTTACGCGGTTTTCCTGCATGGCATGAATTACTTTTAACTGATTGTATTCAGCGTTTCTGTCAAATTCTTCAAAACGTTCTTTTAGTTTCTCTTCTGTCTTCTGTCCGAATGCCCAGACTTCTTTGCTGATTCCTAGCTGTTCGTAAATTGTTTCTGTAGTTGGTGTATTCATTTTTCTTCTTCTTTCTTTTTAAGTTTTTTATCGTTTGATTTACATGGCAAAGCTGCATTTTATCTAAATGCAGCCTGATGTCCTAATGAATGATTTCTTTTTCCTTTAAAACAGTGAGCATCTGTTGGATCAGTTGTTCATCTTCTCTTCCAATCTCACTTTTATCAAGCCAGATGACATCTCGTTCTCTTCTAAACCAGGTCAACTGCCGCTTGGCAAAATGTCTTGTGTCTCTCTTAATAATGTGTACGGCTTCTTCCAAAGGATACTCTCCTTCAAAATAACCAAACAGTTCTTTGTATCCAAGTCCCTGCATCGCAACACTTTCTCTTTTAAGTCCGCGCAATCTTAACGCATTGACTTCTTCAAGAAGTCCTTCTTCCATCATCAGATCAACACGTTTATCAATCCGGTTATAGAGAATCTTACGATCATCTGTCAGCACAAAATATGCGGAGTTATAAGCAGATTCTTTCTCACGTTCCGCCTCATTGTGCTCGGAAATCTTCTGTCCGGTCTGCTGGTAATATTCCAGCGCGCGGATCACACGTTTTACATTATGAAAATGAATCTGTTCCGCAGATTCCGGGTCTACTTTTTCAAGCATTTCATGAAGATATTCTGCACCCTGGGTTTTGGCAAGTGCTTCTAATTCTTCCCGATAAGCAGTATCGGCATTATTTTCTGTGAAATCAATGTCGTAAAGTAATGCCTGAATATAGAATCCTGTTCCGCCGACAACGATTGGAATGTGTCCCCGCTGATAGATTCCTTCCATTGCTTCTTTTGCCATCTGCTGAAAGAGAACAACGTTAAAATCCTCAGACGGATCAAGAACATCTACCAGATGATGCGGCACACCGTCCATCTCTTCCGGACGGATCTTGGCAGAGCCGATGTCCATCTCCCTGTAGACCTGCATAGAGTCAGCAGAAATGATCTCTCCGCCGATCGCTTTGGCAAGTCCGATGGAGGCAGCAGTCTTCCCGACAGCAGTTGGTCCGGTCAGAATGACAAGCGGGCGTTTGTTTGTCTGTTCCATCTATATTTCCTCGATTCCATTTATACAATTCGTTTAAATTTCTTTTCCAGATCACGTTTTGTCATGGCAATGATTGTCGGTCGTCCATGCGGACAGTGATATGGATTGTCCAGTGTCAGAAGTTCACCGATCAGTTTGTCTACTTCCTGTGCAGAAAGACGGTTATTTCCCTTTACAGCAGCCTTACAGGACAAGGATGCAACCTTCTCATCGATCAGCTCCGGTGTCATAGAAGTAGAAAGACCTTCGGTCAGATCATCGATCATCTCCATCAGAAGTTCTTTCTTGGCAATACTGAACAAATTGTCAGGTACTGCACGGACTGCATATTCTTCTCCACCAAATGGCTCAATCTCAAACCCAATGCGTGAAAAGCGGTCCATATTTTCATTCAGAAGCTGTGCTTCCTGCATGGATAAGCTTAAAATGATCGGAGGACTTAAGTACTGAGAAGTAAATTCTCTGCTTTTCATTTCACGCAAGGTACGCTCATACAAGACGCGTTCATGAGCCGCATGCTGATCAATGATGTAGAGATTATCTTTGAATTCTACGAGCCAGTAGGTGTCAAAGACCTGACCAATCAGTTTATATTCTGCACGGATATCTCTTTTTAAGAAATTTTCTTCAAAGAGATCCATCTGAGTGCCTGTTTCTGGATCTGGTTTTGCATTAGTTGCTTCACAATCCGGTGTGGTGTTTGCACTTGTGGCAACAGTCTGTGTTTCAGCAACTGGTTCGGGTTTCTGAACTGCTGCCGCAGTTTCCGGTGCAACTGTCTTATCTGCTGCTTCAACGGCGTATTTGACATGTTCAGCAATTTTGTCTTTCTGTTCATCTGCACGGAAAATCTCTTTCCGGTCTGCAACTTCGGCGGAAGAAGAACGATTATGGTAAGAAAGTACGCGCTCCTTCATCTTACGGATAAAATAATCCTCATCTTGAATATCATCCTTAACCGTTTCCCTGGATTCTTTGATCAATTCCGCAGCTGTTACTTTTTCATTCTCCTTACGCGGACGAAGAAGAAACGGACTGCCGGTATCCTCTTTATCTTTGGTCGAAGCGGATGTGAATGTCTTTTTCACTCGCTCCGGTCTTTCGGCTTGTCTCTCCGGTTGCTCTACCGGATCAGGAACCTCTGCTTTCTGTATCAGTTCCGGTTCCAGCAAAGTCCTGTGTACGGCTTCAAAGACGGTATTATAAACTTCCTGCTGCCGTGAGAAGCGAAGCTCCATCTTTGTCGGATGCACATTGATATCTACATTTTCTCCACTCAGATGAAAATGCAGAACTGCAAATGGAAACTTGTGCTGCATCACAAAATCACGATAAGCGTCTTCCACGGATTTGGAGATCATTGCACTTTTGACATAACGGCCGTTTACGAAGAAATTTTCAAAGTTACGATTTCCACGTGTGATGATCGGCTTGCCGAGAAAACCTGTGATATGGATACCATTTTTCTCATAATCGATCTCAATCAGGTTAGCCGCTACGTCACGGCCATAGACATTGTAGATCACATCTTTCAGTTTTCCGTTTCCGGAAGTACGAAGTTTTTCCTGTCCGTTATTCAAAAACTGAAAAGCAACTTCCGAATGAGACAGGGCAAGATGCATTAATAGATCCTGCACATGTCCGGCCTCTGTCATTGGTGTTTTCAAAAATTTTCTTCTCGCAGGAACATTGTAAAATAACTGATGGACGAGAAAGGTTGTTCCGTTCGGCGCACCGGTATCTTCCAAAGACACTTCTTTTCCACCTTCAATGACATAACGGGTACCAAACTCTGCATCGGCAGTCTTTGTGATCAGTTCCGTTCGGGTGACGGCTGCAATACTTGAAAGCGCCTCTCCACGGAATCCCAAAGACGCGATGTGAGACAGGTCTTCCACTGTCTCAATCTTGCTTGTAGAATGGCGCAGAAAAGCGCGCTGCACTTCATCCTGCGGAATGCCACAGCCATTATCTGTAATACGGATGAAGGAAATCCCCCCATCTTTGATCTCTATTTTTACAGAAGTAGATCCTGCGTCGATCGCATTTTCAACGAGTTCTTTTACAATTGACGCAGGACGCTCGATCACTTCACCTGCGGCAATCTTATCAATTGTGATCTGGTCTAATACATGAATGTGTGGCATATTTCCGCCTTTCCTTTTACCAACGGTTCTTCAGCTTATTCTGTAACCGGTAGATTGTATTTAAAGCATCGATCGGTGTCAGATTTCCGACATCGATATTTTTCAATTCATCGAGCACATCATCATCTTTTACAGTGTCGAACAGAGACATCTGTGCCATATCGACTTCGTCATACTTCTTTGCTTTACTTTTTTTCTTTGCAGTATGTTCCTTGGCCGCGATCTCACTGACGCGGTTTGTAATGTCCTCATCGCTGAGTTCTTCTACGATTTCTTTCGCACGGGAAATGACAAGATCCGGTACTCCGGCAAGTTTTGCAACCTGGATACCATAACTCTTGTCAGCACCGCCTTTTACGATCTTTCTTAAGAATACGATGTCATCGCCCTTTTCTTTTACAGCAATACAATAGTTGTTGACATTATCAATCTTTCCTTCGAGTTCTGTCAGTTCATGATAATGTGTAGCAAATAAAGTTTTTGCTCCCAACAGTTTGCTGTCGCTGATGTATTCTACAACAGCCCAGGCAATTGACAGACCGTCAAATGTACTTGTTCCGCGTCCGATTTCATCAAGAATGAGAAGACTTTTTGAGGTTGCATTTCTTAAAATATTGGCAACTTCGGTCATCTCAACCATGAATGTACTCTGTCCGGAAGCAAGGTCATCGGATGCTCCGACTCTGGTGAAAATACGGTCGGAAAGACAGATGTTCGCGCTTTCTGCCGGGACAAAAGATCCGATCTGAGCCATCAGTGCGATCAATGCAGTCTGACGCATGTAAGTTGATTTACCTGCCATGTTCGGACCTGTGATGATTGAAATTCTGTGTTTCTTATCATCCAGATAAGTATCATTGGCAATAAACATATCATTTGGAATCATTCGCTCAACGACCGGATGACGGCCTTCTTTGATATCAAGGATTCCTTTTTCATTAATTTTCGGACGGACATAGTTGTTGCGCTCTGCAACAAGTGCAAGAGAACTGAACGCATCCAGTGCGGCAACCGCTTTGGCAGTCTGCTGGATTCTCTCCACCTGTCCGGCAATCGTTTCACGGACTTCACTATAAAGTTCATACTCTAATGCATACAGCTTATCTTCTGCGCCAAGGATCATATCCTCAAGCTCTTTAAGATCCGGTGTGATATAACGTTCAGCATTCGCAAGAGTCTGTTTTCTTGTATAATAATCCGGGACAAGATCCTTGTAAGAATTCGTTACTTCCAGATAATAGCCGAAGACTTTGTTGTATTTTATTTTCAGGTTTTTAATCCCTGTTTTTTCTCGTTCATCATTCTCAAGTTTTGCAAGCCAGTCTTTTCCGTCCGATTTCGCCCGGCGAAGCTTATCAACTTCTTCGTTATAACCGTCGCGGATAATATTTCCCTCTTTCATGGCAAGCGGCGGATCCTCACGAATGGCTTTCGTGACGAGCTCGCAAAGATCTTCTAATGCATCCAGATCTTCATAAATCTCTTTTAAAAGCGGTGCCTGCAGATCCTGTAAAATATAGCGGATCGGTGGCAGCATCTCCAGAGAACCTTTGAATGCGGTGAGGTCTCGCGGATTCGCAGAACCGTAAGTGATCTTCGTGATCAGACGCTCCAGATCGTAGACCGGAGATAAATATTCTCTGATCTCTTCACGGGCAATGGCCTGATTTTTCAGTTCTTCTACTGCATCCAGTCTGCGGTTGATCTCGGATTTATCGATCAAAGGCTGTTCTACATTTTTGCGAAGCGTACGTGCGCCCATTGCAGTACGTGTTTTGTCAAGAACCCAGAGAAGGGAACCACGCTTCTGCTTTTCACGTAAAGTTTCGCACAGCTCCAGATTTCGACGTGTAGAACTGTCAATCAGCATATATTTTCCTGTGATATATGGTGTAATATGTGTCAGGTTGGAAAGTGAATTTTTCTGTGTCTCAAATAAATAGATCAGAAGTGCTCCGGCACTGATGATTCCACAGTCATAATCAGCAAGTCCAAGCCCTGCAAAATTCTTTACTTTGAAATGTTCAAGCAGCTTATCTTTGCAGACAGCATCATCAAAATACCAGGAATCGAGAGAATAAATCGTGATCCCAAGCTTGTCTCTCATCGCATCCAGATCCATACCGCTCATATAGAACGCTTCGTTGCAGATGATCTCAGACGGACTGAATTTATAAATCTCATCCATCAAGCGACTGCTGTCCGGAAGCTCTGTGACAAAATAATCTCCGGTAGAAATATCTGCGATTGCAACTCCATAGCGGTCTGCAATATAGACGATACACATGATGTAATTATTCTTCGTTTCATCTAATGCCTGTGTATCCAGATTCGTTCCGGGTGTAACAATTCTTACAACCTCACGCTTTACGATCCCCTTCGCAGTCTTTGGGTCTTCTACCTGTTCACAGATTGCGACTTTGTATCCCTTCGCAACAAGACGGTTCAAGTAACCTTCTACGGCATGGTATGGGATTCCGCACATCGGGGCACGTTCATCCAGACCACAGCTTTTTCCGGTCAGTGTGATCTCAAGCTCTCGGGATGCAGTCAAGGCATCATCAAAGAACATTTCATAGAAATCGCCGAGGCGCTAGAATAAGATACAATCCATCTACTGCTCTT
>ENA-ORLW01002067-ORLW01002067.1-human-gut-metagenome-genome-assembly--contig:-NODE-2067-length-19143-cov-20.135110_pt1 | contig 19143 bp, 15 predicted proteins | sample MGYA00243017_ERZ508829 | MGnify/ENA primary metagenome ERZ508829 (study PRJEB26277, sample SAMN04329776) | human gut metagenome | biome: human-associated habitat | host: Homo sapiens | place: USA...
GGGTCGGGGGTGAGGAAGCGCAGCAGCACGGCGTCGTAGATGCGGGCCGCGTTGTCGTACCAGCCGGTGCCGTCGGCGTGTCTGCAGTGGCCGAATCCTGTCTGCACGGTGGTGCTTCCGTTGTGGGTCTCGAACGGCCCGGAGCTCTCCCGATATACGCCGTTCATCCCGATCGTGCGCCCGAATTCGTAGTATCTATATGATCCCAGCATTTTCATGGCAAAAGAGAAGGCGACAAATCATTGGGAAACGCGAAATATGGCGGCGCGGCGCACCTTCAGCACCTCGCGGCCCATGCCGTCGAAGTAAGTCACCGTCTCGGCCGTGAGCGAATCCGCCCGGATAGTTTCCAACGAAGTGCCGACCGGAAAGGCCCTTCCGGGAGTAACCTCCCTGACAAAGTTGCGCTCCACAAACTCGGCCGCCGCCGGCAGAGCCGACAGCAGCGCGAGGGCAATAAGGACGGGCGCTTTCATGGCAGTGGGGTTTATGCCCCAAAGTTAGAAAGAAATTGCCGCCCAACCAAATAACTTTGAAGAAAAACGGAAATTACCATTTTCAGTAACAGGAAAAGCGGGGAGCGGAAGCCGATGGGCTCCGCTCCCCGCTTTTTGGCGGTGTGTCGGGGTGACAGGATTCGAACCTGCGACCACCTGGTCCCAAACCAGGTGCGCTACCGGACTGCGCTACGCCCCGAATGCGGGTGCAAAGTTAGTGATTTTTATCCACCCGAGCAAAATTATTTTACAGGCGCCCCCGGAGGCAGCAAAAGCCGCCCGTCGGAAACCGAAGCAGCCTCCAAATATGTTGTGGCAGCGGTTTCGGTCTCAAAGGGCGCCATGGCAACTACCCTCCCCCGCTCGTCAACCTCTACAATCTGCAAAGGCAAAGTTCGGCCGTCGGCTGTCAGCAGTCGGCGCACAAGATATCTGCGAGTTGTCCATTTCATTGAATTGAGTCGAGGGCAACCGCTCCGTAGTTTCGCACGGCGCGCTGGCGATAGCGCTCGGTATAACGGGCGGGATTTAGGCGTTTGCGCACCAAAGCGATGCTGTCGAGCTGGAGAGTGCCGTATTCCGGCATACCGGCCAAGAGATAGCCTGCAATGTTGGTCAGGGCGCGCGTTGAGTCGGCGCGGAAAGTGATTTCGCGCCATCCGTCGCCGGAATTGGTGCTGTAGACGGTTTCAACGCCGCCGTCGTCGTAAGCTGCGGCTATTTTCCATTCTGTGTCGGAGCCGTTGTTGAAGAATTTCGCGCGCCAGGTGTATACGTCGCCCGCCTGCCAGTTCTCGTCGGAGGCGAAAGCGAATGTTATGATATTGGTGGGCGAAACAGGGCTGATGGCGATGTAGCGGGGATAAGGCCAAACGTCGACGGAGTCGCCGGAGGCGCTCATGGCGGCCTCGGCGGCCACGCGGTTGCCCATCTCGTTGAGGCGGTGCTCAAGAATCTCGATGGTACGGTCGTAGACGTCCATATATTTGGTGATATTGCGGCCGTACCACGCCATCGAGGAGTCGACCTGCTCGGCGGTGACACCGTGGGCAATGTAGACACTTTGCTTAAAGGCCTGCTTGGCGGAGTCGGTTTCGTAGTCGCGGCGGTTCATATCGACCACGGCCTCACCGGTATGCACATCGGCCATAAGCTGCGCCATCTCCTCTGGTTGTATAACGTTGGAGGGAACGCCGTGGCAGCCGACGGCCAAAGCAGCCGCAAGCACCACAAAGGCCTTATTCAGCTTTGTCAGGCTCATACCATTTGCTGCCCAAATACTTAGAGTAGAACAGAATCACCATGAACATTCCCACCGTTATGGCAGCATCTGCAAGGTTGAACACCGGATCGAAGAAGGAGAACACTCGTCCTCCCAGACCGGGCATCCACTGCGGCCAGGTGAACTCGAAAAGCGGGAAATAAAGCATGTCGACCACCAGACCGTGGAACCAAGTGCCGTAACCTTGCCCAATCGGTACCAACTCAGCATGCTGGGGGGGATAGGGATTGGTGAAGATTTCGCCGTAGAAGACGCAGTCTATAATATTTCCGAACGCGCCGGCAGTGACCAACGCAACGGCAATCATGTAACCTACCGGCACCTTGGCGGCTCGCACCAGGCGGCACATATACCATATAAGCACTCCTACGAGGGCGATGCGGAAAATGGTGAGCAGCAGCTTGCTGCCGAACTCCATGCCGAAGGCCATACCATTGTTCTGAATGAACCTGAGATGGAAGAAGGGAAGGAGCTCCATGTCCTCGCCGAGGTAGAACGAAGTTTTGATCCAGAACTTGAGCGCCTGGTCGAGAAGCACAACGAGCAGAGCCACCACGATGGCGGCCGCAGTGAGGCGCTTACGCGCGCATGGCATATCCATCGCGAAGGTCAGCGTCGGTTGTTTTTGGCCTCCACGCACAGGGTGGCGTGAGGTACGGCGCGCAGACGTTCCTTAGGAATGAGTTTACCCGTCTGGCGGCATATGCCGTAAGTCTTGTTGTCGATGCGAGTGAGGGCGGCGCGCAGATGGGAAATGAACTGGCGCTGCCGCTCTGCCAGGCGGCTGTTGGCCTCGCGTTCGTTCACGTCGGCGGCTTCTTCCAAGGCCTTGAAAGTGGGGCTGGTATCGCCGGTGCCGTTGCCGTAGCTATTGCGGATAGTCTCGGTGAGTTCGTCGTACAGAGCCTGCGCTGCGGCAAGCTTATCGAGTATGATGGCGCGGAACTCCTCGAGCTCCTCATCGGAATATCTTGTCTTCTCGCTCATGGTGAGTACGTTTTTAGGGGCGGCGCCGGCCCGTATGAAAGGGCCGGCGCTCCCGGTTAAGCTTTGTTTATGGTCAGTGAAACCTTGAGACCGTCGATGTCGAGCGTTTCAGCACCTTCGGCGTTGGGAACCAGGTCGGTGGCTATGGCATCGGCGAGCACCTGACCGGCAATGTAGGCCCCAAAGTCGGTGAGGGCGCCGCTGATAGCCGGGTTAGGCTCAAAGTTTATGGTGATATGGTCTGTTATCTCGAGTCCGGAGCTCTTGCGCAGGTTCTGGATGCGGTTCACCAGCTCGCGGGCCAGACCTTCGGCTGCCAGTTCGGGAGTGATGTCGATATCCATAGCCACGGTGAGAGTGCCCTCGTTGGCCACGAGCCAGCCGGGAATGTCTTCCGAGATAATCTTCAGGTCGGCAAGGTCTACACGGGCCTTTTCGCCGTCAAGTTCGATTTCGGCATATCCGTCGCGCTCGAGGGCGGCGATGGCGGTTCGGTCGAGGGCCTTAATGGCAGCGGCGGCCGCCTTCATCTGCTTGCCGAACTTCGGTCCGAGTTTTTTGAAGTCGGGTTCAACTCGCTTGACAAACACCTCGTTGTCGGCACCCACAATTTCGAGCTCCTTGATGTTTACCTCAGTCTTGACAATAGACGCGATAGCCTCGATGTCGGCGCGCGACTCGGCATCGGAAGCCGGGACGAGCATCTTGGCAAGAGGCTGGCGCACCTTGATGTTTGCTTTCTTGCGCAGGCCGAGTATAAGAGATGTGAGGTTCTGAGCAAGGTTCATGCGCTTCTCCAGAGTCTTGTCGATCAGAGCGGTGTCGGCCTTGGGGAAGTCAGCAAGGTGAACGCTGTCGGCGCCGGTGAGGTCGCGGTAGAGTCGGTCGGTGAAGAAAGGAGCCACCGGAGCTGCCAGCAGAGCCAAGGTAGTCAGACAGGTATGGAGGGTCTGGTAGGCGGCGAGTTTGTCGCGGTCCATACCTCCGCCCCAGAAGCGTTTGCGGTTGAGGCGCACATACCAGTTGGAGAGGTCGTCGATAACGAAGTTGGCGATAGCGCGGGCGGCACGGGTGGGTTCGAAGTCGTCGTAGGATGCCGTAACCTCCTCAATCAGAGAGTTAAGGAGCGAGAGAATCCATCGGTCGATTTCGGGTCGCTCGCCCACGGGCACCTGTTCTTCCTCGCCGGTGAAGCCGTCGACGTTGGCATACATGGCGAAGAAATTGTAGGTATTGGAGAGGGTTGCGAAGAACTTGCGCGAAGTTTCGGCAACACCCTGTGGGTCATACTTGAGGTTGTCCCAAGGCGACGAAGTGGCAATCATATACCAGCGCACGGGGTCGGAGCCGAACTTCTCGATGGTATCGAAGGGGTCTACGGCATTGCCCTTGCGTTTGCTCATCTTCTCGCCGTTTTTGTCGAGCACCAGACCGTTGGAAACCACAGCCTTGAAGGCGCACGAGTCGAACACCATAGTGCCGATGGCATGCAGAGTGAAGAACCAGCCGCGGGTCTGGTCAACGCCTTCGGCGATAAAGTCAGCCGGGAAGAGGCGACCTGCCTCGAAGGCTTCCTTGTTCTCGAAGGGATAGTGAATCTGGGCGTAAGGCATAGAACCGCTGTCGAACCACACGTCGATGAGATCCGTTTCGCGGTGCATGGGCTCGCCGGAGGGGCTCACCAGCACGATGTCGTCGACGTAGGGACGGTGCAGGTCGATGCGGTCGTAGTTTTCGGCCGTGTAGACACCCGGTTCAAAGCCCTTGTCGCGCAGCGGATTGGAGGCCATTACGCCGGCGGCCACAGCCTTGTCGATTTCGTTATAGAGGGTCTCGACGGAGTCGATGCAGAGCTCCTCGCGACCGCTGTCGGTGCGCCAAATGGGCAGTGGAGTGCCCCAGAAGCGGCTTCGGGAGAGGTTCCAGTCCTGAAGGTTCTCGAGCCACTTGCCGAAGCGGCCGGTGCCGGTGGAGGCGGGCTTCCACTTGATGGTGTCGTTGAGTTCCATCAGGCGTTCGCGCATGGCGGTCGACTTCACGAACCAGCTGTCGAGCGGGTAGTACAGCACAGGCTTGTCGGTTCGCCAGCAGTGCGGGTAGTTGTGGACGTGTTTTGCGATGGAGAACACCTGACCTTTTGCTTTGAGATCCATGCAGATGGCGATGTCGAGGGTCTCGGCGTTCTTGTCGTCGGGGGCGATGGCGGGGTCGAAGGCGTTCTTGACGTAGCGCCCTGCCCACTGTGAGTAAGCTTCGACGTCGACCATATCGCGAACAAAGTCAGGGTCGAGGTCTTCGATGCGGTAGAAACGGCCGGTGAGGTCGACCATCGGGCGGAGCTTGCCGTCGCGGTCGATCATATGCAGGGGAGGCACGCCGGCGGCGCGGCTCACGCGAAGGTCGTCTGCGCCGAATGTGCCGGCTATGTGCACGATGCCTGTACCGTCCTCAGTAGTAACGTAGTCGCCGGGGATGACGCGGAAAGCGCCTTCACCGGGATTCACCCAGGGGAGGAGCTGGCGGTAGTGCATGCCCACGAGGGCTTCGCCCTTGAGGGTGTCGACAACTCTGTAGGGCAGCGTACCGCGCTCAGCGGGGTCGTAGCCCTCCATGGGAGCTTCGGTGCCTTCGGCCTTGAAGTAACTGGCCAGAAGGTCGGTTGCCATGGCGATTGTGATTTTGTCGCCGGTGTATGGATTGAAAGTGCGCACCACGGAGTACTCGATTGCCGGTCCGACGGCTAGTGCCGTATTCGAGGGCAGAGTCCAGGGAGTGGTGGTCCATGCAGGCAGATAAGCCGTACCCCAGCCCTGCAGGGCCTCGATGGGGTCGGTAAGCTCGAAGAGAGCCGTCGCCGTGGTGTCTTTGACGTCGCGGTAGCAACCGGGCTGGTTGAGCTCGTGGCTGCTCAGGCCGGTACCGGCGGCGGGACTGTAGGGCTGGATGGTATATCCTTTATAGAGAAGGTTTTTCTTGTAGAGCTGAGCCAGCAGCCACCACACCGATTCGATGTAGCGGTTGTCGTAGGTGATATAGGGGTCGGTGGTGTCCACCCAGTATCCCATCCGCTCGGTGAGGGTTTCCCACTCGCGGGTGTACTTCATCACCTCGCGTCGGCAGGCGGCGTTGTACTCGTCGACGGAGATTTTCTTGCCGATGTCCTCCTTTGTGATGCCCAGACTCTTCTCGACGCCGAGCTCAACGGGCAGCCCGTGGGTATCCCAGCCGGCCTTGCGCTTCACCTCGAAGCCCTGCATCGTCTTGTAGCGGCAGAAGAGGTCTTTGATGGTTCGGGCCATCACATGGTGGATGCCGGGCATGCCGTTTGCGCTGGGCGGCCCCTCGAAGAAAACAAACGAAGGCGCGCCGCGGCGCACCTCGATGCTGCGGCCGAAAAGGTTTTCCGCCGACCATCGGGCCAGCATATCCTTGTTGATATCTGAAAGGTTAAAACCGGTATATTCTTTAAACTTTTTCATTGCAGTATAATGTTAAAACAACAAGGGTGCGTCAGCCTGGAAAGCGGACACACCCTTGCGGTATCGTGGTAGCTGAAGGGCAGCCGCTTATTCTGCGGCGGGAGCTTCGGCTTCCTCGGGAGCAGCTGCGGCAGCGGCAGCTTCGGCGGCTGCTGCGGCGAGGTCGGCCTTCTTCTTGGCTACGGCCTCTGCCTTGGCCTTGTTTTTGGCCGTCTCAGCCTCGAGGCGCTGCTTGGCGGCGAGCTCGCTCTGGTCTGCCATCTTCGTTTTCACTGCATCCACTTTGGCATCTTTCTTCGCCTTCCAGGCATTGAAGCGCTTTTCTGCCTCGGCCTGGTCGAAAGCGCCCTTCTTAACGCCACCCAGAAGGTGGTTCATAAGGAGCACGCCCTCGTTGGAGAGGATGGTGCGTACGGTGTCGGTGGGCTGAGCGCCGACGGTCACCCAATACAAAGCCCGCTCGAAGTTAAGAGTAATTGTAGCAGGATTAGTGTTCGGATTATAAGAACCTATCCTTTCAATAAATCTACCATCTCGTGGTGCCCTGCTATCGGCGATGACAATCGGATAGAACGCATAGTTCTTGCGACCATGACGTTGGAGTCTGATTTTTGTTGCCATTTTCGGTTTTTATTGGTTTTGTATTGTTTTGCGCCGCAAAGGTAGTGTTTTTTTTCATTGTGTCAAAATATTTTTTTGGCGTAGGCGGGATTTTTTTTAACTTTGCGCCGCATTTAACCCAAAATTACATCCCATGCTTAAAGGTATAATCGCCATCACCGGTAAACCCGGACTCTATAGACTGCTCAAACGCGGCAAAAACGCCCTCATCGTCGAAAACATCCAGACCGGCAAGCGCACCCCCTCCTACGCTTCGGACAAAGTAATCTCGCTGGCCGACGTCACCATGTACGCCGACCACGGCGATGTGCCTCTGCCCGAGGTGCTTACCAGCCTCTACAACGTTCAGGAGGGTAAGCCCGTCGACGTCAAGGCTCTCGGTGGCGACGACGCCATCCGCGAACTCTTCGCCAAGGTACTCCCCGACTACGAGCGCGACCGCGTCTACACCACCGACATCCGCAAGCTCTTTGCATGGTACAACATTCTGGTTGCAGCCGGCGTGACCGAGTTCAAGGACTCCGAAATCGCCGAAGACCAAGCTGCCGAAGCTGCCGAAGCCGCCGACGAAGCTCAGACCAAATAAGAGGCTGTCTCCATAAAACGACATAACGCGTCCCGGCTTCAGCAGGAGTCGGGACGACTTTTTTTGGGGCAGTAATTCTCCTTTTTGCTCATTTTAGGTTTCCTTAACGCGCCGGAAGGCTGTTTTTACAGTTAAAATAAGTATATTTGCACGCTTAAAGCATCGTCGCCCCGGTCGCACTCACCTCGCGCGGGCGCGCCGCACTCACAATCATTATTAAAAATCAGAACATTAAACCAATACAAATGAACAAAGCCCTTGCCTTGATTGCAGGACTCGCCCTGGGCAGCATGGCCGCTTACGCCGTGCCCGCCAAGCCGGGTCTGCGCACCGTCACCCAGCCCGACGGCACCACCATGCAGGTTGAGCTGAGGGGCGATGAATACTGCCACTTCTATATCGGCGCCGACGGCAAACCCATGCAGAAGGATGCCGACGGCTATCTTCGCTATGTAGTAGCCGCTCAGGACGGCTCCGTGGCCCTCACCGCCGATGCTGCGGCCGCCTCCGACACCCAAAGCGCCTTCCGCGCCCTCAACGCCGCCGCCACTGCCGAACGCATCCGCATGCAGGCCGTCGACCCCTCCGTGGCTGCCGCTACTGTGGCCGCCAACGTGCGCGCCGCCGCCGAATCGGAAACGCTGCCGCAGAAAGGCATGGGCCTGATGGGTCGCCAGAACTTTCCGACAGTAGGCAACATCAAAAGCGTGGTAATTCTGGTGAGCTACAAAGACGTTGATTTCTCTGTCAGCAACCCCGCCGACTACTACCAGCGTCACCTCAACCAGGAAGGCTTCAGCGACTACAATGCCGTTGGCTCCTGCCGCGACTTCTTTATCGAGAACTCCAACGGCCTGTTCGTGCCCCAGTTCGACCTCTACGGACCCGTCAAACTGCAGTATAACCGCAGCTATTACGGCGGCGACACCTCCACCCGCAAGGACGTCAACGCCTACAAGATGGTCATCGAAGCCTGCGCCGCTCTCGACCCGACCGTCGACTTCTCGCAGTACGACCTCGACGGCGACGGCGTAATCGACAATATCTACGTTATCTACGCCGGCCAAGGCCAGGCCAGCTACGGCAGCGACGACACCGTGTGGCCCCACTCTTCGACAATCAACAACGGTCCGACCCACGACGGCGTGCGCGTAGGCCGCTATGCCACCTCCAACGAATGGGAATTCAACCGTCCCGACGGCATCGGCACCTTCGTCCACGAGTTCAGCCACGTGATGGGACTTCCCGACCTCTACGAAACAACCTACTCCACCGGTTCGGTCACCCCCGGCGAATGGAGCACCATGGACCAGGGTCCCTACAACGGCAACGGCTGCTGCCCGCCCTACTACAGCTCCTATGAGCGAAACGCTCTGGGTTGGATAGACCTCAAGGTAGTCGGCGAGCCCGAAAGCGTGCAACTTCAGCACATCGGCGCTTCCAACGAGGCATACATCATCCAGACCCCGCGCGACAACGAGTTCTTCCTTCTCGAAACCCGTATGCGCACCGGTTGGGATACCTACGTTCCCGGTCAGGGTCTGCTGGTTTGGCACATAGACTTCGACCAGAGCGTATTCACACAGAATATGGTAAACAACGACCCCACCCACCAGTATGTCGACATCGTTGAGTGCGGCGGCGAAAAGGGCGCAACCGGCGGCTATCCCTTCCCCGGCACCGCCTTCGCCAAAAAGCGCGAAATCAGCCCCGCCAAGAACTCGCTCAAACCCTGGCTCGGTCCGGTCGTTCCCCACTACATCACCGAAATCTACGAGCGCACACAGAGCGATGGCCCCAACTATATGAGCTTCCTCATCAACGGCGGCTCGGCAGCCCTCCAAACGCCTGTTGCCACTGAGGCCACCGAACTTTCCGCCACCGGATTTACCGCAAACTGGAGCGCCGTCGACGATGCGGCCGGCTATGCCCTGACCATCTATGCCGAAACTCCCGGCAGCGAGGCACCCGTCAACATTCCCTTCGGCACTGAGTCCGACAAGACTGTCGTCCTACCCGAAGGCTGGGCTTTCACCGGCGCCTCCAACGACGTCTACACCACCGCCTCCTTCTGCGGCGAGGCCAAGCCCTCCCTGAAATTCAACGAAAACGGCATCAGCCTCACTTCTCCGCTGTTCTCGGCCGAAGTCGAGACAATGAGCTTCTTCCTTCGCGCCGGCGCCACCAAGGCTTCCAGCATGATTGTCGTTGAAGGTCGCAACGACGAAAGCGAACTTTGGAAGTCCGTGGCACAGCTCGTCGACCTCACCGTGGTCAACAACCGCGGCGACGTCTTCGAGTTCGACCTCGCCGACAGCCACGTTCGCCAAATCCGCATCACCTTCTACGCCACCAGCGGCCGCTGCGGCCTCGACGACCTCAAACTGACCTTCGGCAATTCCTGCCGCAGCATCTTCGGCGACTACAAAGCCAAGAAAGTCGATGCCAACTCCCACGCCGTTGCCGTCGAAGCCGGTGGTCCTGTCAAGTTCACCTACAGCGTGGCCGCTCTCGACTCCAAGGGCGTCGCCACAACCTCGTCGAACACAATCAACGTGGACCTGAGCAACTACTCGGGTGTGACCAACATCACAGCCGACGCCGACTGGACCCTCACCACCGAAGGGCTCACCGCCGTCTACACCGGCACTCCCGGCACCGTGATGACCGTCTACACCACCACCGGCGCCACCGTGGCTGCCGCTGTTGCCGACGCTTCCGGCCGTGCTGCCGTCGAGCTGCCCTCCGCCGGCCTCTACATCCTCCACACGCCTCAGGGCAGCGTGAAGGCAATCGCCAAGTAAGCACACCTTATTATAAAGGACAAACCGACACTTGCCGCATCCCTGACCGGGGTGCGGCAATTTTTTTGCTCTTTTTTGAACCGGCTTACACGAAAGCACACAAAAAATGTACGCCATTGCACGCCAACTTTGCGCTATAATGGCTAACTTTGCGCTATAAAAACAACACCAAGAGCTTACAGCCCTAAACATAGAACACGGCTCAATGAACCTATTTGAAAAACTCACAGCCAAAGCGCTCGCCAATCCGCAGCGCATAGTGCTCCCGGAAGGCCTCGAGCCTCGCACCCTCACAGCCGCCGACCGCATCATCGCCGACGGCCTGGCCAAAATCATCCTCATCGGCAATCCCACCGAGATTCTGGCAATGGCCAAAGATCTCAACCTGCCCAACATACCCAAGGCAACCCTGGTGGACCCAGCCGACGACAAAGTCATCGACCGCTACGCCCGCCTCTTCTACGAGCTCCGCAAATCGAAGGGCATCACAATGGAAGAAGCTCGCCTGACCACTGCCAACCCGCTCTACCTGGGCTGCCTGATGGTTAAGGCCGGCGACGCCGACGGCCAAGTTGCCGGAGCCATGAACACCACGGGCAATGTGCTCCGCGCAGCCTTCCAAGTCATCAAAACCATACCGGGCATCAGCGTTGTCTCCGGTGCTTTCGTAATGCTCCTCCCCGAAGGCTCGCCCTACGGTCAGGACGGTATCCTGATTTTCGCCGACTGCGCTGTAGTTCCCGACCCCAATGCCGAGGAACTCGCCCAAATCGCCGTGGCCGCCGCACGCACCGCACGCGACATTGCCGGCATCCAGCCCCGCGTGGCTATACTCTCCTTCTCCACCAAGGGTTCCGCAAAGAGTCCCGCCGTCGACAAGGTTATCGAAGCCACCGAAATCGCCCACCGCATGGCACCCGAGCTCATGCTCGACGGCGAGCTGCAGGCCGATGCCGCCATCGTGCCCTCCGTGGCCCACAGCAAGGCTCCCAACAGTCCCCTTAGCGGCAAAGCCAACGTGTTGGTATTCCCCAACCTCGAAGTGGGCAACATCGCCTACAAGCTCGTGCAGCGTCTGGGCGGCGTGCAGGCCGTGGGTCCCGTACTCCAGGGCCTGGCCGCTCCCGTCAACGACCTTTCGCGCGGCTGCTATCCCGAGGATATCTACAAAACCATCATCATAACCTGCAACCAGGCCATAGGCTTGAAGGAAAACAAATGAAAATACTTGTTCTTAACTCCGGCTCCAGCTCCGTAAAGTATAAACTCATCGATCTGGAGGGTTCCACGGACCGCACTATGGCCGAAGGCGGCGTAGAAAAAATCGGCCTCCCCGGCGGCTTCCTCAAATTCAAGCTGCCCGACGGCAACAAAGAAACCGTTGAACTTGGCAAAATCGACCACCGCCAGGCCATCGAAGCCATACTTGCCAACCTCACCGACCCGAAGGTGGGCTGCATCAGCAACTATGGCGAAATCGACGCAGTAGGCCACCGCGTGGTTCACGGCGGCGAGAAATTCGCCCAGTCGGTGCTCATCGACGACGACGTTATCGCCAAAGTCCGCGAGTGCTACGACCTGGCGCCTCTCCACAACCCGGCCAACATCACCGGCATCGAGGCCATCAGCGCCATCCTGCCCGACGTGCCCCAGGTAGGCGTGTTCGACACCGCTTTCCACCAGACCATGCCGGCCAAGGCATATATGTATGCCATTCCCTATAAATTCTATCAGGAGGATGGCGTGCGGCGCTACGGCTTCCACGGCACCAGCCACCGCTACGTCAGCGCCCGCGTGTGCGAATTCCTCGGTGTGGACATCGAAAAGCAGAAAATAATCACCTGCCACATCGGCAACGGCGCCTCCATGGCCGCCATCGTCGACGGCAAGTGTGTCGACACCTCGATGGGCCTCACCCCGACCGAAGGTCTGATGATGGGCACCCGCGTGGGCGACATCGACCCCGGTGCCCTCACCTACCTGATGAACAAGCACAAACTCACCGCCGACCAACTCCAGAACCTCATCAACAAGGAGAGCGGCGTACTCGGCGTGAGCGGCGTCAGCAACGACATGCGCGAAATAGAAGCCGCCATCGCCGAGGGCAACGAGCGCGCCCGTCTGGCCCTGGATATGTATATGCTCCGTATCACCAAGTACATCGGCGCCTATGCAGCCGAAATGGGTGGCGTCGACATCATCGTCTTCACCGGCGGCGTCGGCGAAAACCAGAAGGGCCTGCGCGCCGACGTGTGCGCTCCCTTGGGCTTCATGGGAGTGGAAATCGACCGCGCCAAAAACGACACCGTACGCGGCATAGAGGCCGAAATCAGCACACCGGCCAGCAAGGTGAAGGTCTGCGTCATCCCCACCGACGAAGAACTCACCATTGCCCGCGACACTCAGGCCATCGTCTCGGCCCGCCACTGATTCAACGTCCTACAGACAATCAAAAAAACGGCAGCCGGGATCGGCCGCCGTTTTTTTGATTGTTATGTCAGGGCATTTTGTTGTCGGTGTCGCGCGGGTTGTTGTTGAGTATTCGCGTTTCCTGCTTTACCAGACGGGGGTTGGTCTTATCGCGGTCGGCGGAGTCGACAGCCGCACCGGGATAGTCCTGCAAGGGCTTTTCGGCGGCTTTATTCTTGGTATGTTTCATAGTTTTTGATAGTTTGATTTACTATTGAAACACTGCCGACAGGCCGAAGGTTCACCTTTCAGACGGCGGGCAGGGAGAGGCCGTTGAGCTTGCGGTAGAGGTCGAGAGCGTAGACGTCGGTCATGCCCGAGAGGTGGTCGAGGACGGCTTGCAGACGGCCGTAGAGCGTCGGAGCCTGCACGTTGTACTGCTCGGGGAATTTCGAAAGCAGCAGCCGCGAGTAGTTGAGCTGCGGATTAGTGACAGCGTGAACCATGCGCTGAAGGAGTTCGGAGATGATGCGGTTGCCGGCCAGCTCGATGTCGACCACATCGGGTGCGCAGTAGATTTTTGCCCACGATATTTCGTTGCAGCGGGCATAGCCTTCTCGCGGCAGATCGGGGAGGACGTTGAGCAGGGACTTGTCGAAGGTGCCGGCGAGAATGGCTTCTTCGTTTTCGATGAAGGCTCGGGCACATTCGTCGACCAAGGTTCCGACCACACAGGAGCGAAGGTATGCAATCTTTTCGTTTGGGTCGGTCACCGAAGCCATGACACGTTCCATCGAGGCACGGCGGTCCGGGCCGAAAAAGCCCATAAAGGCCTCGGTCACCTCGGCCGTGGTGAGGATTTTGAGTTTATGGGCATCCTCAATGTCCATCACTTCATAGCAAATATCGTCGGCGGCCTCAACGATGAATACCAACGGATGGCGTGCAAAGCGCAGAGGCTCGCCGGGCGCGGAGAGGCGCAGCATACCGAGCTCGGAGGCAACTTTTACGAAATCGTCGCGTTCGGAGTCGAAGAATCCGAATTTGCCCTTCTTGGCCAAAGTGCTCTCGTGGGGATATTTCACGATGGAGCCCAGCGTGGAGTAAGTCATTGCGAATCCACCCTTGCGTCGCCCCTCGAACTGGTGAGTGAGCACGCGGAATGCGTTGGCATTGCCCTCGAAGTGGATAAGGTCGGTCCACTGCACCTCCGACAGACTCCCCTGCAACTCTGCACCGGGGCCCTCGCTGAAGAAAGTGCCTATCGCGCGCTCGCCGCTGTGGCCGAAAGGCGGGTTGCCAAGGTCATGGGCCAGACAGGCAGCCGCCACGATGTCGCCCAAATGCTCGAATACGCCGGCACCGTCTTGCCCGTACTTTGCGCGCAGCGACACTGCCACATTGTCGGCCATCGATTTGCCCACACAGGCAACCTCCATGGAGTGGGTAAGGCGGTTGTGGACGAAGATGCTTCCCGGGAGGGGGAAAACCTGCGTTTTATTCTGCAGCCGTCGGAAAGGGCTTGAGAACACAAGCCGGTCGTAGTCGCGCCGAAAGTCGGTGCGGGTTGTTGATTTCTTGGGGTCGTGCCAGTCCTCGAGGCCGAAGCGCTTGTCGTTGACAAGTCGAGCCCAGTCCATCTTCGCACCGGCGGTAAGGGGAGTTGTCATTTCTGTTTGCTTCATTTTAGCGCAAAAGTAACCAAAAATATCCATTCAGCAGCCTCCGTCCTCTCCTAAAATCGAAAAATATACTGCAAATTACTTTTGAACCGCTAAAAAAATTTGGGACATTTAAAATAAATGCATAACTTTGTGGCATCATTTGGAGGGGATGCCGTTAGCTCAACTCCAAATATCCCAAAAGTCACTACAAACTTGGCGCAGCCCGTATGCTTAAGCAAGGTATGCTGCCATGGAACAAAATATTGGTTTGTGTGTAATTCTTGACACACTATTGAGCCCGAGCTTCGTGAGAAGACCGGGCTCTCTTCTTTGCGGCAACCTCAATGGATCGGGCCGCTGCGAAACAATTTTCAAATCTCCATTTTTCCATTTTCCATTTCGCCGAAGGCGATTTTAACACTCCGGCGGCGGGCTATACGGATTATTTTTTGTAATTTTGCACTTTGAGGAGAAAAAGTGCACAATGACCCGCAAATGGAACTATCCCACGCTCTCGCAGGAAGAGCAGCGCCTGGGCGCTGAGCTTGCCCGCCGATTCGCCAACTGTCAGCCGGTGGCCGACTTGCTGGTGCAGCGCGGCATAACCACCATCGACGAGGCCGAGCGCTTCTTCCACCCCTCGGTTCGCGACCTCCACGACCCTTTCCTGATGCCCGAGATGGACAAAGCCGTCGAGCGCCTCAACCGCGCCATGGGCTCCAAGGAGAAGATCATGGTCTACGGCGACTACGACGTCGACGGGTGCACGGCAGTTGCCCTGGTCTACCGCTATCTCCAAAACTACTACTCCGAGCTCGACTACTACATTCCCACGCGCTACGATGAAGGCTACGGCATCACCCGCAAGTGTATCGACGAATTTGCCGAGCAGGGTGTAAAGCTCGTCATTATCCTGGACTGCGGCATCAAGGCCATCGACGAAATACGCTACGCCGCCGAGCGAGGCATCGACTTCATCATCTGCGACCACCACAAGCCCGACTCGGAGCTGCCTCCGGCCGCCGCCATCCTCAACCCAAAGCTGGAAAACGTTGAGCGCCCCTATCCCTGCCCGCACCTTAGCGGCTGCGGCGTGGGCTACAAGCTCATGCAGGCCTTCTCCATCTCCAACGGCATCGCCACGGCCGAGCTCGAGTGTATGCTCGATCTTGTTGCCGTCAGCATAGCGGCCGACATCGTTCCTATGGTCGATGAGAACCGCGTGATGGCCTACGTAGGCCTCAAGCGCCTCAACACCAATCCGAATATGGGACTGCGCGCTATTATCCGCACCTGCGGCCTCAGCGGCAAGGAGATTACCATCAACGACGTCATCTTCAAAATCGGTCCGCGCATCAACGCCAGCGGCCGCATGCAGTCGGGGCGCGAGGCCGTCGACCTTTTGGTGGCTCGCGACGCCAAGGAAGCAAACCGCAAGAGCCTCGAAATCGACAAATACAATCAGGACCGCAAGGAGCTCGACAAGCACATCACCGAAGAGGCCAACGCTATCCTCGAGGAGCGCGGCGAGATGAATTCGCAAAAAAGGTCCATAGTGATCTACAACAAGCACTGGCACAAAGGCATCATCGGCATCGTGGCCTCGCGCCTCACCGAGCTCTACTACAAGCCGAGCGTAGTGCTGACCCTCTCCAACGGCCTTGCCACCGGCTCCAGCCGCTCCGTTCAGGGCTTCGATATCTACAAAGCCGTAGAGTCTGCCCGCGACCTACTCGAAAACTTCGGCGGCCATACCTACGCCGTCGGTCTCTCGCTCAAGGAGGAGAACATACCGGAGTTTACGCGTCGATTCGAAGAATATGTGGCGGCAAACATTCTGCCCGAGCAGCTCACACCCCAAATCGACATCGACGCTTTCCTTTCGTTTTCGGAAATCACACCGGAGTTCGTGTCGACTCTGCGCCTTTTCAACCCATTCGGCCCGGGCAACCGAAAGCCGACTTTCTGCACACGCCGTGTCAAAGACTTCGGCACCAGCAAACTCGTGGGCCGCAATCTGGAGCACATCAAGCTGGAGCTCGTCGACGACACTTCCGGCAAGGTCATCAACGGTATAGCCTTCAACATGGCCTCCTACTTCGACCACATCCACTCCGGGCAGCCCTTCAACATCTGCTACACCATCGAAGAAAACAAACATCAGGCAACCTCCTCGCTGCAGCTGCTGGTAAAGCAGATTCGCGCCGTGGTTGAATGACCCCGGCCATGCCAGTTCCCGAAGGATATTTCGACTTCAACGACTATCAGCTGCCGCCCGAGGCCGACAGCTGCGAGCCTGCGAGCGCCCCGGACGACACCCCCGACGACATTCTGGCCCGCTACTGGGGCTACACCGCCTTCCGCCCGATGCAACGCCAAATCATCGACTCTGTGCTGGCCGGAGGCGACACTGTGGGGTTGCTGCCCACCGGCGGCGGCAAGTCGCTCACCTTCCAGGTGCCGGCGCTGTTGCTGCCTACGGTGACGGTCGTTATTACGCCGCTCATTTCGCTGATGAAGGATCAGACCGACCGTCTGCGCAAGCTGGGCATACACGCGGGCTGCCTCCATGCCGGAGTGGGTCGCCGCGAAACCGATATGATAGTGGCCCGCGTAGACTCGGGCCGTATAAAACTGCTCTACGTGGCGCCAGAGCGCTTGGCAAACTCCTCCTTCCAGGGTTGGCTTCAGAGCTGGCGCCCCTCGCTTTTCGTGGTCGACGAGGCGCATTGTATCTCGCAATGGGGCTACGACTTCCGCCCTTCCTACCTGCGCATCGGCGAACTTCGCGAGATGTTTCCGGACACTCCCATGCTTGCTCTCACGGCATCGGCGACACCCCATGTTTTGGCCGACATCGAGAAGCAGCTCCACATGCGGCATCCGCAGCGCTTTGCTCTCAGTTTCCGGCGCAACAATCTGAGCTTCCGAGTGGTGCGCTGCGAGAACAAGGATAATGTTCTCATCCGCCTGCTTGCCGACCGTCCCGGCGCCGCCGTGGTCTACGTTCGCTCGCGCAAGAAGTGCGCCGGCGCCTCCGATATGCTCAACTCCGCCGGAATACCCTCCACCTACTACCATGCCGGCCTCGACCCGGCCACCAAAAACCGCGCGCAGTCCGACTGGATGGAGGGTCGTGCGCGAGTCATCGTGGCAACCACAGCCTTCGGCATGGGTATTGACAAAGCCGATGTGCGCACCGTGGTCCACCTCGACATGCCCTCCACACTGGAGGAATACTACCAGGAAGCGGGCCGCGCCGGGCGCGACGGCCTTCCGGCCGAAGGCCTACTGCTGGCTTCGACGGCCGACAAAGGCATTTTCGCGCGTCGTCTCAGCCGTGCCTTCCCCGAGAAGGAACAGATACGGTTCGTCTACGACGAGGTGTGCCGCTACCTGGACATACCCATGGGCGGCGGCTACGGGCAACTCTACGAATTCCGCCCCGAAGGCATCTGCATGCGCTATAACCTCGACCCCAACCTGCTTCTGGCCTCCCTGAAGATTCTCACCCGGTCGGGGTATATGCACTATATCGAGGAGACGTCCACACCGGCGCGACTGAAGTTCACCGTGCCTCCCGGCGAACTCTACAAGACCCACTTCGACACTCTCCCGGAAGAAATCATCGAGGACATACTTCGCCACTACCCCGGCACCTTCACCGACTACGTCATCGTGAGCGAACATGCCATCGCCGGACGACTGCACACCGACGCCAACGCCGTCTACCAAGCTCTGCTGGCCCTGACGCGCGACAAAATTCTCAAATTCATACCTTCCAACCGCACGCCCTACATTCTGATGCCCAACCGGCGCGTAGAGTCGCAGTATGTAGAGCTTCCGCCGAGCATCTACGAAAAGCGACGAGATATAATGGCCGACCAGCTTGAGGCAATGAAGGACTTTGCCTTCAACGACACCGGCTGCCGAGTAGCCCGCATGCTGCGCTACTTCGGCGAGGATAAAGCCTCGCCCTGCGGCAAATGCGATGTATGCCGTCCGGACCGCGCCAAGAGCGCCGGCTCCTACAGCGCGCGCATCCTCAGCGCGCTCGAAGCCGCGCCGGGGCGACGCCTCGAGGTCGACGCCGTCCGCATACTCTTCGCCGCCGACCTTGCCGACGCCTCCGAAGAGCTCCGACGTATGATAGGCCGCGGCACCCTCCTCTACCGCCACCCCTACTTCTCCCTCCCCGACTGACACCGCTAAACAAACTCTTTGGAATTACGATAATTGCTTTGAGACGGGCTTTGCCTTCTTCATTTAGTGCACTCAACAATGAAAATCGATCACGTAGCCATTTATGTTCTTGACCTTGAGGGAGCTCGTCGCTTCTTTGAGACCTATTTCGGCGGCACGTCAAACGATATGTACCACAATCCGCGGACGGGGCTTAAAACCTATTTCATCAGTTTTGCCGACGGTGGCAGAATTGAGATAATGAGCCGCAGCGAAATTTACCGAGCCGAATTCAATCAATTTCGTCAAGGCTTCATCCATCTTGCCTTCAGTGTGGGGTCGAAAGAAGCCGTAGATTCTTTGACAGAGAAACTTGCCTCCGCCGGATACGAAATACTGAGCGGGCCGCGCACCACCGGCGACGGCTATTATGAAAGTTGCGTCCGTGCTTTCGAAGACATCCTCATCGAGATTACGGAATAAGCGAATCCGTCCGTCGACCGGGGCAACCGGAAGTTTTCAACGGATAGTAAACGGCAATTATATCTCCGGTTCTCACTAGTGTCTCTTAAAATTAGTTAATTCTGATTTTTATTATCTGATTACGCGATTTTTAGGTCTTGAACCCCCTG
>ENA-ORLW01002093-ORLW01002093.1-human-gut-metagenome-genome-assembly--contig:-NODE-2093-length-18897-cov-3.472635_pt1 | contig 18897 bp, 20 predicted proteins | sample MGYA00243017_ERZ508829 | MGnify/ENA primary metagenome ERZ508829 (study PRJEB26277, sample SAMN04329776) | human gut metagenome | biome: human-associated habitat | host: Homo sapiens | place: USA...
ACCCGAAACTGTCATAATTATCTTATCATTATCACGCTTAACATCAAAGCTGTAAATAGTTCTAACCGTATTTTCCTTCTCGTTTGAACTTGAACAAAAGCTTTTAAAATCATGCGTTCCGACAAAATGCTTTGCCGCTTTATCAAGAAGCCTTTCATCGATAGGATACCAGTACTTATAAACCCTTGTTCTTAAAAAAGGATCTTTAATCTCACTGTTGTGAATAATATATTTATATTCTTTTCCTTTGCAATTATATCTTGCATGAAAATCTTCCGATGCTTCTTCGCAGTCAAGTATAGCGATATCGTCGGGAAGCTTAGAATTAAGACCGAATATAATCCCTCTTGGATTGATTTTTATATCTTCTTCACATACAAACGAAAAATAATACTCATTCGCATGAACGCCTGTATCTGTCCTTGAACAGCCGAAAATAGTTATATCCTGCAAAAAAAGCTTTTTTAAAGCTTCTTCAACCACTTCCTGAATAGAAAGTGCATTATTTTGTCTTTGAAACCCGTGATAAGCACTTCCGTCATATGCCATTTTAACTTTAAAATTTCTCATTAAATTCGCCGTTCCTAAAAATTTCTGCATTATTAAAATAACTTATTTATTACAATAACACCAGCTAAAAATGCTAATGTCACAAAAAGTGCCGAAAAATCCCTTGATGCAATATGAAGCTGTTTCAGCCTTGTCCTTCCGTCGCCGCCGTGATAGCATCTGCATTCCATAGCCATAGCCAGTTCTTCAGCACGCCGAAACGCTGACACAAACAGCGGAATAAGTATTGGCACTAATGCTTTTGCTCTTTGGATAAGAGAGCCGGTTTCCATATCTGCTCCCCTTGCCTTTTGTGCCGACATTATCTTATCGGTTTCCTCAATAAGAGTAGGTATAAACCTCAGTGCAATAGTCATCATCATAGAAAGCTCATGCACAGGGACCTTTATTTTTTTCAGAGGTGATAAAAGCCTTTCAATTGCATCGGTTAAAGCAATCGGAGAAGTGGTGTATGTCAAAAGTGAAGTTCCTATAATAAGACAAACTATTCTGACAACCATAAAGATTGAAGTTTGAACTCCGCCGGTAGTGATTTTAATTATCCAAAAGTGAAACAAAACATCACCTGTGCTTATAAAAAACAAATTAAGCACGGCAGTAAAAATAATTATCGGTATAATAGGCTTTATGCTTTTTAGCATAAGCCTCATAGGAATATGAGAAACAAAAAAAGCATATAACATAAAAATTATACCTACTGACAATGCAAGCATTGATTTCGCCATGAATAACAGAGCAATAAAAACTCCTGTCAATATTATTTTCATTCTTGGGTCTAATCGGTGAACAACTGATTTGCCGGGAAAAAACTGTCCTATTGTAATATCCTTCAGCAAATTTTTTCACCTCTTTCTAAAAAACTTATAGTAATTTTCAATCTGATTTTCCTTAACATTTTATTTTAAAGAGCTGTCTGACCGTCCTTTAATAATCCCAAATGCTTGTATGCAAGCTCTGTTGCACATCGTCCTCTAGGGGTTCTTGAAATAAATCCAAGCTGCATTAAATAAGGCTCACATACATCTTCTATAGTGACTGCCTCTTCGCCGAGTGCAGACGCCAAGGTTTCAAGACCTACAGGCCCTCCGTTATATCCCTTAATCATCATGGTCAGCAGCCGTCGGTCAAGTCCGTCTAAGCCTAAATGGTCTACCTCCATACGGTCAAGAGCTATTTTAACTATGTCCTTTGTTACTTTTCCGTTGCCCATAACCTCAGCATAGTCACGAACCCGTCTTAAAAATCTGTTTGCTATTCGAGGCGTTCCTCTTGAACGGCTTGCAAGCTCATAAGCTCCGTCTTTTTCACAGGCAACACCCAAAATCACAGATGAACGCATTATAATATCGCAAAGCTCATCTTTTGAATAAAGCTCAAGCCTTTGAATAACGCCGAATCTGTCACGAAGCGGAGAAGTCAGCTGTCCCGCTCTTGTTGTTGCACCCACCAATGTAAATTTATTCAAATCAAGTCTTATACTTCTTGCACTAGGTCCTTTTCCGATAATTATATCAAGAGCATAATCCTCAAGTGCCGGATACAAAACCTCTTCAATCGAGCGTGAAAGACGATGAATTTCGTCAATGAAAAGCACATCTCCCTCTTGAAGATTGGTGAGCAATGCCGCTAAATCTCCCGGTTTTTCTATAGCAGGACCCGAAGTCACCCTGAAATTCACACCCATTTCATGTGCAATAATGCCCGAAAGAGTTGTTTTTCCAAGTCCCGGGGGGCCATACAAAAGAACATGGTCTAATGTGTCGCCGCGTTTTTTTGCAGCTTCAATAAAAATCTTCAGATTTTCTTTGACTTTCTCCTGACCAATGTATTCATCAAGCGTTTTAGGTCTTAAATTCAAATCAACATCATCAGTTGTATCTGTTTTTATAACTTCAGGAGCAACTATTCTGTTTTCAAGATCAAAGTCATTTGTTTCTATCATAACTTTTCCTTTCTTTATACATAAATGCTCTACACTTGTTTTCCAATTAACTTCATAATAAGCTTTTTGCCGTATTCAACAGTATAAACATCATCTTCTATCGGAAGCCCCAAAGCTTTAAGCCTATTAAATACCCTTGTTATCTGAGGAACTGAAAGTCCCATTTTCTCAAGCTCATCAGCCCTTTTAAAAACATTTACCGGTGTATCATAGCAAAACAGCTTTGAATTGTTCATAACAAGTATTTTTGATGCATTCTTAGCTACATCTTCCATAGAGTGAGAAACAAGCATAACTGTATTTTTCTTTTGCTCATGGTATTCCTTTATCTGTCCTAAAATTCTATCTCTTCCTTTTGGGTCAAGACCTGCTGTCGGCTCGTCCAATATTAAAACTTTAGGTTCCATAGCCATAACGCCTGCTATTGCCACACGCCGCTTCTGTCCGCCTGAAAGCTCAAAGGGCGATTTCTCTAAAACACCTTCATCAAGTCCGACCAGCTTAACTGTATCTCTTATTCTTTTATCAATCTCTTTATCATCAAGTCCCATATTTTTAGGACCAAATGCAATATCTTTATAAACAGTTTCTTCAAACAGCTGATATTCAGGATACTGAAATACCAACCCGACTTTAAATCTCATCTCACGGAGCTTCTTTTTGTCGTCCCATAAAAGCTCTTCACCGTCAATAAAAATCTTACCGCCTGTCGCTTTTAGCAACCCGTTAAAATGCTGAATCAAGGTTGACTTTCCGCTTCCGGTATGACCTATTATACCGACAAATTCACCTTCGGCAATATCTATATTTACATTCTCTACGGCAATATGCTCAAAAGGTGTTTTCTCACCGTATACATATGTTAAGTTTTCTGTTTTAATAATTGACATTCCTACACACCAGTCCTAATTGCAATTGAAAATTGATAATTGACAATGGAAAAAACCTTAAAAAATTTATAATTCACTATCCATTGTAAACAGCTATTATACATTTTTAATGATTTTTTCAAGCGCTTCCACACATTCATCTTCCGTGATAATTTCAGAATCTAAATCAAATCCCTCGTCAATAAGCATATGAGTAAGCTCCGTTACCTGCGGAACATCTAACCCTATGCTTTTAAGTTCATCAACTCTGGCAAAAACTTTTTTAGGCGTATCATTCATAACTATTTCGCCGCTGTCCATTACAACAATTCTTTCAGCCTGAGCAGCCTCATCCATATAGTGAGTTATAAGAACTATAGTAACTCCAAACTTTTTATTGAGCATTTTTATCGTTTTAAGGACTTCTCTTCTTCCGTTAGGGTCGAGCATTGCAGTAGGCTCGTCAAGTAAAATACAGTCAGGACGCATAGCTATTATCCCTGCTATTGCAACCCTCTGCTTCTGTCCTCCCGAAAGCTTATGAGGCGCGTGCTCACGGTATTCGTACATTCCGACAGTTTTCAAAGCGTCATCAACACGCCTGCGGATTTCACTTGGCTCAACACCCATATTTTCAAGTGCAAAAGCAACATCTTCTTCAACAATTGTCGCAACAATCTGGTTATCAGGGTTCTGAAAAACCATTCCTACCGACTGACGGATATCTAAAAGGTGCTCATCATCACGAGTGTTAAAACTGTTGACGATTACATCACCCTCTTCGGGAATATTTATCCCGTTAAAGCATTTGACAAGAGTGGACTTTCCGCTTCCGTTATGCCCTAAAACAGCAACAAACTCACCTTTTTCAACTGAAAAATTTAAGTTTTTGAAAACTGTTGTTTTTTTTATATCTTCATTCTCTTCCAGTTCATTTATATAAGAAAATGTTATATTTCTAGCTTCTATAAATTTCATATTATTCTCCGATAATTAATAATCTATCTGCACAAACAAAACATTTGATTAACCAATACCTATAACATGATATTCTAGTAGATATCCATTTAAAAAGTGAGATACCTTACGAATAATTGTATGTTCTCCTGCCTCATTGGTACAATATTCTTTATGTGTTTTTTCACCATCATTATATACATGTCCTATATCATAGTATCCTGCCTTTTCCATAGCCTGTTCGGCTGTGAAATCGTCAGTATAATATATGTATCCAACCCAATGATTGCAATTTGAACCGCCCTCACCGCAATAATATCCTTTTTTCAATAAATAATAATCTGGGTCTTCTATAACAATGCATTTAATTAACTTAAAACTATAAGAAATATCCCAAGTTTTTAAATATATTCTTGTTAAAATAGAACATACTGCTCCAATGAATAAAATACAAGCAACTACAATTAAAACTATTTTTTTTACCCTTGTCATTTTAATTCTCCCCATTATAATAATTCAATAGTTATGATCACCAATAATTATATATTAGTTTTCATCAAAATTATGGTCTGCCGTCATAAAAATTACCCATTCTTACAAACTACGAATAGGCAGACCGGATGCAACGTCACGTTGCCCAGATTGCAGTTGAACCGCAGGGAAGTACCCCACCGGTCGCCTCAACCGGTAAGCCTATCTCATCAGCAGTAACCGAACCGCCGAACTTTTCCACTAATATATCATTTAAAATATATGCCATAACAGATGGTGAAAGCCCTGTTGTATAACTGTTTAAAAGAAAGAACAACGGGTTATCCGAAAGCACCTCCGAACAAACTTTTACAAGGTCATAAATCGAATCTTCCAGCTTCCAAATCTCTCCGCCCGGACCTCTTCCATAGCTAGGCGGATCCATAACAATAGCATCATATAGGTTTCCTCGTCTTATCTCACGGCGAACGAACTTTTCACAATCATCAACAAGCCATCGAATCGGTTTATCAGTCAATCCCGATGAAACAGCATTATCTCTGGCCCACTGAACCATTCCCTTTGAAGCGTCAACATGAGAAACCTGTGCACCTGCCTGAGCACAAGCCAAGGTTGCACCGCCGGTGTATGCAAAAAGGTTCAGAACCTTTATCGGTCTGCCTGAATTACTGATTTTTTCAGCCATAAAGTCCCAATTGACGGCCTGTTCAGGAAAAAGTCCTGTGTGTTTAAAGCCTGTGGGACGAATATTGAAAGTAAGGTTTCCGTAAGAAATGTTCCAAGATTCAGGAAGCTTTTTTTTATACTCCCATTCTCCTCCGCCCTTGCTTGAACGATGATAAATCCCGTCAGCCTTATTCCACATATCCGACCTGCGAGTAGATTTCCAGATAATCTGAGGGTCAGGGCGGACTAGAATTTTACCGCCCCAGCTCTCAAGCTTGTCACCTGATGAGGTATCTATTATTTTATAGTCTTTCCATTTGTCTGCAATTCTCATTAAAATTTCCCTTATTCTTATATCAAAAAATTACTTAACCCCGAACTTGACTTCCAAAGCATGTGCAATTGTCTTTGCATAATCTGTGATAAGCCCTAAATGCTTACCTTCAAGCATAACACGGATAAGCGGTTCCGTTCCTGATTCACGCACTAAAATTCTTCCGTCGTCACCGAGTTTTTCTTTATAATCCTCTATATATCTGCTGACTTCCGGCTCCTGTGCCCAAACGCCTTTATGTTCAGGTGCAATAACAACATTTTCAAGCACCTGAGGATATTCCTCCATAAGTGACGCAAGCTCAGAAGCTTTCGCACCTGTGTTTACCATAACTTCTAAAAGCTTGGCACCTGTAAGTTCACCGTCACCGGTATTTGAATCATCTAAGAAAATAATATGTCCTGACTGCTCACCGCCTAAATTGTATCCGCCCTTCTGCATTTCCTCAAGAACATATCTGTCACCGACATTAGTTGTTGCGGCTATGATGTTATCTCTCTTAGCATATTTGAAAAAACCTAAGTTAGTCATCACGGTAACTACACAAGTATTATGGTTTAAGCTGCCCTTTGCTTTCATATATTTTGAGAAAATGGACAAAAGCTTATCGCCGTTTATAATATTTCCGTTTTCATCGCAGGCTAAGCATCTGTCTGCGTCACCGTCAAAAGCAAGACCGACATGACATTTGTTTGTAACAACATGCTTGCATAGCCTTTCCATATGTGTTGAACCGCAGTTGTCATTTATATTAGTTCCGTCAGGAGAGTTATTTATAAAATAACAGCTTGCACCCAGTCCCTGAAACAGCTTAACTGCACATGATGAAGCTGAGCCGTTTGCACAGTCGATTGCAACCTTAATTCCTTTAAAATCACAGTCAACAGTTTTCATAATATATCTGACATAATCCCATTCAGCATTCTTTTCTTCATATACTCTTCCTATTTTTGTACCATTCAAAAGCTCTATTTTTTCAGGGGTGTCAAGAATGAGTGATTCGATTTCGTCCTGAATTTTATCGTCCAGCTTAAATCCTGTACCTGAGAAAAGCTTAATTCCGTTGAATTCAACAGAGTTGTGCGATGCGGAAATCATCACACCTGCGTCTGCATTGTATTTGTTAACCAGCATTGCAACAGCAGGCGTAGGAACAACACCGAGCTTATGTGCGTCTGCACCTACAGAACAAATACCCGCAATAAGAGCAGATTCTAAAACATCACTTGAAATTCTTGTATCCTTACCGATTAGTATTTTTGCCTTATGTCTGATTTCTTTTGTAAGAACAATAGCAGCCGCTCTTCCGATTTGCATAGCCATTTCACAAGTCAGTTCAGTAACAGCTATTCCTCTTGCTCCGTCAGTACCAAACAATCTTCCCATCTTCATTATCTCCTTTTGTTCATTCGATTTTTTCTATATTAAGTCTTTTCTTCCAAAAGACTTTATGTACTTAAATTAAAACAATCCTCTGTACATTTTATCGTCAGAAAGCTGAACAACTATGTTCATTGCACATTCATCGATAAAATCAAGCATTCTGTTGTATGTAATATATTTCGGTGATTTATATTTAATAGTTTTATTGTCAAAGAACTTGTCGCACACCCACCATTTGCTTCCCGAAAGCTCTTCGTGAATCAGCAAACCTTCAACTGAATATCCCCACTCTTTATAAAGCTCTTCTCTTACATTTCTCGAAAAAGGATATTCCCTCGCTAAACGATAATCTATATCGTCTAAATCAAACATAAATCCGTCGAAAAAATCCTTTTCCTTTTGGGTTTTCTCTTCACCTTTCATTGCCTTTATATATTCTGAACGAATAGTTTTCATAAACAGCTCATCTGCTAAAAGATGAACTACATATCCTTTTAAAAAGTCATTATATTTATTACCTTTGACAATCCTTTCATCTATAAAATTCTTTACTCTGTTATGAAAAAGCTCCTGATTTTCCTGAGCAGAAAACTCAGCGTCTCTTATCCCCTCACGCAAATGAGTTCTTTTTTTATCCTCTCTGCAAAAGCCCGGCCTTGCATGAATTGCATCAGGTCCGATACTTCCGCAGTAAAACAGAGGAATATTATCAAACTTTTCATCTCCTAAAATTTCAATCATCTTATCTGCAATAGCAATATGTGTAATTGAACCCGGCATAGTTTAAATATGCTCCTGTCAGGAGCATTTCCCCCTTTCAATTTTCATTGCATTTTTAATGCAATTTAAACTACATTCCTGCAAGTCCTTTCAAAGCAATCTTTATCATATCTTCAACAGGTGTATTCGAATCAATAGTTGAAATCAATCTTGCTGCTTCTGACTGTGAATATCCCAATACAACAAGTGCTGAAACAGCTTCAGCGGCATTACCTGTACTTACAGATGAAAAGTCACCTTCACTGCTGTCACCCATAAGCCCGGCATCTTTAGAAACCTTGTCTTTAAGCTCTAAAACAATTCTCTGTGCAACCTTAGGACCCACGCCTTTTGCTTTAGTGAACATCTTTGAATCACCCGATGCGACCGCAAGTGCAAATGACTGAGGCGTGCAAACCGACAAAATAGCAAGACCTGCTTTAGGTCCTACTCCCGAAACAGATGTAAGAAGCTTAAAAGCATGAAGCTCATCCAATGTCGCAAAGCCATAAAGAGAAACATCATCTTCACGGACAACCATAGAAGTATAAAGGGTTACTTCACCCTCAGCACCTTGAATTTGACCTATTGTGGAAAGAGTCGTATTACATGCATATCCGACTCCTGCACATTCTATGACTGCAAAATCATTTTCACAGTGAATTAACTTACCTTTTATACTGTAAATCATATCAGTAATCCTGTCTTTGCAAAGCAAAGACCTCCTCCTTTCGAAATTTAAGCCGATTGCAATCACCGCAATTGCCGTATTACTTTGTTACGGTAAAGGCTCAAAAACGAATTTAAAATAGCATTTTTTACATTATTTCTCCATATAACAAATTAGAATGAGAAGAATGTCCATGTGTTATCGCCAAAGCCAATGCATCGGCAGTATCGTCAGGTTTAGGCACTTCCTTTAATCTCAAAATCGACCGTGTAAGTTCCTGAACCTGCTTCTTTTCAGCTCTTCCATATCCTACGACTGCCTGCTTCACCTGAAGCGGAGTGTATTCACGAATTTTTATTCCCCGTTCGATTGCAGAAAGAAGTATAACACCCCTTGCCTGTGCGACATCAATGCCTGTCTTTTGGTTTGTGTTAAAAAACAATTTTTCAATACCCATTTCATCAGGTTTATATTCATCAAGCACCTGACACATATCATCATAAATTGTCTTTAACCTTAAATCAAACGGAGTATGTGCGTCTGTTGTTATTGCACCGAAATTAACAGCATGAAAATCGTTCCCGATATAATCGAGCACGCCGAAGCCGACAATTGCATATCCCGGGTCAATACCGATTATCCTCATTTTATTCGCTCCAAAATATTAAAAATATATACTGAAAAGCTCATGTAAAAACAAGCACTATTACCTCAGTATATTAATAATTTATTATATCATTAATACAAAAAAAATGCAAGCATGACAGCCCTTAATTTCAAACAATAAAAAAATATGCGTCAGAACCTGAAAAACAGAGTCAAACACATATTAATAGGTCAAAATTAAAAATTCAGTTCATTCTATATCTGTTAAGAGGACTTATCAAAAGAGCTGTTGTGACAACGCCTATAATTGCTCCGGTAACAATTGCAGAAAGAAGAAGTACCGGTGCATACAGCGAAAGACTCGGAGTACCGGTTGCAACAATTGCAACCGCAAGCTGTCCGGCATTATGAAAAACAGCACCTAAAACAGAAACTATCCAAATCTTCTTTTCACCAAACAGGTTAACAGTAAGTGCCATTATTATAAATGCCGTTATTCCTCCGACAATACTAAAGCCAAAGCTCAAAATGCTTCCTGCAAAAACACCGGCAAGAATAATTCTCATAATCAAAACTATAAATGCCTCACGCCTGCCTAAAAATATCATTGAAATAAGTGTAACAATATTTGAAAATCCGATTTTCACACCCTGTATCGGAATTGGCGGAAGAGCCGCCTCAACAGTAAAAAGTATCAGCGAAACAGCTGTTAATATTGCCATGGCAGTATATTTTTTTAAACTGATTGTCTTTCTTTTCTGCTCAAAGCTTATATTATGAGTGCCGGTATGTATCTTGGGTTTAGAGCTTATTCTTATATGCCTTCCAAACTGTTTCTGAGTTCTTTCTTTATTTGTTTTTCTATCCATATCTTTCACTGTTCCTTAAATTTGAAATAAATAAATCGAAGTTTTAATAAATATCTTATAAATAATATTGTCCGGCACCAACAGCGATATCAACACTGCTGCGGTTATCGTTTTCCACTATGATAACAAGCCCGTTTGGAACACACACTATAGGAAGCAAATTGTTATCTATTGCACCATGATTAACACAGATTTGATTTTTGCAGTCAGACTCCGCTACAGATATTTTACCGCTCTCAATTCTGATAATATTGTAACCGTTTGAATTCTCAATCTTAAATTCATCATCTTTTTTAAGACTTACCGTCCTTACAAGTTTGTTATCGGAAAATATTTTTGCGGTTTTTCCTGTAGTTTCTGCTGAACACATAATAAAAATAACCACAATGGATATAATAGCTAATGCACAAAACAAAATTATCCAAAATATATTCGAAACTAAAATTTTTCGTAACTTGTTTATATAAATCACCTTTTTCTATACAACAGTCATTTTATTTAATCATAAAAATATAATACACTTTCTCAGGCATTCAGTCAAGAATTTATATTTCAATAAATAATATTAGACTAATTTAATTTAAGTCATAAACTTTTTCCGCTACTTTGAGTCTAAACTTATACAACGCTAAAAGATTATATACCGACGCCTATTTTTTTAATTTTTACTTTTTTATTAAAACTGCTTGATTTTCACTAATATTTGTGCTAAAATGTAGAAGATAGTTTATATGTAACTACTACATATTGTAAAATGCTTAGTCATATAAGCAAAGTGTTATTTTGATTATTAATTGAAATTAAATGACTGCAAAAAATAGATAGCACAGAATATTTCATTTAATATTAACCAAAAAACCGAATTTATCCGGTTAATATTTTTAACACTTAGTAGAATTTACAATATTCAATTGATTTTTATTTTATTTGTTGATATAATTAATAGATGTGTTATGGCAAAGGCAGATAGAAAGATTCTTTGCAAATAGAGCTTAAGGAGCGAATAAAATTTGGATAAGTATGTTATAAAGGGCGGCACTCCGCTTCACGGCGAAGTCGTGGTAAGCGGTGCGAAGAATGCTGCTGTTGCACTGGTTGCAGCAACAATTCTCTGCGATGAACCTTGTATACTGGAAAATGTCCCTGAAATCAGCGATATCTCAATCTGCATTAAAATTTTAAAAGAGATGGGTGCAGATGTTAAAATATTAAGCAAAAACACAGTTGAATTTGATACAACCACAATGACCAGCCCTGTTGTTCCATATGAGCTGGCTCGTTCTATGAGAGCTTCAAGCTATTTTCTTGGGACTCTTTTAGGCAGGTTTCATGAAGCATATGTACCGCTTCCGGGCGGATGTGACTTAGGTGACAGACCAATAGATCAGCATTTAAAGGCTTTTGCCTGCCTAGGTGCTAATTATTCGATAGAAAGCGGAACAGTGCATCTTAAAACAGAAGCACTTATAGGAAATCAAATTTATTTTGATTTTATCACAGTAGGTGCTACAATAAATGCAATCTTTGCTGCCGTTAAAACAAAAGGCTTAACAATTATAGAAAACGCTGCAAAAGAGCCTCATATCGTTGACCTTGCAAACTTCTTAAACTCAATGGGTGCAGATATTCGCGGTGCCGGTACCGATGTAATAAAAATCCGCGGAGTTGAATATTTAAAAGGAATTACTTATGCTATTATTCCTGACCAAATTGAAGCAGGAACATATATGGTAGCGGCTGCTGCCACAAGAGGTAATGTTCTTATCAAAAATGTTATTCCCAAACATTTAGAATCAATTACAGCAAAGCTTCGCAAGGTCGGAGTTACAGTTGAAGAATTTGATGAAAGCGTTCGTGTTTCGGTTGATGGTCCTATTATGAAGACAAGTTTAAAAACAATGCCTCATCCTGGTTTTCCTACTGATATGCAGCCTCAGTTTTCAACACTGCTGACATTAGCATACGGAACAAGTATTGTAACAGATGATATTTTTGATAATCGCTTCAGATATGTTGCAGAGCTTAGAAGAATGGGTGCTGATATTTCTGTTGACGGAACAGTTGCAGTAATTCAAGGAGTGGGAAAATTAACAGGAGCTCCTGTTAAAGCTACTGATTTAAGAGCAGGTGCTGCACTGATTATTGCAGGACTTGCTGCCGAAGGGGTCACAGAGATTGATGACATCTATCACATTGAAAGAGGATACGAAGCAATAGATGAGAAGTTCAGGGCTTTAGGTGCTGACATTAAAAGGGTTTATTATCCTGAACCTATTGCAATGACAAGCTAACCAAAGAAAACTCAAGGCGACTTTTCATGTCGCCTTTTTATTTTATCATAAATTCAAATTGAAGAAAGGAATTATTCGATGGCCAGAGTTTACCCTCTGTTCTCTTCAAGCAAAGGGAACGCCGCTTTTATTGGAAATGAAAAAGGCGGAATTTTAATTGATGCAGGTGTAAGCTGCAAAATGCTTACTCAGGCACTGCTGGATAATGGGTTAAGCCCTGATATAGTGCAGGGAATTTTTATTACACATGAACACAGTGACCATATAAAAGGGCTGCGGGTTTTTACTAAAAACTTTCATACGCCTGTTTTTGCCGGAGCAAAAAATCTTGAGTATCTAATTTCCGAAAATCATATCTCACCGCTTTCAAGTATTAATGATGTTGAAGTCGATGGAAAAGCCTTTGAGTTCTGCGGATATGAAATTTCTGCTTTCTCAACTCCGCACGACACCAGACAAAGCAATGGATACAGAATAACGACTCCTGATTTAAAAACTATATCTGTATGTACAGACTTAGGTGAGGTAACAGAAAATGTTCACAAAAACCTCTGCGGGTCTGACCTTGTACTTTTTGAAGCTAACTATGATGAAATTATGCTGAGAAACGGGAGATATCCGTTTATGCTCAAAAAGCGAATTGCATCAAAATTCGGTCATTTGTCAAACACCGACAGTGCCGCTGAAATAGAAAGCCTATTAAATCTTGGTACCACCAGAATTATTTTAGGTCATCTCAGTCAAGAAAATAATACTCCTGTCAAAGCAAGAGAAGCCATAACAAATCAGCTTTGCAATTTTAAATGCGGAATTGATTACATACTAAAAGTCGCACCGGTTTATAATGAAGGTGAGGTAATAACCCTATGATAAATATTAACCTCATAACAATAGGCAAGTTAAAAGAGAACTATCTTAAAGACGCTGTTTCAGAATATTCAAAAAGACTTTCAGCATTCTGCAAGCTGAATATCACAGAACTCCAGGAGAGCAGGCTTTCCGATAATCCCGGTGAAAAAGAAATTGAAAATGCTCTTTCAAACGAAGCAAAGCTTATCAGCACATATATAAATAAAAAATCTGCTTACAATGTTTCCTTATGCATAGAAGGCAAGCAACTGACAAGTAATGAACTGTCTTCAAAAATACAAGAAGTCAGCATAAACGGGAAAAGTACAATTAATTTTATTATAGGTTCCAGCTTTGGAATATCTTCCGACATAAAATCAAAGTCAGACTTAAAACTGTCTATGTCAAAAATGACATTCCCCCACCAGCTTGCCCGTGTACTTTTGCTTGAACAGATATACAGAGCATTTCAAATCTCAATCGGAGGAAAATATCATAAATAGTAAATAAAAAAGACTATCTGAATTCACTTCAAATAGTCTTTTATTATGTTTAAAATTACTGTGCAGCTGCAGAGTTTTCTTCGTTATACTCACTTTGAATTTCTTCAATCTTTGACGGAGTATACTTTTCGAATGCCTTTTCGTTTTTGTCTATCTTAAAATCTTTTTCCCAGCTCTTAATAAGATTATCATACTCTTCATATTTCATCTCGGTAAGAATATCATCGTATTTATCACCGTCAATATAATAATCGGTTCTTTCTGTAGGGTCATATTTCACTATAATGTAATAATAATTATCATCCTTATAAAGAGTAGGAGTATTGAACTTTTTAATGTCTTTGTTTATATAGTTTCTTAAATCATTTGCATTTTCTTCATCAACTATATTTACCATGATTTCATTAGTTCTGAAGCTTGCATAAACTGCTGTATCTGAATTAATTGCTGTATCAAAATTGAATTCATTTGCTCCGTTTGCATCTGAGCTCCATTTATCGAAAATATAGAAATCCTTCTCAGGTTCGGCAGGCTTTTCAGCTTTTTCACCGCTCTTTACAGTCTGAGCTTTTTGAGGTGTATCCTCACCATACTCATTTCCGTTATTGTCAAAGAATTTAACCGAATATTCTTTATCCTCATCTACAGGCTTTGTTGATGTTTGTTTAGCATCAGCTTTGTCATCACTCTCAGCGGTATTATCAGTAACAGCTTCAGTAGGAGCTGTTGTAGCCGCTGTTGTGGCAGTCTCAGCATTATACTTTGAAATCACTTCATCAAAGTCTTTATTTTCCTTAGCCAATTTTAAATACTTTTCTGCTAAAGCCTTAGCTTCCTTATCAGCCTTCTTTGAAGCCTTTGTCTGCTCCTCAGCAGACTGAGTTGTTACAGTTTCATCTGCACTTGATGTGCTTGCAGCTGTTGTAGCCTGTGTTGTTCTAGGAACTGATATAATTTTATATCTCAAATATTCTTCTTTGAGATAATTTTTAATATCATCATTTTTAACAGCCTTTTCACCGTCTTTACCATAATAATAATTAAAGATAAGCTGTTTTTGTTTTTCAGCAGTATAGTACTTAGTTACTGAATCCTTGCTGATTCCTTGTTTTGATAAGTATTCTTCAGTGAAACTTTCTACATAGCTCTTAACTGCATTGTTAATTTGAGCATTATCTTCATCTGATAATTTAAGACCGAGCTTTTCAAACTGCTTATTAACAGCAACAAGGTCAAGTGTTCTTTCATAAGCATAATCAGGCAAATAATCCTTTAATTTAACCTTTTCCCCTTCATCGTTTTCAATTTCCTGATCCATAAATCCGCTGGTGACACCTGAATAGCTAAGAGAATAAGTCTGATCTGTATATTCAGATAACATATAATTGATATAAATACCGGCATTGACATCAACATCATCAACAGTCATAACTTTGCTCATATCTGTACATCCAGCCATTGATACAGCCAGCATTGATGCAACTGAAAAAGCTGCAATTTTCTTAATTTTAGACATATTGTGCCTCCTATTTCAAATATTAAATATGTAACTTTATTAACCTATACATTATAAACGATATTTTGCTTAAAGTCAAGTCTTTACAATTTATTTGATATTATGACTTATTATCTGCACAAACATTAAAATAATTAATGCATTATGTTAATTTTGCTTCCTGACAATTCTGTATTCATCGTCTGACGAATAATAAGGACAGTCGAAATTTGAATAGCTTAAAAATTTCTGCATTTCGTCTTCATCAAGATTTATCATACATGAATAACATTCATAGTCATAATCAAAAACATAATTAGAACATGTTTCACAATTACTAAGTTTTGACATAAACAACATCTCCTTGTACAACTAATATACAGCATTTATTAAATTTTTTCAAGAGAAAACGCTTATCAAATCAATGATAAGCGTTTTAAAAAATTATATAAATTTTATGATTTTTTATTATCTGACTTTTTTAAATCATCGGAAATGTTCGGGTCAATCGGACCCTCAGCTTCAGATTTGATTTTACCCCATGTTGTCATATAAACCTTTTTAAACTTTATATCATCAAGAGGCTGATAATCGTCATCAGCTGCATCCTTAACCTGTGCTTTTAGGATTTTATTGTATGTTTCCCATCCGTCACAAACCTGACCGAAAACCGTATACTGCTGAGAGGCCTCGGGAACACCGCCATAGCTGCAGTATTTTTCTGACAGCTCCTCATATGACTTTTCTGATTTTTCATCAATCTTATCTTTGGTTTTTACTTCTTCTTTCTTTTTATCTGAAGTAACAGAATTTCCGAAAAACATAACACTGCTTCCGGCAACATTTTTCTTCCAGAAAAGTATACCGTCCGTTCCGACAAACGAACCCAGTGCACCTTTAAATGTCCACATGTTAGGGCTTATCTCAGCAGGTGTTGTTTCAGTGTTTGTATTATCGGTAGTTTCGCCGGTTGCCGTTTTTGCACCTCCGGTGAAATATAAATGGTCTCCTTTGTTTTCATCATCCGTGCCTGTTACAACCCCAAAGACATAAGTGTCATTATAGTATCCGTCCTCAACAAGCTTTTTATAATACTTAACATAATCAGGAGCTTCATCTTCAAACAATACAGCTTTAAATGTTCCTAGATTAGTCTCATATACAACAACATCCTGATCATCTGCATATTCTTCATACTGAACGAATTTAACATTTTCATACTTATTGTCATCACTTTTGTTTAATGTCATAAATATTAAAAGTGCCACTAAAAAAACTATAGCAATAAGTGAAAACTTAAAGTATTTCACAAAAGCAGGACTCTGCATAGGATTTGCTTTTTTATTACCTTGATATGCCATTTCAATCACCATTTAAGCGTAAAATGTTTACGCCTCTTTCTACTTTCTTTTAATTGTTGTTCCCTGTCTTGTTTCTTCAATTATATATCCAAGCTCTGAAATTTTATCTCTCAAAGCGTCAGCTTTGGCAAAATCCTTTGCCTTTCTTGCCATTTGTCTTTCATCAGCCAGCTTTTGAATTTCCTCCGGTATTGTTTCCTCACTGTTTTTGTTATAACAAATGCCAAGAACCCCTGTTAGCTCATCAAATAATTCCGCACAAGCTTCAAGCTCTCTTTTCGTACCATTACCGCCGGCAACCAAAGAATTTATCTCACGAACAAGTTCAAATACAGCAGACAGTCCGTCAGCTGTATTCAAATCATCTGACAGAGCTTCAATAAACTGCTTTTTCCTGTTTTCTAAAAATTCTTTTACATTTTCACTTACTTCGCCGTCCTGTGCTGCTGCAATCGCTCTGTCTATACTGCTGCGGCAATTATACAAGCGTTCTAAAGAGGCTTTGCAGGCTTCTAAAAGCTCAATAGAATAATTAATAGGCGACCTGTAATGTGCCTGAATCATCAAATATCTTATAGCCTCATACCCATATTTTTCGGCAACATCACGGGTTGTGAAAAAGTTGCCCTTAGACTTAGACATTTTTTTATTATCGATATTTATGTGACCGTTGTGCATCCAATAATGTGCTAAAGGCTCACCTGTTGCCGCCTCCGACTGTGCGATTTCATTTTCATGATGCGGAAAAATAAGGTCAACACCGCCGCCGTGAATATCAATTGTTTCACCTATATAATGCTTGCTCATTGCCGAACATTCGATATGCCATCCCGGTCTTCCTTTTCCCCATGGTGATTCCCAAAAAGGCTCTCCCTCTTTTGCCGATTTCCAAAGTGCAAAATCAAGCGGGTCTTCTTTAATGTCATTTACATCAATTCTTGCACCTGACATAAGATCATCTATTGACTGTTTAATAAGCTTTCCATAACCTTTAAACTTTCTTGTTCTGAAATATACATCACCCTGAACTTCATATGCATATCCCTTATCAACAAGTATTTTTATAAGGTCAATAATAATATCCATACTCTCAGTAACCTTAGGTGAAATATCAGCATCAAGTGCATTCAATCCATGAAGGTCAACAAGATATTCTTTAATATATTTTTCTGAAACCTCTTTTGCTTCAACACCATCTTCAATTGATTTTTTTATAATCTTATCATCTACATCCGTAAAATTCTGAACAAATTTAACCTCATATCCGATATATTGTAAAAATCTTCTCAGTACATCAAACACACATATAGGGCGTGCATTTCCGATATGAATATAATTATATACAGTAGGTCCGCATACATATATTCCGACCTTACCTTCATTTATCGGTTTAAATTCCTCTTTTTGTCTTGTTAAAGTATTATATATTTTCATTGACTTTATCCTTTTCTAAATAGTTTAGTTTACAGTGATTTATTTTTTATCTTTATATTTTTCTCTTTCAGCTTTCAGCTTTTCAATCTCAGCTTGAAGCTTTTCAATTTTAACAAGCTGTTTGCAAAGTTCCTGAGATACAGGGTCAGGAATATGAACCTGATCTAAGTCCTGATATTTATCAATTCTTTGCCCCTCACGCTTAACAATTCTCGCAGGAACACCGACTGCAGTTGAATTTTCCGGAACTTCTTCAAGAACAACTGCGTTAGCGGCGATTTTTGCATTGTCGCCGACTTTAAACGGCCCTAAAACCCTAGCACCCGAACCTACCATAACATTGTTTCCGAGTGTCGGATGACGCTTTCCGTGTTCTTTTCCCGTTCCGCCGAGAGTCACCCCCTGATATATTAAACAGTTATCCCCTATTTCCGCGGTTTCGCCTATAACAACACCGCTTCCGTGGTCTATCAAAAGACCCTTGCCTATTTTTGCACCCGGATGAATCTCAATGCCTGTTAAGAATCTCGAAAACTGAGAAATCAATCTTGCTGCCAAAAATAATTTCTTCAAATAAAACCAATGGGCTATTCTGTGAAAAATCACTGCGTGCAGACCTGAATATGCCAAAATAACTTCAATGCTTGTTCTTGCCGCAGGGTCTTTTTCCTTTACCATTCTTATATCTTCTTTTATTTTTTCAAACATAAAAACACCTCACAAATCAATACTTTAAAAACACAATTAACTGTTATTAAACAAGAACTTGATCAAAATAAAACGATATTAGATCAAACAAATGTTCAACTTGTACAAAGCAAAAAACAATAAGATGCTTAAAATCAAA
>ENA-ORLW01002118-ORLW01002118.1-human-gut-metagenome-genome-assembly--contig:-NODE-2118-length-18707-cov-16.317391_pt1 | contig 18707 bp, 14 predicted proteins | sample MGYA00243017_ERZ508829 | MGnify/ENA primary metagenome ERZ508829 (study PRJEB26277, sample SAMN04329776) | human gut metagenome | biome: human-associated habitat | host: Homo sapiens | place: USA...
AACGGTGCCCTTTGCCATAGCGCCGGTGATGAGGTCAAAGTAATAAGTACCCTGAGAGTTGGTATTCCAGCCCTTGATCATATGGCCGTTGGCATCATAGCGAACCCACTTGCCGCCGTTGGAGTCCTGATAGACATCCTTGCTGACAGCCATTGCGCCGTTATTGACGGAATCCAGCCAGTACCAGGCATCGCTCTTGGGGTCATAGATTTCCTTGCCGCGGCCAGTGGTGCCCTGGCGCACGCCGTTTTCGTACCAATACCAGGGGCCGCCGGGGTATTCCTGATACCAGCCGTTCTCCGGCGGTGCATCATAGGTAGCGGCGTCCTCTTTCACGTTGTCCTCTGCCGGTTCAGCGTCAACTTTCGGTTCCTCGGTGGCTGCGGTTTCCGGGGTAGCAGTTTCCACCACTGCAATGCTTGCAGCGGTTTCAGCCTGCGGGTTCGGCTCCTGTGCAAAAACGGGCAGTGCCATAGCGGACACCATTGCCAGCGCCAGCAGGAATGCGGTGATTTTTTTCTTCTGCATGTTCCGTTCGTTCCTCCTTATAAATGGGCGTACCCGGGGATTTTCCGGCTGCACCCGGCAGCCTGTTCGGCCGCGCGTTGCTTTTTTAATCAAATGCGGCCGGGCCGAAAAATCAACCATAAACCGCGATTTCATTTATTATACCACACGCCAAAAAATTCCACAACATTTTCGCCATTTTCGAATTGTAAAAATTCAGGGCGAGTTTTTGGGTTTTTTACCCGGTTTATCATTTTCTAAAAATCGTTATCCCGTCAGGTTAGCGGGCGCACAATGGGCGTTCCAACGGGTAAGAGGCAGGTTAAATGGTGGTAGTGCATTATAAAGAGAACGGCCCCTCAGAGGGAAGCCAATTTCCTATTTGGGTTTTTATCAAAGCACCTTACGTTGGGTCGTTTTAAGCGCCTCACTCGATCACAATCCCCGTTCCATCCAGTAACCTTACCACATCAGAAAAGCTGAACCTTGCGCCTTTCAACTTGTTGGTCTCCAAATCAATGGCGTATTCTTCGGCGGTGCGCAGGTCGGCTTTTTGCAAATCGCAGCGGGTGAACCGGGTTCCGCCCAGCCGCACACCGTAAAAGCTGGCCCCGGCAAGGCGGGTATCATCAAAGGTGCATTGCTGCAGTTCCGCCCCGGTCCAGTCAAAGCCGTTCAGTGCCATGCCGGAAAAATCATTGTAGCGGAACGCGCAGTTTTTGATTTTGCCAAACGGCTGGAACACCCCGCTTTTGCCCTGCAGCCCGCCCCACGCCATGGAGCGGAACGCACTGTTCAGCAGCCAGGCATCTTTCATGGTGGTAAAGCTGAACACCACGCCGGAAAAATTGCAGTGGTCAAAGGTACAGGCGTTGAAGCGGCAGTTCTGCACCCGCGTGCCCAGCCAGCGGCAGTGGTCAAACACACAGTCCTCGAACTCGGCGTTTTCCAGCAGCTCGCCGGGGTCATAATTGGCAAAGGTCTCCCCTTGATAAAATCGGCGTTCCGCCATCAAAACTCCTCCTTGTGCTGTTGGAAAAACTCAAAGGTATCCCGCACGCTTTCCAGCTCGGTCCAGCGGCGGGTGCGCACCGGGTCACTGTCCAGATCATAAATGCGGGCACCGGGGATTGCCAGCAAAAACGGCGAATGGGTGGCCAGCACAAACTGGCAGCCGTAAAACCGGGCCGAATCTGCCAAAAAATCTGCCAAAGCGATCTGCCGCGCGGCGGAAAGGCTGTTTTCCGGTTCATCCAACAGATAAAGGGCATCCCCGCGCAGTTTTTCCTGGAACATCAAAAAGGCGCTTTCGCCGTTGGAGTGGGTGCGGATGTTGGGAGACAAAGTTTTGCGCGCCACCTGAGATTTGGAATAGCGCCGTACCGCGCTGACCTGCTTGAGCCGGTCATAATCCTCCATGCTGTGCATCTGGAATTTGGCGGTGCGGGCCTCGGTGTATTCATCAAACAGGCTGCCGCGGCGGGTATCAATGTTATCGTTGATGGCGCGCACATCCAACATATAGTCAAACACATCGTCGCTGGTCAAAATCAGGCTGCCCGCCGGGATGGCGTGCAGGGTGTGGAACTGGCACAGGGAGACATAATCCGGGAAGAAATCACTGCGGTTATACTGTGCCCCGCGCTGCAGGCGCAAAGCGTCTGCCATCACGTTGAGCGCTGTGGTTTTGCCGGAGCCGTTGCCGCCGTACAAAATGGTCACATCCGCCAGGTCCAGTGCTTTCAAGCCCCGGCCCGCAAACAGGCCAAAGGGGTAGAAAGAATCATAGCAGGTCATTTTGGCCCGCGGCGACTCGGCAAGGTAGTTAGCCTCGCTGTTTTGGCTGGGAAAATAAAATTCCGAAAGATAAATCACATCTCTCTCCTCCCTTCCGGTTTCTTTCTCAAATTATACCATACCTCCGGGTAAAGGCAAATGCCTTGCATACAGGCAACGTTTTTGGGGATACGGCAAAGATTTTGCGGGTCAAAAATAAAAGCATGTGCACCCGCCCTCCTCGAAAACCCAAAATTTTCGATTTGTTTTGTCATGCACATGCTTTTGTATTATCTGATGATACGCTGCGGTTTATGCCGGGAGGCACCGGAGCGCCGGAAATTCAGCCTGTTTTTTATAAACACAGCCGAATTTTTGCCGTACAGCCGGTATAGATTATTTCTTCTGAACGTACTTGAGGCAGTCCAGCATAACAGCAACCAGAATGATGATGCCGGAGAACACGAACTGCAGGTTCGTATCAATACCCAAAGTGGTCAGAGAGTAAGTCAACGCGGTGAAGATGAACACACCGACAACCACGCCGGAAATCTTGCCGATACCGCCGGTGAAAGAAACGCCGCCCACAACGCAGGCCGCGATGGCGTCCATTTCCCAGCCCTGACCATATGCAGCGGAGCCGGAGCCCACCATACGGATGCATTCCAGCCAGGAGCCGAAGCCATACAGAATGCCTGCCAGAATAAACGCGCCTACCGTAACGCGGAATACCGAGATGCCGGAAACAGCAGCAGCTTCGGCGTTGCCGCCGACTGCGAACAGGTTTTTACCAAAGGTCGTCTTGTTCCAGATGAACCACACAATGATCACAGCTGCGATAGCCCACAGGATAATGGTGGGGAAACCGCCAATCTTGGGGATGATCATGCTGGGGATGTTGCCTTCGATACCGCCAAAGGAAACACCCTTGGTTGAATAGGTGACCAAGCCAAAAATGACCAGCATGTTCGCCATCGTAGAAATGAATGGGTGCATTTTGAACTTGGCTGTAAAGAAACCTGCGATGGTGGTAAAGACTGTGCACAGGACAATGCAGACAAGCAGCGCCAAAATAACGCGGGCAACGACCGGCAGCCCGGTAAAATCAAACACATGGCCAAAAACCGCACCGGTGTTGATTCCCTTGTGCATAATGATGGTAGCGGCAGTCATGCCCATACCAACCATACGGCCAATGGACAGGTCCGTGCCGGCCAGCAGGATCAGCCCGGCAACGCCCAAAGCCAGGAACATGCGCGGCGAAGCCTGCTGCAGAATGTTCAAAATATTGTTGACGGTAAGCAGCGGCACTTTCTTGCCGAACTGGGCAATCAGGCACAGTATAATAAAGATGATAACGATTGCAATGTACAGACCGTTGCGCAGCAAAAAGTCACGGCGATTAAATGTGTACTTGTAGTTTTCCCACTTTTGTGCCAGAGACTCGCCAACCGTAAACTTGGACAGGCGCAGCATATCGATCAGGTGATATTTGTAATCAAACGCGGCATGCCGGCGGTCCTTGATTGCCTGGCAGTCCTTATCCAACTGCATTTTGGCGTCGAACAGGCGGTTCTTGTGGACATACTTTTCATCCTTGATTTCCTGCTGATTGCTCAGCTTGGAAAGCGCCGTCTCGTGTTCCTTTTTCAGCTGTTCTACAGTTGCCTGATATTTCTGCTGGGCTTGTACCTTTTCCTGCTTGCAGCTGGCCACCACCGCCTGGTAATAGTCGCTGTCATAATGGGCTTTCAAATAGGCTTCGGCATCAGCGATCAGCTTGTTGATCTGGCCCTTGTTTTTTTCTTCAACTGCCTTGGCCGCTGCCAATTCAGCCTTCAGTTTGGTCTCACGTTCCGTTTTTTCCTGCGCGGTATAGATGCGGTCGCGCTTCAGGTTATCCAGCTCATTCTGGATATTGACAGCTTTTTCAGTACCGTCAGTACGAAGTTCATCGATCTGCGCCTGGATTTTCCCAACATATTCATCGATTGGCTGGCGAAGCTTGGCTTCCTGCTCCGCCGAAAGAATTTTTGAAGTTTGTGTTGCAGTTGCCATAGATCATTATCCCCCATTACAGGTATTTTGCGCTGAGTCTCAAAAGCTCTTCCTGATTTGTTTCCTTGGTATTCACAATGCCGGAAAGATGTCCGTTGGACATAACGCCGATCCGGTTGGTGATACCCAGAATCTCAGGCATTTCAGAGGAAACAACAATAACCGTCTTTCCCTGTTTGGCCATCTTGATGATCAGCTCATAGATTTCGTACTTTGCGCCAACGTCTATACCGCGCGTAGGTTCATCCATCATAAAGACCTGGGGTTCGCGTTCCAGCCATTTGCCAAAAATGACCTTTTGCTGGTTGCCGCCAGACAAACTGGTGATCATATCGTCAGGTCCCATGCACTTGGTGTGCATGACCTTGATCTCCTTGCTTGTGGCTTTTACCATTTTGGGCATTGACAGCCCAAGGCCACCTTTGTACTGGTCCAGGTTGGCAATGGTAGTATTGAATGTCAAATCGCTCTTCAGGAACAGGCCGTTTGCTTTGCGTTCCTCGGTAATCAGGGCAAATCCATGCTCGATCGCTTCGTGGGCATTGTTGAAGTTCATCAGGTGGTCGCGGAAATACACACGCCCTGCCGCACGGGTACGCACGCCGAAAATGGTTTCCAGCAGCTCTGTACGTCCGGCGCCCACCAGGCCATACAGACCAAAAATTTCGCCCTCGCGCACATCAAAGCTGATATCCTGCAGATAAGGCGCATATTTGGTGGACAGATGCTGGACGGACAAGATCGGATCCCCGGGGATATTGTCCACCGGCGGGAAGCGGCTTTCCAGCGAACGGCCAACCATGGCGGTGATCAGCTCGCCCATGTTGGTGTCCTTGCTGTCCTTGGTCATAACCAGGTTGCCGTCACGCAGAACCGAAATCTGGTCACAAATTTCAAAAATTTCGTCCATCTTATGTGAGATGTATATCAGCGCAATGCCCTGTTCTTTCAGCATGCGCATCATCTCAAAGAGTTTATTCACTTCCTGCACCGTCAGCGAAGAAGTCGGCTCATCCAGAACGATGACCTGGGCATTGTAAGAGATGGCTTTGGCAATTTCACACATCTGCCGCTGCGAAACCGACATATTGCGCATGGGCTGGGTCAGATTGACAGTCATGCCCAGCTTGCGGAACAGATCGGCTGCTTTCTTCTTCATCTGCCCTTCGTCAACCACGCCCATAGAGTTGACCGGATACCGCCCCAGGAACAGGTTATCAATCACACTGCGCTCCAGGCACTGGTTCAGTTCCTGATGCACCATTGCAATTCCGTTTTCCAGCGCGTCTTTCGGGCCGGAAAAACTGATCTCCTTGCCATTGAGGAAAATCTTGCCCTCATCCTTTTGATAAGTACCGAACAGACATTTCATCATGGTAGACTTACCGGCGCCGTTTTCGCCCATAAGCCCCATAACTGTACCGCGTTTTACATCCAGATTGATATGATCAAGTACTCGGTTGCGGCCAAACGACTTGCACATACCGCGAATTGACAAGACAATATCGTCTTTCGCTTCTGCCATTCTCGTCACTCCCGTCTTGCAAATTGGCAAACTGCCCTACGGCTGCTCACCTGTTTTCATAAAAAAACGCTATTAGGGAAAACTTCATTCTCCCTTATGGAGAAATACATTCTCCCTAATAGCGTTGCCGTTACTTAACTGTCAGTTATTGCTGTTGCCGTTGAATCACTGGTTCAGCAGAGAAGTGTACGAAGCAGCGTTATCGGTCTTAACCATATTGATGGCAAAGGCATCGTATGCGCTGGGATTGCCCAGGCGGTTGGTGATGTTGGCCTCGGTCTGGCCGTCGCCGCCGATGTAGTCAATCTTCAGGTTCAGCAGATCATCATATTTCTCCAGCAGGGGCTGGTAAGTAGCGCTCAGGAAGTTATCTGCGGAGTTGTAGATATCCAGCCAAACGCTCTTTTCCGGGCTGGTAGTGGCATCCAGCTGGTTGGAAACAGGCCCATACGGCTTGGTAGAGTCGGTGAAGTCCGTGTAGTTATCTGCCGTGACTGCCACGTTCAAAGCATAGTAGGAACGCTCGTCCTCATTGTAATAGTAAACATCGCTGCTCAGGACATTGCCTGCGGCATCCGGAGTGGCAATACCGGTGTTGATGTCCACGCCGTCCAGCGCATTGCGCAGCAGGCGCAGGGTCAGGTAAGCCTGCACGTCAGCGTGCTGGCTGATCGTTCCGCCGTAACCGTCGGCAATGGCAGCAACTGCGTCAGCGTTTGCATCGTAGCCAAAGGTGGGAACGCCATTTTCCTGCGACCAGGAGTTAAACATTGCCATGCCCATGCCGTCATTGTTGGAAATAACGATATCGATGGAATCTCCCAGAGAAGAAGCCCAGGCGCTGATGGCGTTGCTGGCGGTGCCGGCATCCCAGGTAGCGCCGGCGGAATTCTTCATTTCCTGAGAAGCAAGCTCACGAACGGCGAAGGTCGTGCCATCCACATCAATGGTGCCGTCCTGAACCTGGGTAGCGGAACCATCCGCATTGGTACCGACAGGATCAGAAACAATGCCGTTGCTGCCTTCCACTGCGGTGCCCAAAGCGCTACGAACGCCACGGGTACGGGCAATCGAGTCATTATGGCCGATATCGCCGATTGCCAGAACATAGCCGATAACGCCGTCGCCGTTGCGGTCGATGGTGTCAGCATGTGCTTTAATGTAATCTGCGATCATCTTGCCCTGCAGTTCAGCGCCCTGGTTGGCATCGAAACCGACATAATAAGTATTGCCGTTAAAGTTCAGCGCTTCCGTATCCAGCTCGCCTGTGGTGCTGTTGGAAGGCTGACGGTTAAACCACACCAGCGGCTTATCCTTATTTTCAACGGTACCGCTTTCAGCAACCGTAGAGGTAGCTGCCGAAGTATCGGTAGATGTGCTTTCCGTGGATGTTGCGGCACTGGAGGCACTGGAGGCACTACTGCCGCAGGCAGCCAGGCTCAAGGTCATTGCAGCTGCCAAGGTCAACGCTAATGTTTTTTTCATAATGGTTCTCCTTCTTTATAGGTCGGGATGCTTCTTCCGCTCCAGCTCATTGCTTTTATGGTATAGCAAAACCGGAGGAAAAGCAAGGCGCATTTTGACTAAAATAGTTGCAGAATTTTGTACGTATCTGGCATATTGCAACATCTTTGTGTTCTGTTTTTGTATGTTATGCCCATTCCGGCTGCATTTTTCCCTGCAACGCCATGTCACAGTGCTGTACCCGCATTTCATATATTCCACCCGGCAGCAGAGTATCCTGTATGTTCCCGCACCATTTACATATTAATATTCAATACTATGCCTGATTTTATAAAGGCAACACCGCACAATTCCCGCCTGACGGCTTAAGCACCGCCCCGGCAGCTGCGGTACGGCATCTGCGTTGCCAAAATGCTCGATAATACACAAAGTATTATCTGCGCTTTTGGCTTAGTAGCTGCCGCACCTCGCTCGCCGTATCGGCACTTAGAATTATGCGGTATTGCCTAAAATATCGCCCGTCCTGCTCATCTGCAGGGCTGTCCGGCAGCCTTTTTGACGCTTCGGAGCATGATGACAAAATAAAAAACTGTGCTCCCTAAATATAATCAGGGAAGCACAGTTTGTGGCGTATTTCTCCGCTGTTAAAGTTCAGCCTGTTTTTCGCGGCATTCAGGGCAGATGTAATGGATGGTCAGCTGGTAGGAACGCACTTCGGTTCCAATGGCATTTTCAATTTCGCGCACCAGGCCGATCACCGGCAGGTCCTGCAGGCTGCCGCAGCAATCACAGTACAAATGGCCGTGCGGGTTGGAGGTTTTATCAAACCGGTCGGGGCCATCCGGCATTTCCAGCCGGGCAATTTCCCTGGCCTGTTCCATCAGCTTTAAGTTGCGGTACACGGTGCCGCGGGCAATGCCGGGCATCTTCTCCCTGGCAATGGCAAAAATTTCGTCCGCCGTCAGATGTTTGGGGCTGTGCTGTAAAATTTCCAAAATCAAGGCACGCTGGCGTGTCATGGCGGGCTCCTTTCTGTATGGAATGAGTTGTAAGAAAATTTATAAAATAAGACATTGTAAGATATCCTTACCATAAGAATACACATGTTTCGTGCATTTGTCAACGGGATTTGCTGGCAAGCAGGATATTTTTTAAGAGCTTGTCCGAATTCATGGCAAAGCAATGCCGCCGCACCATCCACGGTGCAGCGGCATTGCCTGTGTTAATTCTTTTCCGGGTCCAGGCAGGCGCCGGCTTTGCGGCATTCCAGGTGCAGGTGGCTGCCCTGCTGGGCTTCGGCGGGCACGTTGCCTGTGGTGCCAAGGCGGGTCCCGGCGGTTACTTTTTCGCGCTGGGTCACGGCAACTTCTTCCAGCCCGCAGTAGCGCCACACGCGATCCTGCGCGTCGGTCACTTCCACCACGCGGCCCCACAGAGCATCATCCGCAATGGCGGTCACGGTACCGGCGGCCACCGCCGTTACCTGTTCGGCGGTATAATCCGTGCCGTTGTGGGTGCGCCAGTCCCCCAGGGTGGGGTTATACACCAGCGTATTCCCGCTGAACGCCTGGCTGACTTTACCGTTCCAGCCAGCGTGCGGCAAGGTTCCCTGCTGCGCGGACGAAGCAGCAGAGCTGCCAGTCCCGCCGGAGGCGCTGCCAGACTGCCCAGCCCCCTGCTGCAAGGATGACGATGCAGACCCCGCAGCTGACGGCGCGGGCGATGGCTGCGCTGTCGCCACAGGAACATCCTGTGCGGGCTGGTTTACGGCGGCATCCGGTGAATCCCATACGTCTGTTCCCTCCTCCAGGGCCTGCTTTTGGATGCGGGTCAGGTCCTCGACCCCGCGCACCACGCTGCGGATGGCGGCAATTCCGGTAATGGTTGCCGCAAACACCAGCGCAAGGCAGACAAGATATAGCCCTTTTGCCTTCAAAAATGCTTTAATGCTGTTCATCTTCCCCCGTCCTTTGCTTGCCGTACGGCCAAAACATCGGGCGCAAAACCTGCCGCCCGGAATTTTCAACCGCACCGTTCGTGTTGTGTATGCCATTAGTGTTGCGCGGACAGATTGGATTTATGCACAAAGCGGGCAAAAATACCGCCCGGTTTTGCTATGCAGTTTGCCCCAACGGCACCGTTTTGTTTTGTTTAACCTTGCTCTTGCGTTTTGTTCCACCAGCGTTTATACTTATTATAGTAGGACTATTATGTCCATCACTATTATTATTTGTGAGGTGGAGACAATGAAGGCACCCCTGGTTATTACGATGGCGCGTGAATATGCATCCGGCGGCAGCGAGATTGCCCAGAAAGTTGCTGATCTTTTGGGGATTCCCCTGTACAACAAGGAGCTGATCACCATCGCCGCAAAAAAGAGCGGCCTGACGGAAGAAGCCATTGCCGCCAGCGAGACCCAGCGCAGCGGCAGCCTGATCTACAGCCTTTACATGATGGGCAACACCATGCCCCTGGCGGACCAGGTGTACATTTTGCAGTCCAATGTCATCAAGGAAGTTGCTTCCCAGGGCTCCTGTGTGATTTTGGGCCGTTGTGGTGACTATGTTCTGCGCGACCGCCCCAATGTGCTGCGCACCTTTGTGTTTGCCCCCATTGATATCCGCGTGGCCAACGCCAAAGTGCGCCCCGATGCCAAGGATATGCCCGACCGCCTATGGGAGACCCATCTGGCCAAGCATGACCGCGCCCGCGCAAGCTATTACAACTACTATACTGAAAACCGCTGGGGCGAAGCGAAAAACTATGATCTTTGCCTGAATGCAGCAATTGGCCAGGATGCCTGTGCCCAGCTGATTGTTCAGGCTGCAAAAGCAATGGAGGCAGCTAATCAGGAATGAGTGATTCTGTACAGAAATACTCTGCATCCCGAATGGGCAGCGCGCCGATAGGCCCGCTGCTCCTTTCGTGTTCAGTACCTATGATGATTTCGATGCTGGTTCAGGCACTTTATAACATTGTGGACAGCATCTTTGTCAGTCGTGTGAACGAAGCGGCGCTTTCCGCCGTTTCGCTGGCGTTCCCCATCCAGAACCTGATGATTGCCTTTGCCGTGGGCACTGCTGTTGGTGTAAACGCCTATCTTTCCCGCTGTTTGGGTGAGGGCAACCGGGCCGAGGCCAGCCGCGCGGCGATGAACGGCCTGTTCTTAGCGTTCTGCGGCGGCATCGCCTTTCTGGTGTTCGGCATTTTGGGCGCGCGGGCGTTCATTGCGTCCCAGACCACCGATGCCCAGATCATGCAGTACGGTGCCGATTATCTTTCCATCTGCACGTTATGGTGCATGGGCTTGTTCCTGCAGTGCATGCTGGAAAAACTGCTGGTCGCCACCGGGCGCAGTGCGTTCGCCATGGCCAGCCAGCTGATTGGCGCTTTGGTCAACATTGCGCTGGATCCCATCTTCATCTTCGGTCTGTTCGGCGTGCCCCGCATGGAAGCAGCCGGTGCTGCTGTGGCTACCGTAGCCGGGCAGTGGATCGGCGCAGCTGCCGGGCTGACGATGAACCTGCTGTGCAATAAGGACATCAACCTAACGCTGAAAGGCTTCCGCCCGGCGGGGTCCACCATCAAGCGCATTTACGCGGTGGGCATCCCCTCCATTGCCATGAACGCCATTGGCAGCGTGATGACCTTTGCGATGAACAACATCCTGATTGCCTTTTCCAGCACCGCCGTTGCGGTGTTTGGTGTTTACTTCAAGCTGCAAAGCTTTGTATTCATGCCTATTTTTGGCATTAACAACGGCATGGTGCCCATTATCGGCTACAATTACGGTGCCCGCCAGCCCAAGCGCATTACCCAAACCATCAAACTGGCTGTCTGCTTTGCCGAGTGCATTATGCTGTGCGGCCTGATTCTGGCCGAAGTTTTCCCACATGTGCTGCTGGGTGTGTTCAACGCCAGCCCCACCATGCTGGCCATGGGTATTCTGGCCTTGCGCATTATTGCCATCCATTTTCCGATGGCAGGTTTCAACGTAATTTCTTCCTCCGCGTTCCAGGCGCTGGGGCGCGGCACGCTGGCGCTGTTGGTTTCGGTGATCCGCCAGCTGGTTGTGCTGGTGCCTGCCGCCTGGCTGCTGAGCCACACCGGTAATGTAAACGCCGTGTGGTTTGCTTTTCCCATTGCAGAGCTGGTTGCCGTTACGCTGTGCGCTGTGTTTATGCGCAAGTGCCACCGCGACATTTTGCTGCCAATGGAAGCCGGCCAGAAAACGGCTGCCGCTGTATAAGGAGGGGTTTGTATGCTGCGCCATATCAAACCGGGCATGCTGGTGTTCAGTGTGCTGTACATTCTGCTTGGCCTGCTGTTGCTGCTTGCCCCGCAGGCGGTTGCCGATGTGTTCTGCATTGCGCTGGGCTTGTTGGTGGTTTTGTGCGGGCTGCAAAGCCTGTACGGTTATTTTAAGAAAGATAACGGCAGCATCCGAGCCGCCGTCAGCCTGCTGCTCAGCCTGCCCACCATTGCGCTGGGCATGTGGGCACTATTGTGTACCGTACAAAGCGCCATGACCTTTGAATGGCTGTTGCCGCTGCTGTTTGGCCTGATGCTGCTGGTGGATGGCGTGGTGCGCGCACAGTCTTCCTTTGCCCTTGCCAAGCGCAAGGGGCAAAAGTGGTGGGTGGTGCTGCTGCTCAGCATTGTTTCGCTGTTGTGCGGGGCATTGCTGGCGTGTTCTCAGCTGCTGAACAACCGCAACGTGGATCTTTTGCTGCTGTCCGGCATCTTTTTACTGGCAGAGGGCATTTTGAACCTGTGCTGCACCATTTATATTGCGATGGAGTTCCATGCGCTGGACAGGCTGGATGCTGCCAAGGCGGAAATGGAAACCGCTGCCGCACCGGAGCCATCCCCCGAAGCCCCCTCCCCTGCCCCGGCTGAACCCGCTGCAGAAGAATCTGCCGAAACGGACCTGCCCGATGTGCCAGCCCCGGAGCTGACCACCGAACCACCGGAACCCGACCAAAAGCCCACAGCGGATGCCGCAACCTGATGTTACCCTGCGCTGAAACGGCGCTTATTTGTAAATTTAAGGAGCAATTACCCTACATGAACAATTATGATCTGATTATTGTTGGCGCCGGCCCGGCCGGTATTTTTACCGCACTGGAACTGCTGCGCAAAAGCAGCAAAACTACCGGCCCGCGCATCTGCCTGATTGAAAAGGGCAAACCGGTAGAAAAGCGCCACTGCCCCAAAGATAAAACCGGCCACTGCGTGAACTGCAAGCCCACCTGCGCCATCACCACCGGCTTTTCCGGTGCCGGTGCGTTCTCGGACGGCAAGCTGTCCCTCTCCTATCAGGTTGGCGGCGAGCTGCCGGAGCTGATCGGTGAGGATTTTGCCCAGGAGCTGATCAACTACACCGACAAGATCTATCTGGAATTTGGCGCTGACCCGCATGTGGAAGGTATTTACGAGGGCAGCGAGATCAAGGAGATCCGCAAGCGCGCCATCCAGGCCGGCCTGCAGCTGGTGGACTGCCCCATCCGCCACCTTGGAACCGAAAAAGCCCAGCAGCTGTACCTGAACATCCAGAACTATCTGCTGGCCCGCGGTGTGGAGATGCTGTTCAACACCGAATGTGACAACATTCTGCTGGAAGGCAGCGAGTGCAAGGGCGTTGTGATCACCGAAAAGGGTGAGCGCCGCGAGCTGCGCGCCGACCAGGTTGTGATTGCCACCGGCCGCCGCGGTGCAGATTGGCTGGAAAAGCTGTGCGCCGAGCACAACATTGCCCACAAGCCCGGCACCGTTGATATTGGTGTGCGTGTGGAGTGCCGCAACGAGATCATGGAGACCATCAACAAGGTTCTGTACGAAGGCAAGCTGATTGGTTACCCCAACCCGTGGAAGAACAAGGTCCGCACCTTCTGCCAGAACCCCGGCGGCTTTGTCGCGCAGGAAAACTATGACAATGACCTGGCGGTCGTCAACGGTCACAGCTACAAGGATCTGAAATCCGGCAACACCAACCTGGCCATTCTGGTCAGCCACAACTTTACCGAACCGTTCAACCAGCCCATTGCCTATGCCCAGAAGGTTGGCGAACTGACCAACATGCTGGGTGCCGGGCACATTCTGGTACAGCGCTACGGTGATATTCTGGACGGCAAGCGCACTTGGGCCAAGGAGCTGGCACATTCCAATGTGCGCCCTACCCTGAAAGATGCCGTTGCGGGCGACATTACCGCCGCCATGCCGTACCGCGCCATGGTGAGCATTATTGAGTTCATCAAGATGGTGGACCATGTTGCCCCCGGCTTTGCCGCACCGGAAACCCTGCTGTACAGCCCGGAGCTGAAGTTCTATTCCAACAAGGTCAAGATGGACACCGACCTGGAAACGAACATTTCCGGCCTGCACTGCCTGGGCGATTCCTCCGGATGGACCCGCGGCCTGATGATGGCCTCCGTCATGGGCGTTCTGATGGGCCGCAAGCTGATTGAGAATCATGATATGTGAGGTTTTTACGGGGGATTTTGTTCCTTCTTTGAAAAGAAGGAAGCAGAAACTTTAATCATATTATCACATAAAATAAAATTAAGGCGCACCACACAATCCCTGTGTGATGCGCCTTAATTTTATTTTTTCTGTTTTGCTATACTAAAGGCAATACCGCACAATTCCCACCTGACGGCTTAAGCACCGCTCCGGCGGCTGCGGCACGGCATCTGCGTTGCCAAAATGCTCGATAATACACAAAGTATTATCTGCGCTTTTGGCTTGGCATCTGCCGCACCTCGCTCGCCGTATCGGCACTTAGAATTATGCGGTATTGCCTAAAGTTTCTTCGGTCCCTTCTTTTCAAAGAAGGGACAAAAAACTCCCGTAAAGAACTTAGTTCCCGCTTTCAGCCGTTGCGGTGGACTGGGTGCTTTCGCCCAGGGTCACTTCGCAGCTGATGACCTTGCCATCACGCTCTACCTGCAGGGTAACGGTATCGCCAACTTCCTTGCTCTGGCAATACTTCTGTACATCGGATGCACTGGAGACTGCCACATCATCAATGGAGATGATGCGGTCACCCAGCTTCAGGCCGCCTTTTTCGGCACCGCTGCCGGATGCGATCTGGTAGATATACACACCATAGTTGCTGACGCCGTACTGCATAGCAGTCTGGGCATCATTGATGGTGATGACCGTAACACCCATGGCCGGGCGGGCAACATAACCCTTTTCGATCATCTGTTTTGCCATTTCCATGGCGGTATTGATGGGGATTGCAAAGCCAAGCCCCTCTGCATCGCTGGAGCTGCTCTTGGCGTTGACAATACCGATCAGCTCACCGTTTGCATTGAACAGGCCGCCGCCGGAGTTGCCCGGGCTGATGGAAGCGCTGGTCTGGATCAGGTTCATATCGTTGCCCTGAACGGTAACTTCACGGTTCAAGGCGCTGACAATACCATTGGTAACGGTGTTGCTCAGGGTACCCAGCGGGTTGCCAACGGCAACGGTGGTTTCGCCAACAGCCAGGCTGTCGCTGTCGCCAATCACAGCCGGAGTCAGACCGGTGGCTTCGATTTTCAGGACTGCAACGTCCGAAGTAGAATCTTGGCCAACGACCGTTGCGGTATACTCTGTTCCGTCTGCCAGCTGTACCGTGATGTTATTTGCGCCGGAAACCACATGGGCACAGGTCACAATGTAACCATCCTGCGAGATGATCACGCCGGAGCCTGCACCGCTCTGCACATAGCTGCCGCCAAACCAGGTGTTGGTGCTGACCATCTGCTCGGTGGTGATGGCCACAACGCTGGGCTGTACCAGCGCGGCAACATCCTGAATCGACAGGTTGGTGCCGTTGGTGCTGCCCTGGGATACAGAATCCGTGTTGGTGTCACGCTGGACCTGCTGGACCACAACCTGGCCGCCGGTCAAGCCGGTGCGGCTGGCAACCACAGTTCCTGCCAGGCCACCGCCAAAGCCAAGGGCTACCACACCGATGCAGGCCGCCACACGCAGCAAAACCTTTTTGCCGCCGTGGCTCTTTTTGGGCTCGTTCTGCGGGGGCTGTGGGTTGCTGGAATAGCTGTAGCCATTGTAGCCGCCGTTATTGCCGTTGCCACCGTTGCCGCCATTGCCTGCAGCGGGGTCCTGGGGGTTATAGCTGCTGTTCTGTTGGCTGGAACAATTAGAATAATCTGTCTGTGCGGTGTTGGCGGTGTTCATTCCGCTGCTGCCCACATTGGGGTAACCGGACTGCTCTGCCTGGGGCTGTTCCGGCTGAGTGCCCGCTGGCTGCCCGTTATTATTCTGCGGGCCGCCATTATTATAAAGACCCGAATAATCATATTCACTCATGAAAAATCTCTCCTTTGTTCTGCCGCACGGCGCTTGGGGGCCGCCGGGCGGTGATACACGGTCTGGCGGAAGCTTTTGCTTTGTCTTTCTTGCTTCCCTCAACCTTGTGCCTACAGTATAACCGCTAATTGTGAAAACAGTTTCGCGACTGCGTGAAAGAAATGTGAAATCTCCAAAAATCCGGTCAGTTTGGGCTGTGGTTTGACTTTATCCGCCCCATGCCGTACAATCAGTTGCAGACTGAAACATTAGGGGGAGCTTGCCCATGCGGATTGAAAAAACGGCACTGGACGCACAAAACCGCTGTGTCTATTCGTTATATAAAGAGAAAGGCTGCATCGGCCATGCCGTTACCTGTGCCGATTGTTTTGAAGCGTTGGAAATTGCCCCGGAATGGCAGAGCCGCGGGTACGGAAGCTATCTGCTGCGGGAGGTTTTGCGCCAGAACGGCGGCTTTGACCGGACTGCCCCCAGCGAATTCACCGCGCCACTGCCGGATGCCGGCAATACCGCTGCGCAGGCGCTGGCGGCAAAGTTCGGTTTTGTGCCGCGCGGCGAGCTGCTGGTGCGCCGCCGCGTGCCGGACCTGACGGCAGTGGAGCTGACCCACCGCTTTTTGCGCAGCACACTGGCACCGGGCGGACTGTATCTGGACGCCACCTGCGGCAACGGGCACGATACCCTATTTTTATGCAGCGTTGCCGGGGAAAATGGCCGGGTGATCGGGCTGGATATCCAGCCTCAGGCCGCGGCCAACACCAATGCGCTGCTGGCCGCCAACGGCATGGATGCCATTGGCCGCGCGGAATGCTGCGACCATCGGGAGCTGCTGCGCTTTGCCCCGCCGGGCAGTGCGGACTGCGTGATGTTCAACTTTGGCTGGCTGCCAGGTGCCGCGCACGATGTACACTCCACGGCAGATTCCACCCTGCCCGCGCTGCAGGCCGGGCTGGACGCCCTGAAGCCCGGCGGCGTGCTTGCCGCGGTGCTGTACAGCGGTAAGGTGATCGGCAATGCGGAGAAAAAGGCTGCGGCGGAGTTTTTCCGCAGCCTGCCGCTGGCCGATTATACCGTGCTGATCTGCGAATTTGCCAACTGGGCCGATACCGCTCCCCTGCCCTGCTTTGTCATTAAGCGGGAAAAATAACCGCTGCCGCTGTGAAGCCCCAAAAAAGGAAGTGCTGCCAATGCTGCAACAGCAAACACAAAGCCCCGGCTGGCGGGTGCTGAACCGCGATGTGATCAAATACATCGCGATGACCGCCATGCTGCTGAACCACATCTCCAATATTTTTCTGGTGCCGGGCACCCTCTGGTACGAGGTGCTGGTGGATATCGGCTACTTTACCGCCATTACCATGTGCTATTTTCTGGTAGAGGGCTTCCGGTACACCCACAGCCGCAAACAGTATGCCTTACGGCTGTTCGGGTTCGGTGTGGTTTCACAGGTGCCGTTCTCGATGGCGTTTGCCCAAAACGGCATTCTGGAATTTCAGGATTTCAACATGATGTTCACGCTGTTCCTGTGTTTTTGTATCTTGTTGTGTATCGAAACCATCCGGAACCGTTTTTTGCGCGGCGTGCTGATCGTACTGCTGATTTTTGGTTCGTTGTTTTGTGACTGGGCGCTGCTGGCCCCGGTGTTCACCCTGCTCTTCCGCTGGTCCGGCCAGAACCAAAAACGACTGCGGTTCAGTTTTGCGCTTTCTGCCGCGCTGTTTGGCTGGCTGAATTACACCAGCAGCGTGTGGCTTTACCCCACCGCACAGTGTTTGCTGATGGCCTGCGGCAGCATGGCAGGGATCGCTGCATCCGGGTTTGTGATCTTGTATCTGTACAATGGCCAGCGGGCGGCACGGGGAAAGAAATTTTCGCAGTGGTTTTTCTATCTGTTTTACCCGGTGCATTTGTTGGTGCTGGGGGTAATTCGGGTGATGGGGTGATGGTGCGCGGTAGATTTTTACCGTTACACGCTCCGCGGGACGATGCAAGCATCGTCCCCTACAAATAAATTGCAGCGTTTACCGCGATAGGCATGGTTCCTCCGCGGCGGGGTGAGGGCACCCCGCCCCACAGATGCTTTGTTGGTTTGTAACACATTATAAAATGCTCTGTAAGGAACGGTCCAGACCGTTCCTTACAGATTGTTTTTCAACTTGTACCAATTTTTATAAAGCCAACATCAAAAAGGCGCACCACACGATGGTTTTGTGTGATGCGCCTTTATTTATCTTTTGTGTTCTATTATAACTAAAGTTAAAGTTTCTTCGGTTCCTTCTTTTCAAAGAAGGAACACAAATCCTCCGTAAAGCCCCTCACAGCGTTTCCGGGTATTCGGCATCGATGGCGGCCAGCAGGCGGGGTGCACTTTCGCGGGTATCGGTCATGCGCACGGCATTGCGCAGGGGCAGCACCGCGCGCGGGCTGACGGACAGCTCATCCACACCGATCGCCAGGAAGGTTTCGGTCAGGGTCAGGTCCGCGCCAAGCTCGCCGCAGATACCAACCCAAATGCCGTTCTTGTGGGCATTCTCCGTCACCATCTTCAACAGGCGCAGCACTGCCGGGTTGTGCGGGTCATAAAAACGTCCCAGATCATTGTTCTGGCGGTCACAGGCCAGGGTGTACTGGGTCAGGTCATTGGTGCCACAGCTGAAGAAATCCACTTCCTTGGCCAGACGGTCACTCATGATGGCCGCTGCCGGGGTTTCGATCATGATGCCGACCTGCACATCCTCCGCAAAGGGAATGCCCTCAGCTTTCAGGTCGCGCTTGACTTCCTCGCAGTACTTTTTGGCTTCGCGCACTTCCCACACGCTGGTCACCATGGGGAACATGATGCCCAGCTTGCCGAACGCAGAAGCACGGTAAAGGGCACGCAGCTGGGTCTTGAAGATTTCCGGGCGGGTCAGACAGATACGCAGAGCGCGCATGCCCATAGCCGGGTTATCCTCTTTGGGCAGGTTAAAGTAGCCGATCTGCTTGTCCGCGCCGATATCCAGCGTGCGAATGATAACTTCCTTGCCGTCCATATCGGCAAGAACCTTTTTGTAGG